>BFBZ01000028.1_pt27 | contig 11869 bp, 11 predicted proteins | sample 1888401 | NCBI WGS metagenome assembly BFBZ01 (sample SAMD00112614, study PRJDB3348) | symbiont metagenome | host: Chara braunii | reverse complement strand
CCAGCGAACTCGACGTGATAGGCGCCGATGAATTCCTTCAGGCTGGCGAGCGCGCGCTGCCATTCGTCGATCGTCATCTCGTCGCGATAGTTCGGACGACGCCAGTAGTCGCAATAGCGGCACTTGTAATTGCAGCGCTCGACCACCTCCGCGAAGATCGCGGCCGGTCGCGTGACGTCGCGTCCGGTGCGGAGATACAGTTCTTCCGAGAGAGCGTTGCGGACGTGCTTGGTGCCGAGCGAGACGAGGTCGAGCGCTTTCAAGGTGAACCTCAGCTGATGTGCTTTTGGGAAGAACGCGTTGATCCGCCAGCAACTCAGCAATTCGGATGCCAGCCACGCCTTGGCTGCGCGTACCGCCGCTCCGGGCGAGCTTCTTAACCCTAAGGAGCCGTTAAGGGGCATGGTGCTTATGGGGCTCTATGGCGCTGATAGGCCAATTCAGGCCGACAAACCGCGTCGTTAGACTTCTAATTAACCTTGCGACGAAGTTGCGCCGATGCGTACGGCCGCTGGAGCGGATTTTGCCATGAGGTCGCCGTAACGTTTGATCCGCGTCCGTGTTGCCGCGGTGCTCGGCCAGTCTGGGACGACCTTGTCCCATTCTGACCTGTGCCGGGACGATGCGCGGCTTGCGGATCGCGATTGCCAGGAGGGCATCGAGATGTCGACCGAGCTTGCAGTGAGCGACCGCGCCTGGGTGACGGCCTCACCCGCGCTGGATTGCTCCGTCGAGACCGTGATCTGCATCCCGAGCTTTCGCCGCCCGAAGCACCTGCGGTTGACGCTGGAATCGGTGGAGGCTCAGCGCACCGCGCGCAGCTTTGCGATTGTCGTGGTCGAGAACGACGCCGCGCGATGCGAGAGCGCGCCGGTGGCGGCCGAATTTCTCAATGCTGGTCGTCTCAGTGGCATCTGCATCGTCGAACCGCGACAGGGCAATTGCCAAGCCATCAATGCAGCGTTCGAGACCGCGCTCGGGACATTCCCGAACGCGCGGAATTTCCTGATGATCGACGACGACGAAGTCGCATCACCGGATTGGCTGGAGCGGATGCTGCAGGCCGCTGAGAGTTCGGGCGCCGATATCGTCGGCGGGCCGGTGTGGCCGAATTTCGATGACAAGCAGAAGGGCGATCTCGAGCGTCATCCGGCATTCGCGCCGGCCTATCTGGCCAGCGGCCCGGTCCCGGTGATCTATGGTTGCGGCAACTGCCTGATCCGGCGCGCGGTGTTCGAACGGCTCGGACAGCCCGCCTTCGACTTGCGATTCAACTTCCTCGGCGGCGGCGACCATGATTTCTTCGCGCGGGCGCGCCGCGCCGGCTTCCGCTTCTTCTGGGCAAAAGAGGCCGATATCAGCGAAACCGTTCCCTCGATCCGGACCAGCCTGGGCTGGATCGTGCGGCGCGGCCTGCGGATCGGCGCGATCAATTATCACATCGAGCGCAAGGCGGCGCAGACAGTCTGGTCGCGGGCGATCGTGAAGGCCAAGATGTTCGGCCTCGTGCCGTTCTCGCTGTATCGGTTCACGCGCATCGTGCTGCGCGAACATCAGGCGGTGATCGCGATGCATCCGATGGTGGTCGCGGTCGGCAGCGCGCTTGCCGTGCTCGGTATCGAGCCGCAGCCTTACGCAGCCTCCAAGATCGCGTCGTGAACACCTCTTCCATCACAGCGGAGAGCCGGGGGCTGATCGCCGACATCTCGCGCCGGCCGGTGATGGATATCGTCCGCGGCGCGTTCTTCATCGGCATCCTGCTGTTGGTCTGGATCTCGCTGCGTCCGTTCGCTGATCTGAGCGGTTTCTATGTCGCCGACGTGGTTTCCGGCCAGGATGCATTCCTGTACGGCCTGTTCGGCGTGCTGATGGTCGCGATGCTGGCGCTCACCGTGCGCGACCACATGCCGGCGCTGAAGTCGCTGGTGACGCCGGCCTTTGTGTTGTTCGCCGGCTGGATCTGCGTCACCGTCGTGCTGTCGACCGATCCGGCCACCTCGTTACGTCGCCTGGCGCTGACGGTGTTCGTGGTCGTGGTGACCGCGACGCTGTTGCTTTTGCCGAAGTCGCAGGACGAATTGATGCGCTGGTTCGGCATTGCCGCGCTGGTGCTGCTGGTGACCTGCTATCTCGGCGTCTTCCTGGCACCGCAGCTGTCGATCCACCAGGCGACCGATCCGCAGGAGCCGGCGCTCGCCGGCAGCTGGCGCGGTGTGTTCGGCCACAAGAACGTCGCGGCCGCTGTCATGACGATGCTGATCTTTCTCGGCATCTATCTGGTCCGCGCCGGCGGCTGGCTGTCGGGCATCGCCGTGACGGGGCTCGCCGCGGTGTTCCTGTTTTTCACCGCCGGCAAGAGCGCGATCGTGCTGTGCGTCGCCGTGCTGATGCTGACCGCGCTGACGCCGCTGATCCGCTCGTTCTGGGGGCGCGCGTTGCTGTTGCTGACACCGCTGGTGCTGCTCAATCTGTTCAGCGTCGGCACGGTCATGAGCGATATGCTCGCTGCGATCGCCGACAAGATGCCGCTCGACACCTCCTTCACTGGCCGTGCCGACATCTGGTCCTTCGCGGTCGAATCGCTGCGTCAGCGGTTATGGACCGGCTATGGTTTCGAGGCGTTCTGGGGCACCAGCGCGATCCAGAACCTGCAGGAAGGCAAGGAGTGGGCGGGCTATGCCTCGCACAGCCATAATGGCTATCTCGACACCGCGCTGGGGACCGGGCTGCCCGGCCTTGTGCTGCTGATCGCTGCTGTCGTCGTCAAGCCGCTCCGTGATTTCCAGGCGGCGGATACCGGCGGCAATGACGCGCCGTTGACGATGCTGTTCCTGCGCATCTGGCTGTTCGGGCTCTATCTGTCGTCGATGGAAAGCTTCTTCCTGGATCGCGCCGATACGATCTGGGTGACGTTCCTGATCGCGGTGTTCGGGCTGCATTACTTCGCCCGTTTCCGGATGCAGGCCCAAACACTCTAAAGCTGCGTACGGACCGCGTTGGCGACGTCGGTCCACCAGCCGTCGAAATCGAACGTCAGGTGGACGGTCGGCCGCTTCAGCGCCGTGACGATCCGATCGGCATAGGCAGTGCTGTCGGCGTCGCGGGGCACCAGCAGGATGGCGCCGCGGTCGATCAGCTCCTTGAAACGCGGATGGTGGTCGAATTCGTCCGGCAGGGCAGCGCCGGTGACGATCAGCGGCCGGCCCGACTGCACGCAGGCGAGGATGCTCGAGCGCCGCGCCGTCAGGCCCTCCGCCAGCGAATAGCAGAACACATCGATCTCGCCGAGCAGGCCGAAGACCGCGTGATCGGAGGCGATGTAGCCGGAGACGATCACGTCGCCCTTCAGCCCCAGCTCCGCAACGCGGGCGTAGAACTTCTGCTCGATATTGTCGGTGCCACGGATGAAGGAGCCGACATAGACGATCAGGGGCCGCAAGCCCCGCTGCTTCAGGATCGCGCCGATCTCGAGCAGCCCGTTGGGCTGCTTGCCCGGATAGATCGAGCCGAAGTGACCGATGATCAGCTGGCCATCGCCGCGGGCGCCGACGAGCCGCCGCAGCAGCATCGATTCCTCGATGCCGGCGGGCGCGGCGATGTTCGGGGGCAGTGGCGCCAGCACGCATTTCCGCACCATGCTCCGCATGATCGGGTCACGGTCGAGCTCGCGGCGGACCAGCGGTGAGAACATCACGATGGTATTGGCGAGCCACAGCGCCGGGACATAGGTCAGCCGGCGGATGCCGTTGAGGCCGGCCCATTCGTGCTGAATCAGTACGACCTTGCGGCGGCGCAGCCGGGCGAACAGCAGTGCCAGCAGCGGCCGGATGATGACGCGCTTCCAGGCCACGATCGGGAAGTTGCAAACCACGCTGCGGGCGCCGCCGACCGCGCGCCAGATCTCGCCGATCGTGCCATCGGCCTGCGTCAGGGTTAACGCCGTGGTTGCGCCTGGCTCGATCTTCTCGATGGTCTCCTGTAGCAGGCGCGTGAACTGCCCGACGCCGCAATGCATCTGCGGCCCTGCGCCGACAAACAGCGCACGATATCGGGGTTTCTCACTCATCGTGCCTTGTCGATCTCGGCGATTTTTCTGGCGTCCGGTTCCGGGAATGGCGGGGTTAGCCATATCGGCGAGACATTAGCTTTGGGTAACCCGGCGCGCATACGTGACGGCACCGTTCTTGCCAATCTCAGCTCAAGCGCTGCGCCTTCGTCCCGGAACGGGACATCAAATGAAACAAAACGGTGCAGCAGGAGCGCGACCATGACGACGGGCAAGATTTTCGCGAACTGGGATGACAACCATTCCAGGCTCTGGAGCCATCAGCCGATCCGGCTCGAGCATACCATGCACAAGCAGCCGGCGTTTTCGATGGACGATCTCGCCAAGCTGATCGAGCATTATCCGCGCGAGCATTACAGCCTGGTCAAGACCGGCGCCAAGAGATCGAGCCGGGTCTGGCGTGAGGGCGAGATCGGCAGGCTGCGCGGGCACCAGGTGATCGAGGCGATCTCGCGCGGCGGCTTGTGGCTGAACCTGCGCAACGTCACCGCGATCGATCGCCGCTACCGCGACATGATCGAGCAGATGTTCGGCGAGATCGCCGCCAAGGTCCCCGGCTTCGACGCACCGACCCATCAGGCCGGCATTCTGATTTCGTCACCCGATGCCCAGGTCTATTACCACGCTGATCTGCCGGGGCAGGGCCTGGTGCAGATCGCGGGCCGCAAGCGGGTCTACATCTATCCCAACACGCAGCCGTTCATCCGGCCCGAGCATCTCGAGAACATCGCGCTGTTCGACGTCGAGGTCGATATCCCCTACGAGCCCTGGTACGACTGGCATGCGCGGGTGATCGATCTCGAGCCTGGCCAGATGCTGAACTGGCCGCTGAATGCGCCACATCGTGTCGAGAACCTCGATACCGTCAACATCTCGATGACGATCTCCTATGTCAACGACGACATCCGCCGCGCGCAGATCCTGCATCTCGCCAATGGCATGCTGCGCCACCGCTTCGGCTATACGCCGCGCAGCCGCAGCATTCGCGGTCCGGTATTCTTCGCCAAGCAGGTGATGCAGAAGCTGTTGCGCGACGGCAAATGGGTGAAGCGCGAGCGCGCCGTGCGGCGTCCGATCGATTTCCGTCTCGACGAGAGTGATCTCGGCAAGATCGTCGATCTGCCCAAGGCGGCGCTGGAGGCGGCGTAAGCGAGCTTGCCGGTAGCAGGTGCTGACATGACAGTCTTGACGACAGCAGTTGGAAAATTCGGGGCGCGGGCGCCCTCTTATGCGGTTGGTTTCGACGTCGAATTGATGTCGGATTGGGGCCAGGCGATGGCCCGCTGGGGCACGTTCGATCCGCCGACCGCGTTCCAGCATCCGCAATGGTACGCGTCCTGGTATCGGGCCTTTGCGGCGACCGATGGCATCGAGCCGCTGATCGCTCTCGTGAGCGATGCGTCGACCGGCGAGCGTGCTGCGCTGCTGCCGCTGATCCGCCGGCGGGACGGCGGCCTCCGCGTCATCGAATTTGCCGATCTCAATCTCACCGATTTCAACGCGCCGGTGCTCGGCCCCGCGGCGCCACGCGACGAAACGGCAGCATGGCTGTTCTGGCAGGATTTGCAGGCGGCGCTGCGCGGGATGGATGGCGGTGCCGATCTGATCCGCCTGCGCAAGATGCCGGTCAAGCTCGCGGCGCGGCTTAACCCGCTGGCGCAGCTCGACGGGATCGGACCGTCGGTCGTCAATGGCAATCTGCTCGCGATCGGCGATGACTATGATGCCTGGCGCAGTGAGCTGGACAGAAAGGTTCGCAAGGAACTCGGGCGAAGCTGGCGCGTGTTCACGCGGGATTCTTCCGCCGCTTTCGCGATGGCCGCCAGCACCGATGAAGCGATGAACCTGCTCTCGGTCACCGAGGTGCAGCAGGGCGACCGGTTGCTCGGTCTCGGGCTGAATTATGTGCTCGACAAGCAGGATTGCACCGCGTTCTACCGTGACCTCGTGCAGCGGGGCACCAGCAGTGGCTATGCGGTGATGACCACGCTGACGACACGCGACGAGGTGGTGGCGACCCTGCTCGGGATCCGTACCGGTTCGCGCTACATCATGATTCGCATCAGCAATGCCGGCGAAAAATGGTCGATGTGCTCGCCGGGCCGGTTGATCATCGACCGCACCATCGCGGCGCTGCACAGGGATGGCGTGCGGGAGTTCGATTTTTCGATCGGCAATTACAGCTACAAGCGCCGGTTCGGACCGCAGCGCACGCCGCTGGTCGATCTCGGCGCCGCCTTGAGCTGGCGCGGGCAGCCTTATGCGCTGCGCGACCGCGCCGTGCTGGCGCTGCGTCACTATCCAAAACTCACCGCGCGGCTCAAGCAGGCGCTCGGCAAGGCGACGCCGTCGCGCGAGGAGGACTGAACGAAGCAGTCGCGTTTCCAAGCGCGAAGCCATTCCGGCCGCCTGCACCTCAAGATCGCGTCGAGGATGGTGGATAACCGAAGCGATGTTTGTAGGCACGCGAAAAGTCCGACAGCGATCGATAGCCGGCGGAATAAGCGATCTCGGAGATCGTGGTCGCCGGATGACTGCGCTGGAGTTGTGCGTGGGCGGTGTCGAGCCGCACGTCGCGTACGTGCTCCATCACGCTGCGCCCGCTCCCCCGATAGATCTTGTGAAGGTAGCTCACCGAAATGCCGCATGCGGCCGCGATGGCCCTGGGCGATAGCCGTTCGTCAGCGTAGTGCTTTGCGATCCATTGGGTCAGGCGCTGGCGGTGAGCGGCGAGCAGGGTGGTGTCTTCCGAGAATGCGCCCGTCGGCTGGCCAAAGCAGAAAGCGATCAGGTCGCAGAGTTGGCGTTCGACGAAGTCCGCAGACGGTTGGTCGAGTGCAGCACCATTGTCATACAGGTTCTTCGCGAACTGCCACACGATCGAGGCTCCGACCGATGTGCGGTCGAGTTGTATCGCAGGAGATCCACGATTGGGACCAAGCCGATCGCGGATCATGCGCGCAGGCAGCTGGATGCTCAGCTTGTCATGGACGGCAACCGGCGCCCGATTGGAACGGAGGCTGTCGATCCGGAACGTGGTCGGGCGGGTGCTGTCGATCAGGAAGACGTGGGCGGGCTGAAGAATGATTTGCCTGCCATCATTGGTAATTTCCGAGCGTCCTTTCATCGAGAACGCAACCGAGTAGAATGGTGCAGAGTGCGGTCGTGGACGCCTCAGGTCCATGTTGCCGAGCGACGCTTTGGTGACTTGAGAGGATGCGATCCGCACCGAGCGAAACGCGCCGAAAATATCCGTTGCGGCCCCGCGGAAAAGTTGAATGTCGCCCCAGACTGCGCGGCAGGTCTCGACCCAATACTCAGCGCGCTCGGATTCACCTACGTCTTTCGTGCAGGCCTGGAGCACGCCGTCTGACATCAATCTTACCTTGAGAACCTCTCCTATTCCCTCGCTATGCACCATACAGGTCGAAGGCATGCCGCGCACGTTAATACGGCGGCGGCGCGAGAGGAATTCTGTATGCCAGCTTGGGCTCTATGCGCCAAGCCGAATTAGACTCACCGCCAAACGAATCTGCGAAGGATTTGTACAAGGAGGAGATTGTTCAAGCGCCGTCTGATTCGATGACGAATGGCGGCAGTTGCCGAGCGTGCATTGAGTGCCTGACGAATTGCGGAGACGTTTGTGCACGACGCTGATGTTACCGGGCCGGCCGACATTCTTGTCGCCTTGAACGAAATGCTCGAAGACCCGGCTTTTCAAGCCTCGGCGCGCAACAAACAATTCCTGCGCTTCGTCGTCGAGGAAGCGTTGGCGGGCCGGGCGGAGCGGATCAAGTCCTACGCGATTGCAGTCGATGTGTTCGGGCGCCCCTCCAGCTTTGATGGATCGACCGATCCGATCGTCAGGATCGAGGCGAACCGCTTGCGCGCCGCATTGGCCAAGTATTACGGCAATCCTGCGCATCGCACCAAAATCGTAATATCTCTGCCGAAGGGAGGCTATATCCCGGAGTTCTCGTCAGGACGCGATATCGTCGATGTTGCGTCCGGTACGGACGTGAGGCCGCTGCCTGTTGCATCTCCTTCGCGCGACGATTCCAAAGAGCCGGATCTGCCTGAACATGAGCAGCAGCTGCAAGGCCGGGCGATTGTCAATTCTCTGAACTCCGGTTCACCTTTCCAGATCGACGGAGACGCCGCGGAGCGACCATGGGTGGTCGGCCGATTGATCGCGCGGCTGCTACGGCCGTTCCGGAAGACAACTGGAGGCCCGATATTGTTCGTCGATCGCGTCGAGACGCTGGCAGGTGACGCGCGCACCGTCGTATTCGCTCGCGGCCTCGGGCAATCGCTGATTTCGGTGTTGGGACGGTCTGGCATCTCCGTGTACCGGGAGCCGCCCGGTTACCAGCGGGCCGTTGAGCGATTGCTGAATGAGAATCCGGGTCGCGCAATCCGCCGTCTGTCCGTCGATGTATGGAGTGACCAGGACAAGGTCCGCTTCTGGTGGACCTTGAGCGACATGCGATCGATGCAAATCCGGCTGAGCGCCAACGGCGAAGCCGATTGGCGCCGACTGCCGGAAGCGGCGGTGGAAGCCGAGATTGCGCAAGGGGTCGCGGCGGCCGTCACGAGCCAGGACGATGGCATCAAAAGCTTTGTTTCCGATCGTCCTGCGCAGCCGTTGGAGATGGACGTCTCCTACCCGATGGTCTGATCAAACAGAAAATCGCGATAGGATTGCTGCAGCATCTGTCTCTTATACACATCTAGATGTGTATAAGAGACAGGCATGATGGCCACGTCCTCCAATGTGACCGCCATCTGCCTCAACTCGATGGTCCACACCGGCAATAGTGCTGCAAAGGCTCGGATTGCGCGCAGCAGCGATCCCGACAGCAGCGGGTCGTTCCGCGCATTTGTCCGGTCAAATATAATCCGGTAGACGTTATCGGCGACCGGTTCGAAGCGATCCTGCGATATCGGACTTTGCCGCGCATATCCGATCTCCTCGATCGCGGGGATCAATGTTTCGATCTCGTCGAGTGCCGGCAGCAAGACCGTGTCTATTGTGCGTGGGTCGATGGCACGACCGGCCAGGCGTCCCCGGAGGGCTTCTCGACCGCTCCTCGAGGCTTGGGGCAGGGCGACGACACTGGATTCACGAAGCCCGACCAGGCGTGCTCGAAGCTCCGAAAGCTGATGTCTCGTCAACCGGTCGACGCCTTTCAGCAGTTCTAGTTTAGGGTTCATCAGCCATCTCCCACGATCCGACTTCGAGTCAAAGCCGCGGCCCTTGCCGGATCGGCAAACCGGTGTCGGTGTGCCGCCCTCACGCGAGCCTTCTTCGTGTGATCGGTTTGTGAAAGTCCGGGACCGAAACATCGGAGGAATTAACGGTTACCGCGAAGCCCGATGTCTGGCGCGTTAATCGATGATTAACGAACCGTCGCGCTACCCTGCGCTTGCTCGTGCGGTCGCGTATCGTGGAATGGGCGGCATCCCGAACGAGATGCCGCCCTCGTCGCTCAGCCCTGCGGCTCGTTGCCCTGCTCAGCCATGAAGCTCAGCCGAGCAACTTCTTCGCGGTCTCCGCGATCGCGCGGCCCTGATAGCGCGCGCCGGCCAGCTCGTTCTCGCTGGGCTGACGGCTGCCGTCGCCGCCGGTGATCGTGGTGGCGCCGTAGGGCGCGCCGCCGGTGACCTCGTCGAGCTTCATCTGTCCGGCAAAGCCGTAGTTGAGGCCGACCACCGTCATGCCGAAATGCAGCAGGTTGGTGATGATCGAGAACAACGTGGTCTCCTGGCCGCCATGCTGGGTCGCGCTCGAGGTGAAGGCGCCGCCGACCTTGCCGTTCAACGCGCCCTTGGCCCAGAGGCCGCCGGCCTGGTCGAGGAAGTTGGCCATCTGCGAGGCCATGCGGCCGAACCGGGTTCCGGTGCCGACGATGATGGCGTCGTAGTTCGCGAGATCGTCGATGGTAGCGACCGGCGCGGCCTGGTCGAGCTTGTAGTACGAGGCTTTCGCGACTTCGGTCGGCACCAGCTCGGGCACGCGCTTGATGTCGACGGTGGCACCGGCTTCACGCGCGCCTTCCGCGACGGCATTCGCCATCGCCTCGATGTGACCGTAGGCGGAATAATACAGGACGAGAACCTTGGCCATGATGGCCTCCTTTTGGTTGAGGGGAATTGGTTGGAGAGGTTGGTTTGGGCTGTCATTGCCGGGCTTGACCCGGCAATCCATCGACTTCGAAGACATCTTGCGAAGCGGGATGGATGCCCGGGTCGAGCCCGGGCATGACGCGTGGTGGTGGTTGAGGTTACGCCGCGTCGACCAGCACGAGTTCGGTGTCCTCGAGCGCAGTGATCTTCAGCTTGGCCTCGTCGCGGATCGCGGCGCCGTCGCGTGCATTGACGCGAACGCCGTTGACCTCGACGCTGCCGGCCGCCGGCACCAGATAGAGGTGACGAGCCTTGTCGGCCGCGTATTCCGCGCTTTCGCCGGCCTTCAGCGTGGTGGCGAGCACCCGCGCATTGGCACGGATCGGCAGCGCATCTTCGTCGCCGTCGATCCCCGAGGCGATGGTGACAAGCTTGCCGGAGCGGTCGGCCTTCGGGAACGGCTTCGAGCCCCAGGTCGGATGGCCGCCCTTCGTGGTCGGCTCGATCCAGATCTGGAAGATCTTGGTCTTCGCCGGCTCCAGATTGTACTCGGAGTGACGGATGCCGCTGCCGGCGCTCATCACCTGCACGTCGCCCGCTTCGGTACGTCCCTTGTTGCCGAGCGAGTCCTGGTGCGTGATCGCGCCCCGGCGGACATAGGTGATGATCTCCATGTTGGCATGCGGATGCGCCGGGAAGCCGGTGTTGGGTGCGATCTCGTCATCGTTCCAGACCCGCAGCGCGCCGTGGCTGATATTGTCGGGATCGTAGTAGTTCGCGAACGAGAAGTGGTGCTTGGCCTTCAGCCAGCCGTGGTCGGCGCCGCCGAGCTTTGCGAATGGTTTCAGTTCGATCATGGTCATTCCCCTTGATGTCGGATGGTTGGGAGGAGCCGGGCGCTCAGGCCCGGCGTTCCCGGAAAATTGAGCGATCAGGCGCCGAAGCCCCCGTCGACATTGAGCACCGTGCCGGTCACGAACGAGGCTTCCGGGCTAGCCAGGAACACGACGCCGGCTGCGACTTCCTCCGGGCGGCCAAAGCGCTGCAGCGCGTGCTGTAAGCGTTGCGTCTCGGCAAACTCGCCACCGTCCTTCGGGTTCATGTCGGTGTCGATCGAGCCGGGCTGCACCACGTTCACCGTGATGCCGCGCGGTCCGAGGTCGCGCGCCGCGCCCTTGGTGTAACCGACCACGGCTGCCTTGGTGGCGACGTAGTCGGCAAGGCCCGGAAACGAGGCGCGATCAGCCAGCATGGAGCCGACAGTGACGATGCGGCCACCTTCACCCATCAGCTTCGAGGCGGCGCGGATCGCGGTGATCACTCCGTCGATATTGATCGCCTCCTGACGGGCGAGCGTTGTCGTATCGGCCTTCGGATCGTCGACCGCGCCGCCGGATGCGACACCGGCATTGTTGACCAGGATGTCGAGCCGGCCAAAATCCTTGGCGACCGACTTCACCAGCTGATCGACATCGGCTGACGAGGCCTGGTCGGCCTTGTAGGCGCGGGCGTTGACGCCTTTGGCCTTCAACTCGGCGACAACCGCTTCCGCCTTCTCGGGAGAGGCGACATAGCTGATCGCGACGTTGGCGCCTTCGGTGGCGAGCGCGCGGGCGCTGGCGGCGCCAATGCCGCGCGAACCGCCGGTGACGAGGGCAACCTTGCCTGAGAGCTTGT
>BFBZ01002036.1_pt1 | contig 11871 bp, 14 predicted proteins | sample 1888401 | NCBI WGS metagenome assembly BFBZ01 (sample SAMD00112614, study PRJDB3348) | symbiont metagenome | host: Chara braunii | reverse complement strand
GCAGCGCAACGCCATGAAAGTGTGGGAGCAAGGCGCTGATTTTCTTGAGGAACTATTGGCCGACAAGGAAGTCACCGCCGCTTTGCCGGAAGCCGATATCCGCGAGAAATTCGACCTCGGCTATCACACCAAGCATGTCGATACGATCTTCAAGCGCGTGTTCGGATAGGATCTTCAATGCGGCTGGCTGTCGTTTCAGAAATCCATGGAAATCTTCGTGCGCTGGAAGCGGTTCATGCGCGCATCAAGGAAAGTTCTCCAGACATCATCGTCAACCTGGGTGACTGCGTCTCCGGCCCGTTGTGGCCGGAGGAAACCGCGCAATACCTGATTGCCGAGAACTGGCCGACCGTACGCGGCAATCACGACCGGGTTCTGGTCGAACCGCCGGTTTGCGGACTAGAAGATATCGATGCCTTTACCCACCGGTGTCTCTCCGCGGCATCCCTGGCCTGGCTTGCGACCTTGCCAACCACCCTGCTCCTCGCTCCGGAAATCCTGCTGTGTCACGGCAGTCCAGACGATGACGAGACGTTCCTGCTCGAGGAAGACGGCGGCAATCACTTCTATCCGTCCGGTGAAGACCAGGTCAGGCGCAAGCTCGGACATGCCGATGCCAGGCTTGTCCTGTGCGGCCATACACATACGCCCCGCGTCGTGCATCTGTCGGACTCTCAGCTGATACTCAACCCCGGCAGCGTGGGCGTCCAGGCCTTCCCCGGCCTCACCGTGACCGGCAGCCCGCACGCCCGCTTCGCGATCGCCACACGCGCCGACGAAGGATGGTCGTTCAGCCAGGGCATGATTGGCTACGATTGGACAGAGGCCTCCGGACGCGCCGCGGCGGCAGGATTCGCCAGTTGGGAGCACGGGCTGCTGACAGGTTTCGCAGCGAAGCCCAGGTAAGACCGGACGGAGCTTCCTCAGCCAGCCTTGCCCGGCACGGTCCGGATCACCGTGCCCCACGGATCCTCACGGGTCGTTGTATCCTTCACATTGTCCGAACGCATCTCGACCCAAGCGAGACCCGAGCGGGCGGGATCGCGACGGCCGGCACCCGGGCTCTGCCAAGCGTTGGCGCCGATGTGATGGTGATAACCACCTGACGACAGGAACACCGCCTGGCCGCCGTATTTGGCCACGGTGTCGAAGCCGAACTCCCGGTTCCACCAAGCCTCGGCGTCTTCCGGCCGACCGACGCGCAGGTGGACATGGCCGACAATGCTGTTCTCTGGTGCGCCTTGCCATCCGGCGTCACCTGCCGGGACTTCGGCAAGAACGGACGGGACGTTCAACCGTTCGGTCGCCATCGCTACCTTGTCGCCATTCCACTTCCAGTCCTGTGGACGGCGATCGGCATAGATCTCGATGCCGTTGCCTTCCGGATCAGTGAGATACAGTGCCTCACTGACCAGGTGGTCCGAAGCCCCCTCGATAGCGATCCTGTCGGCGATAGCGTGGTTGATCCAGCGGCCGAGATCGGCCCGGCTTGGCAACAGGAACGCGGTGTGGAAGAGCCCTGCGCTGCGCGGATCGTCGGGCTTGGCCGCGGCATCCGCTTCGATGACCAGCAGAGGACGGCTGGCGGCGCCCAGAGTGATCGCGCCATCTGCGCGGCTCAACTCCTGCAGGCCGACCACCTTGCGATAGTAGGCGGCGAGGCTTTCGGCGTCGCGCGCCTTCAACCCGACGCGCGAAACGCTGACGGGGGTCGTGGCGGCGAAAGGCAATTCACTCATCTGATGCTCCGTTCAGGCGGCTGCCGAAGAAACGCCCCACGCGAGGAGCCCAGCGCCGCCAATAACTGTACGTCGTGTCGGTTCCAAAATCCCGGCCCATGCACGGCTGTTTCTTTTCCTTATGACAGATCGTTGATTGGGATCGTTCACACAAGACGGCAATGAGCGAACATGGTGTTCACCGTTTTGGCTGTCGGAACATTCCGGGACGGTTGCATGAAGCAACGACGCTCGCTATTTCAGCGCCATGAAGGTCAAGGACGCAGATATTCTCATCGTGCCGGGCTATACCAATTCGGGGCCGGAGCATTGGCAGAGCCGCTGGCAATCGAAACTGTCGACGGCGCGTCGGGTCGAGCAGGCGGAATGGTCGAAGCCGGTACGCGACGACTGGACGTCAAGCGTGGCAAAGGCGGTCAATGAGGCCGAACGCCCGGTCGTCATCGTCGCGCATTCGCTTGGCGTCGCGGCGGCCGTCCAGGCGATACCGCAGTTCCGGCGGCCGATCGCGGGCGGCTTCTTCGTGGCGCCGCCCGATGTCGCCAATCCGGAGATGAGGCCCAGGCACTTGATGACCTTCGGCCCCTATCCGCGAGAGCCGCTGCCATTTCCGTCAATCGTCATTGCCAGCCGCAATGATCCGTTTTGCGCGTTCGACGTTGCCGAGGACATTGCCGGAGCCTGGGGATCGCTGTTCATCGACGCCGGCGAAACCGGTCACCTCAATGCCGATTCCGGCTTCGGGCCGTGGCCCGAAGGATCGATGACGTTCGCCAAGTTCCTGACGGATCTCAAGACGCCCTAGCCGGCCAGGAACAGGCACGACGGACTTCAGCCCTTGATCGAATCCTGCACGCTATTCAGCAGGGTTTTTGCCCCCAGCCCGATCAGCGCGTGCTCCGAGCCCATAGCAAGAAGCCTGTAGCCCATTGACACGACGCGGCCGGCGATGGCGGGCTCGACGACATAGATCGCGGCGTGCTTGCCGGCCTTGCGGGTGCGCTCGGCGACCGACGCGACTGTTTCCATCATGCTTTCCAGCGTCGAACTGACCGTGGCGCCATTGGTCCATGCGATCGAGAAATCCGATGGCCCGAGGAAGATGCCGTCAATGCCCGGCGTGTCGAGAATGCCATCAAGCGCATCGAGCGCAGCGCGGGTTTCGACCATGGCGAAGGCCATCGTGCGCTGGTTGGTGTCGCGCAGCCAATCAGCCTGGTCGCCCTTGCCGTGGCGTGGGAAGGCATAGGTAGGCCCCCAGGACCGTTCGCCGAGTGGCGGATATTTCATCGCTGCGGCAAACAGCTTGGCATCGGCAACAGAATTGACCATCGGCGCGATCACCGCCTCGGCGCCGAAATCGAGCGCGCGGCTTGCCATGTCGAAGCGCCCGACGGGAATGCGCACCAGCGCCGGTTTGTTGGCGGCCAGCACCGGAACCAGGCCGCGCAGCACGCTGTCTTCGTGGTGGCCGCCATGCTGCATGTCGAGCGTGACCGCATCGAAGCCCTGTTTGGCGACAATCTCGACCGTCAGCGCATCCGGAACACCGGACCATGCAGTGAACAGCGTTTCATCCGCCGCCAGGCGTGATTTCAGGGACATTGGCGCTTTCCTTGTTGGATAAAGCCCGAGGACAGGCTCTGGCACAGTTCAGCCGGAAACAATGAAAAAGGCAAAGAAAAACCGCCCGGCTAGGCCGAGCGGTCCATTGGGCCAGTATGCGCCGGGATCAGGTGTTCTTGATCTGCTCGATCGCCTGCGCCATCATTTCATCCATGGTGCGGCGGATCTGATGGTCCGACTGATCGACGCCCGCCTCATCGAAATCCTTGCGGATCTTGCGGAAAACATCGTGATCGCCGGCTTCCTCGATGTCGGAGATGACAACTTCCTTGGCATAGGCCTCGGCATCGGCGCCGGTCTTTCCAAGCTTTTCGGCGGCCCAGAGGCCGAGCGTCTTGTTGCGTCGCGCCGAGGCCTTGAACCGAAGTTCCTCGTCGAACGCGAACTTGCGCTCAAAGCCCTCTTCGCGATCCTTCATGCTGCTCATGGCATCCCTCCGATGGAAATCGATTCTCTGGTGACGATGTATATGTGTTGGGCAAGCACAAACCAAAAGGTCGCGGACGGGTCAATACGCTTCGTCGCATGCTGCGCTGCGGCATTTCGGTCCCGAAAGCGGTTAATTGAAGGGATTTGCCGATTGAGCAAATGCTGTGATTGGGATAGACCCGGCATTGAACCCTACAGTAGCCGCACTATTTCAGGCAGACGGACAGGAAATGGTCGATTGCCGCCTGTCCGGAAATCCAGAGAAAAATCAGATGAAAAATCGCCGCCGCATTTATGAAGGCAAGGCCAAGATCCTCTATGAGGGACCCGAGCCGGGTACGCTGATCCAGTTCTTCAAGGATGACGCGACCGCGTTCAACAAGAAGAAACATGAAGTGGTCGACGGCAAGGGTGTGCTCAACAACCGTATTTCCGAGCACATCTTCAACCATCTCAACCGCATGGGCATTCCGACCCATTTCATCCGCCGGCTCAACATGCGCGAGCAGCTGATCAAGGAAGTCGAGATCATTCCGCTCGAGATCGTGGTGCGCAACGTCGCCGCCGGCTCGCTGTCCAAGCGCCTCGGCATCGAGGAAGGCACCGTCCTGCCGCGCTCGATCATCGAGTTCTACTACAAAGCCGATGCGCTCGACGACCCGATGGTGTCGGAAGAACACATCACCGCCTTCGGCTGGGCGAGCCCGCAGGAGATCGACGACGTGATGGCGCTCGCCATCCGCGTCAACGACTTCCTTTCCGGCCTGTTCATGGGCGTCGGCATCCAGCTCGTCGACTTCAAGATCGAATGCGGCCGCCTGTTCGAGGGCGACATGATGCGCATTGTCGTGGCCGATGAGATTTCGCCGGACTCCTGCCGCCTGTGGGATGTGGCGACACAGGACAAGCTCGACAAGGACCGTTTCCGCCGCGATATGGGCGGACTGGTCGAAGCCTATCAGGAAGTGGCCCGCCGCCTTGGCATCATGAACGAGAACGAGCCGGCGCGCCCGACCGGCCCGGTGCTTGTCGCCTCGACGGATGGCCTCAAGGGCAAGCCGCACTGATACCTAGACAAGATATTCGAACAGGAGCGTTTCCAGCGTGATCAAGGCCCGCATTACCGTCACCCTCAAGAATGGCGTTCTCGACCCGCAAGGCAAGGCGATCGAACATGCGCTGTCCGGACTGGGCTTCGATGGCGTGGGCCTTGTCCGGCAGGGCAAGGTGTTCGACATCGAGCTTTCTGAGTCCGACAAGGCCAAGGCCGAGGCCGACCTGAAGGCCATGTGCGACAAGCTGCTGGCGAATACCGTGATTGAGAACTATAGTGTGACACTTACCTGAGGTTGTGTCGGAGGCACTATGTCGGAAGTTACGAATGAGCTGATGTTCGAGCTTCTGAAGCGAGTGCATCACGAAATCGGTGAGCTCCGTCAGGATGTTTCCGAGACGAAACGGGAACTGAACGTGATGCGAGGTCACATGGTGGCAACGCAAAGCGATATTCATAACATCTACGGCATTCTTGGCAGACAAGACGAGCGTCTTGAACGCATAGACAGACGCCTCGACCTGCGGGAACTCGCTGAACCACAAAAGCCTTACGAGCCGAAGTGACGCCTGTTCGACCAGTGTGCAACCTGAGACCTGTGCCTTTGCGATGCCGAACGACGTTGAGATTTCCAAATTCATGAGCCTGGTCTTGCGGCACGCACCGCAAGAGGCAGGACTGTCACTCGATGAAAACGGCTGGGCCGACTTCGGCGCGCTTTGCGCGGTCATCCAGACGAAATTCGGCGCGTCGAACGCCGATATCTCGCGTATCGTCGAGGAAAATCCAAAAAAACGCTTTGCCGTCGATGGCAATCGTATCCGCGCCGTGCAGGGGCACAGCGTCGAAATCGATCTCGCACTGTCGCCATCGATCCCGCCGGCAATCCTCTACCACGGCACCAAGGAAGAGTTTCTTCCCAGCATTCTGCGGGAGGGCCTGACCAGCCGGTCGCGCCAGCATGTTCATCTGTCAAAAGACGTCGAAACGGCTCTGATCGTTGCACGGCGTCGAAACGGAAAAGATGTTATCCTGCAGGTCGACTCGGCAACCATGACGAAGGATGGAGCATCATTCTTTCTCTCAGACAACGGCGTCTGGTTGACCAACCACGTTTCACCCCGGTATCTGGTTCAGATGCTCGAACGGGAATTGCCATGAAATCCGCCGTAGTTCTTCTGCCTGGCCTCAATCGTGACCGCGACATGATCGCGGCGCTGACCAAGATTTCCGGCACGCCGCCGGTCACGGTCTGGCAGACCGATACCGAAATCCCCGATGTCGACCTGATCGCCATTCCCGGCGGCTTTTCCTTCGGCGACTATCTGCGCTGCGGCGCCATTGCGGCGCGCATGCCGGTGATGCGGGCGGTCGCCGAAAAGGCGGCCAAGGGCGTGACAGTGATCGGCGTCTGCAACGGTTTTCAGATCCTGGTCGAGGCCGGTCTGCTGCCGGGTGCGCTGATGCGCAACACCTCGCTGAAATTCGTCTGCCGGCAGGTCAAGCTGAAGGTCACCAATGCCAACACGATGTTCACCCGCCGTTACCAGCCCGGCCAGATCATCCGCTCGCCGGTCGCGCATCATGACGGCAACTACTTTGCCGACGCCGAAACGCTTGCCCGTCTCGAGGGCGAGGGCCAGGTGGTCTTTCGCTACGCGGACGGCACCAATCCCAACGGTTCGATCAACGATATCGCCGGCATCGTCAACAGCCAGGGCAATGTGCTCGGCCTGATGCCGCATCCCGAGAACCTGATCGAAGCGGCACATGGCGGCAATGACGGAAGGGCGCTGTTCGAAAGCGCTCTGGGTATTGCCGCTTGAAGTTTGCGACCGCAACCTTAAGAATTGCGGACAAATCAAAACATCAGGGAGAGAGACGGTCATGAAACTCTATTCGCGGCCGTTGTCGCCCTACTCGTCGATCGTGCGAGCGCTTGCCTATATCAAGGATGTCCCGCTCAAGATCATGGCGCCGCCAGCTGGATTTCCGATCCCCGAGGAATTCCGCGCCATTTCGCCGCTCAACCGAATTCCGGTGCTGATCACCGGTTCCGGCGAGACGATCGTGGAATCGGTCGTCATCGCGGAATATCTGGAAGAACGGTTTCCCGAGCCTGCACTGCTGCCGCGGGATTCGAAGGATCGCGCACTGGTGCGCATGTTCGCCCGTATCACCGATCTCGACGTGCTGGCCCCGACAATGAAGCTTTTCGAGCTTCATTTCGTGCCGAAGCGCAACGAGGCGGAGATCGCCGCGCAGTTCACCCGGTTGCACCATGGACTGGCCGCAGTAGAAGCCCGGATGGCGCAAGGGCCCTTCGCGCTGGGCGACGACATCAGCTTCGCCGACGCATGGCTGACGCCGACGCGGTTCATCTTCAACAATTTCCGCGCCATGACCGGACGCCACGACCTGCTTGATGCCTATCCCAAATTCGATGCCTACGAGCAGATCGCCTTGCAGCATCCGGCGCTGTCGCGTGTCTGGGGCGAGATGACGGACGGGCTGAAGATATTTCTTTCCGAACTGGAGATGGGCGCAGCGTGATCATGAGACAGACGACCGTTCGCCTCGCCCTCGTCGCCGCGGCCGGCCTTTTGGTTGCCTCCTGCCAATCGAGCCCGAAGAGCGCCCCGGTTCCGTCGGGTAAAAGTGCGGCCCTTCTCTCCATGGAACAGGTGGCGATCGCCGCCCACAAGTGCTGGATCGCAAGCAAGGATCCCGCCTTCAAATCCTATCAGATGGCCAATGAACTGAACTCGTTCAGCGGCACGCCACGCTTCCTGCTGGTCCCTTCCAACCACTATGGTGGAAAACCGCTGCTGGTCGTGCAGGCCAAGGGCAATTCGAGCCGGGTCGAGGTGTTCGGCCCGCTGATGGACCAACCGCTTGGCGCGCGCATCGGCTCGGACGTTGCGCGCTGGCAGACGGGCAATCCGTCCTGTAGCGCGGCTGCGTAACACCGTGGGCCGGTTCCTGCAGGTTGCGGGTCTGGTCATTGGTCTTGCCGGGCTCGTCCTGCAGTTTTGCCTGACAATCCCGGCGTCGATGGACGCCGGTCGCGGTTTCCTCGGCTCCATAGTCTTTTATTTCAGCTTCTTCACCATCCTGACCAATATCGGCGCGGTGCTTGTCCATGCTTCGCTGCTGTCACCGAGCGGCTATGCCTGGTTGCCAGCGTTTGCCGGGCCACGCATGCGGGGCGGCGTTGCTGCGTCCATCGCCCTGGTCTTCATCGTCTACGCCACCGTGCTGGCACGGCTTTGGCAGCCGCAGGGCCTGTTCCTGCTTTGCGACGTGCTCCTGCACTACGTGACGCCGGCGCTGTTCGTGGTGTGGTGGCTGGTGGCGGGTGTTGACGGGTCAACGCGGTGGCGCGACATTTCGAGCTGGGTGCTCTATCCCCTGGCCTATCTGGCCTATGCGCTGCTGCGCGCGCCGGTCGCGGGCGAAGTGCCCTACCCTTTCCTCGACGCCGCCAAGAATGGCTGGGCGAGCGTGGCGATCTGGTCACTCGCGATCACCGCGCTCTTTCTTGTCCTGTGCGTGATCGCCGTCCTTGCGGATCATGGCGTCGCACGCATCCGGGCGCCGAAAGCACGACCGAGCGCGCCAAGGACGTCCTGACACTTCCCAGGATTGGGAGAGCGCCGGCCGTTCTCAGTCCCAGAGCGGCCGGATGCCTTCGCGATGGGCATCGCAGCGGGATATGCCGATGTCCTTGAGTTGATCATCCGTCATTTCGAGCAATGCCAACCGACCACGCCGACGCTCCATCAACGCATCGATCCAGAGCAAGAATGACGTAACCATCCGCACGAGGCGGCGGACATAGCCGCGCCAGCCCGCGGGGCGCGCAGCCTGTCCAAAGACACCAACGTGACGAATTGTCTCTATTGTACCCATTTTAGTTCTACCAAAGCTTCCGATTGAACCCTTTTTTCCACGCAATTCATATGTATTGACTCATTGTTCGGCGCAATGTAGAAAATTGTCACCATGACAAATTGGCTTCCCGACCTCACGACCGGTTCCGGCCCGCTCTACCAGCGCCTTGCCGACGCCATCGAGTCCGACATCGACAAGGGTACGATCGATCCCGGAGCAAAATTGCCGCCGCAGCGGGATCTTGCCTACGATATCGGCGCGACCGTCGGCACGGTCGGCCGGGCCTACCAATTGCTGCGCGAGCGCGGGCTGGTGAGTGGCGAGGTCGGGCGTGGAACCTATGTGCTGGGACAACGCCCGGATGGCGCCCAGCCCGACTTGCTGCCCGCGAATGACGAAGGCACGCGATACATCGATGCACCCCGAGACAAGCTGCGGTTCGACAGCACGGCAGCGCCGGACATTGGCCAGGGCGCCATCGTCGCCGATGTCCTGTCGCGCACGGCGCAAGATCATCCGCACGAGATCTCAAGCTACACGCGTGATTTTCCGGATCGCTGGTACGAAGCCGGCGCCCGCTGGCTGTCGCGAAACGCCTTTCGCCCGGCCGCTGACGCCATTGTTCCCACGCTCGGCACCCATGCCGCGGTGATGGGGGCGATCGCGGCGCTGACGACGCCCGGCGATTATGTCGCCTTCGAGCACCTCACCTACTCGCAGATTTCCCGCAGCGCAGGCCTGATCGGCAGGCGCACGGCATTGGTGGCCTCGGACGAGGAAGGCATCGATCCGGATGATTTCGAGCGCGTCTGCGCGCAAAAGCATCCCAAGATGATCTTCCTGATGCCGACGGCGCAGAATCCGACGCTGGTGACCTTGTCGGCGGCGCGCCGCGCGGCAATCGCGCGTGTCGCGCGCGAATACAATGTCATTCTCATCGAGGACGATCTCTATGGCAACCTGACCGATGACCCGACGCCGCTGCTCGCCGAATATGCGCCCGAGCGAACCATCGTAGCCGGCGGCCTGTCGAAATCGGTGGCCGCGGGCGTTCGCGGCGGCTGGCTCTCCTGCCCGCCCGCCTATCGCCACCGCATCCGCGTCGCCCACAAGATGATGACCGGCGGCATGCCCTTTCTGCTGGCGGAGGTGAATGCGCGGCTGGTGCTGTCCGGCCAGGCCAGCGATATCCGCAAGAGCTGCATCGCCGAAATCAGCGCTCGCACCGCTATCGTGCGCGAGACCTTGGCCGGCTTCGCGTTCAAGTCACACGACAAGGTGCCCTTTGTCTGGCTTACCTTGCCTGATCCATGGTTGTCCGGCACATTCAAGAATGCCTGCCTGGAACACGGCGTGCTCATCGACGACGAGGACGAGTTCAAGGCTGGACGTTCCGAACAGGTTTTCCATGGCGTCCGCTTCGGCGTATCACAACCAAGGCAGCGCAAGGATATCGTCGAGGGTGTTGCGGTGATCAGGCGTCTGCTGGATGAAGGCCGCGCCGGTTACGACAGCTTTTCCTGAGTTCGAAGCGCTTCACTCGTGAACGAACGACAACTATGCCGGACTGAGCTATGGCTTTGTCCGATTTTCGTGCGTTTTTCGCCAATCCATGGGTGTATCGGCCTGTCGGCTTGCGATAAGAGGAGACTCAAAATCCCCACTTCCATGGACACAAATCGCCGCCCATGACCATTTCCAATTCCGTGCCGATCACCCCCGAGCTCATTGCCGCGCATGGGCTGAAGCCTGATGAGTATCAGCGCATTCTCGACCTTGTCGGCCGCGAACCGAGCTTTACCGAACTCGGCATTTTCTCGGCGATGTGGAACGAGCACTGCTCCTACAAATCCTCGAAGAAGTGGCTGCGCACCTTGCCAACCACAGGGCCGCAGGTCATCCAGGGTCCAGGCGAGAATGCCGGCGTGGTCGACATCGGCGATGGCGACTGCGTCGTGTTCAAGATGGAGAGCCACAACCACCCCTCCTACATCGAGCCCTACCAGGGTGCGGCGACCGGCGTCGGCGGCATCCTGCGCGACGTCTTCACCATGGGTGCGCGGCCGATCGCGGCGATGAATGCGCTGCGCTTCGGCGCGCCCGACCATCCCAAGACGAGGCACCTCGTGTCGGGCGTGGTTTCCGGCGTCGGCGGCTATGGCAACGCCTTCGGCGTGCCGACGGTCGGCGGCGAGGTCAATTTCGATGCCCGCTACAACGGCAACATCCTGGTCAACGCCTTTGCGGCAGGCCTTGCCAAGACAGACGCTATCTTCCTGTCGGAAGCCAAGGGCGTTGGCCTGCCGGTTGTCTATCTCGGCGCCAAGACCGGCCGCGACGGCGTTGGAGGCGCCACCATGGCGTCCGCCGAATTCGACGACAAGATCGATGAGAAGCGCCCGACCGTGCAGGTCGGCGATCCCTTCACCGAGAAATGCCTGCTGGAGGCCTGCCTCGAACTGATGGCATCCGGCGCCGTCATCGCCATCCAGGACATGGGTGCCGCCGGCCTTACCTGCTCGGCGGTCGAAATGGGTGCCAAGGGCGACCTCGGCATCGAGCTCGATCTCGACAAGGTGCCGGTGCGCGAAGAGCGGATGAGCGCCTATGAGATGATGCTGTCGGAAAGCCAGGAGCGCATGCTGATGGTGCTGCGCCCCGAAAAGGAAAAGGAAGCCGAGGCGATCTTCCACAAATGGGGGCTCGACTTCGCCATCGTCGGCAAGACCACCGACGATTTGCGCTTCCGCGTCCTGCATCAGGGCGACGAGGTCGCCAACTTGCCGATCAAGGATCTTGGCGACAAGGCGCCGGAATATGACCGCCCGTGGACCGAGCCTAAGAAGCCGGCACCGCTCGCGGCCAATGACGTTCCGCAGGCCGATGTCGCAGATGCTTTGCTGAAACTGCTCGGCGGGCCAGACCTCTCCTCGCGCCGCTGGGTCTGGGAGCAATACGACACGCTGATCCAGGGCAATTCGCTGCAGCTTCCCGGCGGCGACGCCGGCGTGGTGCGCGTCGAAGGCCATCCGACCAAGGCGCTTGCCTTCTCGTCCGACGTCACGCCTCGCTATTGCGAGGCGGATCCCTATGAGGGCGGCAAGCAGGCCGTGGCCGAATGCTGGCGCA
>BFBZ01000008.1_pt336 | contig 11873 bp, 11 predicted proteins | sample 1888401 | NCBI WGS metagenome assembly BFBZ01 (sample SAMD00112614, study PRJDB3348) | symbiont metagenome | host: Chara braunii | reverse complement strand
CTCCAGCACTCCAACAGGTGCAGTCAGCGAAATGCTGCGGCAGTTATCGCCTGCTGTCAAGTTAACGCGGAAGAGAATTCAGGTCAGTCTTCCTGTCGCGACTTGGTCGTCCGATACTGGGTGAAGTCCGGATCATGCGTCATTTTCCAGTAGTCGACGAACCGCCATGGCATCGCCGAGAACACCCGGCCGCGACTGTTGCGGTAGTAGGTCGTCATGCCCGGATGCGTCCAGATCAATTGCTCATGCTCGGCATCCACGTCGCGGATGTATGCATCATGCGCGGCGGGATGCACGTCGATCGCCGCGATGTCGTTCTCGATCATCTCGACCAGACACGCAGAGATGTAGCGGCTCTGGCATTCGGACTGGAAGATCACGCTGCCGCCATGCGCGGGCCCCGAATTGGGGCCGAGCATCAGAAACAGATTGGGGAAGTCGGGCACGGTGAGCCCGAGATAGGCGGTCGGGTTGTCGTGCCCCCACGCCCGCCTGAGGTTCTTGCCGTCGCGGCCGGTGATGTTGAGGCGCGCCGCCATCTCCGAGACCTTGAAGCCGGTCGAGATCACGATGACGTCGTGCTGCCGCGATGTGCCGTCGGTCGTGACGATTCCATCTACCGCGAAATGGTCGATCTTGTCCGTGACCAGCTCGACATTCGGCCTGGTGAGCGTCCTGAACCAGTTGTTGTCGAGCAGGATGCGCTTGCCGTAAGGCGGATAGGTCGGCATGCACTTCTCGATCAGATCAGGGCGGTCCTTCAGTTCGGAGAGGATGAAGTCGGCCAGCTCCTGGCGGTGGCGGTCATTGCCCTTGTTGACGGCACGGTCCGGATGCGGCCAGGCCGGATCCTTGCGCAGGAACGGCAGCAGCCCGTCGCCGTAACGCCAGAACATGTTGAAACGATACCACTGCACATAGAACGGCAGATGCGCCAGCAGCCACTGCGCGCCTTCGGTGATCGGATCGGAATAGCCTTTCACTGGCCGCGCCCACTGCGCAGTGCGCTGGTAGACGGTAACGGAGGCGACACGGTCGGCGATCGACGGCACCAGCTGCATCGCGGTGGCGCCGGTGCCGATCACGGCGACATGCTTGCCATCGAGCTTGATGTCGTCGGACCACAGCGCCGAATGGACCTTGAGGCCCTTGAAATCCTCGTCGCCGCTGAAGCGGGCGGGCAAGGGATCATTGAGTTGCCCGATCGCGCTGACCAACGCGGTGGACTCAAAGGTCGCTTCGCCGTCCGCGGTTTTCAGTGTCGAGATCCAGCGGCGCTTGCCTTCGTCCCAGTGCGAGGCGATGAGCTCAGTAGAGAGGCGGACGTGCCTGCGGATGTCGTGTTCGCGTACGACCTTGAGCAGATAGTCCAGCAGTTCCTGGCGCTGAGCGAAATAGCGGGTCCACGGATTGCGAGCGCCGAACGAGAAGGAATAAGAGTGGTTCGGCGTATCGACGCCGCAGCCGGGGTAGCGGTTGACATACCAGGTGCCGCCGATCTCGTCCTGCTTCTCGATGATTGTGTAGGGAATGCCGAGCCGTCCGAGCGTAACGCCGAGCGCGATCGCGCAGACCCCGGCACCGACGATCAGCACATGTTGCCGCGCCAGCCTTTCGTCGCACGGGCGCGCGCGCCAGCGCGCCTCGCGGGGAACGAAACCCATCTCCTCGCGCATCAATGGCGCATATTCCGGTGCGACGCTCTCGCCGAGCGTCGCGCGCATCATCCGCAGCATCAGCTCGTTGCCGGGATCGGTAATGACGGGCTTCGGTGTCCCGTTCGCGAACAAGTTCAGCACGGCGGCGCGGATCTCGTCCTGAATCTCCTTCGGCACGCCGGCGTCCGGATCGGGGATCAGGCGGACGTCGCGCTTCGGCTTGTAGGGCGGCTCGAGCCACTTCTCATCACCGGTCATGTGCACCAGCACCATCAGCAGCACGCGGATGTCGCCCTCGGCGATCGCTGAGGACAGATCGAGGTGTTGGCGCGGAAGCTCGATGTTCATGTGACGTCCTCAGCTGCGTGGTGCGTCTGGCAAACCGCCATAGGCGGCCCAGGTGGTGCCAGCGATGTACCCGGCATCGACCGGCAAATTGATGCCGGTCACGCCGCTGCTCTGCGGCGAGAGCAGCCATGCGATCGCCTGCGCCACTTCCATCGGTTCGACCAGCCGGTTCATCGCGGTCGGGCTGGCCAGCAGGTCCTTGTTCAGCGCGCCGGAAGCGATGCCGGCTTCGAGCGCGGCGGTGCGGGTGAAGCCGGGCGACACCGCGTTGACGCGGATGCCGGTCCGGCCCCATTCGGCGGCAAGCGTCTGCGTGATCTGGATGACACCGGCCTTCGCCGCGGTATAGGCATGGATCGGGCCCGACGTCATGCCGGCCACCGAGGCGACGTTGACGATCGTGCCATGCCGGCGTTTCGCCATCCCGATGCCGACGCTGCGCGCGACCAGGAAGGTGCCGCGCAGGTCGATGTTAACCTCGCGGTCCCATTGCTCCATCCGCACCCGGTCGATCGTGTGCATCTTGCCGAATACACCGGCCGCGTTGACGAGGCCCGTGATCGGGCCGTGCGCCTTCTCGATATCGGCGATGCCGGCGACCACGGCGCCCTCGCTTGCGACATCGAATGGCGCGGGCCACAGGATGACATTGGTGCCGGCCAGCGGCTCCGGCGCGATGTCGACGATGACGACGCGGTGTCCCTGATCGGCAAGTAGCGTCGCGGTCGCAGCGCCGATGCCGCGGCTGCCGCCGGTGACGAGGATGGTGCCGTCAGCGCTCATGTCTTGCTTCCCTTGTTGCTGGCGTTGAACAGGCCGCGGGTCACCAGCTTCTGGTAAGCCGTGATCACGTAGTCGGGCACCGCGGTGACGCCGTGCTCGGAATACGAATAGCGGCGGCTAAGATAACCGCGCGCGCCCATCAGGACCTGGACGATGGCCTCGAATTCCTCGTCGCTGAATGCATTGGTCGCACCGGCAGCGCGCGCGCGCTGAAGGATCCGGACATAGGCATTGGAGATATTGTCGAAGTGCTTCTGGTAGCCGATCGGCGCGAAGAACTCGGCCTCGTTGAGGATCCGCAGGAACTCCGGCACCTCTCGGATGAAGTCGAAGAACGCGCTGAAGCGCTCGATCTCCTGCCGGGCTTCGCTGGCAGTGCCGGTGCGCGCATGGATGAAGCGAACCATGTCGAGGCCGATCTTCGGCAGCAGCTGGTCGAGCAGCTCCTGGCGGTTCTCGAAATGATTGTAGAAAGTGCCCTGCGCGACGCCGGCCGCTTCGGTGATGCGGGCAACCGAGGCTTCGGCATAGCCATATTTGCCGACGATCTTGGTCGCGGCGTCGAAGATCTTCTGCTTGGTCCAGGCGTTGCGTTCGACCCGGTTGAGCTTCGTCACCTTGGCGGATGTCGCTTGTGTCATGCGGTGGCCTCGAGTTCGGCGCGGAGCACGCGTTTGAGCACCTTGCCGGATGGATTGCGCGGCAGGCTGTCGCGGATGATGAGTTGCCTCGGCACCTTGAAGGCGGCAAGCCGGGCGCGGCAGAAATCGGTGAGATCAGGCAGGTCGAGCCTGGCGTCGTCTGCCAACACCACGATGGCGATCGGCTTCTCGCCCCAGCGGTCGTCCGGCAGGCCGATCACGGCGACCTCGCGTACCCCGGGCATTTCGTAGATGACGCGCTCGACCTCGAACGAGGCGATGTTCTCGCCGCCCGAGATGATCATGTCCTTCTTGCGATCGGTCAGATAGAGGAAGCCATCATCATCGAGATAACCGACATCGCCGGTGCGGAACCAGTCGCCGAGGAAAGCGGATGCGGTCTTCTCTGGATCCTTCCAGTAGCCCTGCGTCACCTTGGGGCCGCGCAGGCAGATCTCGCCATTGCGGCCGGCCGGCAGGCGCTTGCCGGCGTCGTCGCGGATTTCGATCTCGACATGAGCGATGGCGCGGCCGGTCGAGCCGATCTTCTCGATCTCGCGGCCGGCATCCATGAAGGTGTCGCCGCCGCAGCTTTCGGTGAGGCCGTAGGCATCGATGTAGCGCGCATTTCTGAAATAGTCCGAGAAAGCGCGGATGCGGACCTCCGGCGTCTTCTCGCCGCCGCCGATCGCCCATTGCAGGCTAGAAACATCGTAGCGCGCGCGGTTCGGGCAGGTGAGCAGGGCCGTGGTCATGACTGGTGCGAACCACGCTGCGTTCAGCTTCTCGCGCTCGATCGCGGCGAGTGCGGGTTCAGGTTCGAAGCTGCGGTGAACGCACAGCAGGCCACCGTGCCAGAGCACGGCGATGCCGGGCAGGTCGAGCGCACCGACATGATAGAGCGGGCCGACCACGAGCAGCCGCGTCTCGGCGTTGAGCCCGAGCACCAGTGTCTGGTCGGCGGATTTCCAGTAGATGTTCTCGTAAGTGAGCATCACGCCCTTGGGACGATCCGTCGTGCCCGAGGTGTACATCAGCCGCATCAGGTCGCGCGGCTGGCGTACATGCATGAGGGCCGGTGCGAGGTCGGGCGCAAGATTGGTGACGCTGGACTGCGCGACTTCACCCAGCACCACCACAGGCGCGCCGCCGGTTGCGATCGCGGCGAATTCCTCATCGGCCACCAGCAGCCGCGCACCGGAATTGCCGACGATGTAGCCGACCTCGTCGGCCGACAGCCGATAGTTGATCGGCAGGAACACGGCGCCGATATGGCTGGTCGCAAACACCAGTTCGAGAAAGGCGGTGCTGTTCTTCATCAGCACCGCGACGACATCGCCCGGCGCAATCCCGCGTGACGCGAGCCAGCTGCCGACCTGACGGATGCGCAGATCAAACTCGGCGTAAGAGATGTCCTCGCCGCGATATTTCAGCGCACAGCGGTCCGGAGTCCGCCTGGCATGGAATGCGATGAAGCTGGAAAGATTGATCATTTGCCGTCCGTCGGGCCGATTCCGGCGCCGGTTTGCTCCCTAGATGAATTGTGACTCGTAATTCATCTTTGGCTTGACGTCACCCCCCTTGCTCTGAAAACATCGTGGTCACGGAGACGGCACGATCTCCGACAGGGATTTTGGAAACGGAAACCCGACAGGGAGGGGAATATGGACAGGACCCGGAAACCGGGCGTCAGCCGGCGTTCGACGCTTGCGCTGATGGGCGCCGGTGCGGTGACCTTTGCCGCGCCATGGGTGGCGCATGCGCAGGCCAAGACGATCAAGATCGGCATGCCGACGATCCTGTCGGGCCGTGTCGCGCAGCTCGGCACATCCTCGCGCAATGCGGTGCTGCTGGAGGTCGAGAAGGTCAACGCTGCCGGCGGTCTTGCCGGGCGGCAGATCGAGATGGTGATCCGCGATTCCAAGGGGCAGCCGCAGGAGGCCGCGCGCATTGCGCGCGAGCTCGTCAACACCGACGGCTGCGAGATGTTGCTCGATGGCGAGGCGTCATCGGGATCGTTCGCGGTTCACGAGGTGGCGCGCGATCTCGGCGTGCTCTGCATCCACACCTGCTCGGAAGCATCGTCGCTGACGGCCGATCCGAAGCAGCACATTCCGAACGCCTTCCGCTGCGTGCGGCAGGGCATCCACGACTCGATCATCGGTGCGGGCTACGCGGCAGGCATCGCCAAGGCCAAAGGCCTGAAGAAGTGGGCGACCTGCTCGCCTGACTATGCCTATGGCCGCGACACCACCGGCGAGTTCGTGTTGTACTTGAAGAAGTTCGCGCCCGACGTCGAGATCATCAGCGAGTCCTGGCCAAAGCTGTTCCAGCCCGACTACACCGAAGTCGTGACCAAGATCCTGCAGGCCAAGCCGCAGGCGCTCTATTCGTGCCTGTGGGGCGGCGATCTCACCTCCTACATCGACCAGGCCAACATCTATGCGCTGTTCACCCAGATGGAGGTGTTCGCGGTCAACATGGCCGACTACACCGCGCTTACCGTGGTGAAGAACCTGCCCAAGGGCATCCACTCCGGCGATCGCTACATCAAGACCTTTCTGCCGACGCCAGAGAATGCGGCCTGGGGCGAGCCTGTCTCTTATACACATCTAGATGTGTATAAGAGACAGGGGTTACACCTGATCCGCATGCGGGGCGGAGGCGCGGTCGGCTGCCTCCGCCTTCATTTGATGCTTGTCGCGCGCCGGCATTGCGGCCCGCCGTAATGGATGATTGCCGTGGACCTCGACGCGCTCGCCAGTTGCTTCGTCAGCCCCGCCTGCCTGGTGACCCAGACCACCAGCGGTCTGATCATCGGCATGCTGCTGTTTCTCGTTGCCGTCGGGCTAACCTTGATTTTCGGGGTACTCAAGGTCGTCAATTTCAGCCACGGCGCCTTCTACATGTTCGGCGCCTACTTCGCGATGACGGCCTACCAGCTCACCGGCAGTTTCGCGCTGGCGATCCTGGCTGGTGCCGCCGGCACCGCGATCCTCGGCCTGATCTTCGAGCGCGTGTTCATGAGCCGGGTCTACGGCCGCGACGTGCTGATGCAGCTTTTGGTCTGTTATGCCTTCGTGCTGATCTTCGACGACGTCGTCCGCATGATCTGGGGACCGGAATTCAAGTCGATGGGTATGCCGGCCGCATTCCAGGTGCCGCCGCTGTTCATCGCCGGCGGCGTCGTGCCGCCGTATTACCTGCTGCTGATCGGTGTGGCGCTGGTCGCTGCCATCATTCTCGGCCTCGGGTTGGCGCGCAGCAGGATCGGCAAGGTGATCCGCGCCGCGGCGCATAATCCCGGGATGGTGTCGGCGCTCGGTATCAACACCGGGCTGATCTACGGCGGCGTGTTCGCGCTTGGCGGCATGCTGGCCGGACTGGCCGGCGCGCTGGCGGCGCCGGTACGCTCGCTGACGCCAGGAATGGGCTTCTCGGTACTGATCGAGTCCTTCATCGTCACCGTGATCGGCGGCATGGGGTCGATCCTGGGCGCACTGATTGGCGCGCTGCTGATCGGCCTGATCCGCTCCTTCGGCTCGCTCGGCTTTCCGCTGTTCACTGAAGGGCTGATGTATCTCTTCATGGTGATCGTGCTGGTGTCGCGGCCGACCGGCCTGTTCGGCAAGGAGGTCGCATGACCGAGTTGCAGGCCGGGCAGGGCGCGCAAACCCTGGTGCCCCCGCGGATCGACGCCAGACCGCAGCGCTATCGCGACGTGCTGATTGCGCTGGTCGCCTTTGTCCTCCTGGCGCTGCTGCCGATGGTGTTCGGCAGCAAGCAGCTGCTCGATTTCGTGATCCGGTGCGCGGCCTACGGATTGTTCGCAACCTCGCTCAACCTCCTGGTCGGCTATACCGGGCTGATCTCTTTCGGACACGGCATGTTCTTCGGCCTCGGTGCCTACGGCTTCGGCCTGATGATGCAGAAGACCGGCGTTGCGATCCCGATCGCCTTCGTCGCCACCCTGGCGATGACCTTCGTCGTCGCCATCGTCATCGGCGCGATCTGCGTTCGGCTCAAGGAGATCTACTTCGCCTTTGTCACGCTGGCGTTCCAGATGCTGATCCATTCGACCATCCTGTCGTGGCAATCGCTGACCGGCGGCGATCAGGGCCTGCGCGGCGGCATCCCGCGGCCACCGTTTCTCGGTATCGACCTCTCGAATCATCTGCATCTCTACATCACGAGCTGCGCGCTGCTGGTGATCGGGCTGCTGCTGATGCGCCAGATCGCGCAGTCGCCGTTCGGGTACACGCTGCGCATGATCCGCGACAACGCGACGCGGGCGAGCTTCATCGGCATCGACGTCTGGCGCGCCAAGCTGACGATCTTCGTGCTGGCGGCACTGTTCGCCGCGACCGGCGGCATGATCATGGCGCTGTTCGTCTCCGGCGCCTATCCCGAGTTCGCCTACTGGACGATTTCGGGCGAGGGCATCTTCATCAACATGCTCGGCGGCGTGACCACCTTCCTCGGGCCGATGGTCGGCGCAGTGTTGCTCCTGATCCTCAACGACACCGTCACGCGCCTGACCGAGTATCACGGCATTGTGCTCGGCATCGTGATCCTGTTCTTTGCCATCGGTTTGCGGAAGGGTTTGATGGACTTTGCCGTCGAATGGTTCGCGCAGCGTCGCGGCGAAGGGCGCGGTTAGCCATGCTGGAGATTCGTGGGCTCTCGAAATCCTTTGGCGGCGTCAAGGCGACCGATGACGTCTCGCTCGACTTTCCGGACGGTTCGCTCACCGCCGTGATCGGTCCCAATGGCGCCGGCAAGAGCACTTTCTTCAACCTGATTACAGGTGCGCTACGGCCGGATTCTGGGCAGATCTTGCTCAATGGCGTCGACATGGCGGGCCGGGCGCCGCCGGAGATCGTGCGCCATGGCATCGGCCGCGCCTTCCAGGTCGCGAGTATCTTCCCGTCGCTGACCGTGGAGGAGACGATGCTGGCGGCGGTCTGTGCCGATCAGCGTCGCGCCGGCGTGATGCATCGCCGCTTTCCGCTGGCCGAGACGCGCGACCGCGCCGAGCATGCGATGGAACTGCTTGGCCTCGCCAGCAAGCGCAACAGGACCGCGGCGACGCTGTCGCATGGCGACCAGAAGCTGCTCGACATCGCGCTCGCATTGGTGCTCGAGCCGAAGGTGCTGCTGCTGGATGAGCCGACCGCCGGCATGGGGACCGAGGAACGCTGGCGCATGATCGACAAGGTGCGCGAGCTCTGGGAGAAGCAGAAGATCACCGTCGTGTTCATCGAGCATGACATGGACATCGTGTTCAAGATCGCGCCGCAGATCGTCGTGTTGTGCTACGGCCGGATCCTGGCGACCGGGACGCCGGACGCGATCCGCAGCAATGAAGCCGTGATCGAGGCCTATCTCGGCAGTGACGACCATGCGGGAGCGGTGGCATGAGCGCGCAGCCGGTGGTGCAGGTCGAGGACCTCGACGTCTACTACGGGACCAGCCAGATCTTGTTCGGCGTTGGCCTCTCGGTGCAGAAGGGTGAGACCATGGCGCTGCTCGGCCGCAACGGCGCCGGCAAGTCGACCACGATGAAGGCGATCATGGGGCTGGCGCCGGCACGCCGCGGCAAGGTCACCTTGCGCGGCAGCGTGGTCTCCGGGATGCGGCCGCATCACATCGCGCGGGCCGGTCTCGGCTTCGTGCCGGAAGACCGCCAGATCTTTCCCGAGCATACGGTCGAGGACAACCTCGTGATCGGCCAGAAGAAGGGGCCGGACGGCGAGGATGAATGGTCGATCCGCCGTGTTTACGACGTGTTTCCGCTACTGGAGCCGCTACGTCACCGGATCGCCGGAAGGCTATCGGGCGGCGAACAGCAGATGCTGGCGATCGCCCGCACGCTGATGGGCAATCCGGTGCTGCTGCTGCTGGACGAGCCGAGCGAGGGGCTGGCGCCGATCATCGTGCAGCGCATCGGCGAGCTGCTGCGGCAGCTCCGTGGCACCGGTGCCACAGTATTGATCGCCGAGCAGAACATGCATTTTTGCCTTGGCCTTGCGAGCCACGCGACGGTTATCGACAAGGGACAGATCGTCTACACATCCTCCATCGAAGAGCTGAAGGCCAATGACAACATCCGGCAGCGCTATTTGGCGCTGTAGGGCACGATCCGAAAAGGTGTCGGATCACGGCCAAAAGGGACACGGCTCTACAAAAGAACGGGAGGATAAATGGCGGTCGAACGCAAGCTGACGCCGACGCATGAGGCGCCGTATCGGGGCCTCAAAGTGCTCGATTTCGGGCAGGGGGTAGCTTCGCCCTATTGCGCGATGTTGCTCGGGGTCTATGGCGCCGACGTCATCAAGGTCGAGCCGCCGGAAGGCGACTGGTCGCGCTATCTCGGCACGACCTACGGCAATCACACGACGCTGTCGGCAGTCTACAATCGCGGCAAGCGCAGCCTGTGCCTCGACATGAAGAACAAGGACGGGATCGCGGTCGCCCAGCGGCTGGCGCGCGAGGCCGACGTGCTTATTGAAGGATTTCGGCCTGGCGTCGCCGAGCGGCTCGGGCTCGGCTATGAGAGCCTGTCGCGCGACAACAAGGGCCTGGTCTATCTGTCGGTCAGCGGCTTCGGGCAAAGCGGGCCGTATTCGAAGCGGCCGGGCTCGGATTCCGTCGCACAGGCCTTTTCCGGGCTGGTCTCGGTCAATGTCGGCACTGACGGCGTGCCGCATCGGGTCGGTACAACCATTTCCGACATTGTCACCGGCGTCTACGCATTCCAGGCCATCGCGACGACGCTGTTCGCGCGTGCGACGGTCGGTACCGGCCGCTGGATCGACGTCAATCTCTGCCAGTCGACGTCGGCGCTGCTGGGGCACAAGGTCGCCGAGTTCATCCTCGAGGGCGGTGCGCCGCGCGCGCTGAATGTGCCAGCCGGCACCTACCAGACACAGGATGGCTGGATGATGGTGACGCTGGTGAACGAGCCGCAATACAAGCGGCTGTGCAGTGCAATCGCGCGCGAGGATCTCGCCAGCGATCCGCGCTTCGCCGACTTCGCCCGGCGTGCCGATGCGGCCGATACGCTGATTCCGCAGCTGCGCGAAGTGTTCCTGACTCAGCCGACGGAGACCTGGCTCGCGGGGCTGCACGCCGCCGACATCATCGCGGAGCGGATCCTCAATCCCGGCGAATGGCTGCGCAACCCTCACGTCGAGGCGACCAAGGCGTCGGTGCGCCAGGATACGCCTGGTGTCGGCGCGGTGTACTCGCCGCGGACGCCGGGGATCGCGAGCCTGTCCGAGGATCACCTCTGCCCCGCGCCGGATGTCGGACAGGACAGCCGCGCTGTGCTGACAGAGGCCGGATTTGGCTCGGCCGAGATCGACGGCCTGCTGCAATCAGGCGCGGTCCGGCAAACCAAGAGATAAGGGGAGACATCATGAGCACGGACCTCGTTCGTTACTCGGTCACTGGGCAAATCGCGGAGATCGTACTGGATCGTGCGCCGGTGAACGCGCTGAGCATTCCCCTGATCGATGCGCTGCTGGCGGCCTTGGCAAAGGCGCGCGATGACCAGGCGGTGCGCGCCGTCATCATCAGCAGCGCCCATAAGGTGTTTTGCGCCGGCCTCGACCTCGATATCGTCAGGGGCAAGCCCGCCATCGAGACCAAGACATTCCTCGAGCGGCTGTATTTCGCGCTGAATGATACGCAGTACCGCATGGGCAAGCCGACGATCGCGGCGATCGACGGCGCGGTGCGGGCCGGCGGCATGACGATCGCGATCTCCTGCGACATGACCATCGCGGGCGACGGCTCAACCTTCGGCTATCCCGAGATCGATGTCGGCCTGATCCCGGCGATCCATTTCGTGCAACTGCCGCGGCTGGTCGGCAAGCACCAGGCGTTCGGTCCGCTGTTCCTCGGTGAGCCCTTCGATGCCGCGACCGCCCATCGGATGGGCCTGCTGAGCGAGGTGGTGCCGAAAGGTACGGCGCTGGAGCGGGCCCGCGAGATCGCACGCAAACTTGCGGCGAAGTCGCCGATCGTGATGAAGATCGGTCGCGATGCCTTCATGCGCGCGGTCGATGCCGATTTCCGCCGTTCAGTGGAGAACACGGCGGAAAGCTTCGTGGTGGTCGCCTCGACGGAGGACTGCCAGGAAGGATTGAATGCGTTCGTCGAGAAGCGGACGCCCAACTACAAGGGACGGTAAATGGCTGGATTGTATTTCGAAGAGTTCGAGATCGGGCGGGAATTCCATCACGAGTTCAGCCGAACCGTGACGGAGATGGACAACACCATGTTCAGCCTCCTGACCCTGTCTCTTATACACATCTAGATGTGTATAAGAGACAGTCGCGACAGTGATCGGCGGCATGGGGTCGATCCTGGGTGCCCTGATCGGTGCGCTGCTGATCGGATTGATCCGCTCGTTCGGTTCGCTCGGCTTCCCGCTGTT
>BFBZ01002035.1_pt1 | contig 11879 bp, 9 predicted proteins | sample 1888401 | NCBI WGS metagenome assembly BFBZ01 (sample SAMD00112614, study PRJDB3348) | symbiont metagenome | host: Chara braunii | reverse complement strand
CGCCGGCGACCATGCCCGCCAATGAACCGGATTGCCGCTGTGTTGCTGCAAGTAGGGGCTGGCTTCTTCGGCAAGCAGGTTCTTTGGAGGCAATGTCACAATGAGGCAATCCGGCAGGATATGATCGGAAGAATGAGGCTAGGGCGGTTCGGCAGGGCGGGCAAATGATTTCAGGGGATTCGATCGTCGCGCTCTCCAGCGGGCGCCTGCCCGCGGGTGTGGCTGTTGTCCGTATTTCCGGCCCGAAGACTCGATTCGTAGTCGAAACAATTGCCGGAAGCATGGTTAAGGACCGCGTTGCGACATTGCGCAAACTGAAGGCGCGGGACAACACGCTGATCGATACTGGCCTGGTGCTGCTCTTTCCTGGTCCAGGCAGCTTTACTGGTGAGGACGTGGCCGAATTTCATGTCCATGGCGGGCGCGCCGTGGTGGCAAGGATGTTGGAAACCGTCACTGGCTTCGAGGGCGTAAGGCATGCCGAGCCCGGGGAATTCACCCGGCGCGCCTTTCTCAACGGCAAGCTCGACCTGGTCGAGACGGAGGCTCTGGCCGATCTTGTCAATGCGGAGACCGAGGCACAGCGTCGCTTCGCGGTTCTGAACGCGGAAGGCGTTCAGAGCGCGCTCTATCTTGCCTGGCGTCGCCGGCTGATTCATGCGCGGGCCATGATCGAAGCGGAGATCGACTTTGCCGACGAGGACGACGTTCCCGGTTCTGTTTCGGATGCGGTCTGGTCCGATGTTAATGCAATGGTTCAGGAGATTGACCGTCACGTCGCCGGATTTCGTGCCGCCGAGATCATCCGGGAGGGGTTCGAGGTCGTCATTCTCGGCGCGCCGAATGCAGGAAAGTCGAGTCTCTTCAACGCGCTGGCTAGGCGCGATGCCGCTATTGTAACGGATGAGCCCGGGACGACGCGAGACCTGCTGGAAGTCGCGCTGGACGTCGAGGGGATGCGGATAAGGGTTGTCGACACCGCTGGCCTGCGCGAGACGCCCGGAAAGATCGAGGCCATCGGCATCGAAAAGGCGAGGAACAGGGCTGATGGAGCGGACCTGGTGCTCTTGCTCGAGGACATGCTCAACCCGGTCAATGTCGGCGAACTGCCTATCGGGGTTCCGGTCCTGAGGGTGGGCACGAAACTCGATCTTCTCGTGGTCAAGCCAAAAGCCGGCGCTCTCGGCCAACGCTATGAAATGGCCATTTCGACCAGGGACGGAAGCGGCCTCACCGAGTTGCTCAAGCATATTGCGGATCGTGCGGCGACTCAGATCGGGATATCCGGCGACATCTTGCCCTCGCGCCTCAGGCATGTCGAACTGCTCAATGAGACCAGGACCTTCCTGGCCCGAGCAGCAGGGGAGGACGTCACCGAGCAAGAGTTGCGAGCCGAGGAATTGCGTCTGGCGGCCGACCGGCTCGGCCGTATTGTTGGGGCCGTCGATGTCGAGGACATGCTGGACGTCATCTTTTCCCAATTCTGCATCGGGAAATGACTCACGTGAAACAATTGCCCGCTTTTGTACCGTGACTCACGTGAAACAATGGTGACCGTATGACTCACGTGAAACCCGGCCTGGGGGCGTGCCAGGACATGTTTCACGTGAAACGTGTGCCAAGTTTCCTTGACAGCGCCTGTCCTTGGGGACATGTGTCGGGGAAACCGAATCCGGGACAATGAGAGATGAGCGATCACTACGATGTCGTTGTGGTGGGCGGCGGCCATGCTGGTAGCGAGGCCGCCAGTGCTGCCGCACGCGCCGGCGCACGAACGGCATTGGTGACGCTGCGCTTCGACACGATTGGCGTCATGTCCTGCAATCCGGCGATTGGCGGTCTCGGCAAGGGCCACCTTGTTCGGGAAATCGACGCCATGGATGGTCTAATGGGCCGTGTGGCCGATGCCGCCGGCATCCAGTTCCGATTGCTCAACCGTCGGAAGGGGCCGGCGGTCCGCGGTCCGCGTACACAGGCTGACAGGAAACTCTATCGCCTGGCTATGCAAGAGATGATTCGGCAACAGGACAATCTCGATGTCGTCGAGGGCGAAGTCCTGGATTTCGAAATCAAGGACGGACGCCTGACCGCTGTTCTTCTGGCCGACGGACAAAGGCTCGGCTGCGGCGCCGTGGTCCTGACGACCGGGACCTTCCTGCGCGGATTGATCCACATCGGGGAGAAGAAGATTGTCGCTGGCCGAATGAACGAACAGGCCAGCATCGGCCTGTCCGCGACGATGACGCGAGCCGGCTTTGCGCTCGGACGCCTCAAGACGGGCACGCCACCACGACTCGACGGGCGCACCATCGATTGGTCGTCGCTGGAGAGCCAGGCCGCGGATGAAGACCCAGTGCCGTTTTCGCTGATGACCGACCGTATCGAGAATCCGCAGATCCATTGTGGCATCACGCGGACGACGGCCGCCACACATGAGCTGATTCGGGCCAATCTCGGCCGTTCCGCGATGTATTCCGGCTCCATCGAAGGTGTCGGCCCGCGCTACTGCCCTTCGATCGAAGACAAGATCGTCAAGTTCGGCGACAGGGAAGGGCATCAGATCTTCCTCGAACCGGAAGGGCTCGACGATGACACGGTCTATCCGAACGGTATTTCGACCTCGTTGCCGGAGGACGTCCAGCTTGACATCCTCAAGACCATTCCGGGGCTTGAGCGCGCGACAATGCTGCAGCCCGGCTATGCCATAGAATATGACCATGTCGACCCGCGCGAGTTGCAGCCGACGCTGGAGACGAAACGGGTCACCGGTCTGTTCCTGGCGGGACAGATCAACGGAACCACCGGCTATGAGGAAGCCGCGGCGCAAGGGCTGCTCGCGGGTCTTAATGCCGCGCGCCGGGCGTCCGCGAGCGACCAGATCGTGCTTAGCCGTACCGAAGCCTACATCGGCGTGATGGTGGACGATCTGACCAGCCGCGGCATCGCCGAACCTTATCGCATGTTCACGTCACGGGCCGAGTTCCGGCTATCCTTGCGTGCCGACAATGCCGACGAGCGGCTGACGCCGATGGCTTTGAGGCTTGGTGTCGTTTCTCCGGAGCGGGCGGCTCGATTCGATACCGTAATGAAGGATCTCGCCAAGGCGCGCGATCTTGCTGTGGGCATCAGCCTGACGCCCAACGAGGCTGCGCGACACGGGCTTGAGATCAACAAGGACGGCGTGCGACGTTCTGCCTACGAACTGCTGGCCTATCCGGGCGTGGATGTCGCCTGGCTTGTGCGTGTCGCACCTGAATTCCGTGCGATAGATGCCAGGACTGCGGAACGCCTTGAAACGGAAGCAAAGTATTCAGTCTATCTCGATCGGCAGAAGTCGGATGTCGCCCAGATCCGGCACGAAGAAAACCGTCTGATCCCGGAGGAGCTGGAGTTTGCCGATGTTCCCGGGCTATCGAACGAGTTGAAGCAAAAGATGCAGGTCAGGCGGCCGCGCTCCATTGCGGACGCGCAGCGCATGGAAGGCATGACGCCGGCGGCGCTCGCCATCATTGTCGCCCATGTCCGCAACACCGAGGGTGCCGCACGGAGAGTTGTTGCGTGAGCGGAGCATCCCTGGTGAGCCTGCAAGAGGCGGCAGGCTCGGTTTCACGTGAAACATTCGATCGTCTGGTGGCGTTTGAAGAGATGTTCCAAAAGTGGAATCGCAGCATAAATCTCGTCGCGCCGTCGACGCTCGGCCAGGTTTGGGAGCGGCACATCCTCGATAGCGCCCAGTTGGCGCGAATCGAACCACAGGCGACGCGATGGGTCGATCTCGGTTCCGGCGGCGGATTTCCGGGCCTTGTCATGGCCTTCCTGCTTGCCGAACGGGATGGGGCCAGCATCGATCTCGTTGAAAGCAATCGAAAAAAGGCGTCGTTTCTGCAATCCGTCGTCGGGCAATTCAATCTGCCCGCACGCGTCGTTGCAAGGCGAATCGACGACAGCCATGCGCTTGTCGCGGCGCCGCAGATCGTCACGGCGCGGGCGCTGGCCTCGCTTTCGACCTTGCTCGACCTGTCAGCGCCCTGGCTGACAACGGGAACACGCGGACTTTTCCACAAAGGCCGGGATTACCGCGCCGAGGTGGAAGAAAGCGCTCACCGCTGGTCGTTCGATCTGGTAGAACATCCGAGTATGACCGACCCGCACGGTGTCATCCTCGAATTGTCCGGTCTCAGACCGGTCTGATCTGCCCTCCCTGATCTGCTTGTGGCGACCCAAGAATGAATTTTTGGCATAAACCCATGATGAAGAACGGCCCTCGAATCATCACTGTAGCCAACCAGAAGGGCGGTGTCGGCAAGACGACCACTGCCATCAATCTGGCTACCGCTTTGGCGGCAATCGGCGAAAAGGTGTTGATCGTCGACCTCGATCCGCAAGGCAACGCCAGCACCGGCCTCGGCATCGACCGCAAGGACCGTACGGTCTCATCCTATGACGTGCTCACCGGCGAGCTGGATCTGGAAGCCGCGGCTGTTCCGACGGCCGTACCGGGCCTGTCGATCGTGCCGTCAACGCTTGATCTGCTCGGCATCGAAATGGAAATCGCGTCGGCGCCGGATCGGGTCCTGCGGCTGCGCAATGCACTGCGTGCCGCTTCAGCTCGCTCAGCCAATTTCGGCTATGTGCTGATCGACTGTCCGCCGTCGCTCAATCTCCTGACGCTCAACTCGATGGCCGCAGCCGATTCAGTGCTGGTGCCGCTGCAATGCGAGTTCTTCGCGCTCGAAGGCCTCAGCCAGTTGCTGGAGACGGTCGAGCAGGTGCGGCGCTCGATCAATCCGGAGCTGACCATCCAGGGCATCGTGCTGACCATGTATGATGGCCGCAACAATCTTGCCAACCAGGTTGTGCAGGATGTCAGGGCGCATATGGGCGACAAGGTTTATGAAACCATAATCCCACGCAATGTGCGCGTTTCGGAAGCGCCATCCTATGGCAAACCGGCGATCCTCTACGATCTGAAATGTTCCGGCAGCCAGGCCTATCTCCAACTCGCCTCCGAGGTGATCCGCCGCGAGCGCAAATTGCGCGCGGCTTGATGCAGAGTGCCCAAAGGCTGAAACCTGGCTTTGGACGTAAGAACAAGAAGCCGATTCGACACCGAAACGATCTGGAATGACGATGAGCGAAGACCTTTCGAGAAAAAGACTGGGGCGGGGACTTGCGGCGCTGATCGGCGAGATCGACCGGCCAGCCACGCCGGAGAAGCAGCATATGTCGGCCGACGGCAAGGTGCCGATTGAATTCCTGACGCCAAACCCTAAAAACCCGCGTCGGCACTTCGGTGACGCCGAGCTGACCGACCTCGCCCAGTCGATTCGCGAGCACGGCGTGGTGCAGCCGGTCGTCGCTCGGCCATCGGCAGCGCAGCCGGGGCGCTACGAGATCATTGCCGGCGAGCGGCGCTGGCGTGCGGCGCAGCGTGCCGGCCTGACCGAGATCCCCGTCATCATCCGCGAGGTGAACGATCGCACGGCGCTCGAGCTGGCCATCATTGAAAACGTACAGCGCACGGACCTCAATGCCGTTGAAGAGGCCTTGGGCTATCAGCAGCTCATAGACGACCACGGTTACACACAGGCCGATCTCGGCCAGGTCATCGGCAAGAGCCGCAGCCACGTCGCCAATACGCTGAGGCTTTTGAAGCTGCCGGATGTGATCCGCGACATGCTGGTCGACGGCGCTCTGTCGGCCGGCCATGCCCGCACGCTGGTGACGGCCGAGGATCCGGTGGGCCTTGCCAAGCGGATTGTCGAAGAGGGTCTGTCAGTGCGCCAGGCCGAAGCGCTGGCGCAGATGCCGGCCGGCGCCTCGACCGAGCCAAAGCCGAGAGAGCCGGTGCAGAAGGATGCCAACACGCTGGCGCTGGAAAAGCTGATGTCCGACACGATCGGCATGATGGTGGCGATCGATCACAAGGAAAAGGGCGGTGTGCTTCGCGTCTCCTACCGGACGCTGGAGCAACTTGACGAGCTCTGCCGGCGTTTGAAGCAGGAACGATAGCCAGTGCGCCGGGAAACCGGCTCGAGGCGTTCGATCTGTGGACAGTCATAAGTCATTGGCTTCACATCGAATTTGCCTTCTATCCCATCTGCCGGCACGCCGGTGCCGCCCCTCACCTGCCTGCCGGCGTTCGTCATTCGAAAAGCCAGGCAATTGGCTTTCGTTCGCAAGCGAACCGTTCCTCAACCCCGTATTGTGACGGGGAGAGCGGAGCCGTCATCGGTGGTTTCGCCAATCGCCAGCGTTGCAGGAAGGGCGCCGGCTGTGCGGTCGGCTACTTTCTCCCCGTTCACGGGGAGAAATGCCCGGCAGGGCAATGAGTGGCAGTGCCGGCGTCGGCGGTCAGCCTCCAACAGAGCCGCCCATATCCGGTGAAACCTATCGCTGCGCCAGCCGGCTGCTTTCAATCGCAATGCCGAGCAGCGCCTGGCGTGCCAGCGCTACGGCAAGATCGGGGCGCCGGCGGGTCTGCAGAACAGCTGTCTGCAGGCGGGCAAGGGCCCGGCCAAGCGCGTCGCTGTTCCAACGCTCCAGCGCTTTCTCCACCAGTTTCCGTCGCGAAAAAAACACGGGCGGGCGGGCCGCGGCGACGACCGAACCGGCATTGCGTCCGCTTGAATCCATCTGGCCGCGCATGGCCTGGATTGACTGCAATTGCCGCATTGCCGAGGACAGCACCAGGAAGGGATGGCCCCCGGCCTGGCAATGACGGGTGAAAGCGCTGTCGAAGTCGCCGATCTTGCCTTCCAACAGGGCGTCGACGGCATCGTCGAACGAGGCGCCGGACACGTCGCCCGACGTCGCCTTGACGTCCTCGATGCCGATTTCCTTCTGGCCATGAGCGTAGAGCACGAGCTTCTCGATCTCGCCGCGCGAGGCCAGCCGGTCGCCACCCAAATTGCGGCGCAGCGCCTGCCGCGCTTCGAGCGTCATCGACATGCCGGCCTTCTGCAACTCGCCGTCGATGACGGTGTCGATGTCCCTGGCCTCGTCGGCGTAGCATGGCAAGGCCATGGCAATGTCGGCTGCCTCGACAATGGCGCGCAAGCCGACGCCCTTCTTGAGATCACCGGCCTCGATCAGGATGATGGCGTCGCGCGGCGGCTCGGCGGTCAGCGCCTTCACGTCCTCGGCAAGTGCCTTCTGGCCGCTGGCATTGCGCACCCAAAGCAGGCGCCGGTCCGAAAACATCGGCACGGTCCGGGCCTCGTCGAGCAGGCGGCCCTGGTCCTGGTCCACTTCGGACCCTTCCAGCCTGACCACGGAGAAAGGGTCATCAAGCGCAAGGCCGGTCTTGGCGGCAAAAGCCTTGGCGCGCTCGGCGACAAGCCCGCGATCGGGGCCATAGAGCAGGACAATCGAAATGCGCGAGTCCGGGCGCGCCAGCCATGAATCGACCTCGAATGCTTTCTTCTGTGCCATAAGGGCTGACTAGCACGTGGCGGGCGTGGGGTGAACAAAGTCGATTGCGCAAAGTGACGCCCACCGGGAGCGTTGCACCATCCCGTCGCGCGACCTACCTGAATTGCATGCTCTTGCGGCAGTTCAGGCATAACCATTCGCCAAATTGCGCGCGGGCCCGGAAGATCGATAAGAAATTTCGCCGACATATCGTCATGTTGCCTCCGGCGCGGATGTGCAAATATCGCACCCGAGGCAACCTTGGAGGAGAAGGGTCATGGCCGATGCTGGACTGTTGCGGTTTCACGTTCCGGAACCGGAAGTCCGGCCGGGTGGGACGCCGGATTTTTCCAATGTAACCATCCCCAAGGCCGGCTCCGTGCCGCGCCCCGAGATCGACGTCGATCCGCGCACCATCCGAGACATGGCTTTCTCGATCATCCGGGTGCTGAACCGCGGCGGCGAAGCGGTCGGTCCCTGGGCCGGACTGCTGTCGCACGATGAGCTGCTGGCCGGCCTGCGCCATATGATGACATTGCGGACCTTCGACGCGCGCATGCAGATGGCGCAGCGCCAAGGCAAGACCTCATTCTATATGCAGCACCTGGGCGAAGAGGCGGTGAGCTGCGCCTTCCGCAAGGCGCTGGCGCCGGGCGACATGAACTTCCCGACTTACCGGCAAGCCGGCCTGCTGATCGCGGACGGCTATCCGATGGTCACGATGATGAACCAGATCTATTCCAACGAGGCCGACCCGCTGAAGGGCCGGCAACTGCCGATCATGTATTCGTCGAAGGAGCACGGCTTCTTCTCGATCTCCGGCAATCTGGCGACGCAGTACATCCAGGCCGTCGGCTGGGCGATGGCCTCGGCGATATCGAACGATTCCAAGATCGCAGCCGCCTGGATCGGCGACGGCTCGACGGCCGAGTCCGACTTCCATTCGGCGCTGGTGTTCGCCTCCACCTACAAGGCGCCGGTCGTGCTCAATGTCGTCAACAACCAATGGGCGATCTCGACTTTCCAAGGCATCGCGCGCGGCGGCTCTGGCACTTTCGCCGCGCGTGGCCTGGGCTTCGGCATCCCGGCGCTGCGTGTCGACGGCAATGACTATCTGGCCGTGCACGCCGTGGCCAAATGGGCGGCGGAGCGTGCGCGTAGCAATCTCGGCCCGACGCTGGTCGAATACGTCACCTATCGCGCCGGGGCGCATTCGAGCTCGGATGATCCGTCGGCCTATCGGCCGAAAACCGAATCCGATGCATGGCCGCTCGGTGACCCCATCGTCAGGTTAAAGAACCATCTCATCAAGCTCGGTGTCTGGTCCGACGAGCGCCACGCACAGGCCGAAGCCGAAATCCTGGACGAGGTCATCACCGCGCAGAAGGAAGCGGAAAGCCACGGCACGCTGCATGCCGGCGGCAAGCCGTCGACGCGCGACATGTTTGAAGGCCTCTATGCCGAGATGCCGCCGCATCTGCGGCGCCAGCGCCAGCAGGCGGGAGTCTGAACCATGCCGAGACGGACCATGATCGAGGCGATCCGCGACGCCATGGATGTGTCGATGGGGCGTGACAACAAAGTCGTCGTGTTCGGCGAGGATGTCGGCTTCTTCGGCGGCGTCTTCCGCTGCACGCAAGGCCTGCAGGCCAAATACGGCAAGAGCCGGTGCTTCGACGCGCCGATCAACGAATCCGGCATTGTCGGCTCGGCCATCGGCATGGCCGCCTATGGGCTGAAGCCGTGCGTGGAAATTCAGTTTGCCGACTACATGTATCCCGCCTACGACCAGCTGACCCAGGAAGCAGCCCGGCTGCGCTACCGCTCGAACGGCGATTTCACTTGTCCGATCGTGGTGCGCATGCCGACCGGCGGCGGCATTTTCGGCGGCCAGACGCACAGCCAGAGCCCGGAAGCGCTGTTCACTCATGTGTCGGGCCTGAAGACAGTCGTCCCATCCAACCCGCATGACGCCAAGGGCCTGCTGATCGCCGCGATCGAGGATCCGGATCCGGTGATCTTCCTTGAGCCGAAGCGTCTCTATAACGGTCCTTTCGACGGTCATCACGACCGGCCGGTGACGCCATGGTCGAAACACGAACTCGGCGAGGTCGCCGACGGACACTACACCGTGCCGCTCGGCAAGGCCGCCATCCGCCGGGCTGGCTCCGCTGTCACTGTGCTGGCCTACGGCACCATGGTCTATGTCGCGCAGGCGGCAGTCGAGGAGACCGGCATCGATGCCGAGATCATCGATCTCAGGACATTGCTGCCGCTCGATCTCGACACCATCGTTGCCTCGGTCAAGAAGACCGGCCGCTGCGTCATCGTGCATGAAGCAACGCTGACCTCTGGTTTCGGCGCCGAGCTGTCGGCGCTGGTGCAGGAAAACTGCTTCTACCATCTGGAGGCGCCGGTGGCGCGGGTCGCCGGCTGGGACACGCCCTATCCGCACGCGCAGGAGTGGGATTATTTTCCCGGTCCCGCCCGGGTGGGTCGCGCTCTCATCGAAACAATGGAAGCCTAGAGTGGGGGAGGCCTGACATGGGCGAACACATCATCAAGCTGCCCGATGTTGGCGAAGGCGTCGCCGAGGCCGAACTGGTTGAGTGGCATGTGAAGGTTGGCGACATTGTCCGCGAAGACACCATGCTTGCCGCGGTCATGACAGACAAGGCGACGGTCGAAATCCCGTCGCCCGTCGATGGCGAAATCCTGTGGCTGGGCGCCGAGATCGGCGACACGGTGGCGATCGGTTCGCCGATCGTGCGGCTGAAGGTGGCGGGCGAAGGCAATGTGGGGCCGCAGGGCGGCGGTGACGTGGAAGCGGTGGCAGCCGAGCCGCCGGTGAAACTCCCGACACCGAAGCCCGAGAGTGCCGCACCACCGGCGAAAACCTCGCCAAAGGCCGCCGCAGCGGACGTGAAACCTGCTCCGGCTTCGAAAAGCCCGCAGCAACTATCGGTCTCCGGTGCGCCGCGTCCGGAAGGCGAGAAGCCGCTGGCATCGCCAGCTGTTCGTCTGCGGGCGAAGGAAGCCGGAATCGATCTCCGGCAAGTCGCGGGAACCGGGCCGGCCGGGCGCATAGGCCATGAGGACATCGAGGCCTTCCTGGCGCGCGGTCCGCAGGTCGCGAAGACGTCGGGCCTCGCCCGCAACGACGCCGTCGAAGACATCAAGGTGGTCGGGCTCCGGCGCAAGATCGCCGAGAAGATGACGCTTTCCAAATCGCGCATCCCGCACATCACCTATGTCGAGGAGATCGACGTCACCGCGCTGGAGGATTTGCGCGCCGCGCTCAACAAGGAAAAGCGCGCAGACAGGCCGAAGCTGACACTGCTACCGTTCCTGATGCGGGCCATGGTCAAGGCGATCGCCGACCAGCCCAATCTCAATTCGCTGTTCGATGACGAGGCCGGCATCATCCACCAGCATGGCGGCATCCATATCGGCATTGCCGCGCAGACCCCGTCGGGGCTGGTGGTGCCCGTCGTCAAGCATGCCGAAGCCCGCGACATCTGGGACTGCGGCGCCGAGGTCGTCAGGCTGGCCGAGGCGGCCAAGTCCGGCACGGCGACACGCGACGAGCTGTCGGGCTCGACCATCACCGTCACTTCGCTCGGCGCCATGGGTGGTGTCGCGACGACGCCGGTCATCAATCATCCGGAAGTGGCGATCATCGGCGTCAACAAGATGGTGGTGCGGCCGGTATGGGACGGCACTCAGTTCATCCCGCGCAAGATGATGAACCTGTCCTCCAGCTTCGACCACCGGGTGATCGACGGCTGGGACGCTGCGGTGTTCATCCAGCGCATCAAGACGCTGCTGGAAACTCCAGCGCTGATTTTCGTGGATTGATGAGATGAAAGAAATCTCCTGCAAGCTGCTCGTCATTGGCGCTGGTCCCGGTGGCTATGTCTGCGCCATCCGTGCTGGTCAGCTCGGCATCGACACGGTGATCGTCGAGGCGGGCAGACCGGGCGGCACCTGCCTCAATGTCGGCTGCATCCCATCCAAGGCACTGATTCATGCGGCCGAGGAGTTCGAGAAGATATCACACATAGCCAGTGGAAAGAGCCCGCTAGGCATCTCGATCGCCCCGCCAGCGCTTGATCTCGGCAAGACCATCGCCTGGAAAGATGGAATCGTTAGCCGGCTTAACAGTGGCGTTTCGGGACTGCTCAAGAAGGCCAAGGTCAAGTTCGTGCAGGGCTGGGCGACGTTTCGCGACGGCAAGACCGTCGAGGTCGAAACCGAGACCGGCGTGCAGGTGATCCGTGCTGAAACGGTTGTCATCGCCACCGGTTCGGCACCGGTTGAACTGCCCTTTCTGCCGTTCGGCGGGTCGGTGATTTCGTCCACCGAGGCATTGGCGCTGAGTGAAGTGCCGAAGAAGCTCGCGGTCGTAGGTGGCGGCTATATCGGCTTGGAACTCGGCATGGCTTTTGCGAAAATGGGCGCCAAGG
>BFBZ01000022.1_pt182 | contig 11880 bp, 15 predicted proteins | sample 1888401 | NCBI WGS metagenome assembly BFBZ01 (sample SAMD00112614, study PRJDB3348) | symbiont metagenome | host: Chara braunii | reverse complement strand
CCGCGCCGTCAGGCGCGGGGCAATTTTCCAGCCGTTCGCTTCGGTGAAGCCTTGTCCGTTTCCTTGTCGCGGTTCTTGCCGGCCTCTTCCCTGCGAACACTTTTCTTTAGCGCGTCGTGCAGATCGATCGGCACGCCGTGCTTCTTCAACAGATCGGCGAACGCCTCGTCCGCCAGTTCCTGCAACGTCGCCATCCGGTTGCGCCCGAGCAGGGTCAGCTTGTCGAGGGTGTCGTCATCGAAGCCGATCAGCTTGCGCATCGCTCATCCGGCACGCGCGGAACGCTTGGCGCCGGGTTTCGCCTTTGCGGTTGTCTTGTTGTCCTTGGATGTGTCTTTGGCGCTGCCCTTGGCGACTGTCCTGACGGCTGTCTTGGCGCTCGCTTTCACGTCCGGTTTGGCAGCGGGCGGCGGTGGCGCATCGCCCAGCAAAGCGTCGGCGGCGAGCGGACCGAGATCCTCATCGGACACCAGCGACGACGCGATCTTGTCGCGACCCGACTTGTAGTTGCGGTGCTCCCACTCGTGCCGGTCGATACCCATCGAACGCTTGCGCTCCTCAACTCGTCTGTGCGGCCCGCTCCCGTCGCAGTCGCATCACCCCGCCTTGCGCTGGCGGCTGGTGGCGCGCACCGGCTTCTTGGCCGGCGCCTTGACCTGTTCTTTGGCCTGTTCCTTCTCCTTGGCAACCGCGGCCTTGCCGCCCTTGCCGGAAATCGGGAACAGCATTTCTTTCTGGCCCTCGATCCGCTTGCGCGGCTTCTTGCCCTTGGCGGCGACCTTCTCCGTCGCTTTCGCCGGCGCGACCGGCTTGGCATCCTTGCCGAGGCTGCGGCGCAGCGCCTCCATCARRTCGATGACRTTGCTCTCCGCCTTCGCYTTGCCCTTGGCGATCGGCTGTCCCGCCTTCTTGCGATTGATCAGGTCGATCATCGCGGTCTCGTACTCGTCTTCGAACTTCTCCGGCTCGAAATGGCCGGTCTTGCTTTCGACAATGTGCTTGGCGAGATCGAGCATGTCCTTGGTGACTTTGACATCCTGGATGCCGTCGAAATATTCCTCCTCGCTGCGCACCTCGTAGGGGTAGCGCAGCAGCATGCCCATCAGGCCCTTGCCGCGCGCCTGCAGCGCGATGATGTGCTCGCGATTGGTCAGCACCAGGCGCGCGATCGCGACCTTGTCCATGGTCTTGATGGTTTCGCGGATCACGGCGTAAGCATCGTGGCCGACCTTGCCGTCCGGCACCAGGTAATACGGACGCACCAGATAGAGATCGTCGATCTCGGATTTCGGCACGAATTCGTCGATCTCGATGGTGCGGCTTGACTCCGGCAGGATGGCGTCGATCTCCTCCTGCGACACCTGGATGTAGCTGTCGGTATCGACCTTGTAGCCCTTGATGATGTCGGCGGACTCCACCTCGTCGCCGGTCTCCGCATCCACTTTCATGTACTTGATGCGGTGGCCGGTGTTCTTGTTGATCTGGTTGAAGGAGATCTTCTCGGACTCGGATGTGGCCGGATAGAGCGCGACCGGACAGGTCACCAGCGACAAACGCAGAAAGCCCTTCCAATTGGGACGCGGCGCCATCTCTCAACTCCAACGCAACTGAGCGCGCCGTGTCGTTCGCAAAATGGACCGGTTTTGCGATTCAAGCCGCGCGCAAACCAATGGACCTGACACGGGTTTGGTTCCCGCCGTCCAGACCTCTCATGCTACCCGTTTTGGGACAACAGTCGATAGGATGGAATTCCTAGGTGCGGATCTGGTTAAGACGGAGCGACTGATGCACGCCTTGCCTCAAAACGACAAAAAACCCGGCACGCCCATGAAGGAAGCGTGCCGGGCCAAGTCTTTGGGAGGAAAGCAGACGAGCCGGTCTGCCAGCGGATTCAATTCATCGGGTCGGCCTCGTCTGACAGGCCCAGCCACTTCAAACGCACCGGAACCGGGCAGCGCCCAACGGCTGTGCGACTCCTCGTGTTTAGCGCAAATTGCACTGAAAATGATCAGGCAAAAGCCCGACCGCCGGTTCCCGCCATGATACCGGACTGGCGTCGTGGTTAAGTATGCCGCAGATCACATTCCGCCTTAAAAACGTGCCGCCAGGCTGCCCCTGCCGACGCAGATCGGCTGTGCCGGCGCGTGGTCGAAAATCCCCACCCGGCCCCAAACGCGCACCGCGCCGCCGCGCCCGCATTGACATCCGGGGGGCGGCTGGCGAGGTTGCGCCCCGACGGGATGGATCAAGATCGAGGGGTGGACCGTCACGTCCCGCCAAGTCCCGGATGCTCCACGCTTTTTTCATGCCCGGCCAATGGCTGCTGGCGCGCTTTTGCCGTACCGACGAGCAGAAGCACGCCATTCTCTGGATTCTCGGGTTCTGGGCGCTGATGGCATTCCCCGCCATCGCGCTGCGATCGGCGCACTTCGAAGAGGGTACGGTGCTGTCGCTGGCCCGCGGCGCGATCGAGGAAGGCCACTGGCTGACGCCGTTTCGCTATGGCGTTCGCTTTGTTGAGCGCCCGGTGCTGCTGTCCTGGATCATCGCCGCCATCAGCGAGCTGACCGGCGGGGTGACGCTCTGGACCACCCGTATTCCCCATGTGCTGTTTCTGCTCGCCGGCGCCTGGCTGGTGTATGACCTGGTGAAGAGTTCGACCGGCGGCAAGACGACTGGAAATGCGGCCGCATTGTTCGGTGCTCTCTGCTGGTTCGGCGCGCCGATGATCGCGCAGAAGTTCGTCACCGCGGAGCCGGACGTCACCTTGTCGGTGCTGCTGTTCAGCGTGTTCTATGTCTGGTGGAAGAGTCTTGTTGCCGATCGCCTGACACTGAGCCGGTGGCTCCTCATCGGCGTGCTGCTCGGCATCGCCGGGCTGACCAAGGGGCCGCAGCCGGTCGGCTATGTCACCCTCGGCATCGGCGCCTACATGCTGATCAAGCGGCAGTTCGCCGACCTGCCGGGCTTCCTGCTGGCGAACGTGATCGCTGCGCTGATGATCGGCAGCTGGTATGTCATGGTCGCGACCCCGCAGGACACCGAGGGATGGGAGGTGCACTCGCGCATCCTCACCAAGCGCGGATGGCCGCTGCTGATGGACCACGTCGACTTCGTCGTCAGCCTGTTCGTGGAATGGCTGCCCGGCTCGATCCTGCTCGGGCCCGCGGTCGCGATCCTTGCGCGCCAGTCGCGCAAGGCGGATCACGATCTGCTGCTGGCGGCGACGCTGTATGCGGTGATGTGCACGCTGGTGCTGCTGGTGTGGCCCGGCGGCGTCGCGTCCCGCTATGCCATGCCCGGCAATCTCGGTCTCGCCGTGGTCGCCGGGCTGATGTTCCAGCGCTGGCGGCAGACGCATTCACGGGTGATCGCGGTCACGCTGGTGACGGCGTATCTGATCTGCGGCACCATCATGGTGCTGGGATGGGTGGCGATGCCGCTGAAGACCACGCTGTTTCAGGAGAGCAAGATCGCCGGGAAAACTCTCAATGCCGTGCGCCAGAGCGTGCCCGGCCCGCTTTATGTCATCACCGAGTCGGTGGAGCACAACATGCTGGCCTATGTCGCAGGGCCCATTCGCGAGGTCGCGCTCGAGCAACTGACGTCACTGACCGCGCCGGCGATCGCGGTGATGACGCCGGAGGAACAGGACGAACTGGCGCACCTGAAGCCGACGCTGCGGCTGCAGGACCGCGCCACGGTGCGCTCGCACCATGAAGACCTGAAGATCGTCGAGATCCAGCCGTAACCGCACGGCCGGCCGAGTCGAACATGACTTTAAATGTCTCGCGCACAGTGGCGAGACGGCGCGTCAGCTCCCCAGCAACATGTCGCCGAGATAGGCGAGCCAGATGCCGACGCTGATGAGGACGCTGAGGCCGAGCTGAATGGCCGCGGAAAAATACGGCACGATGTCATTATCGCCACGCGCCGCCACCGGCACACGCATCATGAGACCGAGCGACAGAATCCCGATCGTAAACGGGAGCAGGATCATCCAACCAGGTAACACGCCCAACATCCTTTACGCTCCAACCAGAGGGTGTCCCCGCCCAGGCCAGACCCCTGACATGCGCCCCAATTATTTCTATTTCGTGACAATCGGATGGTTCCAGTGCGGTTCCACAGCGGAATGATGCTGACGGCGCCAACGTGTCGGCGGCGCCGGGAACGCGACGGCGCGGAATTCGGCAAACAAGCCACAAATTGTCCGGACATTGACACACGAGCGCTCAATGCCGGCTGAGCGCCAGCCACACCAGCCCGAGCAGGCCGGTGACCACGATGGTGACGGCGGCGCCCAGGCCCTTGCGCTTGATGGTGTCGCTGGCTTCGCGCCATGCGCGCAAATGCGCGAAATCCTTCTGCACGGCGATCACCGCTTCCGGATCGTCGGCATTGACGCCGAGCGCAAGGACGAATTCCTTCACGGTGGCGCGGGCCACTTCTTCCGCGATGTCGCGGACTTCGCTGGTGCTGGTCATGGCATGTGGTCTTTCGGCGAAGGCACGATGCAGCCTCCGCCGTGATGCGGACGCCGCGAAATCGATGCGGAGTGATGATGGCGTGCGCGTGCAAGCGCTTCGCGCGACGGCGCGGGCGCCGAGCACATGGGGACGGCTTGTGCGGACCGGAGCTGCGCACGCGCCGGGCGATCAGGTCATGCTGCCGGGAATAAAACAGCGCACCACCGGTTTGCCGTCGAGGTACATCGGCCACACCATGGTGCGGCCGGCGAGGTTCGGTCCCTTGATCAGCGCTTCGTCTGGAACCACAATCCATTCGCCTTGCAGCTTCACGCGGTAGTGGCCGTCCTTGCTGTCCCAGTCGGCGTCGGACAGCGCCGCGCCGTCGGCATCGGAGCAGCACGGGCCTTTCTCGCTTCGCAATTGATCGAACCAGGGTTTCAGGGGTGAGCCGGCATAGCGGCCATCGTCCCTTGCCTTGGCTGCGGTGCAGGCGACCGCGACCATCAGGGCAGCAGTGATCAGTCTCACGTCTCCGAGCTCCTTCCACCGGCTATGATGAGAAAAGCAAGACCCGTGCCGAAATTCGACGGCCGCCGGATCATGGCACCTATCACGTGTTCCGGTGGCCGCGGGGCGGCGCCTCATCTTCGGAAGATCCGCGACACGCGCTCCACCGCGCTGAGACCGAAATACGAGACCACGATGGTCTGGAACACGCTCCAGAAGTTGGGATCCAGCGCATCGGTGACGCCCCATCCGAGCACCTTGTCCCACACGATCACCTTGAAGGCGAAGATGATGAAGGGCGCGGCGAATAGCGGGCGGATGATCGCGGTGAACCAGCGCCCCTGCTCGGCGATCAGGAGCCTCGTGGCTTCGCCGCGCGCGGCGATGTCGGCCTCGATCTCCTTCTGCAGCAGATCGAGCGCCATCTGGTCCTGGGTGTTGATCGAGGCCAGCCGCGCCTTGTAGGCATTGAGAAGGCCCGAGACGATCGGGCCACTGATGAAGCCGAGGATCGCGCTCCACATCGCTCACGTCTTCCCGATCGAGCGCAGGCGGGCCGCCAGCGTCAGCGCGGAAATGCCCAGCAGCACATAACCGAGGGTCCTGGTGTCGGCGCCGATCACCGTGGACAGATTGGCCTTCAGGTCCGGATCGCCGATCACCCGGGCGATGTCGTCGAGCTGCTGCATGACGACGCCGACGACAGCCAGAACATAGGACCAGACGACCGTCAGCGAATTCCAGGCCAGCGCTTTCGCCTTCTGCCAGAACGTATCCGCGTCGGCATAGAAGCTCTTGAGCGCCGGCACCGCCTTCAGGATGGGACGCACGACGAGGATGTAGGCAAGAACAAGCGTGACGAGGGTAAAAGGAATCCAGATCATGGTAAGCTCCGTTTGAAGAACGATGCGATCGCAGCGGGCGAGGAGCCCGGCGATGGAGTGTTGACTGATGGTGTTGCTGATGCGTGCGTCAGGATACCGGCTCGCTATTTGCGAGACGCTCCAGCGCGATCAAGACACTGCGTGATTGCGCGCCGCAGCGCGTGCACCGTCTTGCAAGTCGGGAGTTATCTACCGGTCATGCGGGCGGACTTGCGAACCGGCCCAACTGCCCAAAATTATAGCTGGCCAGCTGGACCGTAGAGGTCGGACCTTTAACGACGGCTCCACCACAAACTTGCCGCCGGGCTGGCTCCTCATCCACAACAGATTTCCGCACGGCGCATTTCATTGCCCGTCCTCTGGCTGGGTGCCATACAGCGCCTGCTGGCCTGCAGGCGGGAGCCACCCGAAGGGCGCCCATGGAAGCGTTTTGCTGACCGGCAAAAACGGCGGCGGGCCGACCGGGCCTTTATATGTTGGCGGCGGAGATGCATTGCCGCCACGGTCGCCAAGACGCCCTCTCGGATCGAAATATGTGATCAGCCAGTCCTTTGGCTCACCGCTGAAATCCTTGGCGACGACGGCTTGCGCCTCCGGACTTCTCAACTTTGCCTTATCGGCTTCATTGCTGACGAGCTTCAGTCCGCTCCATCGGCTCGGCAATGTATCGATATCGCCTGGGTGCTTGCCAACAACGTGCGCAAGCCCCATGGCTTGATCGCCGTAAACTACATCGATGGGGCGCCCGGGTAGTTCCGGATGATTGATCAACCCCTTCACATCACCTGTGCGAGCATCGTTCAGCCATCCAAACGCTTCTTGAGGGCGACCTTGCAAGCCTTCTATGATCGGCCCGTTCGCGCCTATACCGGTAACCCGCGCACCGCGCGGGAGCGGCGGAATCGCGAGCGGATGGGCCGCCACACTCGGCAACGGTTTCGGATTGAGGAGGGATCCGAGATCGATGACCCTACTCATGAGTTCGCGATTGGTTGCGTCCAGGCGGCTCAAATCGGTTTCAGAAACCTGCGTCGGAATTTCCGGTGTCACATCGTATTTTCCATCCACGGCACCACCGATCGCATCGACACCGCGCAACGCCGTGCGCAACATCCAGAGAGGACCTCCCGGCGTAGCGTTGTCCCAAGCATATTTCAGCCGCTCCTCGAAAGATTTTTCCGTCATGTGAGATCGTCAGCTCCTTGAACGAAGGCAATAAGGAAACACGGTGCGGCGGATTTCGCGCATAAATCCCGGCGATCATGATGACCTGCGGAAAATCGCCGCGATGACAGCAAGCGCCGCTTGCCAGATGGAGGCGGCACGTACCGATCCGGCCTGTGAGGAGACAGGATTGATGGTGAGTTTGGGCGGCACGGGCGTGGGCCCTGCGGGGATTTGACCGAGAGCGGCGACGACAGACGGATCAATCCCGGCGATCGCCAGCAGCAGCCCGGCGCAGCCTGGCTGGCTGTCGACGGCGCTCGGATCATACTTGCCGTCGGCAACATACTTGCCGCGCGCGTACTGATCGGTGCCGGCCCAGATGTACGGCGATGGCCGGCCCATATTGGCGTAGCCGAGCCCGTTGTACTGTTCGAGCAGCGTCAGGGTGCCGCCGGGTGACCAGTCCTTCCATCGCGCCGCATAAGGCGCGCAATTGGTGAGCGCATCGATCGCCGCCGCCTCCCACGAGGTGAAGGGACCTCGCCCCCTCGGCACGTGAGTTGAAACACGATTCCACGGATCGCCTTGCGCAATCGATGCATCCCAGCGCTGCGATGCCTCGCGCTCGTGGATCACGGCGACGACGTACCAGGGGACGCCCGTGATGCGCGCGACGGCCTGATAACGCTGCTTTGCCGCCACGAGCCGCCGCGCCGGCACCGCGAATATGGCGCGCGTCACCTTGGCTTTTGACCAACGGATCGCGTTCGCTGCCGCGAGGGCTGCAAGGGTCATGCAGAATCTCCATGAAAAAAGCCGCCCGAAGGCGGCTGGTTTAATGATCAGGCTGTGGTAGTTTCCCGGGGCGTTCGCAATGGAGACAACCAATGAGGCCGTTTCTTCTCGTTGTTGCGTCGGCTCTCCTGGCGCTTCCGGCCACTCTCCAGGCGCAATCAGAATCCCGCCCGACCACCAAGTCGCTGTCGCGGACTGAATGCGCCCTGATCGAGAAAAAGTCCGATGGCAAATTCTACGTTCGCGGGCCGGTCCAGATCGGGGATCTCAAGCTGGAAGACCAGGACATCACGCCAGATGGATTCAGCGTCGACGGCACCGACGTGTTCGTCGTGATTCAACGCTCGTGTTTCAATGGGCGGCCGTCATAGCAGGACACACGGTTGGGGCGCTCTGAGCAGTGCGGGAGCCTTGGTGAATCGGATATGAAAAAAGCCACCTCGCTGCAGCCGGAAGCCGACTTTCAAATACGACAAAAAGGGACCATTAGGCAGACGCCGGCGTTGATGTCAGCGCTGGCCTCGGATGCGATCTTCCGGAAAGCCTGTGCCCAAGCTTGTCCATGGGTGTCTCGACCCATGCCCACGACAGATATGCGAGCGGAATCGTCAGAAATACGATCACAATTGCAACACAGACCCCCATCTCCACTGGATGAGCGACGATCCACGGTTCAGAGCGTAGTGATGCACAAATGATTTCGAGGAAAAGAACGTTAAGCAGATAAAAGCTGTAACTGATGCGCCCCAAGAACTGGGACAAGGGTCGCTTCAAAAGCGCCGCAAATGCTCCACCTCGTGCGTGATAAAGCAGATTAACAAGCACGCTAGCAGAAATATACTGAAGCGTCGTTCTGGTGGCGAGAACCAAGATCAGGGCGGCGAGCCAGGTCCAGTTTGGCGAGCGGTCGGCAACCCAGCGGCCAGCCGGTGTCGGTATAGCCATGCCAAGAGCAAAACAGATCCAAAAGACCCTGAAAGAGTTATCGTCTGCTGGTCCTAGCACATGCCGGTCAAAGAGCAGGATCAAGCCGACTGCAACGATCAGAGCACTCCATGGTCGCCTGAACAGTGGCCTTCCGAACAATGGTTTTTCGAACAGGAGTGATCCACCAAAGCAAATCGCCAGAAGAAGCGATGCGATCAACTCGACCTGGAGAGTCCAGGTAGCGCCATTGATAGGAAATCGATAGAGTACAAGATTGGCGGCAACATCCTCCCATCCGAAATTCATTCCGAACAGCCTGAAAGTACCAGCGCAGAGCAGCACTCCAACAAATAGCGCCGGGTAAATTCTAAAAAACCTTCGAATAAGAAATTTAAGCGACACCATCAACGGAGGGCCCTGCTCTTTCATTAAACCTCTGGAAAGAACCGTTCCGCTGATCACGAAAAACAAAATGACGGCGGCCTGCCCATTGCAAATCGTCAACACGACCTTCGCGGAGAGGTCATAGCCCGACAAACGACTCCAGTCCCCATGGAAGACCCTGCCAAAAAGGGAATAATCAAGACCAAGGATTGAATGGTAAAACACCACGCAGACAGCTGCGAAGCCCCGCAAGCCATCCAGCTCGGCATTCCTTCCATTATCGCGCATATGCGGACCGGCTCATGAACCAGAAACTATATGGCCTGTTTTTTTCTGGCAACAATCAGATTTATCGAACAACGTGAGAAACGCTGAATATCTCTTCACGAGACGTTCGCGGATAGCAAGCTTCTTTGATCATGCCTACGGATCGGACACTACTTCATTAAACGGAGCGCCACGACTCTAAGGCTTAAGCCAATTCGCGGCTTCATCTCATTTGTGGGTATACAGTCCAGCTGACGGATAGCGCGTGGATAAAATTATGACGTTCGTCAGATTTCAAAATGCTGTTGATATGAACTCAGATTCGAGTTTCTGCAAACAAAGACAGTGAATCATATAACTCGTAGCAGAATGGGCAGTGTTATGGAGGGCTGCAACATGCTAAAGGAACTACCACTGCCAGCGCTGCCGTTGTTGAGCGTAATGCCTGTTGAACTCCCGTTAACAATGATCCCAGCAACGTTGATGTTATTATTATTTCCAAATGAAGTGGTCCCCCCTGACGCTATTCCCGATAAGCCATTCGTAGAATGACTATGACCAGGATCGTTCAGGGTATTTGTATGAACATGCGCGGGCATCTCTGCAATCGAAAAGACCTTGTTCTGCGCACCACCCGCAGCTCCTAGCACGACACCATCGACCCCTCCACCGGTAAGAGTCACACGCCCGGCAGCAATACCACCCATGTTGTCCTGCCCAATTATCACGCGACCTCGAGTATCAGGCGCATTGAACGTCGTCGTTCCATCGCCAGCCCCGAAGATCGTGCCCACCATTCCGAAGTAGGCGGAATAGTTGGCTCTAGACAGTGCCTGTCCGTACGGCAGGATGAAATTGCTGTTCGGCGGCGTCAGCGACGAGAACGGCATGAAGGCGCCGACGGGCACGACGCTGGAGAGATTGTAGAAGCCCTGGAGATAGAACGCCCCGTCCGTGGCGTTGTAGGTCGCGACATAGGGCGTGCCCTGCACTAGCACCGCCGCCGGCAGTTCCACGCCTGGCGCGCTGCGCAGCGGCCGGGCGCCGAGGCCATCGACATTCAGGGTCACCGTCGCACCATTGCCGGTGTGCGGCGTGAACGCAATGGCGAGGCCGCCGAGGTGCGCCAGGGTGTCGAAGCCTTGATAGCTGAACACAGTGTACGCGGTCGACGTGCCCGCGGTGGCGATCGCGCCGGCCAGGTCGTCGCGATATTTTGCCGCAGCCGCCATCAGGCCGCGGACACCGTCGTTCACGGCTGACGGCGCCATGCCTTCGGGGAACGGGCATGTCGAGTCCGCCGTCGCGTTCGACGACGCGGTGCGGCTCCATTTCCAGAATGTCATAGGAGTACTCTCGTTGGTCGTTTGGGGAAGGCGTTGCAAAGGTGTCTGACAGAAAGATAACTGCCGCCCCGCCTGATCGTACGCGTGACGACATCAGCAAGCATGCTGCGGCGGCAAGTCCATGCAGGTATTTGGCGATCGGCGAAATTCGCGGCCTTACAACCCATGAAGCGGGATGGATCAACCGCGGTGAGTATCGAGCAGTGCTCCGAACAATGACAGAGCTCGATCCGCAACCGGAATTAAGCGACTCCGACCGCTGCAATGATGTTCAATTCGAATATTGTTCCGGACATTGCCGGATATCTACCTCACCGGATAAACGCTGACCGCGATCCGACACCCCGCACGACCGTAGGTAAATGTCATTCCTTCGCGATCCGAGTTCGGCTTTCCGGTCATGTGCTTCAGCTTTCCGTCGGGATCAGCCCCCAGATCCCAAAGCGTCACATGCGCCGTTCCGTCCCTGAAAACAAAATCGATTCGGTCGTATTGGCAATTTTCATTCGGCTGAAAGAACTTCAAGCTGAAGGGCGGATAAGCGCTTCCGAATACGCTTTCGTCCGCCATGAGAAGCGTGCTGCAACATGTTGAAGCCAACAGAGCGGTGACAGCCGCGGCGGCGCTTGTCGCAAACTGCTTTCCAAGTCGGTGCATAGCGCGTTCCTTCAACCTCTCCAACGATGCCAATAATGAGAGCGATAAGCAGATGGCCTACGACGGCCTGTACTCCGTGTGCACCCGCCCTGACGGATCCTTGATGATAATCGTACCATTGAGGTATTGCTCGACGGAAGAGCCGGGAGGAAAGCGGACATATCGTCCATCCGGCGCGTGCATGATAAAACCGGAATCGAATACACTGTATGCACCTCTACCCGGAATTTGATAAAAAGAAGGCGAAACTCCCGTAATCGTAACGYCGTTGCGCGTCGTCATCTCGAAACGGGCTTCGTCCCTGGCTTTTTCATACTCTTCTTGTGTGGTTGCTTCTGGCTGCTGATTGCTATTGTTGCCACTGTCAGCCTTCTCATCCGTGACCTGAAACAGCTGCGCATCCTCGCCTGGCATTTGACCGTCAAGAATGGAGCCCTGATAGGCTGAGTTGCCCGACGTTTCGGACATCTGCTG
>BFBZ01002034.1_pt1 | contig 11886 bp, 10 predicted proteins | sample 1888401 | NCBI WGS metagenome assembly BFBZ01 (sample SAMD00112614, study PRJDB3348) | symbiont metagenome | host: Chara braunii | reverse complement strand
AGGCGGATGACGCGGACGTCGTGGCAGAAATACTTGCCACCGAACTGCGCGCCGACGCCGAGGCTCTGCGTTAGCTTGTGGATTTCCTTTTCCATTTCGATATCCCGGAAGGCATGCCCGCTTTCGGAGCCCTCCGTGGGAAGACAGTCGAGATATCGTGTCGAGGCGAGCTTGACGGTTTTCAGGTTCATCTCCGCCGAGGTTCCGCCGATGACGATGGCGAGATGATAGGGGGGACAGGCCGCCGTGCCGAGCGTCAGGATCTTCTCTTTCAGGAAATCCAGCATGCGGTCATGCGTCAGAAGCGACGGGGTGCCCTGGTAGAGAAAGGTCTTGTTGGCCGAACCGCCGCCCTTGGCGACGAAAAGGAACTCGTAAGCGTCGGTGCCTTCCTCATAAATGTCGATCTGCGCCGGCAGGTTGTTCTTGGTGTTCTTTTCCTCGAACATCTTGATCGGCGCGAGCTGCGAATAGCGCAGATTCTTCTTCTCGTAGGCGTCGAGGACGCCCTTGGCCAGCGCACTGCTGTCGCCGCCTTCGGTCCAGACGCGACGGCCCTTCTTGCCCATGATGATCGCCGTGCCGGTGTCCTGGCACATGGGGAGCACGCCGCCGGCGGCGATATTGGCATTCTTCAGCAGATCATAGGCCACGAACCGATCGTTGTCGGTCGCCTCGGGATCATCGAGGATGGACGCCAATTGCTTCAAGTGGCCGGGCCGCAGCAGGTGATTGATATCGGCGAAGGCCGTCTCGGCGAGCAGGCGGATGCCTTCCGGATCGACAGTCAGGATGTCCTGACCCTTGAACGTGTCGACGGAAACATAATCGCCGGAAATCTTTCGATAGGGAGTGGCGTCTTCCCCGAGGGGAAATAGATCGTCAGCCATTTGGAAAACCTTTCAAGCCGGATGGCGGAGGAAGATATTTGGAAACGATCTAAATCCGGCTCGTCTCAAAAGCAATCGGCTGAAATCAACCCGGGATTTCAATAGGTCGATTGTCAACGCGGCATAGACAATCGGTGCTGAAAGTTCTGACTTCTAAGAACGATCGGAAAGGCGCAGATTCCAGTCAACAGGGCAGGGCAAACGCGCCCGACAAGCCTGGAAATGAGGGATCGAGATCATGGATATCTCCCACAATCAGCATCACCATATTTCGCCGCTGGCAGTTGCTGCGCTTATAGCGGGTATCGGCATTTTCGGTGCTATCCACGGCGGTTACCTGAAGCACGCCTTTCACAAGGAAATACTGGCGAGCATCGATCCGGCGACCGTGATCACGGCGAGCGACATGGTTTCGCCGCAGCAAGAGAGAAGGGCAATTGCCCCCGGGACGCATAAGCCGGCCACGGTAGGCGCCCGTTAGAAGCGGCCGATCAGGCAGGCACCCCGCATATCGGGAGATGCCTGCCCCTGTTCATTCAATCCTATTTCGGGCCGATCATCGTTTCCGGTCGGACGATCGCATCATACTCTTCCGACGACACCAATCCGCTCGCAAGAGCCTCTTCCTTCAGCGTCGTGCCGTTCTTATGCGCCGTCTTGGCGATCTTGGCGGCGCTATCGTATCCGATTTTCGGTGCGAGCGCGGTCACGAGCATCAGCGAGCGTTCGAGGCCGACCTTGATATTGTCTTGGCGGGCCTCGATGCCGACGACGCAATTGTCGGTGAAGGAAACGGCGGCATCGCCGAGTAGCTGCACCGATTGCAGGAAATTGTAGGCCATCATCGGATTGTAGACGTTGAGCTCGAAGTGGCCCTGGCTGTCGGCGAAGGTCAGCGCGGCATTGTTACCGAAGATATGGATGCAGACCTGCGTCATCGCCTCGCATTGGGTCGGGTTGACCTTGCCCGGCATGATCGACGAGCCCGGTTCGTTTTCCGGCAGGGCCAGTTCGCCAAGGCCGGAGCGCGGGCCCGAACCGAGCAGGCGGATGTCATTGGCGATCTTGAAGAGCGCTGCCGCCGCGGCATTGATGGCGCCATGGCTGAAGACCATCGAATCATGCGCGGCGAGCGCCTCGAACTTGTTCGGCGCGGTGACAAAGGGCAGGCCTGTAATTTTGGCAATCTCATCCGCGACCTTTTCGGCAAAGCCGATCGGCGCATTGAGGCCGGTGCCGACCGCGGTGCCGCCCTGGGCGAGTTCGCAAAGGCCCGGCAGCGTCAGTTCGATGCGCTTGATGGAAGAGGCGACCTGAGCCGCATAGCCCGAAAACTCCTGGCCCAGCGTCAACGGCGTTGCATCCTGCGTATGGGTGCGGCCGATCTTGATGATATGGGCGAAATCCGCGACCTTCTTTTCCAGGGCCGCGTGCAAATGCCGCAGCGACGGAAGCAGATGGTGGACGATCTGCTCGGCGCAGGCGATGTGCATGGCCGTCGGATACGTATCGTTCGACGACTGGCTCATGTTGACGTGATCATTCGGATGGACCGGCTTCTTTGAGCCCATGACGCCGCCGAGCATTTCGATCGCGCGGTTCGAGATGACTTCATTGGCATTCATGTTCGATTGCGTGCCGGAGCCAGTCTGCCACACCACCAGCGGAAAATGGTCGTTGAGCTTGCCGTCGATGACTTCCTGCGCCGCTGCCTCGATGGTCTTGCCGAGCGCCGGGTCCAGCTGCCCAAGCTCCGTGTTGGCGCGTGCGGCTGCCTGCTTGACGATGCCGAGAGCGCGTATGACCGACAGCGGCTGCTTTTCCCAGCCGATCTTGAAATTGCCGAGCGAGCGCTGCGCCTGTGCGCCCCAATAACGGTCGCTGGCAACTTCGATCGGGCCGAATGTATCGGTTTCGGTGCGGGTGGAAGTCATGTTCCTGATCCTGCCTTCTATGGAAATAGATAGCAGCCATATAGGCCCGAATAGCGCCCATGAAAACAGCAAAGCGGAATTTCATGATCGTAAAAATCATGTTTTGAATCCGCCCCCCGGGCGTGCCCTTTTTGACACGCCGCTCATATATTCTCGAAGATGAATTTTTCGGCGCTTAAAAAGCTCGGGAAATTTCAATAAAAGATTAACCAATAATTTCATAATTTTGTGTGAATTGAATCACGGAGCACGTCTTCGCTTCGTAACGTGAAGTTGAGACACTGAACGAAAGGCGGGTCTCGCTGTTTTCATAGTAAAGGGTATACGATGTCTATGACATCGCGGCCCAGTTGAAACGGCGCCGTCTGGCTCGAAGTTATCGCACGATACAGGGACTGATTAGAGAATGAAACTTGCAGCCAAAGCCACAGCATCCGTCCTGGCTCTTTCCTGTTGCCTTTCCGCAGTCGGCGCGACGTCGGCGAGTGCCATGACCCTCATGGATTTTATCCGTGGTGGGCAGGGGCGTCAGCAGAGCACGCAGGTATCGGCTCCGGTTCCCGTCAATCCGGCGCAGACGCTGAACTCCGATCAGCCTCCGCAGGCCAAGCAGCCGCTGCCGAAGGTCGATGCGCCGAAATACTATACTTACAAGGCCGACTCGATGCGTCTTGTGTCGACCTCGCATTTTGCCGATCCGGTGGTAACCGGTGCCGTCGCGGATGCGTCGCCTACGCCAACTCCGGTCGATACCGAAGGTTCGCAGCGCCGCTATTTGTCGGATGCGCGGGTTATGGCGACCAATGACGTCGCCAAGGCCGTCGAGGCTTACTACGCGGATCAGAGCAAGCCGCTTCTCTGGGTTGCGGATCATGCCGTCAGCGACAAGGCAAAGGCTGCCCTGGGCGTTCTTGCCGATGCCGGCTCTGTCGGTCTCAACCCCGCAGACTACGCCGTAACGCCTCCGGCCGCCGATGCGGCGGATGTCGATCCTGTGTTGCGCGACCGCGCGCTGATGCAGTTCGAACTGGCGCTTTCCACCAAGGTGCTGATGTTCGTCCAGGATACGGTCCGTGGCCGTCTCGACCCGAACAAGATCTCCGGCTACCACGATTTCAAGCGCAAGGATGTCAACCTGACAGCCATGCTCGACGTGCTGCGCGCAAGCCCTGATGTTGCCGCCTATCTCAACAGCCGCAGCCCGTCCAACCAGCAGTTCACGCTGCTCAAGGCAGAGCTTGCCAAGCTGCGCGCCGAATCCGGTGCCGATGGCAGCGCTATCACCGTTTCCTTGACCGGCACCCTGAAGCCGGGCGGCAGCTCGCCGGAAATGGCCAATATCGTCAAGGCGATCCAGCATCGTGGATCTGATGCGCTGAAGACGGCGCATGCCGACGTTCTCGCTTCCTATCTCGGCACGCCCGATTACACGCCGGACCTCGTTTCCCTGGTCGAAGACTTCCAGAAGGAAAAAGGCCTGACGTCGGACGGCGTCATCGGTCCGTCTTCGGTTCGCGCCATGGTCGGCGAGAACAACGATACCAAGATCCAGAAGCTTGTTATCGCCATGGAGCAGCTGCGCTGGCTGCCGCCGGAACTTGGGCCGCGCTACGTGCTGATCAACCAGCCGGCTTTCATGGTCTATTACTACAATAACAACCAGGAACAGCTGTCGATGCGCGTCGTCGTCGGCGGCAAGCAGCATCAGACCTTCTTCTTCGAGAACCAGATCCAGACCGTCGAGTTCAATCCGTTCTGGGGTGTTCCGCAGTCGATCATCATCAATGAGATGCTGCCGAAGCTGCGCGCCGATCCGAACTATCTCGACCGCATGGGTTATCAGGTCGAAGTCGGCGGTCAGGCCGTGGCATCGTCCAGCGTCGACTGGTACGGCTCGACCAAGAACATCGCCGTGCGCCAGCCGCCGAGCAGCGACAATGCTCTTGGCGAGTTGAAGATCCTCTTCCCGAACTCTCATGCGATCTACATGCATGACACGCCGCAGAAGAGCTTCTTCAAGAAGGATATGCGCGCCCTCAGCCACGGTTGCGTCCGTCTGGCCGATCCGCGCGCCATGGCCGCTGCCGTTCTGAACACCACGGTCGATGACGTCGCCAAGCAGATCGCCGCCGGCCAGAACAAGGCTGTCGCCGTGCCGCAGAAGTTCCCGATCTACATCGCTTACTTCACCGCCTGGCCGAACAAGGATGGCGTCATCCAGTATTTCAACGACGTCTATGATCGCGACGCTGCTACGCAGAAGGCGCTGGATACGACCACCAAGTCCCGTACCGCTCAGATCTGAGTTCGAGCTGGCAGAAAAACAAAGGGCGGCCGATTGGCCGCCCTTTTGCGTTTAAGCGTCTAGCCCTCGACGCGGTTTTCTTGCGTTACTTCAATCTTTCGCCTCAATACGCCATTCGCGACTACCAAAGGTTACGTCGAAGCGTGACAGGAACGAGCGTCCGAGCAGACCGTCGACCTCGTTGCCCAGGGCCGCGTCGTCTTCGAGCACAGCGGCTGTGATGTCGCTGGCTTCGACGTGACCGACCTTCACTGTTGCTGCGGTCGTGTGTATGGCCTGGGAAACGCCGTTGGCAGTCTGCAGCGAGATTCCGTTGCCGCCATCGACTGGAATTTTCGCGCGTGCGGCAAAAGCTTTACTGACAGCCACGAAACTCGCGCCGGTGTCCACAATGAACGTACCTTCCGTGCCGTTGACCGAGACCCTGGCAAGGATAACGTTCTTGCCTTGAGTGGGAAATCGATCGCTGCCGGTGGCATAGGTCGAGGCGCACTTCCCTTTGGTTTGATATTCCTTGATAATTCCGCGCACGATCGCCGTATCGTTCCGATCGGGATTCGTGGATACCCAGAGCTGAAGCGGGCCGATTGCCTCGCAATACTCTCCAAGATCTCGATAGCCGTTCGAAAGGCCTTCGAAGACCATGCTGTTCAGCATTGCGATGTTGTCGGTCAAGCCAATGACCGAATAGTAGTCGTCGATGGCTTCGCGGTATTTCTTTGCATTCCCGCGTATTTGAGCGCGCTGGAAATAGAAATCCGGCATTCCCGGCGACATTATTATCAGGTCATTCGAGACCTTCAGCGCTTCATCAAAATCGCTGAGATTGTCGAGTATATTGGCAGCTGCGCTCAGGGCGACATTGGAGGGTTTGCATTTGTTGGAGAAGGCAATGAAGACCTTGGCTGCCTCTCGGCTGTAACCCTGTTTCTGCAACTCGTCTGCAAACTTGTAAACCGCATTCCAATCGCAATGCTCGCGCCGGAGCATGTCGAGATCGGCTGCCATGATTGCTCGTCCGGCAACGACATTCGGCAGGGGATCAATGTCGAAATGCTTGTACACCGCCATCAAGGCCGCATCAGGCGCCGCGTATGTTGCCTGCTCGACATAGCCGACAACGCGGTCGCCATAGACATAGAACCAAAGGCCGGCGCACAGAGCCGCGAAAATGATAAGTGTCCGGACAATCGGAGCAAGCCACCCTCTGCGGCTCGGTAATCTACCGCTGTTGCGGTCTTCTGGATCTGCTGCAAGCACGCGGCCACTCCAACGCCTGACTACCTCTTGTCTCGGCATCACGTCCGGATGGATATTTCCATTCGGTTATTCGTTGGGATGGTCGCGAGACGTCTAAAAGTTGTGGCGCAGTCGCGCGTATATCGCAAGACCGTCTGCAACCTTGCTGGCTGAACTAACAAGGATTTTTCAAGGTTCAGGCGGCGAGCATTCCCTCGACGAGCTCGGGGGTGAGTTCGTCATAGTGGTAGATGATCCGGCTTGGCTCGAGTGTTTCAATGCTGACGTCGGAATAGCCGAAGGGGACGGCGATCGAGGGAACGCCGGCGTTCCGGGCAACGAGAATATCGTTGACGCTGTCGCCGACCATGATGGTACGGGCGATGTCACCTCCGGCGCGTTCGACGGTGCCGATCAAGTGTTCGGCATTTGGCTTGCGCACGGCGAACGTATCGCCGCCGGTGATGGCTTCGAAATAATGCGTGAGATCGAGCTTATCGAGAAGCGTGCGGGCGAGGGATTCCATCTTGTTCGTGCAGACGGCGAGCTTGTAGCCCTTGCTCTTTAGCATGCCGAGTGCGGTCACGAGCCCGGGATAGGGCTGTGTGACGCCAGGCATCGTCTCGGAATAATGGGTGATGAAGCGCTGCATGAGAGCCGGCACTTCCTCCGGCGTCAGCGTGTAGCCATGCAGCTTGCAGGCCCGTTCGATCATGACTTGCGCGCCGTAGCCCACGAGGTGGGTGATGTCGTCGTAGGTGACCGGCGGCAGCTTGAGCGCCGCGATGGTGTGGTTCAGGCTAACGATGAGATCTGCGTGCGTGTCGAGCAGTGTGCCATCGAGATCGAATACGACAAGGGGAGATGTCACGAGGAGTAGGCCTTTGCATGGGAAGAAATAGAGCGTCTTTCGGAGTTAGAAGATCACACGCGCAATTGCAACCGAAGGCCCTGCAAGCTTCGGCAAAGAGGCGCGGGGATTTCTATCTTGTGCCGTTATTTTGGCTTTCGTTTGGCTGGAGAGCCGTGTAAACAGCAGACCAACGTAACAATGGGAGCAGGTGGCGCATGGACGCCCGCCAGATGAAGATTGAGGCTGCAAGAGCGGCCCTGACCTATGTCGAGAGCGGCATGCGGCTCGGGATCGGCACCGGCAGCACGGCGGAGGAGTTCGTTCGGCTGCTCGCCGAAAAAGTCGCATCCGGTCTCTCGATCGAAGGCGTTCCGACATCGGAGCGGACGGCAAAGCTCTGCAACGAGCTTGGCGTGCCGCTGAAGTCGCTGGACGAGCTTCCCGCACTCGACCTCACCATTGACGGCGCCGACGAACTGGACGGCGCGCTTACCCTGATCAAGGGCGGAGGCGGCGCGCTGTTGCGAGAAAAGATCGTTGCGGCCTCTTCGGCCCGAATGATCGTGATTGCCGACGAAAGCAAGCTCGTTCAGACGCTTGGCGCGTTTCCACTGCCGATCGAGGTCAATCCCTTCGGCCTTGCTTCGACACGCATTCTCATCGAGAAGGCAGCGTTGCGCCTCAACCTGTCCGGCGCGCTCAATCTGCGTCTCGCGGGCGACAAGACCTTCGTCACCGATGGTGGACATTTTATCATTGATGCATCTTTCGGCCGCATTCCTGATGCAGAGGCGCTGTCGACTGAGCTGCATTCGATTCCCGGTGTTGTCGAACACGGGCTCTTTATCAATATGGCGACATTAGCGATCATTGCCGGCCCCGGCGGTGCGCGTACGTTGCGGGCGAACAATACATAGGAGCACTCATCTCATGATCAAATTTGCGGGTCTTGGCCGTTTTGCCGCTGCAACCATTCTTCTTTCCGGCATTGCATTCGGCTCTGTCAGCGCTCAGGAAGTTTCCGAGGATCAGATCAAGGCTGCACGTGCCGCCATCAACGCACTCGGCATCACCAATCAGTTCGACAATATTCTGCCGAATCTGGCCGAACAGCTGAAGAGCACGATGATCCAGGCCAACCCGAACTTCGGCGATGCGATCAACTCCACGGTTGACGCCACCGCGCTCGCTCTCGCGCCGCGCCGCGCCGACCTCGAGCGTGAAGCCGCCGTGACCTATGCCAAGGCCTTTTCGGCCGACGAGCTCAAGGCAATCGCCGATTTCTATAATTCGACAGCTGGCAAGAAGCTTCTGAAGGACGGCCCGTTGGCAACCCGCGAACTCTACAAGGCTGCTGACATCTGGAGCCAGGGCATTTCGCGCGATCTCGCCAACCAGAGCAACGATGCCTTGCAGAAGGTCGTGAAGCAGCCGGTCACCGCACCTGATGCAGGCGCGCCCGCACAGCCTGCAGCGAAGCCGTAAGCTGCCATTTTCGCAAGGTCGTTCTCGAGGCGGAATTTCACGTTTTCGAAATGATCGGCAAGTATTGCAAATTCAAAGCCCGGATACCATTCCGGGCTTTTCTTTTTGTGCCGCGACTTCCTATATGAATGCCACCCCCATTGGCGCTTCGTGCGCGTTTTGATGTTTACAGGAGCCATCCATGCCTTCGTTTGATTTCGACCTTTTCGTGATTGGCGGCGGCTCCGGCGGTGTGCGCAGCGCGCGCGTGGCCGCATCGCTTGGCAAGAAGGTCGGCATCGCCGAGGAATATCGCTATGGCGGCACCTGCGTCATTCGCGGCTGCGTACCGAAGAAGCTGTTCGTCTATGCCTCGCAATACAGCGAGCATTTCGAAGACGCGGCCGGCTACGGTTGGACGGTCGGCGAGAGCAGCTTCGATTGGAAGAAGCTGATTGCGGCAAAGGACAAGGAAATTGCTCGCCTGGAAGGCCTTTATCGCAAGGGGCTCGATAACGCCAAGGCCGAGATCTTCGACACCCGCGCTGAGTTGGTGGATGCGCATACGGTCAAGCTGCTGAAGACCGGCCAGACGGTGACGGCCGAGACCATCGTCATTGCCACCGGCGGCAGGCCGAACCTGCATACGGCGTTGCCCGGCCATGAGCTTTGTATCTCGTCGAACGAAGCCTTCCATCTTGAGGAATTGCCGAAGTCGATCCTGATTGCCGGCGGTGGCTATATCGCCGTCGAATTCGCCAATATCTTCCATGGTCTCGGCGTCGAGACGGCGCTGATCTATCGCGGCGCCGAGATCCTCTCGCGGTTCGACCAGGACCTGCGGAAGGGCCTGCAAGAGGCGATGGAGGAGAAAGGCATCCGCATTCTCTGCCACGACATCATCCAGAGCGTGGAGAAGGTGGAGAATAGGCTCCATGTCCAGACGAAGAACGACAAGAGCCTGACGGTGGATACGGTCATGCTGGCGCTTGGCCGCACGCCGAATACGGAAAGCCTCGGTCTGGAAGCCGCCGGCGTAGCAGTCAACGAGCAGGGCGCTGTTGTCGTTGACGAGTATTCGCGCACATCCGTGCCGAATATCTATGCGCTTGGCGACGTCACCGACCGGGTACAGCTGACGCCCGTCGCGATCCATGAAGCCATGTGCTTCATCGAGACCGTCTACAAGAACAATCCGACGCGGCCGGATCACGAACTGATCCCGACAGCCGTGTTCTCACAGCCGGAGATCGGTACGGTTGGCCTTAACGAAGAGGATGCGGCCAAGCGCTATCCGGAACTCGAAGTCTATCGCGCGCAGTTCCGGCCGATGAAGGCGACGCTGTCGGGCCGTACCGAAAAGATGATCATGAAGCTGATCGTCAATGCTGCTGACCGCAAGGTGATCGGCGCTCATATTCTCGGCCACGATGCCGGCGAGATGGCGCAGCTGCTCGGCATTACGCTGAAGGCCGGCTGCACCAAGGACGATTTCGATCGCACTATGGCCGTTCATCCCACCGCATCGGAAGAACTGGTGACGATGTATTCGCCGAGCTACCGCATCCGCAACGGCGAGCGCGTGTAACACCTCGCTTTGGTGCAGTTATCGCCCGCGCCACAAAAGATCAGCACAGTAGTTCGCCTGCCTTTGCAAGCGGGCGGCAAAGGTTTATAAGCGCGCGTTATTTACGACGACGGGACGCCCGGCAAAGACCGAGCGCGCAAGCAGGTGAGTGAGATGGCACAGAATTGGACACCCAGCAGTTGGCGGCAGAAACCAATCCAGCAGGTGCCGGATTTTCCGGATAAGGCAGCGCTAGCAGACACCGAAGCACAGCTCGCAAGCTATCCGCCGCTGGTTTTTGCCGGCGAAGCGCGTCGTCTGAAGGCTCATCTTGCCAATGTCGCCGAAGGCAACGGTTTCCTGCTGCAGGGCGGCGATTGCGCCGAAAGCTTCGCGGAACACGGCGCGGACAACATTCGCGACTTCTTCCGGGCCTTCCTGCAGATGGCTGTCGTGCTGACGTTTGGTGCGCAGCTGCCGGTCGTCAAGGTCGGTCGTATTGCCGGCCAGTTCGCCAAGCCGCGGTCTTCGAACATCGAGACGCAGAATGGTGTGTCGCTGCCGAGCTACCGCGGCGACATCATCAACGGCATCGATTTCAATGAGGATTCCCGCATCCCCAATCCGGAGCGTCAGATGATGGCTTATCGCCAGTCTGCCGCGACGCTCAACCTGCTGCGCGCCTTCGCCATGGGTGGCTATGCCAACCTCGAAAACGTCCAGAAGTGGATGCTTGGCTTCGTCAAGGACAGCCCGCAGGGCGAGCGCTACCGTAAGCTTGCCGATCGCATCGGCGAGACCATGGATTTCATGCGTGCGATCGGCATCACCGCCGAGAGCAATGCGAGCCTGCGCGAAACCGATTTCTTCACCAGCCACGAGGCGCTGCTTCTGGGCTATGAAGAAGCCTTCACCCGCGTCGACTCCACGACCGGCGACTGGTACGCGACATCGGGCCATATGCTCTGGATCGGCGACCGTACGCGCCAGGCCGATCATGCCCATGTTGAGTATTTCCGCGGCATCAAGAACCCGATCGGCTTGAAGTGCGGTCCTTCGCTGCAGGCCGACGATCTGCTCAACCTGATCGACATCCTCAACCCGCAGAACGAAGCTGGCCGTCTGACGCTGATCTGCCGTTTCGGCCACGACAAGGTTGCCGACAACTTGCCGCGCCTCATCCGCGCTGTCGAGAAGGAAGGCCGCAAGGTCGTCTGGTCCTGTGATCCGATGCATGGAAACACGATCACGCTCAACAACTACAAGACCCGTCCGTTCGAGCGGATCCTGTCTGAAGTCGAAAGCTTCTTCCAGATCCACCGCGCCGAAGGCACGCATCCAGGCGGCATCCACATCGAGATGACCGGCAAGGATGTGACCGAATGCACAGGCGGCGCCCGCGCCGTCGGTGCCGAGGACCTGCAGGATCGCTATCACACCCATTGCGACCCGCGCCTCAATGCCGACCAGGCACTCGAGCTCGCCTTCCTGCTCGCCGAGCGGATGAAGGGCGGCCGCGACGAGAAGCGTCTGCGCGCCCACGGCTGATTGAAATCAGCTTTGTGAATTATCAGACGGGCCGGCGATAAGCTGGCCCGTTTGCGTTTATGGCGGACGGATCAATCCGGCTGAAA
>BFBZ01002033.1_pt1 | contig 11890 bp, 11 predicted proteins | sample 1888401 | NCBI WGS metagenome assembly BFBZ01 (sample SAMD00112614, study PRJDB3348) | symbiont metagenome | host: Chara braunii | reverse complement strand
CCCTGACGGCGCTCGGCAAGGACCTGCCACTGCCGGCAGGTGCTGGCCAGAACAGTGGCATGCGCAGCGTTTTCATGGACGTCTATGCCGCGCTGGCGCGTTTTCACATGCACCGCTTCGGCACGACGCAAGCCGATATCGCGGCGGTGGCGGCAAAGAACCATTGGCACTCCCAGTACAATGACAAGGCCCATTATCGCCAGCCGATGACCGTCGCAGAGGTGCTGGCGGCCCGCGAAATCTCCTGGCCGCTGACACTGCCCATGTGTGCGCCGATCAGCGACGGCGCCGCGGCGGCGATCGTCTGTTCCAGCCAGAAGGCGAGAGAACTCGGCCTCGCCGGTCGCGCGGTGCGGATCGCCGCGACGGTGATGGCAACGGGCTCCGACCGCAAGCCGGAGGATTTCGACCGGCATCTCTGCCGACGCGCCGCGGGGCGCGCCTATGAGATCGCCGGTGTCGGTCCCTCCGACATCCACCTCGCCGAGGTCCACGACGCCAGTGCCTTTGCCGAATTGCAGCAGGTCGAACTGCTCGGCTTCTGCGATTTCGGCGAGGGCGGACGACTTGCCCGCGAAGGCGCGACCACGCTCGGCGGGCGCATCCCGGTCAATGTCTCGGGCGGACTTGAATCGCGCGGCCATCCGATCGGCGCGACCGGGCTCGCACAGATCTACGAGCTGGTCACCCAGCTGCGTCAGGAGGCCGGCCCGCGCCAGGTCGAAGGCGCCCGCCTTGCCATTGCGGAGAACGGCGGCGGCTTCCACGGCATCGAGGAAGCGACCGCCTGCATCACCATTCTTCAGAGATAGAGGAACGCCATGCGCCTTATCGATTTTTTCGACCGTGGTGTCGCGCTCGATCCGGACCGGTTGTGCCTGAAGGATGCGTCCGTCGCCCGCAGCTTCCGCGACGTGCAGAAGCGCAGCTATCGCATCGCCAACGCGATCCACGGCCTCGGCGTCGGGCCCGAGCGCATGGCCGCGGTCTATAGCCCTAACGCGGCGGTCGCCTTCGAATGCGTGCTGGGCATCATCCGCGGCGCCAATGTCTGGGTGCCGATCAACGCGCGCAACGTGCCGCCCGAAAACGCCTATATTCTCGACAATTGCGACGTCGAGGTGCTGTTCTACCATAGCGAGTTCGAGGACAATATCGCACTGTTCCGGCGCGAGTGCCCGAAGATATCGCACTATATCTGCATCGACAGGGCCGGCGCCGAGGCGCCTTTTCTCGAGGACGTCATCGCGACGGCGGCCGAGACCGATCCCAATATCCCGGAGCGCCGGGACGCGCCGATCTCGATCTTCTCGTCGGGCGGCACGACCGGGCGGCCGAAGGGCGTGCTTTGGACGAACCTGGTCTGGGAGACCATGATCGCCAATTTCTACGCGGCCATGCCGACGCGCAAACCGCCGGTGCACCTGGTCATCGCACCGATGACCCATGCCGCCGGCGGCATTGGCATCATGCTGATGGCGGCCGGCGCCACGCAGATCATCCTGCCAGGTTTCGACGCGGCCAAGGTCGTGGCCGCCATCGAGACCGAGCGCGTCACCCACCTGTTCCTGCCGCCCACCGCGATCTACGTGCTGCTCGCCCATCCGGGACTGCGCCAGCACGACTTCTCGTCGCTCGAGCACTTCATCTACGCTGCCGCCCCGATGTCGGTCGAGCGGCTGAAAGAGTGCCTCGACGTGTTCGGGCCGGTGATGAGCCAGACCTTCGGCCAGGCCGAGGCGCCGATGCTCTGCACCTATCTGTCGCCCGACGACCACCGGGTGCTGGGTGATCCGACGCGGGAGCATCGCCTGGCGAGCTGCGGGCGGCAGACCCTGCTGACCCCGGTCGGCATCATGGATGACGACGGCAAGCTTCTCGGGCCCGACGAACGCGGCGAGATCGTCGTGCGCGGCAACCTGGTCATGCCAGGCTACTACAAGAACCCCTATGCCACCCGCGAAGTCTCCGGGCATGGCTGGCATCACACCGGCGATATCGGTTTCAAGGACCGGGACGGCTTCGTCTATATCGTCGACCGCAAGAAGGACATGATCATCTCGGGCGGCTTCAACGTCTATCCGAGCGAGGTCGAACAGGTGATCTGGGGTCATCCCGCGGTGCAGGACTGCGCCGTCATCGGCGTGCCCGACGACAAATGGGGCGAGGCGGTGAAAGCCGTCATCGAATTGAAGCCCGGCGCCAAGGTCGAGGCCGATGAGATCATCCAGCTGTGCAAAGACCGGGTCGGCAGCGTCAAGGCGCCGAAAAGCGTCGAGTTCTGGGATAGCCTGCCGCGCAGCCCGGTGGGCAAGGTGCGCAAGAAGGATATCCGTGAGTCCTTCTGGAAGGGGCAGGCGCGCGCGGTTTGAGGCGCGCGGTCTGAAGAACGGGATCCGCCATGAACATCGCCGAAATCCTGAACAATAGCGCAGCCGCCTTCGGCGACCGGCCGGCGGTCTGCCATGGCGCGCGCATGCATCTGAGCTATGGCGCGCTGATCGGCCGCGCCCGCCGCGTCGCGCATTGGCTGAGACAGCAGGGCTGTCGGGCAGGCGCCCGTGTCGGGCTCTACATGTCGAATTGCCCCGACTATTTCGAGTTCATGTTCGGCGCCTGGTTCGCCGGCTGCACCATCGTGCCGATCAATGCCAAGCTGCATCCGAAAGAGCTCGGCTACATCCTGTCGCATAGCGGAGCGGATGTCCTGTTCGTCACCCCGGACCTTGCGGCCGACGCGCGGGCGATCATTGCCGGCCAGCCGGTGCGCGTCGTCGAGGTCGGCGGCCCGGATCATGTCGCGATGACCATGGATGGCGAGGCGGACAATCTCGCGCGTCCGGCCAGCGTCCGGCCGGATGACGTCGCCTGGCTGTTCTACACCAGCGGCACCACCGGGCGGCCCAAGGGGGCGATGCTCACCCATCGCAGCCTCTACAACATGACCTTGAGTTTCCTGGCCGATATCGGGCCTGTCGATGATCGCGACGCCGCGCTGCATCCGGCGCCGCTGTCGCATGCGGCGGGTCTCTTTTCGCTCGTCCATTTCGCCCGGGGGGCAGCCAATGTGGTGCCGGAAAGCGGCGGTTTCGACCCGGATGAGATCGTCGATCTCGTCAATTGCTTTCCGGGCACCTCGTTCTTCGCGGCGCCGACCATGGTCAACCGGCTGGTCGGATCGCCGGCGATCGCGCGGCTGAAGGTCGAGAACATCGACCAGATCCTCTACGGTGGCGCGCCGATGTATGTCGAAGACCTCAAGGCGGCGCTTGCCTGCCTGGGGCCGCGTCTCTGGCAGGTCTATGGCCAGGGCGAGGCGCCATGCACCATCACCTATCTGCCGGCGCACATGCATGTGGATACCGGCGACGGTCGGCTCGAGCAGAGGCTCGCTTCCGTCGGCATCGCCCGCACCGGCGTCAGCGTGCGCCTGGTCGATGCCGCGGGCGCGGAGGTGCCGCCCGGCGTCAACGGCGAGGTCATCGTGACCGGCGATGTCGTCATGGCCGGCTACTGGAACAATCCCGAGGCCACGGCCCAGGCGCTCCGCGACGGCTGGCTGTATACCGGCGATATCGGCCAGTTCGACGAACACGGCTTCCTGTTCCTCAAGGATCGCTCGAAGGACGTGATCATTTCGGGCGGCTCGAACATCTATCCGCGCGAGGTGGAAGAGGTCCTGCTGCAGCACCCGGCCGTGGTCGAAGTCAGTGTCGTCGGCCGGCCGCATGCCGACTGGGGCGAGGAGGTCTTCGCTTTCGTCGTCCCGACCGCCGAGGGAGCGGTGACGGCCGAGGCGCTCGATGCCCATTGCATTGCCAATATCGCCCGTTTCAAGCGCCCCAAGGCCTATCGCTTCATGGCCGCGCTGCCGAAGAGCAATTACGGCAAGATCCTCAAGACCGAACTCCGCAAGATTTTCGAAGAGACTTCACCGCGCTAGGGACCTGCGCGAAAGGCCGGCGATGATCATTCGCTCCGAGCGGCCGGCCGATGCGGTCGCCATCCGCCGCATCCTCGAAGCGGCCTTTCCAGGGCCGGCCGAGGCGGGCCTGGTCGAGGAACTGCGTGCCGACGGCGACGCGGCGCTCGCCCTGGTGGCCGAGGACGGCGCCGACATTGTCGGCCACGTCATGTCTTCGCCGATGGCCGCGCCGTTCCGTGCGCTGGGTCTCGGGCCGGTCGGCGTCGCGCCGGCGCGGCAAGGGGCGGGCATTGGCGAGACACTGATCCGCCAGGGCCTGGCCGAGGCCGAGGCGGCTGGCTGGCAGGCCGTCTTCGTGTTGGGGGATCCAGCCTATTATCGCCGCTTGGGTTTCGATCCGGCACTGGCGTCGGGGTTCGCCTCGCCCTATGCCGGGCCATATCTGATGGCGCTTGCCGTCGGCGCGCCCCTCCCGGCGACCACTGGCCAGGTCGACTATGCCCCGGCCTTCGGCCGGCTGGGTTAGCTTCGGCCACCGATCTCCCCGGCGATCAATCGCGCGGCGTCGCGGGGCGATGTGACGCCGGTATCGATGGTCAGTTGCGCCGGCGGCATGGCGGCCTCGGCGGCTTCGAACTGGCCGCGAAGCTCCCGCAGCAGTTCGAGCGAGCGCAGCTTGCCGAAGGCGGCGCGGTCGGCATTGGCGATCCTGGCATCCTGGACCTCCGCCGCGGCGCTCAGCCGGACGAAGATCACCTCGCCACCGGTTTCCGTCACCATCCGGTGGACACGCTCGGGAAAGTCAGGCGCCACGGTTGCTTCGGGTTGGAAGGTGAAGATCGTCGAGCGGCCGGCCTTGGCCGCTTCATCGAAGGTCGCCAGCCAGAAGGCTTCACGCAGCCGGACGAAGGGTGCGCTGCCGAAGTCAAAGACGGCGGCCACCGCGTCGACGATGAAGTGATTGTGGAACAGCGCGAAGCCGGTCAGCGCGGCCAGTTCTCGCGCGATGGTCAATTTGCCGGCGGCCGGCGGGCCATGGAGGAAGACGAGCTGCATGCGTTGATCTCGATGCCGACGGTCATGCATACGGCCCGGCGGCCATGCCGGCAATCCGGCGTCAGGCCTTGGGCGGCGGGGACGTCACGCCCGGCCAGCCCATTGCTCAGCGCCGCGCGTGGCGGAGGGATGCGTTCACGCCGCAAGGCGCGGCAACAACTCCTCGATCGTCACATGGCTCAGGAACCGGCCGCTGCTCTCGACCGGCCGCTCGTCTTCGACGGCATGGGCGAAGATCACCGCCTTGTCGGCCTCCAGCTCGTGCAGGTAGGCGTGCACGCGCGGATGGTCGCAGGCAAGATCGAACAGGCGGAGATCCTCGGCTCAGCGCGCGATGCCCACGAGATAGGCGTCGGCGATGGTCCCGTGGTCGCCGACCAGCCAGGCCCGGTCGGCCAGCAGGCGTCGAGATGCCTCAGACTATGGGGGGGCCTTGTCACGTCCCATCGCGCGCAGCATATCTTTCTCCGGCGCGCCGTCGGCCACCTTCAAGGCGCCCCAGGCGGGGAAGAAGGCTGCGTGCAGTTCGGTGTGAAGGAAGGCTATCGCCTGGTTCAGCCGGTCGAACGCGGGCGTGCCCTGAGCGAAGCCGATTTTCCGGTCCAGGTCGCGAGCGGCGATATGATGCAGAATGGCCAGGCTCTCGCCGAGCGTTTCGCCATCCTCCAGGAGCAAGGCGGGGGTTTGCTGCGACCCATTGAATCGGGAATGGCCTTTCGGCTTGTCCACCATGTCAATTCGGCACACGCGGTAGGGCTGGTTCAGCCATTCCAATGCGACGATCGAGCCGAACGAGCAACCATGCGGCGCGCCGTAGAAAAGATTTTTTTCAATTTCGAAAGTAATTTTTCTTTGTGTAGCGATTAAGATGCGATGGATATGCGTTTTCTTTTTTTTCTGCAAAGAAGGCGCAATAATGGTGTTCAGTTACGTTTTTTATACGGAGGTGAAACGCTGAAGATAAGCTTGTCCGAATGCCCGATCGAAGACGCGATACGCGTGCTCGGCGGTCGCTGGCGCAGCCTGGTGGTCTATTACCTGAAGGACGGGCCGAAACGGCTCAGCGACCTGCGCCGCGGCATGCCGAAGATTTCCCAGCGCATGCTGACCCTGGACCTGCGCGCGCTGGAGGCGATCGGCGTGTTGTCGCGCACGGTCTATTCCGAGGTGCCGCCAAAGGTGGAATATCGGCTGACCGATGACGGGCAGGCCCTGATGCCGGTCATTCATGCGCTCAGCGGCCGGTGGGCCGGCGTAGCGCGCCGCCGGAACGCCGAAGCGGCGTGACGAAGGCTACCCGGCGGCGGCGCCTCGGCGCGCCGGCGACCGGGCGAAGGCCAGGCTTGCGACCGCGGCCAAGGTGATCAGCGCCACAAGTCCCCAGGCCTCGTTCATCGCATCGACAAAGGCGAGCCTTTCGATCATCGGCTGAAGCATCATCTTCATCTCGTCGCCGAGCGCGCCGATCCCGCCGGCAGCGACGACTTCGGGCGGCAGGCCAAGCGCCTTGGCGGTGGCGGTATCGCCGGCCCTGAGCCTTTCGAGAAGGCCTGCCGCGTGAACCGGGGCACGGCTGAAGATGACCGTGTCGATCAGGGCCAGCCCGATCGCGCCACCGAGATTGCGCATCAGGTTGAACAGCCCGCTGGCATCCGGCACGGCTTCCGGCGCGAGGTGCCCCAGCGCCATGCGCGTCGGCGGCAGCAAGCAGAACATGATGGCCGTGCCCCGAATGACCTGTGGCCAGAACATCCCGGAATAATCCGTCTCCGGTAACTGGAAGGCGCTGGTGCCTAGACCGATGGCGAAGGCGAGGAACCCGAGCGCCGACAAGAGTCGGGCGTCCATGCGCCGTTCCAGCGCCACGGCGAGCGGCGCGGTGGTCAGTTGCGCGACGCCGGTCACCAGCATGATCGTGCCGATGGCGAGCGCGCCATAGCCATGTGCGACCGCCAGGAAGACCGGCATCATATAGACCGAGCCGAACAGTCCGATGCCGAGCACGAAGCTCAGGATGCAGCCGACCGCGAAGGCGGGGTCGGCCGACGCCCTGAGATCGACGATCGGGGACCGGCTTTTCAAGGTCCGGAGAATAAGGCCGGCAAAGGTTGTGGCAGACAGCGTCATGAGCCCGGCGACCGGCGCGGACAGCCAGCCGCGCTGCGGCGCCTCCTTCAGGCCGAGGATCAGCGCCGCAAGGGCCGTGGCCATCAGCGCCAGCGCGACGAGATCGAGCCGGCGCGCCTGCTCGAGCGCAATGGGTTCAGCCGGCAACAGCCTGTGCGCCGCCAGGACGGCGACGAGGCCGGGCGCAACGTTGATCAGAAACAGCCAGTGCCATGACCAGATTTCGGTGATCCAGCCGCCGACAATGGGACCGACCGTTGGCGCCAGCACGGCGAGCACGCCGCCGATCGTGGTGGCGAGGCCCTGCTGCCGCTCCGGAAACAGCAGGAACACGGCGGAAAACACCGCTGGGATGAGCGTGCCGCCGGAAAAGCCTTGCAAGAGGCGCCAGGCGATCAGGGCCTGGAAGTTCGGGCTGGATGCGCAACCGATCGAGGCGAACGTGAACAGCGTGAGCGTCGAAACGAACAACCAGCGCATGGTCAGCACGCGGGTGAGAAGGCCGGTCAGTGGAATGGCGATGACCTCGGCGATCAGATAGGCGGTCTGGACGTAGCTGATCCGGTCGGGCTCGACGGCGAGCGCAGCCTGGATCGTGGGGATCGAAGTGGCGACGACCTGGACGTCGAGGATCGCCATGAACATGCCGAGGCACATCATGGCGAAGCCCATCCACGTCCTCACCGAGGCCAATGGAAGCTCCGCGGGCCTCTGACTAGCGAGTCGATTGTCTGAGCGCGACATTCTCAGCCTTGATGCGGATAGCGAGGATCACGGCATTCAGGATCGAGAACGAGAAGGAATAATAGACGAGCCCGAAGGTCAGCGGCAGGATCGCAATCTCGCCGGCGACCACTGCGTAGTTCGGATGGGCCATAAAACGATAGGGACCGTGGCGGATCAGCGCGTGTCCGGGAGCCACGATGATGCGCGTGGTCCAGCGCTCCCGGAGTGTCAGCAGGACCCAGCCTCGGCCGATCTGCAGCAGGGCGAAGAGGCCGAGCCAGAACGGCTGTACCGGCTGGTCCCGGGCGACGAGCCACAGGCCGGTGAGCCAGGCCGCGTGCAGCGCGACGACGAGCGGATAATGCGCCGCGCCGAATTCCACGGCGCCCTGGCGAATGAGCCTTGCGGTGTTGCGCCGCGCGAGCAACAACTCGGCCATGCGTTCGGCTGTCACCAGCGCCAGAATGACGATGGCGAGCGTCACGCCGCGCTCTTCAGCACCGCGCAGCTTGCGGTGAAACCCGGACCGAGCGCGGTCAGCGCCGAACGCTTCGGCAGGCCGGTTTCGAGCGCGCGCTCGAGCACGAACAGCACGGATGGCGCGGACATGTTGCCGTATTCGCTCAGCACCTCGCGCTCGTGGTCGAGGCTGCCCTGGTCGAGCGCCAGCGCATGTTCCAGCGACTGGATCACCCTGGTGCCGCCGGGATGGCAGATGAAGCGGTCGACCGATGGCCGGTCGAGGCCGGCGCGTCGCAGAATGCCGGCGATGGCGCTAGCGATATTGGCTTCCACGAAGGGCGGTATGGCCTGCGAGAAGACGACGCCGAAGCCCTGGCCGTCGAGCTTCCAGCCCATGATGTCGAGGGTGTCCGACCAGCAATGTTCGCCCGAGGCTTCGACCGTGGCGATGCCGTCGGGACCGGCGCGCAGCACGCAGGCCGCGGCGCCGTCGCCGAACAAGGCGGTGGCGACGATGTTGGCCTTGGTCAGATGGTCCAACCGGAAGGCCAGGCTGCAGACTTCGACGGCCACCACGAGCACGTGGGTCCCCGGCCGCGCCCGGGCGAGTTCGCTTGCCAGCGACAAGCCGGTAACGCCGCCGGCGCAGCCGAGCCCGAATACCGGCACGCGCCGCGCGTCGTCGCGAAACCCCATGGCCTTGGCGGCGCGCGCCTCGAGACTGGGGGTTGCGATGCCGGTCGACGATATCGTTACGATGCAGTCGATGTCGCCGGCGCCGATGCCGGCGGCCTCGATGGCCTGGCTCGCGGCATCGATGAACAGCCGGCCGGCACCTTCCAGGAAGGCCTCGGTGCGCTCCGGCCAGCCGCGCGGTTCGAAGAACCAGTCGAGCGGCTTGACCGCGTGGCGCTTTCGAATGCCGGCGCTGGCGAAAACGCTCGCCATGCCTCCGAAGCCCGGGTAGCGCGGGCCGAAGACTTCATGCGCCGCCGCGGCGACGTCACGCTGCAGCAGCACATGTTCCGGCACCGCCGTGCCGATCGAGACCAGCTTGACCGCGCGATCCACGGGGAGGCTCCCAGGAATCCGGCCGGAGGGCATGTCCTTCGACAGATGACAGGTTTGTCGCAGCGGCCGCCGGCGCAATCCGTGTCACGGCATGTTGATCGCGCCGCGCGGCCGGAGCCAGGCCCTCGCCTGCACAGGAAACGGGTGGCGCTTGGCCGCCGCCATGCCGACATAGGACGGTGTGGCGGGGCATGACGCTGTCCGGGCACCGCCGACGCGCAGGGTTTTGCCTGGGATCCTGAATTTGAAAGCAAGCGCCGGAGTGTGGTGCGCGCGGCGGATCGCTAGATCGGTGACAGGACGACAATGAGCGACCGGAACAAAGGGATCGACGCCATGTTCAGTGCAACCAGATTCGACGCTGCCAAGGCCGTTGAGCCGGCGGTCGACGCCCGCGAGTCGGTCGCTGTTCCGGCCGCAAGCGACCCGCGTTGGCAGGCTGTGCTGGCACGCGACCGCGCCTTTGACGGCAGCTTCGTCTATGCCGTCAAGACGACTGGGATCTATTGCCGGCCGTCCTGCCCATCGCGTCACGCCAAGCCCGCGAATGTCGCTTTCCACCCGACATGCGAGGCCGCGGCGAAGGCAGGCTTTCGGCCGTGCCTGCGCTGCAATCCCGATGGCGCCGGGCTTGCCGAGCAGCATGCGGCCGTGATCGCCGACATCTGCCGTTTCATCGAGGCGGCGGAGGAGGCGCCGCAACTGGACGAACTCGCCCGCAAGGCCGGCATGAGTCCGTTTCATTTCCATCGCCTGTTCAAGTCGATCACCGGCGTGACGCCCAGGGCCTATGCCAGCGCCTGGCGGGCGGAACGGGTGCGCTCGGAACTGGTCAGGCCCGGTTCCAGCGTGACCTCGGCGATCTATGGCGCCGGCTTCAACTCGAACGGTCGCTTCTACGAGACATCGAACGAGGTGCTCGGCATGAAACCCTCGGACTATCGCGCCGGAGGCACCAATACCGAAATCCACTTCGCCATTGGCGAGTGCTCGCTCGGCGCCATCCTGGTCGCCCGCAGCGAACGCGGCGTCTGCGCCATCCTGCTTGGCGACAATCCCGACGCCCTGGCGCGCGACCTGCAGGACCGCTTTCCCCAGGCGCGCCTGATCGGCGGCGACCCTGCCTTCGAAAGCCTGGTCGCCAAGGTGGTCGGCTTCGTCGAGGCGCCGGCGCTGGGTCTCGACTTGCCGCTCGACGTGCGCGGCACGGCGTTTCAGCAGCGCGTCTGGCAGGCCCTGCGCGACATTCCAGCCGGCGAGACGGTGAGCTATTCCGATATCGCCAAGCGGATCGGTGCACCGAAATCGGTGCGGGCGGTGGCCCAGGCCTGTGCCGCCAACACCATCGCGGTCGCCATTCCCTGTCATCGCGTGGTCAGGAACGACGGCGCGCTGTCCGGCTATCGCTGGGGCGTCGAGCGCAAGCGTGCGCTGATCGACAAGGAAAACGCGGCCTGACCGAAAGCCCCGCGGCCCGCGTCTCAGGCGCCCGCGGCCGGCCGGTCCCAGGCTTCGATATCGAGGAAGGTGCTCTGGTAGCAGGCGCCTTCGCCAATATCGGTCAGCCGGTCGGAACAGAGCATGTTGATGGTGCCGTCGACCGCCTCCGAGCCTGGGCGCTGTCCGGGCACCAGGATGACGCCCTCGGCGATCTCCTCGCCGACACGCAGGATCAGGCCGACCGAGGCGCGGTCATTGTGCAGCCGAACCTTCTGGCCGTCGGCGAGATTGCGCCTGGCGGCATCGCCCGGATTGAGCACGCAGAACGGCTCGCCTTCGCGGTTGCGCAGGAACTTGACGCCGGAATAGGCGGTGTGCGGCTGGAAATAGGACGGTGCGGTGAGCAGCCTGAGCGGCCAGCGCGCGGCATCGCGCTCTTCCTCGGCGTCGGGCTGCCAGTCGGGCAGGGGCGACAGGCCCTGTTCGGCGAGCGCGGCCGCATAGATCTCGAGCTTGCCGGACGGCGTGCGAAACTCCTGCCCGCCTGACGGCGCGACCTTGATCGGGCCACCGCCGACCACTTTGGCCGGGTCGACACCGGCGACCGCTCCGGTCGCGCCGCGAAAGAATTCCGGCAGGATCTCCTGCTCGCTCATCCGGAACACCGGATCGGCCAGGCCCATGCGCAGGGCCAGCGCCTGGGCGAGGCGGAAATTCGACCAGGCCTCGCCCTGCGGGGCGACGGCCGCCGGTGCGTATTGCATGTAATAGGCGCCATAGGCGCGGTAGAAATCCTCAGTTTCCAGGTAGGTGGTGGCCGGCAGCACGATGTCGGCATAACGTGCCGTATCGGTCATGAACGGATCGTGCACCACCACGAACAGATCCTCGCGCGACAGGCCGGCGCGCACCTTGTTGGCTTCAGGGCAGGTGACCGCCGGATTGTTGGCGGCGATCAGGATCGCCCGCAGCGGCGGGTCTTTCAGGTTCAGCAGATCCTCGCCGAGCTTCAACTGATTGATCATCCGCGCGCTGGCCGGGCCCGAGGGCTTCCTGACGAAGCCGAACTTGAAGTCCATCGAG
>BFBZ01002032.1_pt1 | contig 11891 bp, 8 predicted proteins | sample 1888401 | NCBI WGS metagenome assembly BFBZ01 (sample SAMD00112614, study PRJDB3348) | symbiont metagenome | host: Chara braunii | reverse complement strand
TTCCTTCAGACCCGCGTCCGTCACCTCTGTACCGCTCAGGGTGAGTGTGGTCAGGTTCTGGAGCGGGGCCAGGTCCTTCAATCCCGCGTCCGCCACCAACGTGTCACTCAGGTTGAGAGTGGTCAAGCTCTTGAGTGCGCCCAGTTCCTTCAGACCCGCGCCCGTCACCTCCGTGCCGTCCAGGCTGAGCGTGGTGAGGTTCTGGAATGCGCCCAGGCTCTTCAATCCCGCGCCCGTCACCCGCGTGTAATCCAGGTTGACGGTGGTGAGACTCTTGAGTGCGCCCAGTTCCTTCAGACCCGCGTCCGTCMCCTCTGCACCGCTCAGGTTGACGGTGGTGACCGGTTTCCCGGGTGCCTTCTCGTCGCGGGTGACCGCCCCGCCGAGTTTCTTCACGTACGCGACGGCCCGGTCCTCGGCATCGTCGGCCCGGGACGATGAGCACAGACACAATCCCGGCAGCGCCAGAGCGAACACGATAGTCCGGAACATCGCCTCTCTCCTTGCGGACAGACGGATGAATCGCGCGGTGATGCTACCCGGCGGTACACACCGGAGCAATGGTGATCGCTTCGCTCGGACCATTGCCCACGTTCGGTACCGGACCCGAATACAGGTTGGGATGGCCAACACGCGCGAGCTTCGGAGGTATAGTTCCCGCTCAACGCCGTTTTTCGCAACGGAATTGGAAAGTTGGGGAAAAAAGATGTGACCAGTGGAGTCCTCTACCCGGGTCCCGGTCGGAAGGGCGTGCCCCACTATCTTTTTGCCGGCGGTCCCGACCACGGTCGGACAGGGGCCGAACGGCGGCGGGCCACCCGGCGCGTGAACGCGCCCCGAAGTCGGCTCCGGGGCGGACGGGCTCCGTTAATGTCGCACGGGCCGGTCGGCGCGTTGCGGACGACCACGGAGCCGTATTAGGGATGGGTCTTCGCCGCAACCGGGGGCGGCCTCATTTCTTGGCCGCGGCTTCCGCTTCCCGCACCTTCTCTTCGATCAGTTCATCACCTTTTTTGGTCCCGACCAGGCCGCCGACGGACTGAACGATCGCGCCCGTGTGGTCGAGCAAGTAGATGGTCGGCCAGGAATCGACCGCCCAGCGCTTGGCGACGGGGCCGTCCATGCCGTCCCAGATCCACGGCCAGTTCAGTTTCTCCTTGGCCAGAACCTTTCGGCACTCCTCGCGGCTTCCGTCGCTACTCACACCGACGATGGCAAAGGGGCGCGCCTTGTACTTCTCGACGAGCGCCCGCTCGTGTGGGTACAAGGCCCGACAGGGGCTGCACCAGTTCCCGCAGAACACCACCAGCACGACCCGGCCCCGGTACCCGCTCAGTTTCAGCGGCTTGCCATCGACCGACTCGCCCGCGATCTCGGGCGCCGGCTTGCCCGGCACCAATTGCCGCAAGTTGAACAGTTCGCGCGCGGCCAGTTCGCCCACGGTCGTCTTGTCCAACTTGGCGAGTTCGTCGTCGCCGCGGCGGAAGGGGGTCGCGGCCAGGTCCTTGTCACGGACGATGGCGTCGAGCAGTTCTTCGGCCTCCCGCCGCTGGCGCGCCGAATCGCTGTTGTTCAGTTCGGCGATGGCCCCCGCGCCGTAGGCTTCGGACAACGCGGCCACCACCTTGTCGCCCGCGGCCTTGTTCGCCGTTGTCTGCATCTGGAAGCCGTGCGCGGCCTGCGCCCGCCGCTCGAGCAACTTGGCAAGAGCGTAAGTGGCCTGAGCGCGCGTCGGCCCGTCGGCCTTCTCCCGCMCCTGCCGCAGGTACGGCACCACGTTCGGGTCGAACATCTCGAACATCATCGCCAGACAGAACTGACCCATCTTCGGGTGCGTCGCGTGGTTCTTGAGCGCCAAGGCTCGGGCTTTGGCATGGGGCGATTCCGGTTTTCCCGCCACGCTGTGCGTGTGGCGCACGACCCAGAGCAGCGCGCCCATCGCCGCGTCGTCCTTGGGGTGCTCCTCCGCGATCCGAACGAACCGCGCAGCGAACGCGTCGGCGTCGGGGCGAATGGCGTGGGCCTTGGCCCGCTCCTCATCCGTTTGAGCCGCCCGCAGCGCCACGGCCTGCTTGCGAGCGGCCTCCGCCTCGGCGGCGCCGTACTGTCCGAGCAGCGTCCGCACCTGCTCGGCCGGGGAGCCCTGCGGCGGCGCCGGTTCGGGTGCCCGCGCCGGCGGGTTCGCCGCGGGCGGGGCCTTCTCCGCCCCGAGCGCTTCCACCATCAACACGCGCACCTTGCGCGACTCCTCCTTGAACGTGAGCCCCGTCTGCTCGGCGAGGTGCTTCAGCACGCCCGCGGGATCGTGCCAGGCGTCCCACACGCCCGGCCGTTTGCTCCGAATGTCGTAGACATCGGCGACGTTGTAATGCCATTCGAGCGCACCTTTGGGCGCACCCTCGATCGTGCCGGCGACGATCCGCTTGCGGATGAACCCCCCGGCCCCTTTCAGGAACTCATCAAAGTGTCCGCTACCGCCCCCGCCGTCGTCCGGGTGGCCCAGGTCCTTGGCATACACCTCGAGGCGATTCTTGGCTCCCCCTTTCACCGGTGTGAAACGGTACTTGCCACTGGCCACGTAGACCGTTCGCTCGAGCTGTTGGACCGACAGTTTAACGGACAGCCCGAAGTCGCGCTGCAGCACCTTCTCCATTTCGGCCGCGACCTGCTCGGTCGATAAGCCGGGGCGCACAACGAAGTCGGCCTCGACACGCGTCTTCAGGAGTTCGTCCGCGCCCTCGATCTCTTCGCGCTGCACCCCGGCCACGGTCGACAGCGCCTTTCGGACATCAAACACCGCCCCGTAAAGGCCGCCCTCATCCCGCAACTGCCCCTTGTTCCAGTGGAACAAGAGCCCCGACGGGTCATCCGGGCCGTACGGGCGATTGTGCATGATGCTCTGATACGCGAACCGGGCGTCCGGGAAGGGCACTTTCACGGCCTTCAAATCCTCCCCGTCCTTCAGGGCGTACGACTTCTTCAGCTCCTCGAGCGCCTTCTTTCGTTTCGCCGCCGGGGTGTCCTCGGGGTCCGCCTCTTTGGGCTCGAGGCCCACTCCGGGTGCCGGGCTCTCAGACCGGGCCGCAGCGCCGGGTGGCTTTCCCCCCTCCGCCCGCGCCACCGAACGGTACGCGACGCCGGCCGCGCCGGCCGCGACGAGACAGGCGGTGGACACAACGGCCAGGGCGATCCTGAGTTGCGACAGGAACATGACTCGGGCTCCTTGGTGGAACAGGGTTGCGACTTCCGGGCGGACGGCTTGAGCGCCGCCCGCCCCCCCGGCCACGATCGCGGCGAGCCGACCGAGGGTCAGCACATTGGCCGGCGGGATCGCGCTGACCGTTCCGGGCAGGGTGGCCGTGGCCAGGGCCAGAGAGAACGAAAGGCCGCGCCGGGCTAACCGCTGGGACAGGCGCTTGCGCCCCTCTTCGAGCAGGTGCTTGACGCGCACCAGCGGCACCCCGAGACAGTGCGCGGCCTCGTCGCGCGTCTTGCCCTCCAGACAGCAGAGCACCACCGGTGCGCGGTACCGGCCCGGCAACCGGTTGATCTCTTCGTCGAGCGCCGCCCGGAGTTCCAGAAACGCGACCTCCGCCAACGTGTCCGGGAGCGGCTTCGCGGGGACCGAGGACTCGTGGGCGCTCCGCCGGCGCTCCGCGGTGCGCGCGTTGAGCGCGAGGCGGTACGCGACGCCGTAGAGCCAGTTGGCCACCGATGGCTGCCAACTCGTGGCGCGCGCCTTCCGCGCCAGGAGCAGGAAGGTGGCCTGGGCAACGTCCTCGGCCGTCTGGCGGCAGCGGAGCACCCGAAGGCCGACCCCCATCACCATCCCGCTGTGCCGCCGCACCAGGGCGGCGAAGGCGTCTTCGTCTTTCTCTTCCGTGAAGCGCGAGAGCAGATCCCGGTCGGGCGCGTCCCGGTCCGGACTCACGATCACCCGCCGCAGGTGGCCCCGAAAACAGCCTTTGAATTTCATGGCGCCCTCCGCTCCCGCGCTGTCGTACCGCCCCAATGTGGCCGGCGTCTATCAAGTAATTTCTCACCGCACCTGCAAGGCGGACCAATTTAATTGGGTCCGCGGAGAAATGCGCGCGGGCAGCCGGTTACACAGCCATAATCTCTCACATGATCACGGGCCGAAAGCACCCGCGCCGAAGTGCGACGCATAGCCTCGGCCCGTTTGGAAAGCGAGGGGCGGGGGACGTAGAACGACTCCGACCCTTTGGGGTCCGGTGCGACACGGGAAGCGATGATGGGCGTGAACGACGAGATCCGACCGGTACCGGCGACCGCCGCACGGCTTGCCGAAGGGGTGGCTTTGGTACGGGCGATCCGGCCCGCGGGCGAAGGGTTCGGGCGTCACACCCACGATTACCACTCGATCACGGTGTTGCTGTCCAGCCCCGGTTCTTCGCTGTGGTGTTACGGTGACGGGACGTGCCGCTCCGTCCGACCGGCGGCCGGTGACGTGTTCTTCTGCCCGGCCCGTGTGACCGTGGCGGTCCGCTGCGAGAAGGCGTTCGAGAGCATCTTGTTGTGCCTGTCCCCGACCCGCTTCGGCCGTGTGGCCGATGACCCCGGGGGCGTGGCCCTCGGTGACGTCGCCCCGGCGATCATGCGAAGGGACTCGTTCATTCAGCGGGTCGTGACCGCGCTTGCGGATGAGGTCGGTCGTGAGGGGCGGGCCGGCGGAGAACTGTTCGCCTCCTCACTCGCAACCGCCCTCGGCGTTCACCTGAGCCGTGAGTACGCCACCGGCTCCGCGTCGCACAAACCCGGGCCCCGGCTCTCGGATGAGGAGCTGGACCGGCTGGATCGGCACATCGTCCGCAACCTCGACGCGCCCCTCGCGCTGGAAGACTTGGCCGCCCTTGTGGGGAGGAGCCGGTTTCATTTCTCTCGGCTGTTCAAGGCGTCCAAAGGGGTGACGCCGCACCAATACGTCATCCGCCACCGGGTCGAACGTGCGAGGGAACTTCTGCGGGCCGGGGGTACCATCGCGGAAGTGGCCGCGGCGGTCGGGTTCGCCAGCCAGAGCCACCTGCACGCTCACATCCGGCGGGCGTTCGGCTGCACGCCCGGCCAACTGGTCGGTTCGCTCCCCGGCACCTAATCCTTGTGTCCGACGACCATGTAGTGCCGGGGCATCGACTCCCGCACGMCCTCGACCCGGAAGCCCGCCGCTTCGAGTTGCTTCGTCACCTGCCCCGGTTCGAGCCGCATCGCCTTCGGCGGCCCGACCTCCGCACCGACCTCGTAGTCCACCACCACGAACCGCCCGCCCCGCTTCAGCCCCTCGTGCACCTTCTTGGCGTACGCTTCTCGCCCCGTGACGTGGTGCCAGGTGTCCAGCATCAGCACCCCGTCCACGCTGGCGGCCTGTAACTCCGGGGCGTCCGGGCCGACCTTCCGTGGTACGATCCTGGCTGGCCCCAGGTCGGCACTGCGCTTCGCCAGATACTCGACCATCTCCGCCGAAGCGTCGATGGCGATGACCGTGCCGCCCCTACCCACCGCTTTGCTCAGGGGCGCCACCATGTAGCCCGTCCCCGCACCGATGTCGGCGACCGTCGCCCCCGGCGTCAGGGCCAGTGCCGCAACGATCACCTCCGGGTGCTGCCACTTGTCCCGGTCCGGGTCGTTCCACTTCTTCGCGCGCTCCGCAGGGTCGGTAAAGGCGTGTTTGTGATCTCCGTGCCTGGGCGGCTCTTCCTGTTTGGGCCGTTCTTTTTGCTCGGGTTCCAGATCAACGGCCTTGTCTTTGTTGACCTCCGTCACAGCGACTTCCTTCCGCTCGCCGCACCCGGCGATGCCGGCCGCAACTGCGAGTAGGAGTGAAAGAATGGTCCAGTTCTTCATGGCATCGTCACCTTTGAATGCCGCCTGGTGTGAGTAGCGCCAGCGGGTCGGAAGCGATCCTCGACCGACTTACAACAGCGAGTGGATCGTGCCGAGCAGCTCTCTCCGCTTCACGCGGCGACGCAGGCGCGGCTCCCGTTGATCTGACTCACGCGCAAACTGACTCGGGCTCACATTGTGGTACTCCGATCGGAATTCGCTCAGGGTTGTTTACGCTCGTTCGGCGTCTTCCTTGACCATCGCCTTGTTCGCCATGACCGCCGCCAGCGCCCCGTCCGAGACGGCGGTCGCGACCTGCGGCACACCCCGGGACGCATCCCCCACGACGTACAGACCGGGGACGGCGGTCACCCCGAAGGGGTCGGCGTCCACGGCGTCGGTGAACGCCCCGTCCACCGATGCCAGTTTGCAGCCGAGCTTCTTGGGCAGAGGGGACCGCTGCGCCATCGTGGTGCGGACGAACAGAGCGCCGAGAGCCAACTTCTCCCCGCCGTCGAAGACGACGGCCTTCAGCATTCCCTTCTCGCCGTCCAGCCGCTTGATGGTCTCCTCTCGCACCACCACGCCCCGGTCCTTGAGGGTGCGACGCCCGGCGGCGGTCAGCCCCGCCGGGCCGTTCGAGCAGAGGGTCAGTTTCGTGGTCCACCCCAGCAGTTCCCCGCCCCATTCGACCGCCTGCTCCCCACGGGCAATGAACCCCCACGGCTTGTTCCGCACCTCCCAACCGTGGCAGTACGGGCAGTGCAGCACTCCGGTCCCCCACAGAGCGGGAAGCCCCTCGATGTCGGGCCGTTCGTCCGTCACGCCTGTCGCCAGAATCAGCTTGCGGGCCGTGACCGCCGCGCCGTCACGGATTTCGACCCGAAACCCGCCGTTCACCCTTCCGGCGTCCGTGACCCCGGCGTCCCGCCACTCGACGGCGTAGGGCTTCAGTTGCTCCCGCCCGATCTTGAGCAGTTCCGTCGGGCTGATCCCGTCTCGTGTGAAGAAGCCGTGGACGGCGCGCGACGTGTGGTTCCGGGGCTTGCCCTCGTCACACACCAGCACCTTCCGGCACGCCCGACCCAGCACCAGGGCCGCACTCAGACCGGACGGCCCACCGCCGACAATTACCACGTCGTAGTCGAACTTGGCGGGTGACACCTTCTTCTCCTCGGCGTGCGTTTCGGAACCGGCGACCAGCAGTCCCGCCGTCGCCCCGGCGGTGAGGGCGATGGCGTCCCTTCGGCTCACATCAGTCGTGGTCGTCATAACGGACTCCTGTGGTTACTTGGTGGCGGTGGCGATGTGAGCGTGGGCGGTCAGGGCGAACGGCCCGTCACCGTACTCGGCTCGGAGTTGGGCGAGGACCGCCGCCCGTATCCGGTCACGGGAACCGGGGTCGAGAGGGTCACTGAATGTCTGACTGGCATCGGCGTTCTCGATGAACCAGCGGGCCGAGGGAACCTCCCATTGGTGAGCGACCGGAGCGACGACAACGCCCCGAAACCCGGCCCCCTCCATCTCCCGCTGTAACCCCTCGGGGGAGTCCATTTGCACCCACGCCGACGGGCGGGCAAAGCCGGGAGTGTCGGAGCCGGAGGTGCGGGCCGCTCGTTCCCACACCGCCAGGTGCTCCATCCGGGACGGGCTCTGCCACACGGCGACCCCGACCCGCCCGCCGGGTTTGAGGACGCGCAGCAGTTCGGCCAGGCCGGCCCGGTAGTTGGGGAAGAACATGACCCCGAACACGGAGCAGGCGACATCGAAGTGTGCGGTCGGTAGGTCCAGGTTCTGACCGTCCATGACCCGCGCCGAGACGCCATCGACCCCCGCACCCCGCGCCCGTGCGGCGAGGAAGCTCACCATCCTCGGCGACCAATCGACGGCCACAACCTCGGCCCCCCGGCGGGCGGCGGCGAGGGCGACCCCGCCCGTGCCGGTGGCGAGGTCGAGCAACCGCTCACCGGGTTCGACCCGAAGTGCCGCCAGTGTGTCGAGGCCGTAAGGAAGGGTCAGCGGTTCTCTGAGGCGCGCGTAGGCACCCGCCGCAGCGTCCCACTCCTTCGGCCCCATTTTGAAATCGCTCGTCGTCACGCTGACGCCCTCCCCCGGCACGGTTCAGCAATGTACTCCAGCGACTTCGGCGGGTCTTCCAAGTGCTTGCTGTCCCTTTGCAGAATGTTGCCGCGCCCTGCGACATGATCGGCGAGTTCTCGCCGTTCACGCCGAGCGCGCGTCCGCGACGGGTGCCCCGCAAAGCGACGGATGACGAGGCGGTACACGAGGGTGAGGATGAGGCCGAACGGGATCACGCCGAGCATGTCGGCGACCACCGCGTGCCCGGGGTGCGGCGCGCCTCCGCTCCGTGAGGCGATTACCAGAGAACTTCTTACTGAACCCGGTGTCGGCGATGATCTCACGCATCCGTGGCAACGGATTCCGCACTTGGCTCAGGAGCCCGCGCCCGCCGTCCCGGTCCTGCTGGTCGGCGGTGGTGACCCACAAGGCCCAGATGAGCCCCAACGGGTCGGTGAGAATGAATCGCTTACGCCCGCGGATTTTTTCCCCCTCCGTCGTACCCGCAGGCGCCCGGTGTGCGCGTGGTCTTGACCGTCTGGCTGTCGATGCGCCCGGTGGACGGCTGGGGTGGGTATCCGGCCTCGACCCGGACGTCTGCGCGGAGCCGGTCGTGGATCTGGTCCCAGAGCCCGCACTTGCGCCACGCAGTGAAGTGGTGGAACACCGTCTTGTGATGCGGCAGGTCGCGGGGCAGCAGTTCCCAGGCCCCGCCGGCCCGCAGGKGATAGAAGATGGCGTTGACGATCTCGCGCCGATTCACCGCCGGGCGCCCACCCTTTGAGGGTCCCCGATTTGGGCTTGGGGATCAACGGCTCCAGGCGCTCCACTGCGCGTCGGTCAGATCGGTCGCATACGGCTGGCGTGTCATACTCGATTTCGGTAACCGAAATAGTGCCCCGCGCGCAGATTAGTTTTCAGACGCCCTGTCACACCGGCGGGCTCATGCCGCGCCGCTCGCGGAACACCTTCACTTCCCGTACACCTTTGCAGCGGCCTGCTCGAAGACCCCGCGCGCTTGTCCGCCCTCACCGGGGAMCCCCGCGTGCTGCACCATGTACACCGTGACAAGTTTGTTGTCCGGGTTGATCCAGAGGTTGGTCGCGTAGGCCCCGCCGTGACCGCACGGCCCGGCAACGGCCGGGCCATCGATCTTGGCCCGACGACTCGTGGAAAAGCCCAAACCATAACCGCCTTCACCTTTGCCCAGAATGCCGTAGGTTTGCGTACCGGTCAGTTCCCGCACGGCGGCTTCCGAGAGCAGGCGCTTGTCGCCGTAGGTGCCGCCGCGGAGGATCATCTGGCCGAACGCGGCCGTGTCCTTCGCCGTCGAGAACAGGCCGCCGGCCGGGACCGGTTGCCGGAGCGGATCGGTCAGCGGCTGCGCCAGTTGAGTGACCGGTAGGACTTCCAAGTTCTTACCGTCCCGGGTCGGCCGGTAGCTCTTCGCCAGGCGCTTCATCTGCTCGGTCGTGGGGCGCCAGACGGTGTCCGTCATCCCGAGCGGCGCGAACAACCGCTTCGCCATGAAGTCCTCGTAGCTCGTCCCGCTGACGACCTCGATGATGCGCCCGGCGGTGTTGATGCCCGCGTTCGAGTACACGTGCTTCGTGCCCGGTTCGTATTGGAGCGGGGTCCAGGCGTAGCTGCGCACGGCGTCGCGGAGGGAGAACCGGTCGAGCGTCGGCTCTTCGAGCGCGGAGCGGAACGGCATCCCGCTCGTGTGACGGAGACAGTCGCGGACGGTGGGGGCGCGAGCCGGTTTCCGGAGTAACGTGACGTCCTTGTCCTGGAACGCCTGCACCATCACCGTTTTGAATTCGGGCAGGTGCTTCTCGATCGGATCGTCCAGCGCCACTTTCTTCTCGTCCACGAGCATCATCAGCGCCGCCGCGGTCATCGGCTTGGTCATCGACGCGATCCAGAACAGGTCGTCGGTCGTCATCGCGACCTTGGCCTCACGATCGGCGTGGCCCACCGCCTCCGTGGCGAGGACCTTGTCGGCATCAGCGACCAGTACCACGGCCCCGGCGAGTTGGTTCTTCTCCACGAACGGAAGGAGCCCGTCGGACACTTTCGGCTCGGCCGCGGGTGCGGCGGGGGTACCGAGGAGCGCGAGAGCCACAGACCCGAGCAGCGTGAGGCGGAAGCACATCGGTGCGCCCTTGAGGTGGGAGGGGGACGCGTCTCATCGTACCAGCGGCCCGGCACGCGGGAAACGGTGTTGTGTGGCCCGGTGCGTGCCCGCCCCTTTCACCTGTCTTTCATGTCTCCAACGGTACCATCTGCGGGTTTAGTGTTTGGAGCTTTGACCCCGCTCAAAAGGAGGGTTCCGTGCGCCGTTTCCGACCCGCGTTCGCGCTTGCCGTACTCGCCCCGCTGTTCGTCTCGAACACCCGAGCCGGCGACTGGCCGTCGTTCCGGGGGCCGCAAGGCACCGGCGTGGTCACCGACGCGAAACCGCCGAGCGAGTGGGGCGCCGACAAGAATGTTGCGTGGAAAATGCAGGTGCCGGGCGTCGCGTGGTCGTGCCCGATCGTCGTCGGCGACAAAGTGATCCTGACTACGGCCTTCTCGGAAGGTCAGTCGAAGCCGAAAGGCGGGTTCGGCGGCGGCAAGGGCGGCCCCGGTGGGCCGGGCGGCCCCGGCGGGCCGGGCGGAGGCGGGGGCGGATTCGGAAAGGGCGGGGCCCCGCCCAAGGAGACCTATCAGTTCAAGGTCGTCTGCCTCGACCGCGCCACGGGCAAACCGGTGTGGGAGAAGGTGGCGAAGGAAGCCCGGCCCACCATCCCGACCCACGGCAGCAACACCTACGCCACGGAAACGCCGGTCAGCGACGGCGAGCGCGTGTACGCGTATTTCGGCATGACCGGGCTGTTCTGCTATGACTTGGCCGGAAAAGAACTCTGGAAGAAAGATCTCGGCAGCTACTCCATGACGAACGGGTTCGGCACCGCCAGTTCCCCGGTCCTCGCGGGCGACAAGCTCGTCGTGCAGTGCGACAACGATGAGAAGTCGTTTCTCGTCGCACTCGACAAGAAGACCGGCGAGCAAAAATGGAAAGTGGACCGCCGCGAGAAATCCGGCTGGAGCACGCCACTCGTGTGGAAGACCAAGGACCGGACCGACCTCGTCGTCATCGGCGGGCAGAAGATCTGCGGGTACGCCCCCGAGACCGGCAAAGAGGTCTGGACACTCGAAGTCGGCGGCGGGCAGTGTTCCGCTTCGCCCGTGGCGGATAGCGAACGGCTGTACGTCGGTGTCGGCCAGGGCGGGGGCGGTCCCGGTGGACCGAAGGGTGGTGGCGGTGGCGGCGGCGGACGAGCGGGTACGCTGTTCGCCGTGAAAGCCGGCGCGACGGGCGACATCACACCCAAGGCCGGCGCGGCATCGAGCGACGGGGTCGTCTGGACCGCGGCGAAGGCGTGGCCCGCCGCCGCGTCGCCGCTCGTGTACGAGGGGTTCGTCTACATCATCGACCGCAACGGCGGGACGATCAGTTGCTTCGATGCGAAAACCGGCAAGGCGGAGTACACGAAGGAGCGCATCCCCAGCGCAGGCGCGTTCTGGGCCTCGCCGTGGGCGGCCGACGGCCAGATCTTCTGCCTCGACGAGACCGGGGCCACGCACGTTTTGAAGGCCGGCGCCGAGTTCGATGTGGTCCGCGTCAACAAGCTCGGTCGCGACATGTACTGGGCCACGCCGGCCGCCTCCGGCGGCGCGCTATTCATCCGCAGCGTCGATTCGCTCTACTGCATCGGCACGAAGCAGTAACACGCGGCAAAACAGAACGAGCCCCGGATGACGCAGGCGGCGCCGATCAGAAGAAGAGAATTTTTCTGATCGGCGCCACCTGCGTCATCCGGGGCTCGTTCTGTTTTGCCACCGGTTTTCAGCATATGCTGTGTTACACCGAACACCGAGCCAGAGTCGAGTGCAACGTTCTGGAAAATAGCAGAAAGTAGATAATTCGC
>BFBZ01000011.1_pt24 | contig 11891 bp, 10 predicted proteins | sample 1888401 | NCBI WGS metagenome assembly BFBZ01 (sample SAMD00112614, study PRJDB3348) | symbiont metagenome | host: Chara braunii | reverse complement strand
CGGGGGGACCACCGCCGCCGATCTCGCGGCGGCCGGCGGCGGCGCGGTGGGGCGCAGCGCCGACGGCCTGGCCACGGTGTCGCTCGCGCCCGCGGCGGAGCCCGCGGCGGTCGCGCCCCGGCAGCTCGCCCGGCTGCGGATGCCCCAGCTGCCGAAGCTGCCCGGGGGCCTCCCGTCCCTGCCGAGCACGCCGAGCCTGCCCTCGATGCCCTCGCTGCCGTCGATGCCGTCGATGCCCGAGGTGCCGTCGATTCCCTCGCTGCCGTCGATGCCATCGATGCCCGACCTGCCGTCGATGCCGTCGCTGCCGGACCTGCCCTCGATGCCGTCGCTCCCCGACCTCCCGGACCTGCCGTCCCTTCCCTCCGCGGGGGACGTGGCGCGGCAGGCGGCGCAGGCCGTCGGCGGCGCGCTGCCGGCCGGGGCGGCCGGCGCGCTCGGCGCGGCCGCGGGGGCGCTGCCGAACGTCGACGACCTCTACGAGACCATCCTGGAGCGCCTGCGGCGCGACCTGCTCGCGGAGCGCGAGCGGATGGGCGACCTGCTCGGCGACCTGGGCCACTAGGAGGGGACATGCCGGCGACACGCACTGCAGGACCGGGCGGCACCACGGACGACCCCTATGTGGGGATGTTCTTCCAGGTCGAGGCCGGCGCCACCATCGGCTATTTCACCGAGGTCTCCGGGCTCTCGATGGAGTACGAGGTCGAGGAGTACAAGGAGGGCGGGGTCAACGACTTCATCCACAAGCTCCGCGGCCGGGCGAAGTTCACCAACCTCGTGCTGAAGCGCGGCATCACCAGCAACGAGGAGTTCACCAAGTGGTTCACCGCGTGCCGGGAGCAGATCGAGCGCCGCGAGGTGACCCTCACGATGCTCGACCAGACGCTGAAGGCCGTGCGGACGTGGTCGTTCGTCGGCGCGTTCCCGGTCAAGTGGACGGGGCCGGACTTCAAGGCCCACGCGGAGGGCACGGCCATCGAGACCATCGAGATCGCCCACCAGGGCCTGAAGTCGGTCTGAGGGAGACCCCGTGGCGATTCCCGACAACCTCACCAAGGCGTACCTCAAGGTGGAGGGCGGCGAGCAGATCGACTGCTGGTTCAACCCCGCCGAGTACACGATCACCAAGTCGAACAAGTGGAAGATCGAGCCGGTCGTGGGCTCCGGTCTCCCCACCGCCCAGTTCGGCGGCGCCGACGCGCAGAAGCTCACGCTGGACCTGATGTTCGACGCCGCCGACCACGCGACCGGCGACGTGCGCGGCATCACCAACGCCCTGTTCGCGGCGATGGCGGTCGACAAGAAGTACGCCTCCGGGAAGAACAGCGGCCGCCCGCCGACGATCGAGTTCGGCTGGGGGTCCACCACCACGTTCGTCGCCGTCTGCGACAGCCTCTCCGTGCAGTTCACGATGTTCCGGCCCAACGGGACGCCGGTGCGGGCGAAGGCGAAGATCTCGCTGGTCCAGGCGGAGCCGACCGTCGGCAAGGGGCCGCAGAACCCCACAACGCGCGGCACCGCGGGCCTGAGCACGCACGTGGTGCGCGACGGCGACAGCCTCCAGAGCGTCGCCCACCAGTCGTACGGCGACCCCACGCTGTGGCGCCGGATCGCCGAGGCGAACGGGATCGACGACCCGCTCAGCGTGCCGCGCGGCACCGTCCTGTCCATCCCGACCCTCCTCGGGTGAGCGCCGTGGCCGCGGACGGGAAGACTGCGAACGTCGCGGGGGTCGAGGTCCTCATCGCCGGGCAGCCGCTCGACCCCAAGCTGGCGCCGCTGCTGCAGGAGGTCCGCGTGGAGGACAACCTGACGCTGCCGGACGCCTTCCTGCTGCGGCTCTCCGACCCGGGCCTGAAGAACATCGACAGCAACCCGCTGGAGGTGGGGTCGGAGATCGAGATCCGGATCGGCGCCCCCGACGCGAACCTCCTGACTCCGCTCATCAAGGGCCAGATCACGGCCATCGAGCCGGAGTTCCGCGCCGACGGCATCACGATCGTCGCCCGCGGCTACGACCACTCGCACGCCCTGAACCGCACCCGCCGCAACGCCACCTACCAGGACACGAGCGTCGCCGAGGTGGTGCGGAAGGTGTGCCAGCGGGCGGGGCTCCAGGCGGCCGAGGTCGAGGACGCCGGCGGGACGCAGCCGTTCATCCAGCAGAGCAACGAGACCGACTGGGAGTTCCTCTGGCGCCTCGCCAACCGGGTCGGCTGCGAGGTGGTGGTGCTCGACAAGGAGCTGCGGTTCCGCAAGCGGGGCGGCGGGGACGCCGGCGGCGAGCCGCTGACCCTGCGCTATGGGGAGGAGCTGCTCACGTTCCGGCCGCGCCTGACCGGCGTCCAGCAGGTGGACGAGGTGGTCGTGCGCAGCTGGGACCACACCTCCAAGCGCGCGATCGAGGCGACCGCCAAGCCGGAGCCGACCCGCTCCGAGATCGGCGTGGGGCGCGACAAGGTGGCGTCGGCGCTCGGCGGCGGAGCGATCACCATCTCCGACGCGCCGGTCGGCAACCAGGAGGAGGCCGACGCGCTCGCCAAGACCGTGATGGCCCGGATCACGAACGGCTTCCTGGAGGCGGAGGGCACCTGCCGCGGCGCCCCGAAGATGCGGGCCGGGTCCACCCTGAAGGTGGAGGGCGTCGGCACCCGCTTCAGCGGGACCTACCGGGTCACGTCCACCGTCCACGCGTTCCGCGGGACGAAGGGCTACGAGACCCGCTTCCGCGTCTCCGGCGACTCGCCGCGCAGCCTGGTCGACCTGCTCACGCCGTCGCAGCGGCCGGGCTGGGAGTCGGGCGGCGTGCAGGTGGCCCTCGTCACCCAGAACGACGACCCGCAGAGCCTTGGACGGGTGCGCGTGAAGTACCCGGAGCTCGGCGACGAGACGGAGGGCTGGTGGGCCCGGATCGCGGGGCCCGGCGCCGGCAAGGACCGCGGCCTGCTGATGACCCCGAACGTGGGCGACGAGGTGCTCGTCGCGTTCGAGCACGGCGACGTGCGCCGCCCGTTCGTGCTCGGGGCGCTCTGGAACGGGGAGGACACGCCCGGCGACCTCGTCCAGACCGACGGCTCGTTCCGCCTGCGGAGCGCCGAGACCGTCGGCGTGAAGGCCGACAAGAAGATGGAGATCGAGGCGGTCGACGAGCTGACCGTGAAGGTCGGCGACGCGTCCGTCGTGCTCAAGAAGGACGGCTCCATCACGATCAAGTCGTCGGCCGCGATGACGCTCGACGCGGGGTCGAGCATGACGATCAAGGCCACCGGCAGCATCTCCATCCAGGCCAACGGCACCCTGTCCGCCAAGGGCGCCCAGGTGCAGCTCGGCTGATGGGCGCCCTCCTCGGATCCGGCCTCGCCTTCCCGCTGCGGGTCGACGCGCGCGGCGGGCTCGCCCTCGCCCACGAGGACGACGACGTCCGCGAGGCCATCCAGGTGATCCTCGGGACCGCGCCGGGCGAGCGTCCCATGCGCCCGGAGTTCGGCTGCGGCATACACGACCACGTGTTCGAGTCGGTCGACGCCTACCTGGTCGGGCGCATCGAGCAGGAGGTCCGCATCTCGCTCGACCGCTGGGAGCCGCGCATCGAGGTCCTCACCGTCGAGATGTCCGTGGAGCGGACCACGCGGGGCGGGGTGCTGGACGAGGTGGTGGTGATCGACATCGAATACAAGCTGCGCGCCACCAACGACGTGCGCAACCTGGTCTATCCCTTCTACGTCATCCCGGCAGAGGAGTGACGTGAGCACACGCCTGCCGTCCGTCCCCCTCGACGACCGGGACTTCCAGGACCTCGTCAACGAGGCCCGCCTCCGGATCGCCCAGAGCTGCCCCGAGTGGACCGAGCACAACGTGTCCGACCCGGGGGTCACGCTCATCGAGTTGTTCGCGTGGATGACCGAGATGGTCATCTACCGGCTCAACCGGATCCCGGACAAGCTGCACGTCGCGCTGATGGACCTGCTCGGGATCGCCCTGGAGCCGGCCACCGCGGCGCGCGTCGACCTGCGCTTCCGGCTGGCCGCGCCCCCGACCGGGCCGGTCTTCATCCCGGCGTCGGGCACCGAGGTGTCCACCCCGCGGTCGCCGGGCGAGGAGCCCGTCGTGTTCCAGACCCTCGAGGACGTCACGATCCCGGCGATCCGGCCGACGAACTACGTCGTCCAGCGCGGCAACGCCGCGAAGGACGTGGGCGTGGCGGCCGGTGTGGCGAAGCCGAAGGGCCCCGACCAGCTGCCGTTCGGGATGCCCCCCACGGTGGGCGACGCGCTGTACCTCGGCTTCGAGTCCTCGCTGGAGCGGCTCGTCATCCGGGTGGACGTCGACGCCTCGCAGGCGTCCGATGGTGCCGCCACCGCGGCCTTTGCGCTGGTGAGCCTTGCCGCAGCCTCCGGCGAGGCGCCCGGCGGCTACGCCCTGGCGCCCGTCCTCGAGGACACCACCGGCGGCTTCAACTACGGCAGCGGCGTCGTGGAGCTCCAGGTGCCGGCGTCGCACGACGCGGACACGGTCGCGGGCACCCGGGCGTTCTGGCTGCGCTGCCGCCTGGACGACACCACCCGGGCCGGCGCCCCCGCCGCCACCTTCTCCCACCCGCCCGAGATCTACTCGATCACCGCGTCCCCGCTCGGCGCCCTGGTCCCCGCCGCCCACAGCGTGATGGTCGAGGACGAGATCCTCGGCGAGAGCGACGGGACGCCCGGCCAGGTCTTCCGCCTGCGCAACGCGCCCGTCCTCGCCCTCGAGGACGAGGAGGGCTTGGAGGTGCTGGAGCCCGAGTCGACCAACTGGCGCCGGTGGGAGCTGCGCGAGTCGTTCGCCGAGAGCGGACCCTCCGACCCCCACTACGCCCTCGACCTGGCGAGCGGCGAGGTGAGCTTCGGCCCCGCCATCCGCACCGGCGACGGGGCGTGGCGGCAGTACGGGATGGTGCCGCCGAAGGACGCGCGGCTGCGGATGGCCGGATACCGCCACGGCGGCGGGCGGCGCGGCAACGTGGCGGCCGGGGCCCTGACGGTGCTGAAGAGCGCGATCCCGACGGTCTCGGCCGTGGTCAACCCGGAGCCCGCCGCGGGCGGGGTCGACCCCGAGAGCCTGGAGGCCGCGCGCCAGCGGGCCGCGATGGAGATCCGCACCCGCTATCGCGCCGTGACCGGCGAGGACTTCGAGTTCCTGTGCGGCGAGGCGTCCCCGCGCGTCGCGCGCGCGATCTGCGTCGAGCCGCCCGACACCGTCGGCGTCGCGCGGCTGCACCTGGTGCCGCGGATCGAGCCCGCCGACCGCCTGCTGACCATCGAGGAGCTCACGCCCGACGAGGAGCTGTTCGGCCAGGTCGCGGCCTACCTCGACGAGCGCCGCCTCATCGGCACCCGCGTCGAGCTGCTGCCCGCCCGCTACCGGGGCGTCAGCATCGTCGTCAACCTCCAGGCGTCGATGCGCGCCGACCCGCGACGGGTCGAGGACGACGTGACCCACGCGCTCTACACGTACCTCAACCCGCTCGTCGGCGGCGCGATGGACGGCAACGGCACCGGGTGGGAGTTCGGACGGGCCCTCAACCAGGGGGAGCTGTACGGCGTGATCCACCAGGTGGAGGGCGTCGACTTCGTCAAGATCCTGCGCGTGTACGAGACGGACCTGAAGAGCGGGGAGCAGCAGCCGAAGCAGTCGGGGAGCCACATCCCGCTGGAGCCGGACGAGCTGATCGCCTCCGGGCGCCACCTGGTCCGGGCGGAGCACCAGGAGCTGTGAGCTCGCCGCCGGACGGCCTCGTCGCCCCGCCGGCCGCGTCCGCGCGCCGGTACCTGCGCCGGGGGCTCCCGGCGATCTACCAGGAGGGCGACTTCGGGATGCGCTTCGTCGGCGCGCTCGAGACGCTGCTCGACCCGATCATCGGGACGCTCGACAACCTCCCGGCCCGCTTCGACACCGACCTGACCGACCGGCGCACGCTCGGCCTGATCGCCGCGTGGCTCGGCGTGGAGCTGGACGAGTCGTGGCCCGACGACCGCCAGCGCGAGCTGGTGAAGCGGCAGGCCGACCTGGCCCGCCGGCGGGGCACCGCCCGGGGCCTTCAGGAGGCGCTCCAGATCGCCTTCCCCGACCTGCCGCTGCGCGTCGAGGACGACGGCGGCGTGGTGCACGCGGCGAGCGCCGACGAGTTGCCGGCGGCGCCGCCGCCGCGTTTCGTCGTGTACTGCGACATCCCCCTGGAGGAGCCCGCGGGGCTCGCCCGTATGATCGAGATCATGAAGCCGGTGCACGTGCAGTACCGGTTGCGGATCCGATCCGCACGGCGCGGGCCGGAGGGCGCGTGAGCTCCGTCTGCCGCGCCTGCGGGCAGATCGCGGAGAACGACCCCGACTTCTGCCCCAACTGCGGCGAGTACCTGCGCTGGGACCCGACGGGCCATCAGGAGGCCGTGCAGGCCCCCGCCCCGCCGCCCGCCGCCGCGGCGCCACCGCCGCCCGGTGCGGCGGCCGCCCCGCCCCCGCCCGCCGCGGGCGCGCCGCCCCCGCCCGGCCAGCCGCCGCCGCCCGCCCCTCCGGCGCCCGAGCCCGCCCAGCCCGACGCCGTCCTGATCGCGCTGCGGCGCCCCGACCAGGAGGGCTACGCCGGCGAGCGCGTGTCCGTGGCGGTCCAGCCGGGCGGCTCGGTGACCTTCCTCGCGCTCGTCCGCAACCAGAGCGGGATCGTCGACAACTACGACATGGAGATCTCCGGCCTGCCCGAGGGCTGGTGGCAGATCTCCCCGGCCACCGTCTACCTCGTGCCGTTCGGGGCGGCCGGCGGCTCCTACGAGCAGGAGGTCGAGGTCCGCCTCGCCCCGCCGCGCGCCGCCGAGGCCGAGGCGCGCGAGTGGGAGATCGCCGTGGTGGCGCGCTCGCGCGCCCACGGGACCGAGGTCCACTCCGAGCCCGCGACGCTCGAGATCGCCCCCTACAGCGAGCTGGAGGCATCCATCTCGCCGGAGCGCCGCTCGGCGCGCATCGAGGCGATGTTCGAGATCTCCCTGACCAACCGCGCCAACGCGCCGGTCGAGGTGGACTTGGCGGGGGTGGACCCCGAGGGGAGCATGGAGTTCGCGTTCCGCGAGCCGTGGGTGCCGCCCCAGAAGCGCAAGAAGGACGCGCTGGACGTGGCGGAGCGCGCCTACCGGCGCGCCGAGGGCGCGGGGGTCGGCCGCGTCGACCCGGAGCAGATGGCGAAGCAGGCCCTGGACCGGGCGACCGCCGGCGCCGAGGGCAAGGTCATCCGCTGGCTGAAGCGGCGCAAGAAGATGGGCCGCGCCATCCACGGGGCGGTGCGGATCGCGCCGGGCGAGACCGTCGAGGCCACCGTCGGCGTCAGCCCGCCGAAGCAGATCTGGATCGGGCGCTCGGTGCTCCACCCGTTCCAGGTCACCACGCGCCCGGCCGGCGCGGACGCGCCGGGCCCCAGCGTCAACGGCACGCTGCGCCAGAAGCCCTGGCTGCCCTGGTGGCTGCTGATCGTGATCCCGCTGATCGTGCTGGCGGTCATCTGGTTCCTCTCCACCCGCACGTCCGAGGCGGCGGTGCCGGACGTCTCGAAGGCCGCGGACGTCTTCGCCGCGAAGAGCCTGCTCGAGTCGGAGGGCTTCACGCTCGGGGAGACGTTCGAGGAGGAGACGCCGAACGCGAAGCCCGGGACGATCATCGAGCAGACCCCCGCCGCCGGCGAGGTGGCGGCGGAGGGCACCGCCGTGTCCGTCAAGGTCGCGACGGGCGCCGAGAAGAAGGCCGTCCCCGACCTGACCGGCCAGACCGCGGACGAGGCGAAGGCCGCGCTCACGGCGGCGGGCTTCACGCTCGGCCGGCCCCTGAACGATGCGGCGGACCCGGCGGCCAAGATCGCGAACCAGATCCCGGTGCCCGACAGCCTGGAGGCGACGGGGGCGGCGATCGACGTGGTCTTCGCCGAGACGGCGGTCACCGGCACCACGCCCACCGCCCCGGGGACGCCCACCGCGCCCGCGACGCCGCCGCCCGTCCCCGGGGGGGCCCCGCCGCCCGCCACGACGCCCGCGGCGCCGGGGACGACGCCCGCGGCGCCGGGGACGCCCGCGCCCGCCGGCGCCCCCGTCCCGATCCCGACGCCCAGCGGGACGCCGGCCCCGCAGGCGAGCCCGCCCACCCCGGGCGGCGGGGTCAGCGTGCCGGCGCTGACCGGCAGGTCGCAGGCCGAGGCCGCGGACGCCCTGGCCGGGCTCGGGCTGGTGCCCGGCGTGCTCAGCGCGGTGAGCCCGGACGCCCCGGCCGGCACGGTGGTGGCCCAGGACCCGGCGGGCGGGACGGAGGTCGCCGCCGGCGCGACCGTCACGATCACGATCTCGCGCGGGTACCCGGCGGTCATCCACGACCAGGACGGCGACATCGTCCGGGTGGGCGGCGCGACCGGGGAGCCGGTGCAGCCGCTCGCGGCGAGCGACGAGATCGAGGAGCAGGCCAGCGCGTCCTTCGCGACGCCGCTGATCGCCTACCGGCGCGGGAAGCAGGGCTCCACGCCCGGCGTCGCGCCGAACGGCCAGATCTGGGTGCTCGATCCGGCCGACCCGCGCTCGGCGCGCCCGCTCACCGACGAGGGCTTCGACGACCGCCGGCCCGCGATCTCCCCCGACGGCAAGGTGATCGCGTTCGTCTCCAACCGCAGCGGCAAGACCGACGACTACGACCTGTGCTTCGTCGGCATCGACGCCACCCAGGCGGCGCCCCGCTGCGTCGCCGACCGCGACCGCAACGTGAGCCGCCCGGCGTGGTCGCCGGACGGGCGCTCCATCCTGCTCACCGCGAGCCAGGACACCCAGACCGAGCTGCAGCTCCTGACGTCAAGCGTCCCGTCGTCGGGCAACCCGTCGGACTGGGTCGACCAGGGCCTCGTGACGGATGGGATGCACAAGGACCGCAAGACCGACCAGGTGCTGTCGTCGGCGTTCTCGCCGGACGGCACGAAGGTCGCCTTCTCGGCGAACTGGAACAGCAACACCTTCACGCTGTGGCTGGTGGACGTGGCGAACGGCGTCATCGGCACCCAGGCGCAGCAGCAGCCCTTCGTCGCCGCGTGCGAGCTGGCGTGGCGGCCGGACGGCGGCGAACTCGCCATCACCCAGCGCAACTCGACCTGCGACGAGCGCGGGCGCATCGTCCGGGTCTCGCCCGCGACGCCCAACGACCAGACGCTGATCAGCCGACTGGACGCCGCCTCGGGCAACCCGGTCTGGGCACCGCCCGCCGTCGGCTAGCGGGGCCGGCCCGGTGCTCTGCCGTGCCTGCCACCGCCAGGTGGGCCGCCGGGACGCCGTCTGCCCCCTCTGCGGGACGCCGGTGGACGGGCGCACCGGCGCGTTCGATCTCGTGCTCCCCGGCGGCGGCAGGGTGCCGGTGGCGGGTGTCACCACGATCGGCCGGGCGCCGGAGAGCACCGTGCGGCTGGAGGACCGCACCGTCTCGCGCACCCACGCGCGGGTGAGCCTCAGGGCCTCCGGGCCCACCCTGGAGGACGCGGGCTCGAGCCACGGCACGCTGGTCGACGGCCGGCCCGTCTCCGGCCCCACGGCGCTGCGCGACGGCGTGACGATCTCGGTGGGCGACGTCGACCTGCGCCTGGAGCGGCACCGCGACGCCTCGGAGGCGGGCGCCACGATCGTGGTGCCCGCCAATGGCAGCGTGGTGGTGGACACCGGGGGCCACATCCAGGTGCAGCAGCCCGGAACCCAGGCGGGGTTCCGCCCGGCCATGCGCCCCGGCTGGCGGCTCAAGCGGCTGGAGGCGGACGAGGGCCGGCTGCGCTGGGTGCTGTCCAGCGACCACATGCCGGAGCTCCTGCGGATGGGCGAGGACGAGGCCGCCATCGTCCAGATGCTCGACGGCGAGAGCTCGCTGCCGGAGCTCATGGCCGAAGCCGAGCATCGCTACGGCGACGCCGGAGTGACGCGGCTGGCGGGGCTGCTGGCGACGCTCGGCGAGCGCGGGCTGCTGGAGGGCGTCGACGGGCCGGCCGCGCACGCGCGCGAGGGCCGGCTGGGGCGCCTCACGCGCCCCCGGGAGAAGACGTTCCCCGGGGCCGGCGCCCTGTTCGAGCGCCTGTACCGGCGGGGCGGCTGGGTGTTCTTCACCCGCACCGGCCTGGTGATCCTGGGCCTGATCGCGCTGGCCGGGCTCGCGGCGTTCACGGCCCTGATCGTCGGACGCGGCGGGACGCCGTTCGTGGTGGCCAACCGCATCGGCCTCGGCGGGGTCGTCTTCCTGATCGGGCGCTTCCTGGTGGTGGCGATCCACGAGCTGGCGCACGGGCTCGCGATGGCGTCGTTCGGGCGCCGGGTCCCGCGGGCGGGGCTCAAGGTGATCGTCGGGATCCCGTTCGCGTTCGTCGACACCACGGCGGCGTGGTTCGAGCCGCGCCGGCGCCGCATCGCGATCAGCGCGGCCGGCCCGGCGAGCGACCTGGTGGTGGGCGGCATCATGGCGCTGGTGGCGCTATCGCTCGACGCCGGGAACCTCCGCGACATCGTGTACCAGGTCGCGTTGGCAGCGTACGTCGGGGCGTTCTACAACCTCAACCCAATGCTCGACCGCGACGGCTACCACATGCTCGTGGACTACCTCGGCGAACCGGGGTTGCGCCGGCGCGCCCGCGAGCGCATGGCGCGGCGCCTGGCGGGGCAGCAGCCCGCGGCGGCGGACAGCGGTCGCGCGATCGCCGTCTACGGCGTCGCATCCCTCGTCTGGATGGTCCTCGCCGCCGGGTTCGTGATAATCCTCAGTCTCGTTTACTTCGACCGGCTGACGGCGATCGCACCGCCGGAGGTGGTGTGGGCGGTGCTCGGCGCGTTCTATCTCCTGCTCTTCGTCCCCGTGGGGTTCGTCCTCGTTCGCCCGCTCCTCGCGAGGCGGCGCGCCGCCGGCGGGGAGGTGGCCGGTGCCGCTGGATAGCGTCGCCGCCGCCGATCTGCTGGCGCGGATCCTGACGGACGACGCCTTCCGGGCCGAGTTCCGCCGCGACCCGGTCGCCACCTGCCGCCGCCTCGGGCTGGACGACCTCGCCGCAGAGCTGGAGCGCGAGACGGCCCGCGCGTTCCAGACGCTGGAGATCCGCGAGTCGCGGTCGAGCCTCGCCGGCGTGCTGCTGGCAGCCGCCGCGGAGGGCGTGGGCGTGGCCCAGCTGGTGGAGCACGTGCGCGCCGACGGCGGCGGGTCCGGTGGCGTCGGCGCGGACCGGTGGTCGGCGGCGAACGCGCTGTCGCGGGCGATGCCCGCCGTCCACGACGCGAGCGTGCCGCAGGGCGGTGACGGGCCGCCGTGCCCGCTCTGCCTGCTCCGCGATCCGCAGGCGCCCCCGTCGATCACGAAGTGCGCGTCGTGCGGCGAGCCCGGCCCCGTCGGCATGGGCCTCTGCCCCACCTGCCTCGCCGAGCAGTCCGCGACGCCGGGGGCCCCGCCCCCCGCCGCCGTCGACGCGCCGCCGCCCGCGGCCGTCGACGCGCCGCCCCCGGCGGCGGTGGATGCGCCGGCCCCGGCCGCGGTGGATGCGCCGGCGGCGCCGGCCGCGCCGCCGGCAGACGGGGCGGTGGCCGCCCCGGCGGTCTCCGTCGACCCGCACGCGGTGCCGGCGCTCGCCCCGCTGGCCTCCCGCTACGACATCGGGGTCTCGTCCGTGTCGTCGGAGGGCGGCGTCAGCAAGGTCGTGATCAGCAGCGTCAACGGCGCGCCGGTCAGCCCCACCAACGTCGCCGCCCGCGACCTGGCGAACGAGATGTCCAACCTGGACCCCGCCTCCCGCCCCAGCAAGGTGGGGACGCCATGGCGGATCGCCAGCCAGGGGTTCGTCACCCACGACGATCTGAGCGACCGGATCGAGGTGGAGCTCCC
>BFBZ01002031.1_pt1 | contig 11894 bp, 12 predicted proteins | sample 1888401 | NCBI WGS metagenome assembly BFBZ01 (sample SAMD00112614, study PRJDB3348) | symbiont metagenome | host: Chara braunii | reverse complement strand
CCCATGCTGCAATTGGCGACACCAATATCAGCGATGTGCTGCCCCCGCCATCGCCAAAGCGAAACGCGGCTTTGCCGCCGCAATCAAGAGTAGGAGGGAACAAGCCTGGTGTCGCGTAGAGGCAGCGTCATTGTAAAACGCAGGCCATCAGGCTCGAAATTCAGTTCGACTTTTGCGTCGCATTGTATGGCGACCACTTTCTCCAACAAGGTGGTGCCAAATCCCCGCCGCCTTGGCGGCTCAACCACGGGTCCACCACGCTCCTGCCAGTTGAAATGGACAACCTGCCGATCGCCGGCTTCGGCCAGCGACCATCGCACGTTGATCGTTCCTTGCGGATACGACAGCGCGCCAAACTTCGAGGAGTTGGTGGCAAGCTCGTGAAATGCCATGCCTACGGGCACAGCAAGGTCAGCGACGAGATCAATATTGGGTCCGTCCATCACGACGCGTGGCTTGTCGCGTACCTCATAGTGCTTCAGTTCGTTCTCCAGGAGTTTGTGAAGCGAGGCTGTCTGCCAATAATCGTCGGTGAGCATCGAATGCGTGTCGGCCAGCGACACCAGCCTGGCCGAGAAATCGCGTATGAAGTCCGCCACTGTTTGGGTGGAGCGGGCAGTTGCCCCCATCATCGCCCGCACATTGGCCAAGGTGTTCTTAACTCGGTGATGCAATTCCCGGATCAGCAACTTCTGCCTATCAGCGAGCTCCTGCATTTGGTCGATATAGGATTTGACCTCGAGTTGGCGTGCACGTGCACGTATCGCTGAACGTACCGAATTGGCCAGGCTCGACGCTAGAAAGGGTCTTTCCAACACGATCAGGTATCGATCGAGAAACGCCAGCCGCTTGTCAATTTCCTGTCCGCGCAGCACCAGGAGGACAATCGGGAAATCAGACCAAGCCGGCTGGTTCTGAACCCATGCGGCAAATTGGCTGCGGTCTGCACTGATCAGTGCCTCCTCCGCAACGACCAGGCATTGCATCTTGTCAAGGAGCGGCAACGCTTCGTCCAATGTCGAACAAGCATGCGAGCCGATCTCACTTGCCGCCAAAATGGCAGCAGCGATTTCGGCGTCCCTCCCCGACGGAGTGAGCAAGAGCGCGGCGGGCTCCGGCGGCATCAAGGTGCCTTCTCATCCAGAAGATCGGAAGGCTGGCCCTCGAAGAAAGGCACGCCGGTAAGTATGCCGCGAAATCGGGCAAGTGGTTCACCCACCGTGATGCCACCACTTCCAATCCCGAACTCACGGATCGTGTCTTCGTGTGGCCCTACGCGCTTCTTAACCACCGAGATCGCACGCCGGATACGACCGCCATTTTCAAAGAACCGCAAAAGCATGATGGCGTCGCACAGATATGTCATGTCGACGGGCGCGGCCATCTGGCCGATGAGCCCATGACTGGCCAGAAGCAGGATTGTGACAACGCCTTTCTGGTTCAGATAGGTCAGGATTTCATGCATCTGGAGAACGAGATGCTGCTCTTCCGACATGGCGTTGAGATAGCCCGTCAAACTGTCGATGACGACCATCCTGGCATCGAATTTCTCGACAGCCGCTTGGATACGGGTCGACAGTTCGCCGGGCGATACCTCGGCCGGATTGATCTGTTCCAAGACAAGCATGCCATTGCCAAGGAACCGATCCAGATCCATTCCGATGCTGGCGGCCCTTGCAAGAAATATCCGCTTGGTTTCGTCGAAAAGCAGCACCAGGACACGCTCGCCGCGCTCCAGCGCGGCATGGCAATAGGAGCACGCCACTGTCGATTTGCCGACACCGGAAGGTCCCATCAGCAAGGTGCTGGTGCCCCGGTTGAGCCCACCGCCGAGCAAGGCATCAATGCGGTTACCGCTTAATGCCGGAGATCCATTCTCCTCGTTCTCGTGCTCGGCAGCGACCAGCCGAGGAAACACGGTCAGACCGCCCGGCCGGATGACAAAGTCGTGAAACCCGCCGCGGATTTGCACCCCTCGCATCTTGATGACGCGAAGGCGCCTCCTCTCGCCGCCATACACCGGCATCAACTGCTCCATGCGGATAACAGCGTGGCTGATCGAATGGAGGTTGAGGTCATCATGCTCTGCTGTCAGATCATCAAGCAGCAGCACGGTGGCGTGGTTGAGAAGGAAGAAACTCTTGAGCGCCAGGACCTGGCGGCGATAGCGCAGTGATCCCTGTGACAGCAACCTTATTTCCGACAGCGAGTCGAACACCACCCGGTCCGGCTTCAAGCGTCCGATCTCCGCCAATGCCGCCTGTACAGTCTCGCCAAGCTCGAGTTCCGATGAATGAACCAAGGTCTGCAACTGTGACGGATCAAGGCTGAGTTCCGGCGGCACAAGCTCCAGAATCTCGACCCCATTGAGATCCCAGCCGTGCCGCTTTGCAACCGAAAGCAATTCGCGCTTGCTTTCGGACAATGTGATGTAAAGGCATTTTTCTCCGCGCGCCGCGCCCTCGATCAAGAACTGAAGGCCGAGCGTGGTCTTGCCGGAACCAGGCCTGCCTTCGACAAGATGAGAGCGAAACTTGGCATAACCGCCACGCAGCACATAATCGAGACCTTCGACGCCCGAACGGATTGGTGCCGCGTCATCTGTTTCCATTTGCCCCTCTGGCTTTGCGTGGACAGACTAACGGCTGGAATTTTTATTGGTTCCGACAAGACACAAGCGTTGGTTCAGGAGGAGCCAGCGTTCGACGCGGCATCAAGATGGAGGCCACATTCACTTGGCGAAGGCCCGCGCACGCCGTAGAAACGGCGATGAAGAATTCACAACCTGTATACGTGATTTACAATCCACCGATAAGCGGCCTCCCTTATCTGGCAGTGGCTCTGGCACCCGACGAAACGGCCAAAGCAACGCCTTTCGACACGGCTGAGCAAGCCGCGGCATTCAACAGTCAACTGGCCGGGACGCCCAAGCCCTCGATCTAGACCTATACTGGAAAGAAAATAGCTTTTGCGAACCCGCTGCTAACCGGCGCAGCGGGTTCTTTATGCCTTTCGGAAACCGAGAGGCGATCCGTCAGGCATAAGCGGGCTCGCGCTCAACCAGCATGTAGGCGCCACTTTGGCCCCCGCCTGGTACGCGTGGCAATACCGCCGCCGGGCAAGGAGGCGGATCATCGTCATCGTCTCTGCCGCTAAAGCGCCGTTTACGCAGCCATCCACTGATGCGCCGGCCGCGGCGATCAAACCCGATGTTCCATGGCATTGCCCGACGCGACAGACCCTTGCCGGCGGAGCCGACTTGATCCAGCGCCTTCAGGCATCGCAAGATATCGTCGACAAGGACGATCTTGCCGTTGTCCAGTTTGCGTAGGGTGGGCTGATTTTCGACGGCATGCGCATCCGACGCCCATGATGCGAGCAAGGCCCGTTTTTCGTCCACGCTCATGCGCGGATGCCTGAGCACGTCCTTCGGACTGCCAAGAAGACCAAAAAGGCCCTCGAAAAGTCCGGCGCGCCGAGTTGCAGCGCGGGATGTTTCAGTCTGCTGTTTCATCTCCGATCTCCGCAATCAAGGCCTCCCGACCGAAGCCGGGAGGCGACCGCAGTGTTAGTGTTGAAATCTCGGTGTCAGGCAACCTTGCGCGGTTTCTCGACATCCTGCGTGATCTGCTTGCTGGCCGCCAAAGCGTCGACAGGGCCGATGTTGATGCGGCGAGGCTTCAGTTCCTCGGGGATTTCCCGCACGATCTCGACGCTGAGCAAGCCATTCTCAAGGGACGCAGCCACTACCTTCATGTGGTCGGCCAGCTTGAACACCTGCCTGAAGTTGCGCAAGGCAAGGCCCTGGTGCAGCACTTGACGCCCCTCCGTGTCGGTGGCTTTCTGGCCGACAACCACAAGTTCGGGGCCATTCTGCGTCAACTCCACCTCCTCGGAGCTGAAGCCGGCAATCGCCATGGCGATACGATAGTCGTTTTCACCTGTCTTCTCGATATTGTAAGGCGGCCAGTCACTCCTGGCGCTGCTGTCGAGCATGTCGAAAAGACGATCGAATCCGATGGTGGTTCGATAAAGCGAGTCAAAGGTTCTCATAGCCACATTCTCCTTGAAGCAACATGGGTACAAGGGGCGCCGCCCAACGGCGCCGCCTATTGTCGAGCCATACAGCCTCGACGGCAAACGATTTGGGAAGCCTCAAAAACAGCTTCAAGACGCTGCGAAAAAAATTTGTGTGCATCTTGATGGCGTGAAAAAACCAGCTGCCGTGAGGGGTGGCAACTGCCTGGATATCATCTTTGCCGCGGAGGAGTACGGCGCGCATTGCGGCATCGCATCCGGGAGAGATGGCCGACGCGATGAGTTTCAACAACGTCAGGCCATTGTGCAATGCACAATTTCGTATGACTGCCTTCATGGCTCAATGGCCGTTTCTATCCCTCCATTAGCATATTCATTACGTGGGTGTTCGGTCGGATTGCATCCTCAACAACCGCAACAAAAAGTTGAGATCGCATTTTCCAAAACCAAAAGTTGACGTAGCCATGGAAGCAGGATATGAATTTACCTGTCGATATTGCTTGCTGAGCTTTGGTTATCGCGCGTTTGGCACCGCGCCCTGAACGAACCTTCCCTTCAAAATCGTCATCGTCACAAACGGCATCGCTGTTGCGTTGCCGTCGTTCAATACTGCTATGAAAAGGGTTCATCATGACCACTGGCACAGTTAAATGGTTCAATTCCACCAAGGGCTTCGGCTTCATTCAGCCTGACAATGGCGGCGCCGACGCCTTCGTTCATATTTCTGCCGTCGAGCGCGCCGGAATGCGCGAAATCATCGAAGGTCAGAAGATCGGTTACGAGATGGAGCGCGACAGCAAGTCGGGCAAGATGTCAGCCTGTAACCTCCAGGCCGTTTGATCGGTTCAGCTTTCCTTTGACCACGGATGTACTGGCATTGTTGAAAGCATGAGACCATGCGAGGTCAGGCAGACATTGCCTGACCTTTTTTACGTCCGGCCGACCGACCCGTTTCAATTAGGATGCGTATCGCCGCACCCTGTCGATGGCCGTCAAGATCAAGGAGATCTGGATGAGCGAAACGACGAACGAGCTTCAGACAATCAATACCGCTTGGCAAATCGCCATCCAGGAAATCCTGCGAATGATTGTCCGGGATATTTATAGGACGGGCGGCGAAGCTGCGTTCAAGTCGCATATCAAACGCATCGAAGAGGCCGCGGTAAATAGCATTTATACCGGACTGATGCTGCGTGGGACCGACGAATGGACAGAGACTCTCGTCAAGGAAAAGGCGAGCAACTTTGTTACCACGCTTCTTACATCGTTCACTTTCGATCGGGCTTAGTTAGTACATTGATGACGCCTTAGGCCAGCGACCACCCGCGCAGGACACGCGTCATACTGATCGAGCTGCTTTTACGCCTCGGAGAAGGTCCCCGTTGGGCAGGTTGATCATGGTCTTCTTCGACAGCATCGCCCGGCCTTCACATCCAACGCGAGGCAACTCCACACGACCCCTCAAACCATCGATTCAAATCCTGCAGCGCTGACGGCCGACCAAACAGAAATCCTTGCCCGAAATCGCAGTCCATAGAGCGTGCGTTCCACCTATGACTCTATGTGCCTCCTCTCATTTGCGCAGGGTCCCTGCGCTCAGCGGCCGCCGGAAGTGCCGGCAGCCGCTGAAACGTTCTGCGCGGCCAGGAACATCAATGTCGATGCAGCGATGCGCCGGTTCCAGCCCGCGGCCTCGGCCGTGTCGAGCAACCCGCCAGGAGCGGTTTCAGCGCGCTCCTGCATTCGGTTTCGTAGGCCAGGAACTCCCTGGCATCGTGTGTCGGCGCCGGCACCGTTCCATGGCCAGCCTTCGTATAAATATCAGTCTCCGCTGTTTCACTGCCTGTTGCCCGCTCCCTCCGAGGGGAGCGGGCGGTCCGCGAGAGACCTCAGAAGTCCATTCCGGCGCCGGCAGACATGGCCGGGGCGGCCTCCTTTTTCGGCTTCTCGGCCACCATCGCCTCGGTCGTGACCAACAGGCCGGCGACGGATGCGGCGTCCTGAAGGGCCGTGCGCACCACCTTGGCCGGGTCGATCACCCCTTGGCTGTAGAGATCGCCGAACTCGTTGGTCTGAGCATTCCAGCCCCAACCAAACTCGGCCTTCTCGCGCAGCTTGCCGACGATGATCGACCCTTCCGCGCCGGCATTCTCGGCGATCTGGCGAACCGGCGTTTCGATCGCCCGGCGCACGATTTCGACGCCGGTCTTCTGGTCGGCATTGTCGACCTGCACGGCATCCAGCGCCTTGGCGGCTCGAAGCAGCGCGACGCCGCCACCGGGCAGCACGCCCTCCTCGACTGCCGCCCTCGTGGCGTGAAGCGCATCGTCGACGCGGTCCTTGCGCTCCTTGACCTCGACTTCGGTCGAACCACCTACGCGGATCACCGCGACACCGCCGGCGAGCTTGGCCAGGCGCTCCTGCAGCTTTTCCCGGTCATAATCCGACGTGGTCTCCTCGATCTGCGCCCTGATCTGCGCAACCCGGCCCTGGATTTCTTCCTTGCGGCCGACGCCGTCAACGAGGGTGGTGTTCTCCTTCTCGATCACCGCCTTCTTGGCGCGGCCCAGCATCTGCAGCGTCACATTCTCCAGCTTGATGCCGAGGTCCTCCGAGATCGCGGTGCCGCCGGTGAGGATGGCGATATCTTCCAGCATGGCCTTGCGGCGGTCGCCGAAGCCCGGCGCCTTGACGGCCGCCACCTTGAGGCCGCCGCGCAGCCTGTTGACGACGAGCGTGGCGAGCGCCTCGCCCTCTACATCCTCTGCGATGATCAGCAGCGGCTTGCCGGATTGCACCACGGCTTCAAGCACCGGAAGCAGCGCCTGCAGGTTGGACAGCTTCTTCTCATGGATCAGCACATAGGGCTCTTCGAGCTCGACGCGCATCTTGTCCTGGTTCGTGATGAAATAGGGCGAGAGATAGCCGCGATCGAACTGCATGCCTTCGACCACTTCGAGCTCAGTCTCGGCGGTCTTGGCTTCCTCGACGGTGATGACGCCTTCGTTGCCAACCTTCTCCATCGCCTCGGCGAGAAAGCGGCCGATCTCGGCGTCACCATTGGCCGAGATGGTCCCGACCTGGGCGATCTCATCGTTCCTGGTGACCTTGCGGGCCTTGGCCTTCAGCTCGGCAACCACGGCCTCCACCGCCTTGTCGATGCCGCGCTTCAGGTCCATCGGGTTCATGCCCGAGGCCACCGCCTTGGCGCCTTCCTTCACGATAGCCTGGGCAAGGACGGTCGCGGTCGTGGTGCCGTCGCCGGCGAGGTCATTGGTCTTCGAGGCGACTTCGCGCACCATCTGCGCGCCCATGTTCTCGAACTTGTCTTCAAGCTCGATTTCCTTGGCGACCGTGACGCCGTCCTTGGTGATGCGCGGCGCGCCGAAAGACTTGTCGATCACGACATTGCGGCCCTTGGGGCCGAGCGTCACCTTCACCGCATTGGCGAGAATGTCGACGCCGCGCAGCATCTTCTCGCGCGCTTCGGTATGGAATTTTACCTCTTTGGCAGCCATTGGATCACTCCTTCATCTAGGCAGCATTCGTTGACTGATTGGATTTCGAAGAAGCCGTCATGCGGCCTTCTTCACCTGGGCGGCCTGTTCGATCACACCCATCACGTCGCTTTCCTTCATGATGAGCAGATCCTGGCCTTCGAGCCTGATCTCGGTGCCTGACCATTTGCCGAACAGGATGCGGTCGCCGACTCTCACGTCGAGCTCTTTCAGCTTGCCGCTGTCATCCCGCGCGCCGGGACCGACGGCGAGAACCTCGCCTTCCTGCGGCTTCTCCTTGGCGGTATCGGGAATGATGATGCCGCCAGCGGTCATTTCCTCGGCTTCGATGCGGCGGACCAGGATACGGTCATGCAATGGACGGAACGCCATGTCGTTCTCCTCTTTGGACAAACAGATTTTTGCGGTTCCTCCGCACCGGGCCGGCAATATCGGACCGGTGCGGGACGCTGCGACCCTTGGTCAGGCATCGCGCGTGCCTATCGAGCTAGTTTTGCGATTTTTTGGTTTCAAGGGCTTGGGATAAGAAAATTGGCACTCAAAGTGAGAGTGCCATCGTCCCGTTTTGACGCTCATTCATTGGTCCGCGTGCGCTCGCGCCTTCTCCGGCTTGACGTTAGCAAAGAAAATCGCGAACTGGCTAGGCAAGCATGACTACCGGAGCGACGGCCTGGCTCGCGCGTCCCGGTCTTGAACTTCCGTCGGACATATTCCTAGCAATCCCGACCAATCGCAAGAGAGCGCGCTTTGGATTGGATCCAAGCCAGAGCCCCCTGATTGGACTGACACTGTTTCGACCTCCAAGAGGCTTCCACACTGCAACGTCGCCAGCAATGGTCCTGGGATGGCTTTCCATTGCCAAAGCGATGCCTTGTCCGAGTTGCACCTTGAAAAAGACGGTTGCCTGGTTGGCACGACACGCTTGAATGGTCGGCCCACCATCTGCCGCAATGCATTTGAATAGGCACAAGTCCAATGGCGGCTCCTCCAATCCGCCTGGAACCAGCAGATTCATATCCGCAAGGTCGGACCAGGTGACCACAGGTTTCCCGACAAGTGGATGACAAGACGGCAGCATAACGCAGAGGCGTTCCTGCCAGAAAACTTCGCTGCTGCAGGATGTGACGACGCCGAGGTCGTATGTAAAAACAATATCCAGGCGCCTGCGGCATATGGCTGCCAGGCATTTCCGGGTCGGAATATCCTCAATGGTCAGCGTTACATCCGGATACAAGTTGCTGAAGCGATCGATGAGCCGCTTCAGGAATTCGCCTCCTGTCACCCAGCACAATCCAATCCGGAGCGTTTTTGCATCCTTGTTGTCACGGGCACATTCAGCGAAAGCATCGAGCAAGCCGTCGTAGTGTGCCCGCACAATGTCGGCCCACGCTCGACCTGTCTCGGTCAAGCGAACCCCGTGAACGTCTCGCTCGAACAGTTGCATCTCCAAAAGCTGTTTGAGCTTAACCACGTTTCGACTGACAGAAGATTCCTGGACCTGCAGGACCCTTGCAGCCTGTCGCAGGCTGCCATGGTCCATGGCCGCAAAGGCATAGGTCAGCAGCCGGAGAGCATTCCCGTTTCGCGTCATGTCCCGTACGCTTCGCAGATAGCGCCGCCGCCCCCCCTGATCACGGTCAAGTCACGGAGCGCGATTCTCATGGTCTTCGCGGCTCGGTCGCGGCGTGATCGCCGAATAAGTACACACGCCGGTCTCATAGGGAATGGCTGGAGCCGGCATCTGTGAAACGTACAAATCGAGATTTTCTCTGCTGTTGCTCGCTGCAAGACTGCAGAAATTGCCGCTGTTCCACGTCATGACGCAATGGTTGAAATGCGCCCTCACGGCGCGGGCCATGTCTTCAAGCGTCACTTCATTGTTGAACATCGTCCCGAGGACGGCTGCTTTCTTTCGTTCGATTTCCTCGTTAGGAAAATACCGCGGCTTGAACCCATAATCCTTCTGGTCCTCGCGACGCTGGTAGTCGTTCTCATCGGTCGCCCGGAATTTTTCGACGAAGACGAAGAGACCTCCTTCCTTGAGGTGCTGGGTCACAAACTCGATCTGCTTCGATCTGTTCGGCGAGTACAGCGGCACGCGCCGGATGTTCTCGGCCAGCGAATCCTCCTCGGCGATGCCGCTGTCACGAACGATGCAGGGCGCCCGCGCCGTCTTGGCGAAGCGCTTCTGCCCTTTGCAGGAATGAAACGGGCTCACGTCAAGGAGTTCCGGGACACACGGGCCGATGCTCCGGGAGCTGCGAACAACATAACGAAGGCCATCAGCGCTATGTTTGCGTGGGCGAAGGATGCCGAGATTGTCGACGTCAACCCTGCAAACGGGATAAAGCGCCTCACCACGGGCGACGGTGAAGGTTTTCACACTTGGGAAGTGTCCGAGATCGTCCAGTATGAGAACCAGCACCCGCGCGGCACGATGGCTCGCATGGCACTGGCAATTTTCATGTTCACGGGGCTGCGGCTGTCCGATGCGGCAATCTTCGGCAGGCAACACATCACCGAGGTTCACAACAGGAATACGGGTAACTGGGAGAAGTGGATCCGGATCAAGCCGGGCAAGACAGACAAAAGCAAGGTGCGCAGCCAGCCGGTGGTCGTCGAATTGCCGTTACTGCCGGAACTCGAGGCCGAGCTTTCCTGCGCACCGGTGGGCAACCTTACATTCCTCGTTACCGAGTACGGCCGGCCCTTTTCGGAACATGGCCTTGGGAACAAGATGCGCCAATGGTGCGACGAAGCCGGACTTCCCAACTGCAGCGCCCATGGAGTGCGCAAGGCAGGGGCCACCGTCGCTGCAGAAAACGGTGCCACGCACGAGCAGCTGAAAGCGATATATGGCTGGACAACCTATCAGCAGCCTGACCACTACATCCGCAAGGCGCGCCGCCGGATAGTGGCTCAGTCAGCCCGGACCCTGCTGGTTTACGATCGAAACGAGAACGAAAATGTCCCACTTTTTGACGGGGTCGAAGAAGGTGGGACAAAAAAGACCAAAAAAAGCAGCTAAATCAATGGCAGAAGAAGCCAATGGTGGGCCCGGAGGATGCTTGGAAAACGAGCGTAATCAACAAGTTAGAATCCGGTGGGACCAGGCAGCATTCAAATCCGTTCCAATACTTTTCCATGTTTTTGTCCCACTCGAAACGAATTCTTCACCGGTCGACCAAATGCGCCTCGCTCAAGGGCGACTAGCATGGCGGTGTGCTACGTGACGGTCTTGATAGCGCAGGGATGTCGGCTGACTGAGGATGTCCTTCAAACCATCCTTGGGCGTCGTTGGATCCAGCCAGGCATCATAGTAGGCGCGGTCGAGGATGACGGGCTGCCGGTCATGCAACTGCCTCAGAAGACGGTGGTTGCCGTCCTCGCCGGCCGTCACGAATGGCACATCCTGCGTCGGCGCGATGTTGTAGCGGGGCTCGTCATTGCGGCCGATCTCGGCAGGCGCGGTCAGCCGGTAAAGCTTATGGATTTCAGACCAGGTCAGGTACCTGGTGTAGCGACCGCACATATCTTGCCCATAGTTTCGCAGCCGAGATCGAATGGGCCTCAATCCGACTTCGATCCTATCCTATCCAGTGCTTAGTGAACAAAAAGAGAACTCTGGAGTCAAATAGCGTCTTGACTCGATAGGAATATGCTCCTTATTCGAGGGACATCAAAAGCAGGAAAGAGTTATGCCGGAGGCAGAAAGCGTGCCGGAGGGCGAAGCCATGTCCGAGCTCGAACGCGCCGCGGAAGAAGCCCTTGCGGTCTCCAACGGGGATGTTGTGGCCGCGCTGTTGCGTGCCCTCAAGCGAAACGCTGCCTTGGAGTACGAATTGGCGTTGGCGAGGGGCGCCCTATCGCGCGGCTTTTCGCGCGGCTGGCATAGCAGAGGGGATTGAGTGGACGTGGCAGCGGATGAAGACAATTTTCGTATCGAGGTTTGGGACCGCGAGGAAAAGACCCACCTCGAAACTATCTGCCGGTCCCCGGATGCCATCGTCAGCCAGGCTGCTTGGCAAGCGGCTATTCGGCGTCGCCCCGGTATGCTGTTGATCCATTACAACAGCCGTCATGTGATGGAAAAGATCGTCACCCCTGGCGAAGTGAAAGTTCCGCCACAGACTATCATCGATGGCAGCGTTCACGCTGGCTTGGACGTCTCTTTGGGCGATCTTCGTGAATGGCACAGGCTACGCGCATGGTGCAAAAACTGCTCGCACCATGCAGATATCAATGCAGCGGCCCTGATAAGGAAACATGGCAAAGATGCGCTTTTCAGCTCGGTTGAACGATCTTTGTTGTGCACGAGCTGCGATAGAGGCGGTCCGG
>BFBZ01002025.1_pt1 | contig 11894 bp, 7 predicted proteins | sample 1888401 | NCBI WGS metagenome assembly BFBZ01 (sample SAMD00112614, study PRJDB3348) | symbiont metagenome | host: Chara braunii | reverse complement strand
TCCGGCAGCGGAATGAACTCGTGCTCCTGCGGAACGGCGGCGAAGCGGCCGGTTTTCCAGTCCTGCTTGGCCTGCTCGATGCGCTCCTTGCTGGAGGAGACGAAATTCCACCACACGTGGCGCGGCCCTTCCAGGGCGTCGCCGCCGAGGAACATCATCCGGGTCGGCTTCACCGTGCGCACGCTGATGGCGTCGCCCGGGCGGAAGATCAGGAGCCGCGGGCCCTCGTGGCGCTCGCGCGCGATCTCGACCTCGCCATCGACGATGTAGATGGCGCGCTCCTCGTGATCGGGATCGAGCGGCACCACCGTGCCGGCCTGCGCCGTGACCTCGACATAGAACCAGGGCGAGACCATCGTCACCGGCGAGGCCGCGCCGAACGCTTTGCCGGCAATGACGCGCGCGGAGAAGCCGGTGTCGCTGACCGTCGGCAGCGCGTCCGCCGCGTAGTGCTGGAAGCTCGGCGCGATCTCTTCCGATTCGACCGGCAGCGCGATCCAGCTCTGCAGGCCCAGCATCTTCTGCCCGTTCTGCCGCTGCAGGTCGGGTGTGCGCTCGGAATGCGCGATGCCGCGGCCCGCCGTCATCAGGTTCATCGCGCCGGGCTGGATCTCCCGCACGTTGCCCTCGCTGTCGCGATGCATGATGGCGCCGTCGAACAGATAGGTGACGGTGGCAAGCCCGATATGCGGATGCGGCCGCACGTCCATGCCCTTGCCGGACATGAACTGCACCGGGCCGAAATGATCGAAGAAGATGAACGGGCCGACCATCTGGCGTCGGCCGTGCGGCAGCGCGCGGCGCACCGCAAAACCGTCGCCGAGATCGCGGGTGCGCGGCACGATGACGTGCTCCAGCGCATCGCACGAGGTGGGATCGCCGAACTCGGGATCGATCGATGGCTGCCAGCTCATGGGGCGCTCCTGCAATGTGGTCGCGCGAGCTTAGCAGCTTCACGAAGGCGAGGGCAGGGCACGAGGTCGCGGCATCCGCGCGATTTGAACGAAGCGAAGCTCCGGCCTAGAGTTCCGGCGCTGACAACGGACCCGTGACGATGACGCTCGAAAGCCTCGATCTCGCGCTTCGCGCCGCCGCCATCGCGCTGCTGGCCGTGCTCGCCGTCGCGCTGGGACGCGATCTCGGCAGGCAATGGCGCGGCCGGCTCGCGATCGCGCTGGCGCTGGGCTCGGCCGCGCATGCCGCGACCTTCAACATCGGCGGCACGGCCGCGCCATCGCTCGCTTCCGCGCCGCTGATTGCGGTGGCGACCGCCGATATCGTCGTGCTCTGGCTGTTCTGCCGCGCGCTGTTCGATGACGGCTTTGCGTTGCGTTGGCTGCACGGCCTGATCTGGCTCGCGGTGTTCGGCTTCAGCCTGCTGAGCTGTCTCGTGCTGGGGCCTGCCGGACATGGACGGCTCGTGATCGTCGCCAATAATGTGCTGGCTCTCGGCTTCCTCGGCCTGACCTTGGCGCAGACCATCCGTTCCTGGGCGACGGATCTCGTCGAGGGACGGCGGCGCATCCGCGCCTTCGTCGTGATCGCGGCGCTGTCCTACGGTGGCGTCAATGCGCTGCTGCAGATGGCGTCCGCCGGCCGGGGCCCGTCGGAGCTCGCCAATGTGGTCAACGCGGCGATGTTCTTGGCCGTGGTCGGCACCGTTGCGCTGATGCTGCTCAAGGTCGGTGCCGGCGATGTGCTCGCGCCGGAGGCGCCACCGGCCGCGGCGCTCGAAGCGGTGGCTCCGAAAGCCGCCGACCGCAGGTTGGTGGACGCGCTGATGCGGCTGATGGCGGACGAGCGGGTTTATCGTCAGGAGAACGTCACGATCGGCATGCTGGCGACGAAGCTCTCCATTCCTGAATACCGGCTGCGGCGGCTGATCAATGGCGAGCTCGGCTACCGCAACTTCAACACCTTCCTCAACGCCCACCGCATCGAGGAGGCCAAGGCCGCGCTCGCCGATCCCGCCCAGGCCGAGGTGCCCGTGATCACCATCGCGATGGACGCTGGGTTCCAGTCGCTTGGGCCCTTCAACCGCGCCTTCAAGGCGGTGACCGGGGTGACGCCGACCGAATACCGGCGCATGAGGCTGTCGGCGGCGTGATCTGTTCAGCCTTGAAACTGCAGAGGAATTCCAGAATCGGCGAGATCCCGGCGATTCTCGGCTGGGATGATTTCCGAAATCGGCGAGCGTCCGGGCCGCAGCCGCAGTCTGGTCCGGCAGATCCAACTGCCGGAGCTCCTCATGACCAGACGTCGCCTGCTGCTTGCCCTCGTTGCCACCACCGCGCTGACCGCCCTGGCGGTCGGCGGCGCCCGCGCCCGCGATGTGCCGAAGGTGGCAACCGGCTTCATCGCCAGCCTCCTGTGCTCGGAGACCTTCGTCTCCGGTCTCGACCCGGACCGCACGCTCTCCGAGACCCGGGCCGCGATGCCCGGCGCCGGCCTGCTGAGCTGGGCGATGGACGTCCGCGTCGATCGCGCCGCCAAGGACGTCACCGTGACGCTGCTCGGGATCGGGCAGAGCCGGGCCGTGTATCGCGACGGGCTCGGCTGCCACATGGACCATGGCGAAGCGGCGGATTGGCCGGCCATCCGGCCCGCTGCGCCAACCCCCGCTTTGCTGCCCGACATCGCTCCGCCACGCGTCGTCGCGCCGGTCACTCCGGCCCTCGCGGCAGCGCTGGATCGCGCCTTTGCCGAGCCGGACTCGCCGCCGTTCCGGCATACCCATGCTGTCCTGGTGATGAAGGACGGCAAGGTGATCGCCGAGCGCTACGCCCAGGGCTTCACGCTCGACACGCCGCTGCTCGGCTTCTCTGCGACCAAGTCGATGACCGCGACCTTGATCGGCATTCTGGTCCGCCAGGGCAAGCTCGCGCTGCATACGCCCGCGCCCATCGCGGCGTGGCGGGACGACAAAGATCCGCGCCACGCCATCACCGTCGATCACCTCTTGCGCCACACCGCAGGCCTCGCGCTCGGCAGCTCGCTGCAGGCCTCGCTGTTCTCTGTGCTCGAGCCTGTCAACCGCATGAAATTCGTCGAAACGGACCGCGCCGCCTTCGCCGAAACCATGCCGCTCGAAACCACGCCGGGCGCGGTCAGCAATTATCACGACGGCAACACCGTCATCCTCTCTCATCTCATCCGCGACGCCGTCGGCGGCAGCGCTGCGGATGTGCTGCGCTTTGCGCATCGCGAGCTGTTCGATCCGCTCGGCATGACCAGCGTCACCCTCGAATTCGATGCCGCCGGCACACCGGAGGGATCGAGCCAGATGCTGGCCTCGGCGCGCGACTGGGCGCGGCTCGGCCAGCTGTATCTCGACGACGGCGTCGTGGCTGGCCGCCGCATCCTGCCCGCTGGCTGGGTCGCGTATGCCAGCGCGCCGACGCCCGGCGCGTTCGTCGGCCTCGGCGCTGGCTTCTGGACCAACAGTGGCGACAGCTTTGGCGCCAACTACCGCACCTCCCATGGCTGGCCGCGCGACGCGTTCTTCGCCAAGGGCACGCTCGGCCAATATGTCGTCGTCGTCCCGTCGGAGCGTCTCGTCATTACGCGTTTCGGCCGCACCGTGAACTGGCCGCCGGAGGCCGATGGCGTGGCGCAGCTCGTGAGCGACGTGATCGCGGCGACGCAGGGAGAATGACGCATGCGTTACGCTCTTCCCAAAGCGGTGGCCTGCTCGACACGTTCGAATCGCTCCAGCGACAGGATCGCGTCGGCGAAGCTCTGTGCCCGGCTGCTCAGCACTGGCCGCGCCAGCGTCAGAAACTTGTCGCTCATCGCCTGCGCTGTCGGAAACGAGGTCGGCTCGCCGGAGGGATCGTCGTGCAGCCGCTCGTGCACGCCATCTGCGGTGGTGATGGTGACGCGCGCGCCGAACGGATGGCTGCGGCCGATCTCCAATTTGTCGTCCTGCACCACGTCGAATTTGTCGGCGAGTGCATTGATCGCGGTGTCACCCAGTCGCGTGTAGTCGTCCCAGCCGAAGCGGCCCTGGTCGAGCGCAAGCGCGCCGGTGAAGAACATCGAGAACTGGCCGCCGACGATCGAGGTCGGATGGCGCTTGGTGGCGGCATCGCCGGTCAGGGTGATGCCGTTGCGATGCAGGCCGATCTCGACGCGCTTAACCTGGTCCGGCGTCAGATTGTGCTCGCGGCGCAGGGCGATGATGGCGTCGATCGCAGCATGGGTATAGCGGCAGCTCGGATACGGCTTCACGCCGATCTTCATTGTCTCGTAGGTGGAGCCGAGCCCTGCGACCGCCTTGTCGTGATGCGGCGTGTCGGTGTAGCCGACCAGCAGGCCGTGCTTGCCCTCGACGGATTCGATCGCGCCGACGAAGTCGTTCTTGGCGAGCGTCGCCGCGATCACGCCGTTCATCGCCGACGCCCCGACCTGATAGCGCTTGTTCCAGGCGCCGTTGACGAGAAACTGCAGCGAGCCCGCGGCCTGGCTGCCGGACACGCCGAAAGCGTAGATCAATTGCTGCTCCGACAGGCCGAACAGCTTGCCGGCGGCGGCCGCCGCGCCATAGGTGCCTGCGGTCGCGGTCGGGTGGAAGCCGCGGGCATAATGCGAGGTCGGATCGAGCGCGTTGCCGAGCCGGCAGCACACCTCGTAACCGGCGACGATCGCGGTCAGCACCTCGCGGCCCGAGGCGCCGACCATCTCGCCGACGGCGAAGGCGGCCGGCACCACCGGCGCGCTCGGGTGCAGCGAGGAATCGGCGTGGGTATCGTCGAAATCGAGCGAATGGCCCATCGTTCCGTTGAGCAGCGCCGCCACCGCCGGCGTCCAGGTTCTGTCGTCGCCGAATACGGTCGCCTCGCCCGCTGCATCGAGCTTCAGCGCCGCCAGCATCTTCACCACCGACGGCGTCGATTCCGCCTCGCGCCGGGCCCGGATGGCGCTGCCGAGGAAGTCGAGCGTCAGCACCTTGGCGCGGTCGAGCACCTCGGGCGGGATATCGTCATATTTCAGCTCCGCGACATAGGCGGCGAGCGTTGCGGTTTCCTGGGCCATCGTGTTTCCTCGCATCGTTGCAATGACCGTAGGCAAGCCGATTCCGCCTTTCAAGCCGGTTCGGCCCGGTGGGGAGCTGCCATGCCGCGATCGCGCTGGTGCTTTTCGAGGTGAGCGACTGATGGTGTCCTTGAAACGGCTGTTCGGCCGGTTGCGCGCCCGCAAGGCGCCGATGTCGCTGGCGGTCCGCGGCACGGTGGCGGCGACGCTTGCCTTCGCGATCGCCACGGCCTTCCACCTGAAGCTGCCGCTGTGGGCGGTGCTGACCTCGCTGATCGTGACGCAAGGCAGCGTCGGGCGCTCGCTGAAGGCAACGCGCGACTACATGTTCGGTACCATCGGCGGTGCGATCTATGGCGGCGCCATCACGGTCTTCATCCCGCATTCGGGCGAACTGCAACTGCTCGGCATGCTGATCCTGGCGGTGACGCCGCTCGCCTTCATCGCCGCGATCAATCCAAGTCTCAACGCGGCGACGGTGACGGCCGTGATCGTGCTGCTGGTGCCCACGATGGGCCATCTCGATCCGCTGGGATCGGCGATCGACCGTGTGTTCGAGGTCGCGGTCGGCGCGCTGACCGGCCTCGCCGTTTCGTTCATCGTGCTGCCGTCGCGCGCGCATGTGCAGATGCGTAGCGCGGCGGGGCGTCTGCTCGAGCTGATCGCAGCCGCCTTCACCGAGCTGCTGGCCGGCCTGTCGCGCGGCCGCGACAACGACGCGTTGCATCGGATCCAGGACGGCATCGGTACCGCGCTCACCGAATTGAATGCGACAGGAGCGGAGGCCGAGCGGGAGCGCTCGGCGCGGCTGTCCTCCGGCGCCGATACCGGCCCGCTGCTGCGGACGATCCTGCGCCTGCGCCACGACGTCGTGATGATCGGCCGTGCCAGCGTAGTGCCGCTGCCATCCGAGCTGCAGGCGCGCTTGTCGGGACCGGTGGCGCGCGTCAGCGATGCCATCGCGAGCTATCTGCGCGGCTGTGCCGCGGCCATCCGCAACGGTTCCGGCCCGCCGGCGATCTGGCCGATCCACGTCGCGGTGAAGGCCTATGCGGAAGAGGTCGCCGCCGTCCGCAGCGACCGTCTCACGCGGGGCCTGCCGGGTGACGCCGCCGAGCGCTTCTTCGCGCTCGGCTTCTCGCTGGAGCAGATGCGTCAGAACCTGATCGACCTCGAGCGCGTCGTTGCCGAATGGGCGGGCGCTTCGACCGGGAAACCGCATCCACCGGAGCGCGACGAGACGCCGGATACAGCGGGCGCCTGATCTCCTCATCGCGACAACCGCAGGAAGCGCAGCACCAGCAGGGCTGCATAGATGGCGGTGCCGATCGACAGGCCGATCCAGATCCCGGTCGCGCCGAGCGCGGTGTGGAAGGCGAGTGCATAGGAGGCGGGAAAGCCGATCAGCCAGTAGCCGAGCACGGCGAGCAGCAGCGGGATGCGCGTGTCCTTGATGCCGCGCAGCGCGCCGACCGCGATGGTTTGCAGCGCATCGGTGATGAAGAAGGTCGTGCCGACCAGGAGCAGCGTGGCAGCAAGTGCCACAGTCGCCGCGGCATCGGCGAGGCCGGCGCCAAGAAACAGCTGCGCGATCTCGAACCGCGCAAGGATGATGCCGAGCGTGAACAGCATGGCAAGGACGAGGCCGAGCAGCATCGCCATCAGGCCGGCGCGGCGCACACCGTGCGCATCGTTGCGGCCGGCCGCATGGCCGACGCGTACGGTCGCAGCCATGCTGATGCCGAACGGCACCATGAACAGGATCGCCGTGATCTGCAGCGCAATCTGATGCGCGGCGAGAGCGGCCGTGCTGATCAGCCCCATAAGGATCGCGGCCGCCGAGAACAGGCCATATTCGAGCAGGAACGACAGCGAGATCGGAGCGCCGATGATCAGGAGCTGCCGCATCAGCCGCCAGTCGATGCGCCCGAGCCGGGCCAGGACATGATAGTCGCGGAACGGCGGGCGCAACGCGGCGAACCACAGGCCGGCGAGAAACGTTCCGAGGTTGACGGTCGAGGTGGCGAGGCCGACGCCGGTCAGGCCGAGCTGCGGAAAACCCCAGTGGCCGTAGAGCAGCGGATAGACCAGCAGCGCGTTGAGCGGGATCGCGGCCAGGGTGATCCAAAGCACCGGCTCAGGGCGGTTGACGGCGCCCATGAAGCTGCGCAGCGCCAGGAACCACAGCATCGGCGCGATCCCCCAGGCGAGACCGGCGAGATAGTCCTGCGCGAGATGCGCCACGTCCGGCGCCTGTCCGAGTGCGAGCAGGATGATCTCGCCGTTCAGCGCGATCAGCATGATCGGCAACGCGATGAACAGCCCGGCCCACAGCCCGACACGCAGCGCGCGCCGGACCAGCCCGGCATCGGCCGCGCCGAACGCCTGCGCGGCGAGCGGCGCCACCGCGGACATCAGACCCATGCCGAGGGTGGAGCCGACGAAGTAGACGGTGCCCGCTAACGCGGCCGCTGCAACGGCATCGCCGCCGAGACGGCCGATGAAGGCGAGATCGGTCGACATCATCGCGATCTGCGACAGCTGCGTCAGCGCCATCGGCGCGGCGAGGCGGACCGTCTCCCAGAGGTCGAGCGCGAGAGAAGGTGTCGGCGCCGCCGGCGGCGGCGCGTGGTCGGTTCCGGCTGTGGAGGTCATGATCGAGGCTATAGCAGTCCCCGCAGTGTCGTGCACATCACGCCGTCGTCGTCATGGGCCGTGCGAGATGCGAGCGTCGCGGCAACATCATCGTTGGAGCTTGGGTTCGCGACGTCGGCCATCGCGGACTGCTCTCGTGCCGAACCAGATCGGATCGGACGGCCACACACGTTCCCGCGACACGGCGTGCCCGGGTGAGGCTCGATTTGCTCCCCTCGAACAGGAAGAGGGGCAGGGAAGGCCGGGTGCTTGACCACACCCATGGCCCGCCTGCAAAAGAAGTAGCAGGCGGCAGTCACCACAGGTGGGCCGCACATCCGGCCTTCCCTGCGCCATGGTTGGAACGGCTTATACGTACTCTCCCCGGGGACCGGGCTTGTTTGCCCCCGTCACCTGCGGATCGCCCGCCGGCTTGACCTCAGCATCGGGAGGCCAGGACCATACGATTTCGCCGTATGCGACAGCCCCTTCGTCCACGCGCCAGCCTCAAGAGAACCTGAGTGCGCGCTGTGAGCCGCCGCATCCATCGCATCCCACCCTCAACGGTCCGTGACGATCGCGAAGCGCCCCTCTCATGAGGACGGGACGGGTGCATTGTTTCTGATTTTCGAAATAGAAGCAAGCGAAAAATTCTGAAAACCGGCAAAACGCAACGTGGTGGCTCGGCTGGGCTGCCGCGCGGTCCGATGCGTTCTCCGTCATTGCTTGCGGAGTATTCAATCTGGGGACGGAGAGCCGGCGCGGCAGCGGGTCGAAGACTTGCGGAATCAGGCGGCCGTTGCGACCTGCCGGAGCATCGCCTTCACGACGAGGCGGTGAAACGGCTTTATCACGGCGAGATAGACGCGGCCGAGAGCGTTGTGGGTCTGCACCAGGGTGCTCGCTGTTACTTGCGTGGTCGCGCGATGAGAGACCACGTCGACCAGGACACGAAAATCCAGATGCTTGTCGTCGAAGCCGAGCACGATTCGTTGCGGCGTTTCGTCCACGACAGGAAACATCCCGATCAGAGGACGTGGGTTGCCTGGGTCCGCGCCCGAGGTCTTCAGACCGAAGGGCCTGACCAGCAGGTTACGGAGCTTCAGGAGCGCCGCCATCCACCAGGGCGCGTGACCGAGCATGCGCTCAGCCGCCGTGCGGGCATCGATGGCCGGCTCGTCAATCGCGATGCGAAATGCATCAGCGAACTCCGCGCCGGCGAGCCATCTGGTGCGGTCGACGTCGGGAGTGATCTCGCTAATGGCCATGTGCAATGAGCCTCACATGTCACGGCTGTTCCCGCGCTGTGCGCGATACGAAGCATCATCGCACACGCATGTCCGCGAAGCCAGCACGCGAATGCCATAGCGCTGCTCGCAATGACGTCGGAGAAATGCTGCGTGAATGGCGCTACCGCCCGCGTTCCGGCACGCGCGTGATCTTGGCGCCCAGCGCATTCAGCCGCTCGTCGATACGTTCGTAGCCGCGCTCGATCTGGTCGGCGTTGTCGATATACGAGGTCCCCTCGGCGCACAGCGCGGCGAGCAGCATGGCCATGCCGGCGCGGATGTCGGGGGAGACGACGCGGGCGCCGCGCAGCCGGCTGGGGCCGGCGACGATGGCGCGGTGCGGGTCGCACAGCACGATGCGCGCGCCCATCGAGATCAGCTTGTCGACGAAGAACATCCGCGACTCGAACATCTTCTCGAACATCAGGATCACGCCCTCGCATTGCGTGGCGGTGACGAGCGCGATCGACATCAGGTCGGCGGGAAAGGCCGGCCAGGGCTGGTCCTCCAGCTTCGGCACGTGGCCGCCGAAATCGTCCTTGATCCGCAGCGTCTGCTCCGAGGGCACGATGAGATCGTCGCCGGCAACCTCGCAGACGATGCCGAGCCGCTCGAAGCCCATGCGGATCGAGCGGAGATGCTCGGTGCCGGCGCGCACGATGCGTAAGGGAGAGCGAGTCACGGCGGCAAGGCCGATCAGCGAGCCGACCTCGATGTGATCGGGCTGGATCGAGTAGCTCGCCTGGCCCAGCGTGCTGGCGCCATGGATCACCATCGTGTTGGTGCCGATGCCCTCGATGTTGGCCCCGAGCGCCACCAGGAAATGCGCAAGATCCTGCACGTGCGGCTCGGAGGCGGCGTTGCGCAAGTAAGTCGTGCCGTGGGCGGCCACCGCGGCCACCAGCGCGTTCTCGGTCGCGGTGACACTGGGCTCGTCCAGGAAGACGTCGGCGCCCTTGAGGCCGGAGGCGCGCAGCTCGATCTTGTCGGTTGCGGTGACGGTGGCGCCGAGCTGCTCGAAGGCGAGGAAATGCGTGTCGAGGCGGCGGCGGCCGATGACGTCGCCGCCTGGCGGCGGCAGCGCCACTTCGCCGCAGCGGGCGAGCAGGGGCCCTGCCAGCAGGATCGACGCGCGGATGCGCGCGCAGAGGTCCGGATCGAGGTCCGCGGCGCGGATCTCCTTGGCATGGATCGTGAGCCTGTTCCGGCCGCGCCATTCGGCGGAGGCGCCGACCGAGCGCACCAGCTCGACCAGCGTCTCGGTGTCGCGGATGCGCGGCACGTTGTCGAGCGTGACCGGATGCTCGGTCAGCAGCGCGGCGGCGATGATCGGCAGCGCGGCGTTCTTGTTGCCGGACGGCTCGATCGCGCCCTTGAGCCGGTGACCCCCCTCGACGATGTATTGAATGGGCGCCATGCGCGAAAAGTCCGTTCTGAGATGGTGATTCGCCCGGGGACCGGCGAAAGCGGAACATCGATCTTCAACGGAATTAACACGGAAGGGACGGGCAGGCCACTGCTCCGCAGACTCAGGGTGCGCCTGGTCGTCTATCGCGCCAGTGCGGAGTATCCTCGAGCTGGACGTCGCGACTACACGTCCACGTTGGCCGATAGCGAGTTGTCCTGGATGAACTCGCGGCGCGGCTCGACCACGTCACCCATCAGCTTGGTGAAGATGTCGTCGGCCTCGTCGACCTCCTTGACCTTCACCTGGAGCAGCGTACGGGCCTCGGTGTCGAGCGTGGTCTCCCAGAGCTGTTGCGGGTTCATCTCGCCGAGGCCTTTGTAACGCTGCATGTTGATGCCCTTGCGGCCGGCATCGGTGACCGCCTCGAACAAATCGACCGGGCCATGGATCACGGTCTGGACGTCGCCACGGCGCAAGGCGCCGGGCTTCGCATAGGCCTCCTGCAGGCGGGCCGCATATTCGTCCAGCTTGCGGGCATCGACGGACGCGAGCAATGCGTCGTCGATGACGGCAACGTCCTTGACGCCCCGCACGGTGCGCTCGAAGGCGAAGCCCTGGCCCTCGACGAAGTGGCCGATCCAGCCGCGCTCGACCTCGTCGGCCAGCACGTCGAGCCGTTTTGCGATGTAGGCGGCCGCGGCGTCCGCCGTCGGGATGTCGCGGGTGATATCCGGGCGCAGCACGCCGGCGATCGCGGCCTGCTCGACGACCTTGCGGTCGTAGCGCGTGTGCAGGTTACGCAGGATGTTGCGGACGAGACGCGCTTCCTCGACCAGCGCCAGGAGGTCACGCCCCTTGCGCTCCTCGCCTTCCGCTGTCTTGAACACGCAATCGTCGAGGCCGGTGCCGATCAAATAGTCCTCGAGCGCGCGCTCGTCCTTCAAATACTGCTCGGACTTGCCGCGCGTGACTTTGTAGAGCGGCGGCTGGGCGATGTAGAGGTGGCCGCGATCGATGATCTCGCGCATCTGCCGGTAGAAGAAGGTCAGCAGCAGCGTGCGGATGTGGGCGCCGTCGACGTCGGCGTCCGTCATCACGATGATCTTGTGATAGCGCAGCTTGTCGATCGAGAACTCGTCGCTGATGCCGGTGCCGAGCGCGGTGATCAGGGTGCCGATCTGCTCGCTCGACAGCATCTTGTCGGGGCGCACGCGCTCGACGTTGAGGATCTTGCCGCGCAGCGGCAGCACCGCCTGGAACTCGCGGTTGCGGCCCTGCTTGGCGCTGCCGCCGGCCGAGTCACCCTCGACGATGAAGAGCTCGGACTTGGCCGGATCCTTCTCCTGGCAGTCGGCGAGCTTGCCGGGCAGCGAGGAGACGCTGAGCGGGCTCTTGCGGGTCAGCTCGCGCGCCTTGCGCGCGGCCTCGCGTGCCGCCGCGGCCTGGATCACCTTGCCGACGATGGTCTTGGCCTCGCCAGGATGCTCCTCGAACCAGGCGGCGAGCGCCTCGTTCAGAACGTTCTCGAC
>BFBZ01000005.1_pt600 | contig 11917 bp, 12 predicted proteins | sample 1888401 | NCBI WGS metagenome assembly BFBZ01 (sample SAMD00112614, study PRJDB3348) | symbiont metagenome | host: Chara braunii | reverse complement strand
ATTTATTTCCGGCCATGCCGCCGGCGCGGCAAGGCCATGCCAAAACCGCTCTATGACTTCAGGCGTCCGCTTTCATACTGTGGTTGATAAACACAAATATATATGAGCGGCGAGCGCGCTCCGGGTTCAGCCGGTTGCGCGCGGCTCGCCGGTGACGGTCAAGCCGCCGGCGTCAGGTGCCGCAGGAGGATTCATGCGAGATCCGTTTCCAGGCTTTACAGCGCTAGCGGTGGCAAATGGCCATAATTTGGACCTCCAGGTCGTGGGCCTCGGATATGACGGCAAGGTTTATCTTGCCGCATCCCAGTGCTCGCAGACCGGCATCTGGAGAATTCGGGATATCAACGAACTTTCGTTCGCCCAGCGGTCATACTCCGACATCATCATGTCCGTCGGAACCGACGGCAACCTCCATCTGGTCGGCTTGTCGGATGCCCAGGCCTATCGCATCGCCTGGCAGGACAAGAAGGACGGCAGCTGGCACCAACCCCAAGACGATGGAGCGCTGTGGCCCGACACCCTGTTCCTGACCATTCGCATGGGACTTGGCGCGGACGGGAAACTCCAGGTGCTCGGCATCAGGGACGACGGCGTCGTCTACCTGATCGCCTGGCAGGACAGGGACGGGGCCGGGACCTGGCACAAGTCCCACGAACTGCTTCCACAATGGAAAAAGAAGTTCTTCAAGCTGGAAATGGGAATCGGCGCAGACGGAAATCTCCAGGTCTTCGGCGTGGAGGACGATACGCTTAACGCGTACATTATCTGCTACCAGAACCAAAGAGGATCCTGGGGCAGAGCGGATCATCCAAACGGCGATGGAGCGCTGTGGCGTAGCCTTCGTGTCGAGAAGATTGCGTTTGGCAGGGGTGTCGACGGCACACTACAAGTTCTGGGCTTGTGCAGTTCCGACTCCATCCTGGCGGGGGACGTCATGCTCCTGGCCTATCAGCAGAGATCCGGATGGAGGACCGACGGCCAAAAAGAAAGCCTGCGACCCGGGACAAAATTCAAGGCGCTGACGACAGGCACGCGACGCGACGGACATCTCAATGCGATCGGCCTGAGTGAGGATGACGGGCAGGTCTACCTGGTGGCGGCGCATTCGGGCGATGGCTGGGCGGCGCCAACGGGCCCTGATGCCGGAATCCTGGGCGGGCGCTCCGCAGGCGGATATACAGCGATCACGACCGCGCACCGTCATACATCCAACCTGCTGATTGCAGCCGTGGGTGATGGCGTTGATGCCGGCCTCCCGGCCATCGCCGCCAAAGCCACAGTCCCCTCGAACGAAGGAAGCTGGCGGGCGGGACAGTCACTCTCCCAGCGGGATCACGTCGGAAGCTGGAATATCCGGATCGATGACGTCCGGAAGGCTTTCAGCGCGGTCAAAAGCGATGGCACCTTCGAACAGTACTATGCGCCCATCCCTTATCGCGATGTCGAAGCTGTCCCTTACAAGCACATTCAGGGAATGGGCCGATATCGTGGATATGACATCTTTACGCACAGCGATGCCACCTCGAATTCAAAGGGGGGGTGGTTCCTGGTGGGAGATCGGATCTCCCGGAAACTCGTCAACATGTTCTATGTCCCGGATAGATACAACCATCCGTCCGGATGCCAGGTGATCGGCAACTACCTCGCCGTAGGGCTGGAAAAGGTCGACGGGCCCCAGGGCAACGGCTTCGACGGGCTCGTTCGCTTCTACTGGCTGGGATGCCTGACGGACCAGCAAGAACCTGCGCTGCTGTCCGCCGTCCACCCCCAGGCCAACCGCAAGGGCGCCGGCGCCGTTGCCATCACCGACATCGGAACGGGATCGGCCCGGCACTACGTCATGGCGGTGTACGACGACGGGGCCGTGACGCTGTCCAAGTCCAATGGCTACCTGCTGGATGATCCGGAGTGCCGGTTCACCGACCTGTTCAATCAGCGACTGGGGGCCCATGGCGCCGACAATATTTGCCTCGTCACGCAGGCCGCAGCCGCGGACACACCGGAAAAGGTCTACCTGATTTCCTTGACCTCCAGCGGCGGTCCTCCCTTGTCCTATGACGATTGGGCGGATCTGTACGAGGTCGACTTCAATGCTGGCCAGGTGAGGCTGGTGGATTCCCGGCACATGACGACTCACGGCGGGCTGGCGCCGGGGCTATTTGGGGTCCATTTCCGCTTCGGGGCCGGGATCGAACTGCTCGACAACAAACGTTTCAGCTTTTGCTGCAGCGAGCGGAATGTCCTCATTCATCTGGATGCTAATACCTTCTTTCCAGATGGATCCGTTTCGTCAAGCTGATGCTCCAGATCATGCTCTAAAGGCGAGCCCCATCATTGATGATCTCACGTGGCATGATCGGTTCCGCTGCGCTCAACCCGCCAGCCGGCCGGAGAGTGTCGGCGCCGGCTTTGCCAGGCCCAGGTGATCCCGAAAGGTCGATCCTGAATATTCGGTGCGGTAGATGCCGCGCCTCTGCAGTTCGGGCACCACCAGGCTGGCGAAGGCTTCGACGGACTCCGGGACATAGGGCGGGAAGATGTTGAAGCCGTCGGCGGCCCGCTCGTCGAACCAGAGCTGGATATAATCCGCGACCTCGCGTGGATTGCCGACGACGGTAGCGCCCGTGCTGATGTGCCCGAGAATGAGATCACGATACGTCAGGCGATTGGGGCCCTTCACGTCTCGGCGTGTGAGGCGGGTGACGTTCGCAAACAGTCGCTGCCCCTCTTCATTGGCTTGCGCCAGCACCTGCGGGTCGACGGGCGCATCCCGATCCCGACCAGCGATGTCGACACCGATGACGGCCGACACCGCCGTGAGGTTGCGGCGTTTCCCCATTCGGCCCAGGGAACCGTAGCGGCTTGCCTCGCCGCCATCGCCCTCCGGCTCCAGCGCAACGAAGGAGTTGAGATGATCGAATATCTCGACCGCCTTCTCCGTGGTCTCGGCAACGATGGGCGTCAGCCCGGGCAGGATGGCGATGTCATCGTCCGCCCTGCCATATTTGCGAGCCCTGGATTTGATATCGGCATAGTAGGCCTTGGCGCTCTCGATCGTCGCCTGGCCGGCGAAAACGACGTCGGCGTCGCGCGCGCCGAGTTCGCGCGAACGATCCGAGGTGCCGGCGTGCAGGATGACAGGATGCCCCTGGGGCGGGCGCCTGATGTTGAGCGGTCCGGCGACGTCAAAATTGCGCCCCTTGTGATGCAGCGGCGTGGCTGCATCGCTGTCCCATAGTCCCCGCACCACGATGACGAACTCATCCGCCCAGTCATAGCGCTTCTCGGTGTCCCAATGCGCCTGGCGCGAGAAATTGCCGGCCGCGATCTCGTCGGCGCCCGTCACCAGATTCCACGACGCCCGGCCCTGGCTGAGATGATCGAGCGAAGCGAACATGCGGGCGAGATTATAGGGATCGTAATAGGTCGGGTTGGCGGTGACGACGATGCCGATATGGCTGGTCGCCGCCGCCAGGCTCGCACCGGATACAAAGGGTTCGAGGCGCGACATCTGCGAGGGGTTGGTGCTCTGCAGGCTCGGGTCGCTGGCCAGCCGGTCGCCGAGGAAGAGGAAGTCGAACTTGGCCTTTTCCGCGAGTTGGGTGACCCCCTGCAGGAATTCGATGTCGAAGGCCGCGCCGGCATGGGAGGACGGATAGCGCCAACCGCTCGGGTGTGTGCCGCCCGCCCAGAACATCAGGCCGAAATGAAGTTCTCGCTTGGACATGATGAAAAGCTCGTGATGGATTCAGGCTGCAGTGCTGGTCGGCTGCGATGCTGCGGTTTCAAAGACATTGCGCGGCCGCGCCAGACCGAACCGCTCACGCAGGGTGGCTGCCCCATCACCGGGTCGCAGCCGCTGCCGCCGCGCCAGCTCCGGCACGACGTGCGCCGAGAAAGCATCGAGGCGGTTGCGCAGCACGGGAGGCGCCACCAGGAAACCGTCAAGCCCCACGGCCGCGGCCGCGGCCTCAATTCGGTCGGCGATCTCGGACGGACTGCCCGCCAGAGGATGGCCGGCGGACGTTGTCGGTATATCCGCGGCATCGTCCGGCCTGACGAACGGCTCGATCTCCCCCAGCAGCACGATATGCTGCCGCTCCCGATGGGCGACTCTCGCCGAGCCGAGCACAATGTCCCGCAGGGCTTCGATGGTCCCGGCCTCCTCCGCACCTGTCTCTTATACACATCTAGATGTGTATAAGAGACAGCCCACAGACTGCGCGCGATATCGACGATCTCGCCGGCTCGCTCGTAGTGGGCGTCCGGCGCATCGTCCGCCCGCCCGTAGTTGGCGCCGGCGGGATCGACCGTGCCGGTCGAGACGGCCCAGCCGGCTCGCCCATGTGTGACGTGGTCGAGCGAGGCGGCGAGACGTGTGACATTGTAGGGTTCGACATAACTCGTATTGGCCGTGGCGATCAAGCCGATGCGGCTCGTCCTGGTTGCGAGAAAGGACGCCGTCGTAAACGCTTCGCTGCGCGCAGGCGCCGCACGTCCAACGCTGTCGTCGATCAGGAGGAAGGCGAAGCCCGCGTCTTCCAGATTCCGGGCCAGCGTCGTCAGATGACCGGGATTCAGGGGATCGAAGCTCTCGTCGTGAGTCTGGCGACCGGATTGCGGCGCATAGAGAAAGCCGAGGTGGAACGGTCCAGGCATCGTGGTCTCCGGTCTGTCAGGCGACGGTTGCGGTGATGCCCGGCTCCAGCGCGCGCAGCGCCTCGTAGATCCGGGCTTCCTGTTGCAGAAGTTCGATGTCGCCGCGCCGGCGCGGGCGCGGCAGCTCGAGGGTGATGATGTCGGCAATCCGTCCGGGACGCGGCGACAGCAGCACGATGCGATCGGCGAGAAACACCGCTTCTCCGACATCGTGCGTCACGAAGACGATGGTTGTCGGCACACGTTGCCAAATCGCGAGTAACAGTCAATGATCCGGTCCGCCAGAAACAACGCTTCGTCGATATCGTGCGTCACGAAGACGATGGTTGTCGGCACACGTTGCCAAATCGCGAGTAACAGTCAATGATCCGGTCCGCCAGAAACAACGCTTCGTCGATATCGTGCGTCACGAAGACGATGGTCTTGCGCCGCTGCTGCCAGATGCGAATCACGTCTTCCTGCAGCTTGTTGCGGGTGACGTAGTCGACGGCCCCGAACGGTTCATCCATCAAGAGGACATCGGGATCCCCGACAAGCGCGCGTGCGATTCCGGCACGTTGCTTCATGCCGCCGGAGATCTGGTGCGGAAACTTGTCGCCGAAGCCATCGAGGCCCACCAACGACAGATGATCGTCGACCAAGCGCCGTGCTTGCGCCTTGTCCAGTCCGCGCAGCTCCAGCCCCAGCCCGACATTGGCGGCAACCGTCCGCCACGGGTAGAGCGATGCATCCTGGAAGACGACGCCGAGTTCGCTGCCCGGGCCGGTAATCGGCGTGCCGCGAAAGAGGGCCGAGCCGCCGCTCGGCTGCTGCAGTCCGGCGAGAATCTCCAGAAGCGTGCTCTTGCCGCAGCCGCTGGGACCGAGAAGGACGATGAACTCGCCCTCCGCGATCGAAAGGCTGACGTTGCTGAGCGCACGCACGGGCGGCGTGCCGGGATAGGTCTTGTCGAGCGATCTGACGATGAAGGCAGGCATAGGCTTGCGTCCCCCGCTTCTTCAGTTCGTCTTGCGCGAGGGATAGACGAAGGGTTTGACATAATCCTGGGGGATGAAGCGGACATCGATGTATTTGGCGGCGTCATAAAACTCCTTCTGATTGCCGACATCGATCTCCAGCTGCTGGGTATCGTGGATCGCCTTGGGATCGATCGCCGGATTGGCGTCCCAGACGTCGTCCTCCTGATAGATCGCGCGCTTCACTGCATCCGGATTGATCTTCAGGCGGGCCTGCAGCCACGGCAGATATTCGTCATAGTGCGCCTTGGCATAGGTGTAGGATTTGAAATAGGCGCGCAGCCCCCGGCGCAGCAGATCGGGATCCCTGGCGATCACGTCGTCGCCGGCGATCAGAACGCCGGTGTGATAGGTTGGCAGGTAGTCCCAGGCGCGGGCAAGCGTGGTCGACACACCCTCGATCTCGCCGAGCGCCGCGAAAGGCTGATGGATGATGGTGGCGTCGACCTGGCCGGTTTCGAGCGCGCCATACGCCTTCTCGGTGGCGCCGGCTGCAAACAGCGTGACGTCCCGGCTTGGATCGATGCCTTCGGCCTTCAGCAGATAGCGGGCGACCGATGCGAGATTGCCGCTGGTGTCAGGGCCGACACCGATCGTCTTGCCCTTGAGATCGGCGAAGGACTTGATGCCTTTCCGCGCAATGAGGAAATAAGGCCCCTTCGAGCGGAAGGCGGCGGAGACGATCTTGATCGGCGCGCCCAAGGCAGCCGCGCGCAGATAAACGCTGGTCGGCCCGAAGGCGAAGGTCACATCACCTCGCGAGGTAGCGGTGACGGGATCCTGCGTGCCGACGAATTCGACCTTGAGCCCTTCCTCGGCGAAGAACCCTTTCTCCACACCGAACACAATCGGCTGCTGCGTATAGGTCGTCGTATCCTGAAGCTTGAGCGTTTTTGTCTCCTGCGCGCCGACCGCCGCCGGGAGGCCGAGGGCAAGTGCCGTGACGATGAGAAGACGAGCCGCAAGGCTTGTTGAGACAAGGCTCGTTGAGACAAGGCCTGGTGAGAGCATGATCGATCCTTCGATTGGACAATGGCGGAGCGACGCGGGACCCGTGTCCCGAATCCGAAGTTCGCATCACTCAACCGCACCTTCGGAGCGAACTTCGGATTCGAAGAGGACACTGGCAACTTATGATTCTAGTGCCGCTTTTCGATCTGAAGTTCCTGGGACGGACTCGCGGCAAGCGGTGCAGGAACTTCGGATCGGCGGCACCAGGATCGGTCAGGCGTATTTCCATCGCAGCAGCACGCGCTTCTCGAGCAGATCGACCAGGGTGATGATCAGCAACGCGATCGACGTGACGAGAATGACGAGGGCAAACACACCGGCCGTGTCGTAGATACCCGAGAGCTTGTTGAGGAGGTTGCCGACACCGGCCTTCGAGGCGACGATCTCGGCGAAAAGCGTGGCGAGCAGGCAGGTCGCCGCTTCGATGCGCACCGCAGCCATGATCGATGGCGCGGCCGACGGCAGCACCACTTTCCAGACGATCTGGCGCCGGCTCGCGCCGAGCGTCCGCGCCACCTTGATATGGCTGTCCTGAACCTGCTTGATGCCGGCGACGGTGTTGAAAACGAAAAGAAAGTAGCAGAACAGAAAAATGATGAACACCTTGTGCCCAAAGCCGAGGCCAAGATAGAGCGTGAGAAGCGGAATGATGGTGACCTTAGGGATTGCCATCAGCCAGATCAGAAAGGGATTGAGGAACTGGTTCACCCTTGGAAGCAGGCCCATGGCGATGCCGGTCGCGATGCCGGACACTGCGCTCAGTCCCACTCCGACCGCAGCTTCGGCCAATGTCACCGACAGGTGGAAGAGCAGATGCTCGCTGGTGAAGAGTTGCGGGAAGGCTGCAAGAATCTGGGTGGGCGAAGCCAGATAGATCCGCTTCACCGCGCCGCTGTCCACAGCCACCTGCACGCCGAGCAGAATCATGGCGACCACCACAATCTGGGAAATCGCGATCCACGGCATCTTCGCGCCGATGGCGAGAAACCGGCGCGCCGTGCGGTTTTCCTTATCGACAACTTGAACGCTGGCGGCTTCGATCGTCTCGACTGACATGGCTTTGCCTTCTTCGCACGGGAGGCGAACACCATGGTCGCGCCTGCAATATTGTCGTCACGCTAAACTCTACTATTACGATAGACAATATATTATTTGTGCGACCTGATGGCGCCTGTCCGCGAACAGGCCGTGCGACAGTGAAGGAAGATACGGATGAAATATGGGACGCTCGGCAACACCGGCATTGTGGTGTCGCGACTGGCTTTCGGATGCTCCAGCTACGGCGCGAAGAATTGGATGCCATGGGCGTTGAGTGAAGAAGAAGCGCAAGACCATTATCGCCACGCTTTCGAGGCTGGTTTTTCATTTTTCGACACGGCCGATTCCTATTCGTCCGGCCTCAGCGAGGAAATTCTCGGACGCGCCGTGAAGCGTTTCGGCCCGGGACGCGATCGGATCGTCATCGCCACCAAGGTCTTTGGCGTCATGGGGCCGAACGCAAATCAGAAAGGCCTGTCGCGCAAGCATATCCGCCATGCCATAGACGACAGCCTGCGTCGTCTCGGCACTGACTATGTCGATCTCTACCAGATTCATCGCCTCGATCCGCTGACGCCCGACGAGGAGATCCTGGAGGGACTGGACGCGGTGGTACGCGCGGGCAAGGCGCTCCACATCGGCGCGTCCAGCATGCACGCGTTCCAGTTCGCCAGGCTTCAGGCCCTGGCTCAGGCGAACGGACTGACGAAATTCGTCACCATGCAGAACAAGTACAATCTTCTCTATCGAGAGGAGGAACGAGAAATGATTCCTCTCTGCCTCGATCAGGGCGTCGGCATCATCCCCTACAGCCCCCTCGCGAGAGGATTGCTTGCCGGCAGCCGCCGTGCCGAGACCGAGCGATCGCGCGTCGTGAAAGATTTCTCCCGCCCCGAGGACGACGCGGTGATCGACAGCGTGCTCGCCCTGGCGCAGGCCCGCGGATACAAGCCAGCGCAAATTGCGCTTGCCTGGCTCCTGCACAATCCTGCGGTGACGGCGCCGATCGTGGGCGCCACCAGGCTCCATCACATCAGCGACGCTGTTGCCGCGCTCGATATTGAGCTCGCGGACGACGAACTCAATGCACTCGAGCAGGCCTATCGTCCGCAACAGGTTCAACACGACCGCAACGAAGAGATTCTATCGGGACAAACCGCGGCGGCCGATCTCAGGCATCTGTTCCGCAGGGAGATCGGCCAGAAACAACCTGTAAATCGCCATTGAGTGGGCAAAAAAGACGAGACACATCCATGTTCCCGGCCCCATGGAGCGGCCTCACGCGGGCGCGGCCGGGACCGGAAGGCCCGCGCAGCCCACGGCCGGCACGCCCCTCAAGATGACTGCTCGCATTTTTGCATATGAAGGCTCTATCGCCTTCAATCTTCCGTCCGCCCCTGCTGCGCCAACCAGTCACAGAACAGGAGAGACGCCGGATCGGCCCGATGCGCCTCGGGCAAATAAGCGAAGTAGCTGCGCGCCGGCAGGCTGATCCCGGGGAAAGGCACCACAAGACGTCCGGCGGCAACATCATCGGCGACCAGAGCCGTGGGGCCCATCGCCACGCCGAGGCCGTCGATCGCGGCCTGGATGGTCAGATAGAAATGATCGAACGTCAGCGACGATGCCGGCTCCAGCCCCGCATGGCCCGCCTCGGTCAACCAGTCGCGCCACAGCCGCGGCATCGATGAAACATGCAGCAGCGTGTGGCGTGACAGATCAGCGATTTCCGTCAGCGGCAATCGCGCCTCCAGCGCCGGCCCGCAAACCGGCAGCCGGCGCTCCGACAACAGCGGCCGCGACACAAAACCGTGGAATGTGTCCGGGCCGCCGCGGATCACCACATCGAACGGCTCCGGCAGGGAGTCGACGGGATCATTGGATGTGGTCAGCCGCACCGCGATGTCCGGGTGCTCGCTGCGAAACAAGGCCATGCGCGGCAGCAGCCAGCGCAGGCTGAAGGTGGCGAGCGCGTTGACACGCAGAACCGCAGCGGGTGGTTCGCCATGCCGCCCCCGATGCAGTTGTACGGCGGCGGAGATGCGATCAAGCGCGGGGCCGAACTCAGCCAGCAAGGCCGCGCCACCCGGCGTGAGCATCACCCGACGGCTGAAGCGCTGGAACAGCGCCGGCGCGCCGAGCCAGTCCTCCAGCAGGCGCACCTGCTGACTGATCGCGCCATGGGTCACGCCGAGCTCGTTCGCGGCATCCTTGAAGCTGCCGTAGCGGGCGGCCGCCTCGAAGGCCCGCACGGCATTCAGCGGAGGCAGGGGACGACGTTGCGAAGGCATGGGCCGACCGTAAGCGTTAGTTTTATTAACTCATGGGCTGAATATTATTGGTTTGCGACAATCCTGTGAAGAGGCGCATAATTCGGAAAAATAAGCTTTTACGGAAGGGTGGAAGCTCTGCTTTCGAGCTTCGTGAGATCCATGCTGCAGCACTTCTTTGTTTCAGATTTTCTATCAAGGGCCGGCGGGCGCGGTCCCGACGTCTGGCTGGAGGCCGGGCGGAGTATCGAGGCCGGACACCGCACCCCGGCTCCCATCAGCTGGCCATTGCGGCTGCTGATCGCGCTCGCCCTGATGCTCCTGCTGCAACTGGCTGATGTCGTCATCCCGGCTTCGGGGCACCCATGGGCATATCATGGGTGAACTGACGGCAAGCCCCGTGGAGGCCATCGCGCCCGATCGCTCCAGCGCGACGCGCACGCTGACCGTGACCGGCGTCAATCACGCGCTCCACGACGGCTACACGGATCTGATCTATGTGCTGCTGCCGATCTGGCAGACGGAGTTCGCGCTGAGTTACGGCGTGCTGGCCGCCATGCGCGCCCTCTATGCCGGCGCCATGGCTGGATTGCAGATCCCGGTCGGCCGGCTGGCTGAAACGATCAACGGACGAACGATCCTGGCGCTTGGCACCGCGCTCTCGGCCATCGGCTACATTTTCGCCGGGCTGTCCGGCGGCGTGATCGGACTGGGCCTCGCGCTCGCCTTGTCCGGCGCCGGTTCGAGCACGCAGCATCCGATCGCGTCGGCCGCGGTGGCGCGAGCCTACGGGACGGCGGCCCGAGGGCCGCTCGGCATCTACAACTTCACCGGCGATCTGGGAAAGGCCGCACTCCCCGCGATCACGTCGCTGCTGCTGCTGGTGATGCCCTGGCGGCACGCGCTGCTGCTGCTGGCCGGCGCCGGACTGCTCGTCGCGGCCGCGGTGTTTTTTCTGATGCCGCCGGTCGGCAAAGCCATCGCAGCAAAGACTGTCGCGACACAGCGCACGGCCGGCGGCCGTGGCGGCTTTTTCTGGCTGTTCTCGATCGGGATCCTCGACACCGCGGTGCGGATGGGCCTGCTCACGTTCCTGCCGTTTCTGCTGCATGCCAAGGGCGCATCGCTGCCGATGAGCGGGTTGGCGCTGACGCTGGTCTTTGTCGGCGGCGCCGCCGGCAAGTTCGTCTGCGGCTGGCTGGGCGAACGTATCGGCGCACTGCGCACCGTGCTGCTGACCGAAGGCGGGACGGCGGCGTGCATTCTCGCCGTGCTGGCGCTGCCGCTGATGCCCGCGGTCGCGCTGCTGCCGCTGCTCGGCGTGATGCTGAACGGCACGTCCTCGGTGCTGTACGGAACTGTGCCGGAGCTCACGCCTCCGCATCGCGCGGAACGCGCCTTCGCGCTGTTCTACACCGGCACCATCGGATCGGGTGCGCTCTCGCCGGTGCTCTACGGCCTGCTCGGCGACGCCTTCGGCCCCACCATCGCCACCGCCGCAACCGCCGCCACCGCACTCGCTATCTTTCCGTTGGCGCTCGCGCTGGCACGGCATCTTGCACCGACCATTGCGGAGACCCCCGCATCCTGACGGTCCAATGACCTCGGACCAGGGGTTTGACGTCCCGGGCCCGGCAAGCCAGTTTGCCCGGCATGACGACATCGATTCCGGACGCACCGCGCTCCCCTTTGCAGTCTCCTTGGCGCGCCACGGTGCTCACGCTGTTTCCCGAGATGTTTCCCGGGCCGCTGGGCATCAGTCTCGCCGGCAGGGCGCTGTCGTCCGGGCTGTGGGCGCTGGATACCGGCGACATTCGCGATGCTGCGACCGATCGTCACCGCAGTGTGGACGATACCCCCGCCGGCGGCGGGCCGGGGATGGTGCTGCGGGCGGACATCCTGGCGCGGGCCATCGATGCCGCC
>BFBZ01000028.1_pt5 | contig 11926 bp, 11 predicted proteins | sample 1888401 | NCBI WGS metagenome assembly BFBZ01 (sample SAMD00112614, study PRJDB3348) | symbiont metagenome | host: Chara braunii | reverse complement strand
ATCACCCGCTCGATCGCCGACCAGGCCCGCACCATCCGCATCCCCGTGCACATGATCGAGACGATCAACAAGATCGTCCGCACCTCGCGCCAGATGCTGAACGAGATCGGCCGCGAGCCGACTCCTGAGGAGCTGGCCGAGAAGCTGGCCATGCCGCTGGAGAAGGTGCGCAAGGTCCTGAAGATCGCCAAGGAGCCGATCTCGCTCGAAACGCCGATCGGCGACGAGGAAGACAGCCATCTCGGCGATTTCATCGAGGACAAGAACGCGATCCTGCCGATCGACGCCGCGATCCAGTCCAACCTGCGCGAGACCACCACGCGCGTGCTGGCCTCGCTCACCCCGCGCGARGAGCGCGTGCTGCGCATGCGCTTCGGCATCGGCATGAACACCGACCACACGCTGGAAGAAGTCGGCCAGCAGTTCTCGGTCACCCGCGAACGCATCCGCCAGATCGAAGCCAAGGCGCTGCGCAAGCTGAAGCACCCGAGCCGGTCGCGGAAGCTGCGGAGCTTCCTGGATAACTAAGCTTACGCGTACCCATTCAATGAAAACGGCGGGCCAAGTGCCCGCCGTTTTTGTCTGTCGAGTAATCGCTATCCCATCGTCATTCCGGGGCGGCGCGCAGCGCCGAGCCCGGAATCCATTCCACAGCGAAACGCGCGGCCCGATGGATTCCGGGCTCGCGCTTCGCGCGCCCCGGAATGACGAAAGAAGTGGCAATCAGAGATGACGGAGCGGTTGAATGGCTCGCGCCGTTACTTCTTCTTCGCGCCGACCCGCTCGATGGTCTTGATCTCGAGCGGCGGGCGGCCGCCCTTTTCGGCGATCTCGCGGTCCTGCTCGCGCAGGAAGGCGCGCACCGGCTCGTCGCCGTCGAGCCCGCCCAGCAGTTCGGACGGCACACGGCGGTTGGAACGCTGCGAGCCGTCTTCATAAAACACATTGAAGAAGGCGAATTCGCCTTTGGGATTGGTCCCGGGTTTTTTCGGCATGGGTGGCTTGTCCTCGATCAGGACGCCGCTGTCAAAGCAAATCGCCGCACCCTCCTGCCGGTCTGCCCTGCGGCGCAGGGCCCTTGTGGAGAGCGGCACGCAACTCGGCCGGCCGGCGCTGGGCGCCCGATCGGTCACATCGCCGACATATACGCCTCAGCCCTCGAACAGCACGAAGGCAGCCCACACGCTGGGGTCGTTGGCGCCGGCGACCTTGCCGTCGCGTGCATCACGCCTGGTCTGGCGCAGCGCATCCGAATAGGTCATGCCGTCGGCGAGGTGTTCGTAGAAGCGCACGGTGAAGTTCGCGGTGCCTTCGTCGGCGACCGGCCATAGCGTCAGCAGCGCGCGCCGTGCGCCGGCGATGCCGAGCGCGGTCGGCAGGCCGCGCAGTCCGCTGACGAAGCTCTCGTCGCCGCGGCCGGTCTCGCAGGCCGACAGCACCAGCAGGTCAAGCCCGGAGAGATCCCAGTCCATCAGCTCGAAGGCATAGAGATAGCCGTCCTTGTCGTCGCGCAGCGGCCAGCGGCTGTCGCCGGCGCCGGACAGCACGATGCCGCTCTGCCACAGCGTATCGAGGCCGGACGCCGTGCTGTCGTGATAGAAGCCGTGGGTCGCCAGATGCGCGATGCGCGCCTTGCCGATCTTATCGCGCAGCGCGCTTTCGCTGACGCCGCTGCCGCTCAGCATCTCGACCGGCGCGCCGCGTGCGCGGGCGAGCTTTGCGATCGCCTCGATCTCGGTCCTCGTGCCGGGCAGCGGCGTCGGGCCCGGAACGCCGTATTCGATGCCGCCGGCCAGCAGCATCGCGCCCGTCTTCTCGAGCGTCTCGCGCGCATGGATCGCGATCAGCGCATCGGGGCTGGTCAGCATCCGGATCGTGAACTTGTCTTCCAGCAGCCCGCCATCGGCGCCGGGCAGCAGCGAGAACGGCACTGCGAACAGGAAGCCGTCCGGCACCACATAGAGCGTGGTCTTGTCCTTCAGGGCAGGCTCCAGCGGCGTGAACAGCCGCTCGCGGAGGTTCTGGAAGCGGCCTTTGCCGTCGAGCCCCCTGGCGTCGAGATCGGGCATGGTCGCCCGCGTCGCGCGCAGCCGCGCGATCTCGGTCCGCACGGCGGTGTCGACCATCCCGCCGGGATCGCCGAGATCGACCACGCGCGGCTCGCTCTGCGCGGTCTCGACGATGGCGTAGAGCACGCTGGCGGCGAGCGGCTGCTTCGATTGACGGTCCGCCTTCCATTGCCGCGTGATGAAGTAGTTGATGACGGCTTCATTGCCCGCCAGCAGCTGCGACGGGCGGATCGGGTCCTGCGGCAGCTTCACGCCGATCGCATCGAGCCGCTTGTTCAGCGCCTTCTCCGCTGCGTCCTGCCGCCCCCACACCGATCGCGCCCAGTCGTCGATATTGCCCGACGAGAACAGCTCCTGCTTCTCGCCATTCAGCCGCAGCGCCGCGCGCACCAGCGTCGCGGTCTCCTCGTCCTTGCCCGCGACCTGGGTCTCGAGCTGGCGCAGAGCCGTGGCGTCGCCGCCGCCGAGCGTCTTCCAGCGCAGCACGGCAGCGGCAAAGGCCGGCTGTGCCACCGATGATCCGGCCCCGGTGGCGAAGCGGCCGAACGCGAACAGCAGATGGTCGGCATGGGCGCGGATCGCCTCGGCGACGGCGCGATCGCCCGCGGTGCCGACCTCGCGCTTCATCCACGCGAACATCTCGCGGTCGAGCGCGGTGAAGTTCTGCACCGCGCGGTTCGGATTGGTCGCGATCAGGGCAACCGCGATGCCGAGCTTGATCTCGAAGGAGATCGGATGCTGCGCGGTGAAGGCGCGGGTCGAGATCGCAAGCGCGGTCTCGCGCAGCCGCATGCCCGCATCCGGCTCGCCGCGCTGCTCGCGCTTACCGGCGGCCAGCACCGCAGCCTTGATACGCAGGAAGTCCGCAAAATTCTCCTCATTGGCGACGATCGCCTCCAGCCGCGTCAGGTCGGCCGGCGAGATCGCGGCATCGCCTGTTGCGAGCATGTCGGTGTAGAACAGCCAGGCATCCGCCTGTCCGGCGAAGCTCGGATCCTTCGGCGCCATCGCGACCGCGATCGCGCGGTGGCGGCGGAAATAGCGGCGGGCGTCGTCGAAGCGACCGAGATTGAGGAAATCCTGGCCGGCATTGTTGACCGTCACCAGCGTGTTGAGATGGTTCTCGCCGTAACGCTTGACGCGCTTCTCGATCGCGAACAGGTCGAGCTCGAGCGCCTTGGCCGGCGCGCCGATCTCGCGCAGCATGTCGGCATAATTGTTGGCGAGCTTCGCGGTGGTGCGATGGTCGGGCCCCAGCGCCTTCTCCGAGCGCTCGAAATTGTGCCGGCCCAGATTGGTCGCCGAGGCGGCCGAGCCGTTCGCCGACAGCGCGACCGCGAGCTTGTCGCTGGCGATCAGCGATTCCTCGGAGCCTTCGCCCCAATAGGCGTTGAAGGCCGCGATCCCCTTCATGTAGAGCGGAACCGCCTCCGCGATCCTGGCGTGGTCGGACAGCAGGATGGCGTATTCCAGCAGCACATCGGCATTGCCGGGCGGCGATTGCGCGGCCGCCTTGCTCTGGAACGCGCGCACGAACAGCTTTTCAGCGAGGTCGTCGCGCTTGACCGCACGCAGCGTGGCGGTGGCGTCGTAATATTGCTCCATGACGAACTGCGCGTCGTCGAGCTTGTCCGCGGCATTGAGCGCGGCAGTGAGCTGCGCGGCGCCGGCGTCGATCTTTCCGCTGCGCGTCAACGCGATGGCGTTCTTCATCTGCGCGGCGACGGCCTGCGTCGCGGCAGGGCGTTGCGCCGGCGCGCGCTTGTCTTGCGCGGCAGCCGGGCCGATCGTTCCCGGCAGTGTCGCGCCGAGCGCGAAGATGATGGCAAACGATGCGGCGGCCTTACGCGCGCGTGCGAAAGCTTCGGCGGACGTCATCAGCAATGGTACCTCGTCGTGGAGTCCGTCATTCGTTCCCGCGAATGACGGCGTCGGTGCGGCCAGCCCGTCTGGCTTTAACGGCCCGGCTTTGCATCAACAAGACACAGCCGTCGGGCCGCGCGCGGAACCGGCCCGCCATATTCGTCTCCTTGGTCGCAGTTCGCGTCAGCGGCGTTCATGCCTGACCGTCATTGGTTCCCATGGCACGCACATCGCGCCGGCTGGCGCAGCCAGGCATCGGATGATATTACCGCTGGCGGGGCGGCCATCGGTCCAGTTCGCGCTAGCCGTCTTTCGCATCGGCATCAAAACGAAGGGCCGGCGAAAGCCCAGGCTTTTCTGACCAACGTCACTTGCATTGCCCCATGCGATTCGCGTATGAGGCGCATCCTTCCTTTTTTACAACTCTCCCTTTTCGAGAAGCCACCGCCGATGTCCCACGCCACCCTCGAGGCCAACAAGGCGCTGGTGCTCGCGCATCATGACGCCGTGACCAATCGGCTCAATGCCGGTGCGATCCGCGCGCAGCTGGCGTCCGACTTCTTCGACCATGCCGTGGGCAAGCGGCTGAGCGCCGAGGAGGTGCTCGCGCAGGCGGCGGCCATGCACGAGACCTTTGCCGAACTGTCGGCGGTGGCCGAATGCCTGGTTGCCGAGCGCGACATGGTCGCCGGCCGCTTCGTCTGGCGCGGCCGCCACCGCAGCCCGTGGCGCGGCATCCAGCCCACCGGCCGCCACGTCGAATTCCGCGGCATGACGTTCTGGCGCATCAGGGACGGCAAGATCTCGGAGTGCTGGGCCGAGATCGATTTTGCCGGACTGGAGCGGCAGCTCAGGGATTGAGGGAAATCTGCACAACTCCGCCGCGCTGCGACCGTGATCCGCCGCGACCTTGCGCGGCGTGCATCACAGGCTGACACGTCAACCCAAACCCGTCGCCAGCGCCGCGGCCAATTGGCCGCCGCTGCGCCGCTTCATCGCCGGCGAGCATCGCCTCGGCCTGGTCATGGCGCAGCGCCGCTGGACTGCGGGTCCCTACGAATTGCTGCGCTTCGGCATCAAGCAGGCCTGGGCCTGCCTGTTCGGCGGCATCGCGGTGGCGCTGATGATCGGCACCTGGCGCTTCTATCCGCCGGATGCTGTGCTTGCACGCTACGACTTCCTGTTTCTTTGCATGCTCGTCGTCCAGGTCGCGCTGCTCGCCAGCCGGCTGGAGACGTGGGAGGAGGCCAGGGTCATCCTGATCTATCATGTCGTCGGCACGGCGATGGAGTTGTTCAAGACACAGGTCGGCTCCTGGATCTATCCGGAGTTCAGCATCTTCCATATTGGCGGCGTGCCACTGTTCTCAGGCTTCATGTATTCCTGCATCGGCAGCTACATCTGCCGCTGCTGGCGACTGTTCGATTTCCGTTTTGTCCAGCATCCGCGCCGTCTCGGCCTGATCGCGCTCAGCGTGGCGATCTATGTCAACTTCTTCAGCCACCACTACGTCGTCGATGTCCGCTGGCTGCTGTTCGCCTGGGCGATCTGGCTGTTCGGCCGCACCAGCGTCCACTTCAGGGTCTGGACCAGCCATCGTTCGATGCCGCTGCTGCTCGGCCTCGTTCTGGTGTCGCTGTTCATCTGGTTCACAGAGAACATTGGCACCTTCACCAAGACCTGGCTCTATCCCTCGCAGCGGCTCGGCTGGTCGATGGTTGCGATCGACAAGCTCGGGTCCTGGTTCCTGCTCGTGATCGTCAGCTACACGCTGGTCAGCCTGGTGAACGCGCCGCTGACGTGGAGAGGTGAGAGCGCGGGTGCCGGAGCACGACGGCGGGATGACGAGACCAGGGGTAGAATGTCGCTGCCGACGCTTTGACTGCCTCGTTTGCTCCATGGCATGATCGGCCATCGAAGCTAGGGGGATTGTTGCATGCTCAGGTGTCGTTTGGCGGTTGTGTTCGGCGCCTTGCTGCTTGCCACCCCCTCCTATGCCGCCCGCTGCGGCGGCAGTTTTCCGGCGTTCGTACAGTCGTTCTCGCAGGAGGCGGCTGCGGCGGGAATCCAGCAGGATGTGATCTCGCAGGCGCTCGGCGGGGTGCAGCAGGATGGCGGGGTACTCGCCTTCGACCGGCGGCAGCGCTACACCTTCAACAAGACGTTCGAGCAGTATGTCGCAACGCGCGTCGGGCCCGGGCGCATCAATGGCGGTCGCGCCATGTTGCAGCGTCACGCCGCGCTGTTGTCGAAGATCGAGCAGCAATACGGCGTGCCGCGCCAAATCCTGGTCGCGATCTGGGGGCTGGAGACCGATTTCGGCAAGGGCGACATGGGCAAGCTGCCGGTGTTTCGCGTGCTCACCACGCTGGCGCATGATTGCCGCCGCACCGACCTGTTCCAGGGCGAGTTGCTCGCCGCACTCAAGATCCTGCAACGCGGCGACCTTCGTCTGAATGACATGATCGGCGCCTATGCCGGCGAGATCGGCCAGACCCAATTCCTGCCGTCGTCCTACATCAAATACGGCGTCGATTTCGATGGCGACGGCCATGTCGATCTGCGTCACTCGGTGCCCGACGTGCTGGCCTCGACCGCGAACCTGTTGCACTCGAACGGCTTCAAGATGGGCGCGCCCTATGGCGAGGGCAGCGCCAATTTCGAGGCGATGCGCGAGTGGAACAGGGCGGTGATCTATCGCAAGACGATCGGGTATTTTGCCGATCAGCTCGTGGGGCGGTGAGGGGGAGCTGCGGCTACCTCCACTGTCGTCATTCCGGGGCTCGCGAAGCGAGAACCCGGGATATCGAGCCGCATAAATGCTGTCATTCCGGGATGCGCCGATAGGCGCAGGCCCGGAATCCATTGGGCCGCATCACGTGCTGAGGAATGGATTCCGGGCTCTCGCTTCGCGAGCCCCGGAATGACGAACTGAGAGTTCCAGTCCCATGGAAACCATCGGCAGCCAGAAGATCTGGTCGTTCTTCGATCGCCGCGGATGCCAGATCGCGAAGAACTCGGCGGTGCGCGAGGGGCCGGGCCATCGTGTCGGCTCCTATCTCGAGCTTGCGACCAAGATCGCCGAGCTGCAATTCCTCAACCGCGATCATGTGCTGCTGTTTCGCGGCCAGGGCGCGGATCACCGCAACGTCAAGAATAACTCGTCGCTGAAGCCGACGCTGTTTCGCGGCGGCCGCGGCAATCCCGATCAGGCGACGCTGGTGCAGCGCTTCGAGGCCTTGCAACGCGCCGAGCAGGTGTTGATCGCCGAATATGCCAAGGCAAAACTGCTCGGGCTTGAGCGGCTGAAGCGGCATCGCATCCTGCGCTGGTCGATCCTGCAACATTACGAGGTCTGCACCACGCCGCTGCTCGATGTTACCCACTCGATCCGGATCGCGGCGTCGTTCGCCTCGCTGGCCGAGACCGGCACCGCCTTCCTCTATGTGCTCGGCGTGCCGAACCTCTCTGGCGCGATCACCGCGAGCGCGGAGGCCGGCTTGCAGATCGTCCGCCTCTCCAGCGTCTGCCCGCCATCGGCGGTGCGGCCGCATATCCAGGAGGGCTATCTGCTCGGCGAATATCCCGAGATGTCGGGCACCGAGCAGAAGGACAACTATTTCCCCTACGAGATGGATTTCGGCCGCCGGCTGGTCGCGAAATTCTCCTTCGCGCCGGCGTCGTTCTGGAAGAACGACAACTTTCCGCAGGTGGCGCGAAGCGCGCTGTATCCGTCGGAGAAGAGCGACCCGCTGTTCCGGCTGGCGCTTGGGGTGAAGAAGCAGCTGGGTTGAGGCTAACTGATCGCACAACATACGCGCCGTCATCACCCCGCTCGACCGGGCGATCCAGTACGCCGCGGCTTATCGACTCGAGTACTGCCGTCTCTGGAATACAGGATCACCCGCTTTCGCGGATGATGACACCGGCTATTTGGCACCGGCCCCCGCCACCTTCGCCGTTGCTTTCTCGATCTGCCGTTGCAGCACCTTCCAGTAGGTGCCGGGGCGGAAGCGTTGCAGCAGGTCCATGAAGCGGGCGTCGTTGCCGATCAGGATGCGNAGGTGCCGGGGCGGAAGCGTTGCAGCAGGTCCATGAAGCGGGCGTCGTTGCCGATCAGGATGCGCGGCTGGTTCTTCTCGATGCCGGTGATGATGCGTTGCGCGGCCGCGGCCGGCGTGGTCCTGGCCAGCGCGTCGAAGCGCTCGATCGACTGCACGCGGCGGGCATTGTCGGTGACGCCGCTGCCGGTGCGCGAGTTGCGCGCGATGTTGGTGGCGACGCCGCCGGGATGCACGACCGAGAGCCGCACCGGACTATTTGCCACCGCGAGCTCGTGGCGCAGGCTTTCCGAGAAACCGCGGACCGCGAACTTGGCCGCGCAATAGGCGCTCTGGCCGGGCGGCGCCACGATGCCGAAGATCGAGGAGATGTTGACGATATGCGCCTCGCGCTGTCGCGAAAGCTGCGGCAGGAAGGCGCGGGTGCCGTGCACCACGCCCCAGAAATTGATGTCGAACAGCCACTCCATCTGCGTCTGCTCGATCTCGCCGAACTGGCCGAGCAGGGCGACGCCGGCATTGTTGATGACGATGTTGAGCGCGGGATGCGCGGCGCTGGCGGCCTCCGCGAACGCCGTGATCTGGCCGGGCTCGCTGACGTCGAGGCGATGCACGGTGACCTTGCGCGGGCTCGCATTCGCGATCTCGATCGCCTTGGTGATCTCGATCGCCTTGGCGATCTCGGCGGCCGTCGCCTGCAGGCCGGCCTCGTCGCGGTCGGCGAGCGCCAGGTCGCAGCCGCGCCGCGCGAGTTCAAGCGCCAGCGCGCGGCCGATGCCGCTGGCGGCTCCGGTCACGGCGGCGGCGGATCCAGAGATCGCGGTCATGTCGGGTCGGCTCCATCTCGGCAAGGGGTGGTGGTTGCCATGCGGGAACACGGCGGTTCCCCGCTTTTCTCAAATTGGAACTGAACCATCCAGCGATTTTAGGCATTTAATCTGTGTTCGTTTTCAGAACTGCAATCAACGAAGGAGGCTCTGCCATGGGACAGTCGAGGCCCTACCGTGCGAAGGCCCTGGTTGTCGAAGACGACCCGATGCAGCGGCAGATGATCGAATTGCTGCTCGAGGAGAGCGAGTTCGAGGTCATTGCCTGCGAGAGCGCGGAGGCCGCCGAGTTGGTGCTGCAGAGCAATGGCGAGAGCGTCGTGCTGATGATGACCGACGTCGAGCTGGCCGGAAACATGACCGGCGTCGAGCTCGCCCATGCGGCGAAGAAATACAAGCCCGACCTCGACGTGATCGTGACCTCGGGCAGGCCGCTGCGGCAGCGGCTGCCGGATGGCGCCTTGTTCTGGGCCAAGCCTTGGGCGCCGCTGGACGTGATCCGGCTCGCCGAGACCAAGGCATCGGCGCTGTCGGGCGGCCGGTCGCGGTCCGCATAACGCTTTTGTCAGCGCCGGTCAGGCGACGGGCGGGAGCTGGTTGCTTCCACCCGCCCGTGCACCGTGATATTGGCGGCCGATGCGTCGCCTGTGGCAGATCATCGGACTGGTCTGGTTCGTGCTCGCGATCGCGGCGCCCGCCGCGGCGGAGACGATCGTCAACTTTCCCTCGCTCGACGGCACGACCGACCTGATCGGCCATCTCGACCTTCGCGAGGGCGACATGCCGCGGCCGGCGGTGGTGCTGATGCACGGCTGCTCCGGCCTCAATGACAAGAAGGGCCGCGTGTTCGGCCTCTATCGCGCCTGGGCGCGGGCGCTCGCGGTGCAGGGCTACGTCACCCTGATCGTCGACAGCGCGACGCCGCGCGGGCTCGGCCAGACCTGCTCGCGCGGTCCCGACAGCCGCAGGATGTGGCGCGAGCGGCCGAAGGACGCCTATGGCGCGCTGCGTTATCTGCAGGCGCAGCCCTTCGTGAAGCCGGACCGCATCGCGCTGATGGGCTGGTCGCAGGGCGGTGGCGTGGTGCTGCTCTCGATCAACGACAAGAGCATCGGTCGGCCGGCCGATCTGGCACAGGATTTCAAGCTCGCGGTGTCGTTCTATCCCGGCGTCTGCGCCGACATCTATCAATCAAGGCCTTTCACCAATGTCGAGCCGAACGGCTGGACCACCCGCGTGCCGCTGCTGGTGCTGATCGGCGAGGCCGATGTCTGGACGCCGTACAAGCCCTGCGACGCCTTCATCGCGGCGGCGAAGGCGCGCGGCAATCCGGTCGAGCTGAAGAGCTATCCCGGCGCGGTGCATGCCTTCGATGCGCCGAACCTGCCGCGCACCGAGCTGCCCGCCTATACGATGCGGGACGGCTCCATTCCCGTGATCGGGACCGATCCCGAGGCGCGCAAGGATGCCTTTCCGCGCGTGCTGGACTATCTGAAGCAGCATCTGGAATGACGTGCCCCCAAGGGTTTGACTCCAGAATTTGAAATCGAGGAACTGCAATGACCTGGTCCTTCCTGCTGACCACCCTGATCGTGGTCGCCTCGCCCGGCACCGGCGTGCTCTACACCCTGGCGGTGGCGCTGACCCGCGGCTCGCGGGCGAGCGTCGCGGCGGCGTTCGGCTGCACGCTCGGGATCGTGCCGCAGATGATCGCTGCGATGCTGGGACTGGCCGCCATCCTGCACACCAGCGCCATGGCGTTCGCGGCGCTGAAGTGGGGCGGCGTGGTCTATCTGCTCTATATGGCCTGGCAGGCGCTGCGCGAGCGCGGCGCGCTCGCCGTCGACACCGAGATCAAGCCGCGCTCGAACGGCCGGGTGATCGTGACGGCGATCCTGATCAACATCCTCAACCCGAAACTGTCGATCTTCTTCCTGGCCTTCCTGCCGCAGTTCATCGCCGTCGACGAGGCCCATCCGCTGGCGCGGATGGTCGAGCTCAGCGGTGTGTTCATGGCGATGACCTTCGCGGTGTTCGCGATCTACGGGCTGTTCGCGGCGTCGGTGCGCGATCGCGTCATCACCCGGCCGAAGGTGATGGCCTGGCTCAGGCGGAGCTTTGCCGCGGGCTTTGCCGTGCTCGGCGCCAAACTCGCCTTTGCGGAGCGCTGACCGCGTCTTCGCCCGCGCCAGGTAAAGGCAATAGAAACGGTGCGGGCAATAAAAAAGCAGGCCTTGCGCCTGCCATGTTGCCCTGTCTATCCGGGGCCGAACTGTTCGAATGATGTATCTGGAGTTGAGGTCTTGACCGGTCGCTCCGGTCTGGGTGCCCGGGCAGGGCTGAGCCGCTACCCGGGCGAGAAACGGGTTACTTCTTCTTGGCGGCCTTCTTCTTCTTGGGGGCCTTCTTCGCCTTCGCCTTCTTCGCTTTCTTAGCCATAGTATCCTCTCAGGGTTTCATGGATTGAACGCGACTCCGAGGCATGCTTGGCGGAGGGCCAGCCTCGCAACATCCTCAGTATCAAACTGAGCAGATTCGGAGGCGGCTGCCGCGCGCTGTCACGGCGCTGTCATCGTGTTATCCACAGTTGTTACGTGTTTTCGCCAATTTTTCCGCGGGTGATGCCGCTGCCGTGCGCCGCGCCGCCATGCTTAACGGCGCGCAAATGGTCGAGGCGCGTATCTTCATCAATTCAAAACCAAGGTGCGGATTGGCGGGTCGCGGGTGAGAGTCCGTTAAGCGGCGCGGCCGCATCCTGTGCCGTAAGACAGCGGGGATTGTCATTGGGAGGGAACGCCCTGGGCATGATCCGGAAAAGCGCGAAGCGGTTTTCCAAAGATCATGCTCTAGGGGCGGAAAGTCATTTCAGAAGAGGCGAGGCCGATACGGGTCTCGAACGGGGGCGATGTTGAGCGTTCCGACGCTTTGGACGGTATTCGTTATCAATTTTCTCGCGCTCGGCCTGATCTGGGCCTATGTCGCGCACAGCTATCCAGCTTTCGGCGCGGCGCGGTTCTGGACCGCGTCGGCCTTCGTCGCATCCGCCGGCGCCTCCAGCGCGATGTTCCGCGTCATGATGACGGACTCGCTGCTGCCGCTGATCGCG
>BFBZ01002030.1_pt1 | contig 11928 bp, 9 predicted proteins | sample 1888401 | NCBI WGS metagenome assembly BFBZ01 (sample SAMD00112614, study PRJDB3348) | symbiont metagenome | host: Chara braunii | reverse complement strand
AGGACCAGGCCGACGATCATCGCCATCCGGGCCGGGTGCGGCTGACCGCCGGGGCTCGGCGACCACGACGCCCGCGCCAGGTCGATGACGCTGCCCGACGAGAGGAAGGCGTGAGCCTTGTAGAGCGAGTGGGCGACGATGTGCAGCAGCGCGGCGGCGAACGCGCCGAGGCCGCATTGCAGCATCATGAAGCCCATCTGGGCGATGGTCGAATAGGCCAGCGAAACCTTGACGCTGGTCTGGGTTAGCATGACGACCGACCCGAACAGCGCGGTGACGCCGCCAACGATGACCAAGATTTCCATCGATGGCGACGAGAGCGAGATGACGCCGGCGAAACGCAGCACGAGGAAGCCGCCAGCGTTGATCACGCCGGCGTGGAGGAGCGCCGACACAGGCGTCGGTGTCTCCATCACCTCGGTGAGCCAGCCATGCAGCGGGAACTGCGCCGACTTGAGCAGCGCTGCGATCACCAGGAACACCGCGACCGCGTGGATCGCAGCGGGAATGTCTCCGCCGACGCGCATCGCCTCCGCGCCCGCGAAGAGGACCGCATAGTCGAGACTGCCGAAAGCCTGATGGAGCAGCACCGTCGCCGCGATCAGGCAGAGATCGCCGAGCCGGCTCGCGAGGAATTTCTTGCGAGCCGCGAGCACCGCTGCCTGACGCTCCGGATAGAACAACAGCAGCTTGTTGAGCCCGAGGCTGGTCGCGATCCAGGCCAGCGCGAATTGGAACAGATTGCCCGAGATGATCAGCAGCAGCACCGCCGCGAGCGTCAGACACAGCCACTTCGTGAAGCGGGCCTGCCCGCGGTCGCCGTCCAGATAATTGCGGCTATACAGGACGACGATCAGGCCGACGAAGGCGACCAGCGCGAACATGATCGCCGCCAAGGTATCGACGTAGAATCCCAGGCCGACACCGGCGACCCCGACCGTGCCGGTCACCAGGGGGCTATTGACCGCGACGCAGACACCCGCGGCGACGGCCAGCGCCAGGGCGAAGCCGGCGATCCAGGCGGCGCCGCCGCCGACCCGTCGCTGACCCGACTTGACGCTCCCGGTCGCCATTCCGGCGACGGCGAGCGCGAATGGTCCGAGAGCGAGGCACCAGGTCAGGTTCGGCGTCATGGTCGTCTCCAGCGAGAAGCGACCTATCAATTACCGCCACGTGCGGGTTCTTAATAATACAAAGATTGCAGCACTTAGTTCGTTTCTGTAAAACCATGCGATGGCAACCCTCAACTATCACCACCTGCGCTATTTCTGGGCCATCGCGCATGAGGGCAGCCTCACCCGCGCTGCCGATCGGCTGAATCTCTCGCAATCGGCCCTCTCGGTGCAGCTCGGCAAGCTCGAGCTGCAGCTCGGCCATCCGCTGTTCGACCGAACCGGCAAGCGCCTCGTGCTCACGGAGGCCGGTCGGATCGCCCTCGACTATGCAGACACCGTCTTCCAGGCCGGAGACGAGCTGGTGAGCACGATGAAAGGGCGGCCGGTGGATCGGCGGCAGGCGTTCCGGGTGGGCGCGTTGACCACGCTCTCCCGCAACTTCCAACTGGAGTTCCTGAGCCCGCTCGTGGGTCGGGCCGACGTCGAACTGATCATCCGCTCGGGCGCCATGCGCGACCTCCTCGCCCAGCTGGAAACGCATACGATCGATGTCGTGCTCGCCAACAGCGCGCCACAGCACGATGCGCGGTCCGATCTTCGCAGCCATCTGCTTGCTCAGCAGCCGGTCGCGATTGTCAGGCGACCCAGTGCTGAACCTTTTGCATTCCGTTTCCCGGACGACCTGCGGTCGCAGCCCATCCTGTTACCGAGTCTCGACAGCGAGATCCGCATCGGTTTCGATCGGATCCTCGAACTCGCCGGTGTGCGCCCTATTGTTTTTGCCGAAGTGGACGACATGGCGATGTTGCGGCTACTGGCTCGCGACAGCGATGGACTGGCGCTCGTGCCGCCGATCGTGGTGCGCGACGAGCTCGCCGCCGGCCTGCTCGTCGAGGTCTGTCCGGTCCCGAACCTCAGCGAGACGTTCTACGCGATCACCCAGAAACGCCGCTTTCCGAATCCCTTGCTCGGGGAGTTGCTCACGCGGGCGGCGAACGGAAAATGATTCCGCTGTTTCGGTCGGTGCAGCTGCGGCGGCGTCAGCCTTTTCACCTCGGCCAGGTTTCCAGGTCCATCGCCAAGACTTCTCCGGCGAGATAGAGCGAGCCGGAGATGACCACATGCGGTGGCGGTCCGGCGTCCGAAAGCGCCAAATCGAGAGCCGACGAAACGTCCGGCCGAACCTCCGCGTAAAGGCCCGCACGCCGCGCCACGTCCAACAGGATCGCCCGATCGGCCGCCGCGGTCGCATCAAATCCCACCAGGAACAGCTTTAGGGGAGCGATCGAACACAACGCCGCGAAGATGCCTTCAAGGTCTTTGTTGGCGAGGACGCCGAGAATGACCGCCAATGGCCGCCCGTCGCTCGCTCTGAGGTCGCGGAGCGATCGGGCTAGCGATTCAAACGCATGCGGATTGTGGGCGCCATCGAGCCAGAGATCGGCCCCTCGTGCTGCCGCTCGTGTGGCCAGCGGCCCCGCCGTCAAGGACTGCATCCGGGCGGGCCACGAGGCGCGTCTCAGTCCGTCCTCCAAGGCGGCGTCCGGCAGGCCGAACTTGCGGGCCACGGCGATCGCGAGCCCGGCGTTGGCGACCTGATGCGCGCCCACCAGACGACCGCGGGGCAAGGCCATGACGCCAGCAGAGTCCTGATAGCGGATGCGGTCGCCTTCCGTCCTTGAATCGAAGTCCCGGCCAGCCAGCATGAGCGGCGCTCGCGCGCTCTCCGCCGCTTGCCTGATGACGACCGAGGCGCCCTCGACCTGGCGAGCGGAAAAGCAGGAAACGCCGGGTTTGATGATGCCGGCCTTTTCCCCAGCGATCTCCGCGATCGTCTCGCCAAGAAACTCGCAGTGGTCCAAGGCGACCGGCGCGATGGCCGTGATCGCCGGACGCTCGATGACGTTCGTTGCGTCATAACGCCCGCCCAGACCCACCTCGACAAGGCAGAGATCAGCGGGGGTCTCCGCGAACGCCAGCAACGCCGCCGCCGTCGTGATCTCGAAGAATGTGATCGGCTCTCCCTCGTTCGCCGTTTCAATCCGCGCCAGCACCTCGGCCAGATGCTCCTCCGAAATCAGTTCCCCGGCCAGCCGGATCCGCTCCGCGAAACGGACGAGGTGCGGTGAGGTGTAGACGTGCGTGCGCAAGCCGCCAGCTTCAGCGATGGCGCGCAGGAACGCGATGGTCGAGCCTTTGCCGTTGGTCCCCGCCACATGAATCACCGGTGGCAGACGACGCTCAGGGCCTCCCAATTTCGCGCAGAGACGTTCCATGCGAACAAGCGACAAATCGATCAGCTGCGGGTGCAGCGCGCGCAGTCGCTCCAGCGCCGCGTCGTGAGCTCGCAGACCGTCGGTCACGAGGGACAGTCCACCGGGACCGGCGGTGAAGTTCGGGCTTCGGCAGTCCTGACCAAAGCCGGCCACCACGTCCGCCCTTTGCACCACGCCGTCCGAGCAGCATCACGCCGCGACGACGATTTGGAATCGGAACAAGCCGGCCGCTGCCTCATGGATTGCACTCCGGGCAATACTGCGCCGGCGCACGAAGCAACCCGTCGGACCGAGGCCGTTCCTCACGACAACCGCACGCCGAACAGCCGTATTCCTCGGCGAGCACCATCTCGGTGGGTGTGCCGCAGGCCTCGCACGTCAATCCGACCCGCGACCCCGTACGGCCGAAGCCGGGCGCGGCACACGCAGGGCACGGTGTCACGAGCCGGCGAGCGAGGCGATCCGACAGCGCCGCGAGGCTCTTCATTCGCGTCGGATTGAGGTGGGCGCGCATGTCGGTCTCGAGCCGGGCACGGCGATCCGAGGATGCGGCAGCGGCCGTCGCGATCGCGCGCGCGAGGCTTTCCCGGTCGGTGATGCCTTTGGCGAGAGCGGCTGTCACCGGACCCTCATTCGCCCGCACGATCAGGGCGTGGCTCGGGAAGCCGACCCTTTCGAGGAACGCGTCCAGGGCGTCGCCTGGCGAGACGACGAGATGGCCGAAGTTGGTCGCGTCGGCGATGAGGCTTTCGCTGACGACGATCCCCCTCTCGTCATCGATGAACACCAGGAGCTCCATGCCCGCGGCGAAGAACGGGATCGCCGGATGAGGACCGAACGAGCCTTCGCTGGCGAGCCCAAGCGGTAATCCAGCGCCGCGCATGCCCAGCCTCGCCTTACGCACCGCAACCTCGAGCATCGTCCCCTGCCGGGCGATTTCGCCCGAGAACGTCCCGAGTTGATCGGTATCGAGACCGGACGCGGGTACTACGGCCAGATCAAGGGTCGCGTTCAGGGCCGGCGCGATCGCCTCTTCCTTGCGATGCATGGTAGCGAGAACGGCGCTACGACCTGCGTAAGGACGTCGTTCATCAATCGCGGCTCGCTCATGTCGGCGCATCGATCGATCCCCGATACGTCCAGGCCATGGACGCGCCGGCCTGGAACGGCACGACTTGGTCGCCAGCAGCGGCGAAGACCGATGGCGCCCGCCATTGTGTCCGTTCAAGGACGATCGAGCCTGCGTTGAGCGGGAGGCCGTAGAAGCGGGCGCCATTTTCGGACGCGAACCCTTCGAACCGGTCCAGCGCCCCTTCCTCATCAAACACCGTTGCGTAACTCTGCAGGGCGACGGGCGCGTTGAAGATGCCGGCGCAGCCGCAGGCGGACTCTTTGTCACGGACCGCGTGCGGCGCTGAATCGGTGCCGAGGAAGAACTTCGGATTTCCCGAGGTCGCCGCGCGGCGCAGCGCCAGACGATGCCGCTCCCGCTTCGCCACCGGCAGGCAGTAGAGATGCGGTCTGATGCCGCCCTCGAACATCGCGTTGCGATTGATTATCAGGTGGTGTGGCGTGATCGTGGCGCCGACGTTCGGCCCGGCGGCCTCGACGAAGGCCACGGCTTCGGCGGTGGTGATGTGTTCGAGGACGATCTTGAGAGCGGGGAAGCCTGCGACGACCTTCGCAAGCACACGGTCGATGAAGACGGCTTCGCGGTCGAAAACATCGACGTCGTGGTCCGTAACTTCGCCGTGCAGCAGCAACGGCATCCCCAGGCGCTGCATCACCTTCAGCACAGGGGCGATGCGAGCCACGTCCGTCACACCGTGCGCGGCGTTGGTGGTCGCATGCGCAGGGTAGAGCTTGGCCGCGGTGAATACGCCCGACTTGAAGCCGCGCTCGATTTCCGCCGGGTCGATGTCGTCGGTCAGATAGGCCGTCATCAACGGCGTGAAGGCGAGGCCCGGCGCGACGGCTGCCTGAATGCGGGTGCGATACGCTTGCGCCGCGGCCACCGTCGTCACCGGCGGATCGAGGTTCGGCATGATGATTGCCCTGGCGAACTGACGGGCGGTCTCGTTGACCACGGCCGCGAGCATCGCGCCGTCGCGCAGATGCACGTGCCAATCGTCGGGCTGGCGAAGGACCAGGCGTTGCGCGGTCGACGATTCCCTAGTCGTGGCTCCGGCGCCTGGATCAGATATCCGCATAGACATGCTCTTCCGCCGCCGCGCCGGGATGGGTCACCGCCCCCTTGCCCGCCGGTCCGACCGTCTGAGCGTAACGCCACAGCGCCCCCGACTGGAAGGCATGCCGGCGCGGCTGCCACCGCTCGCGGCGCGCCGCCAGCGCGTCGGGATCGAGGCGGAGCGAGAGCGTCCCTCGCTCCGCGTCGATGTCAATCACATCGCCATCCTCGATTAGCGCGATTGGACCGCCGACCGCGGCTTCCGGGCCGACATGACCGACGCATAGGCCGCGCGTCGCGCCCGAGAAGCGGCCATCGGTGATCAAGGCCACGTCCTCGCCCATGCCCTGGCCATAAATGGCCGAGGTGGTGGACAGCATCTCGCGCATGCCGGGCCCGCCCCGCGGCCCCTCATAGCGGATCACCAGCACCTCGCCCGCCTGGTAGCGCCGCTGCATGACAGCTGCGAAGGCGTCCTCCTCCCGGTCAAACACGCGCGCCGGACCGCTGAAGACAAGCGTGCGCAGGCCCGCCACCTTTACGATCGCCCCTTCAGGCGCAAGATTTCCGGAAAGGCCGACCAGGCCGCCGGTCGGCGACAGCGGCTGCGTTGCCAGGCGGACGACGTCCTGATTGTCAGGCACACGCACGCCTTCCAAATTCTCGGCCAGGGTGCGGCCGGTCACGGTCAGACAATCCCCGTGCAGGAAGCCGCCGTCGAGGAGGGCTTTCAGCACCACCGGCACGCCGCCAATGTCGTGCACGTCCTTGGCGAGATAGCGTCCGCCGGGTTTCAGATCGGCGATCAGCGGCGTGCGCCGGAACACCGCGGCGACATCGAAAATATCAAAGGCGATGCCGGCCTCGTGCGCCATGGCGGGCAGGTGCAGCGCGGTGTTGGTCGATCCCCCCGTCGCCGCCACGACCGCCGCTGCATTCTCGAGTGACTGGCGCGTGACGATGTCGCGCGGCCTGAGGCCCCGTTCGAGGAGTGCCATCACCGCGCGACCGGACGCGTCCGCGAAGCGGTCACGCGACTCGTAAGGCGCAGGCGTGCTGGCCGAACCCGGCAGGGCGAGACCGATCGCCTCCGACACATAGGCCATGCTGTTGGCGGTATACTGACCACCGCACGAACCTGCTGATGGGCATGCGACCATCTCCAGCTCGGCGAGGTCCGCATCACTCATAGTTCCAGCGGCGTTGGCTCCGACCGCCTCAAACACGTCGAGCACCGTCACGTCCTTTCCGCGGAACCGTCCCGGCAGGATCGAGCCGCCGTAGAGGAATACCGAGGGGACGTTGAGGCGCAGCATCGCCATCATAAGTCCCGGCAGGGTCTTGTCGCAGCCGGCGACCCCGACGAGGGCGTCGTAGCAATGACCGCGAACGGAGAGTTCGACCGAGTCGGCGATGACTTCCCGGCTGACCAGCGACGCCTTCATGCCGGCATGGCCCATCGCGATGCCGTCGGTCACGGTGATTGTGGTGAACTCGCGCGGCGTGCCGCCGGCCGCCGCTACGCCCTTCTTGACCGCCTGCGCCTGGCGGGACAGCGAGATGTTGCAGGGAGCCGCCTCATTCCAGGTCGTTACGACGCCAACGAACGGTTGGGAAATCTCGCGCTGGGACAGGCCCATGGCGTACAGAAACGAGCGATGCGGCGCGCGCTCGGGACCTACCGTCGTATGCCGGCTCGGCAGTCCTTTTCGGCTCTTTCCAGCTCCTTCAGAATGATCGTCCACGATTTTACCCCTGCGTTAGGTACGCCCAGGGGTCCTGCGGCTTGATTGTGTGCCGAAAACGACCAGCCCGAACGTCTTGAGGTGCGAGCAATCCATGCCGGAGCAGGCCAAATCAGCTCGTAGCCTGATCTGCGCCGAGGGTAGACAAATTCGTGCCTTCTGTTGAATACAAAGATTGCAAGGCATCGTTCTGTTTATGTGATCGTCAAAGCTCGGCCGGTCAGCCCCTTCAGACGTTGAGCACCCGTTTGATGCCGACACAGCCGATCTAAGGCGCGTCAGCGATATCGAATTCGGCCGGATCGAGCTCAAGCACCTCGCAGATGCGGATAGCCGTTCTGCGCTCCTCGGCATCGAAGCCGCCATCGGCGGCGGCGATCGCGCAGCAGGCCTCGACCAGCAGCGCGGGGTAGCGCGCCGCGCCCTTGAGCCGTGCGACGGCCTCGAACGCAGCCGCCTCGCCATCCCTCTGGTCGGTAGCGAACCGCTTGGTCAACGCTTCGAAGGTCGCGATGACATCGTCGAGCCCGAACGCGGCGATCGGATCGAAGCCGCGGATCAATCCGAGCATCCGATCATGCTCCTCCGCCGTCACCCAGCCATCGGCGTAAGCGACGAGCGCGCAGCCCGCGATGATACCTTCCATAAGGTGCTCGTTCTGAGCGCGGTGAACCTCGTCTGCGAAGTCTTCCCAGGAGCGTTTGGAGAAGCGGCGAAGGGAACGACGATAGGGCACGGTTTGTCCTTTCATTTTGGGGTCTTCGTGGCTCGGCTTAGGTCCGCCGGATTAGTCAAGGATGGTCGAACATGCTTGAGCGCCGCTTCTTGCGCCGATAATCGTGGTCATCGTCATTCCACTTGCGCCGGCCTTCGGGCCGCAGCGACCGTCCCGGATTGAATGTGTCGCGCCCAGTTGTGCCTGGGCTCGAGGGTCGCTTGGGTCGACCTCGCGCGCCACTCGCAACTGAACAAGACCCCTGTCTATAATGCCTTCTCCCTGTCGAAAACGTCTGTGTTCCTGGTCGGCCGCCTGTATCAGGAGCAGCATGCCAATGGCCTGCATCCTGCCCAATACCCGGCAGACCCGGCGAACGTCTGTCACGCCGGCGGCAGACTTCGTGGTGCTGCGCGCCGGGTACATCTTGACCGCCGTGACGATCCCGTCGGCAAAGCCTTGAGCTATGTCCTTCGGCTCCGTCTCATCGGTCAGGAAACATGTCATGAGCGGTTCGAATCCGGATCCACTTGGCAAGACGCGCCGGATACGATCGCAATAGGCAGCCGCCCGCGCGGCCGTCCTCAACGGTGGATCGAGGTTCGGCATGACGATGGCGCGTCCGAACGTGCGCGCCGTCCAGGGCAGCGCCATGTGCAGCATCGCATCATCCCGAAGGTGTACGTGCCAGTCGTCGGGTCGACGGAGCGTTATCTCATTCACACCAGGGTCACGTTCGCCCCGCTTCACGAGTTTAACGCGCACCTTTCGGTCCGATCCAGAGCGCCAGCGGCTCGAGTCTCGCCGTCTTCTTCGAATGGTGGCGATCCATGCGATGGAGCACATTGTCGAGAAAACGCACTGCCTCGACGATGAATGGTCCTTTGTTGAGCATCACGCATTCAGCGCGCTGCGCCATCGCCGCATCGGTTACTTCCGCCCGGCTGGGTGCTCCTTCTTCAACCATGCCGGCCAAGACCTGGGTCGCCCAGATGACCGGCACATGGGCTGCCTCGCAGAGCCATAAGATATTCTCTTGGACTTCGCTGATTCGCTCGAAACCAAGTTCGACCGCCAGATCTCCTCGCGCGATCATGACCGCCAGTGGCTGTTGCCCGGCGCCCTGCACGACCAGACCCGGAAGGCTCCTAACGGCAAGCGCGGTTTCGATCTTGATCACTAAGGGCTGCACGGGACGTCCGCCGCGTCGTGCTGCCAATTCTCGCTGAATAAGTGTGATGTCCGACGGACGCTGAACGAAAGAGAACCCGACGAGGTCGGCATTCTCTGCAACGAAATCGAGATCGCGGAAATCCTTCTCGGTCAGAGGTGGAAGATCGAGCGCGGTATCCGGGAAGTTCAGTCCCTTGTTGAGCCTGAGCTTCACTCCCTTGCTGCGCGTCTGCTCGACGCGAAGCATCGCGCCGTCCGGCTCGAGCCTTTCGACACGCGTTGCGATGCGGCCATCGTCGATGAAGATCCGTGCTCCGACCTCAAGTTGATCAAGAATCGCCGGGAACGTCATCCGGATGACGACGGCGCCAGTCTCCACCTGAGCCGGCATTCGACCTACCAACAGGAGAAGGTCACCGCGGTAGAGCCGCGTCTTCTTCGGCGCGAAGACTTCAGCGATCCGGCATTTGGGGCCGGCTACATCCATGAGGATCCGGCAGCCCCTATCTTGATCGGTCGCCGCAGCGCGGCTGTTCTCGATCATGGCCGCCCAGATCTCTGGCCCATCATGCGCGCAGTTGATGCGCAGGCAATCTGCCCCGGCGCGAATGATATCGGCGACCAGGGCGCGATCTTGACCGGCCCTGGTCGGCAAGGTCACCATGATCCGCGTGCCGGGACCGTGCGGATCGTCTCCGAAAATCCTAGCTTGCTCTCGCCTCAAAATTCGCTTTCCGTTCAGGAAGTCTAAGGGGGTGGGATCGGACACCGCGGGCTGACCGGCCAACTCGGCCAGCCTCGCGCAGACGGCGTCAAGTGTTGCCATAACGCGTCCCTCACTCCGTCCGAGCGACGTCAGTCCAAGCGCCGAGAGCTGATGCTGTAGACCGCTCAAATCATGGCGCCGAAACGCCAGATACTGCGCGAGATTGATCGCTCCGGGCAGAAAGCTCCGCCGCGCCACCTTGGGGGTCCAGTCCTCCACAATGGTTTGGCTCTCCCGAATGACGACAGCTCGGATGCGAACCATCGTGGACAGGAGGCGCTTCGCGGATACCTTCCGGTCTGCCTCACGGGAGCGGCGCGCAGAAGGACCTTTCAAGCTCGAACGTTGGTTCGCATTCAGCGTCATCAGTTCTCCGATCGCGCGGCTCAAGCCGCCTGCTCGAGTTATCCGCGGCCGACGGCCTCGATGTTCCTGCGCAGGGCCGGATCAAGTTCAAGCTTGCTGGCAAGATCATCGAGCCATGCCCTCTCTGTCGGTGTATCGGCATCGATGGCGACAAACGCCGCCAGGTAGACTTGTGCGGCCGCCTCTGGACCTCTCGCGGTCGCCGCGAGCTGGTCCGGTGTGTCGGGGCGCGCGATCAGGGACTCAAGATAACTTCGTTCCTCGCTTGAGAGGCCGCTGGCTTCGACGCGCTCGACCAGACGGGCGCGCTCGGTTTCGTCAAAGCGACCGTCGGCCATAGCCGAAGCGATCATCGCGCGTAGCAAGAGAGTGACGGTGCCATCCCGTGGCATCGCATCCGGAGGTGAGAGAAAGCCGCGCGAAGCTTCTTGCGGCGCATCGGCCTGACCCGGAATGAGGCCACCAAGCATGTCGCTGACGCTTTGCGGTATCAGCGGCTTGCCGGCACGGTAATTGCTGTACGCCTTGTAGGCGAGCCCACCGAGCAGGGCAGCACCGCCGATTTGCATAGCGCCGCCGGCAAACTTCCGCGCGTGCTTCGAGGTCAAGAGCGTACCGGCCAAACCGCCTGCGAGCGCGCCGGTGCCGAGCGCACCCACATTGGCACCGAAGAAATCGCCGAGGCCCGCTCGTCCGCCTCGATCGGCCGGTTGAGCACCTTCCACGCCGCTTTGACCTGTCGTCGGGCTTCCCGACAGCACGGTGGTCAACAGCTTGTTCACATCGATCATATCGTTCTCCTGTGATGGACTGGCAGGTTCGCGCCTATCGGCATCCTGCGGGTTACCGTCGAGCGCGCTGCGGCGGGCGATGACGTTTCATGAGTGTCGGCATCGATGCACCAGGCGGGGGCGGCGAAGGGGGCAATGATGTGCGCGACAGAGCAGGCGGAACATCAATGGTCATTAATCGTCTCCTGCAGGGCGAGTGGAGGGCCGTGTTCCAATGGTATCCGGGAGCGGAGACGTCGGGCCGTGGATGGCGGCTTCGTCTGTCGCGGCCGTGCGGGTTTTCCATAGCGAGAACAGGACGCCGCCCGCGATGAGGGACAAGGTCACGCCGAGCGAGATCGCGGGGTCGGCCTTGCCGACGATCTGGTTCCAGAAAATCTTGGCGCCGATGAAGACGAGGACGATGGCGAGCGCGTATTTCAGATACTCGAAGCKGTGCACCATGGCGGCGAGGGCGAAATAGAGGGCGCGCAGCCCGAGGATCGCCATGATATTGGCCGTGAACACGATGTAAGTGTCGGTCGTGATGGCGAAGATCGCCGGCACCGAGTCGACCGCGAACACGAGGTCGGCGATGTTGATCACGACGAGCGCCAGGAACACGGGCGTCGCGAAGCGCGCGAGCTTACCCGTCTCCGGATCGAGCTTGCGGACGAAGAAGTGCGAACCGTGCAACTCGGCCGAGACACGCATGCGCTTGGACAGGAAGCGCACGATCGGATTCTTCGACACGTCCTGCTCGCTCTCTCCCATGACGAGCATCTTGATCCCCGTGGCGATCAGGAAGGCGCCG
>BFBZ01002029.1_pt1 | contig 11931 bp, 10 predicted proteins | sample 1888401 | NCBI WGS metagenome assembly BFBZ01 (sample SAMD00112614, study PRJDB3348) | symbiont metagenome | host: Chara braunii | reverse complement strand
GTCGACTTGCCGGCACCATTCTGCCCGACAAGCCCGTGCACGGTGCCGCGCCGCACGGTCAGCGATGCACCGGCCAGCGCCTGTGCGCCGCCGAAACGCTTCACGACACGATCGAAGCGGACGACCTGGTCCTGGCCGTCGGCCGCAGGCGTGGTTGCTGTCATTGGAAAAGGCCCTCGCATCAAGCGGGACGATGCGGCCAAAGCCGCATCGCCGGTTCACATGTCAGCCGATACCGAGCTTCTTGACGATGTCGGCGACGTTGCTCTTGTTGGCCAGGAGCGCAGGCACATAGGTTTCGCGTGGCAGCGTCTGTCCCGCCAGCAGCTTGGCAACGTTGCGGATCGCGGTGCGGCCGATTTCGGCCGGTTGCTGGGCCGCATCGGCGCCTGCCGGAGAGTTCGGATCGGCGACCAGCTGCAGCACTTCCGGGCTGCCGTCGACGCCATAGGTGCGGATTTCCGTGCGGCCAGCTGCGGCTAGTGCCTGCGTGGCGCCGAGCTGCGGAATATCCCAGGCCGACCAGATGGCCTTGATCGAACCCTTTTCCGGATACTTGTTGAGGATCGCGGTGATCTGGGTGAAGGCGTCCTGAACGGTGTTGGGAATGACATCCCGCAGTTCAGGTTGAATGATCTTCACCTTCGGGAAGTATTTGACGACATTCACAAGCTGATCGTAGCGGATCGCGCAGGGCGTGACGCCATAAAAGCCGTTGAAGGCGATGATATTGCCTTCGCCGCCAATATCGGAGACGAGCTGCAGCGCCAGATCCTTGCCGATGCCCCAGTTGTCGGATGTGGTGTTGTTGATCGAATTGGTGGAACCAACATCGACGGTCAGAACGGGAATGCCCGCATCCCGCGCCTTCTTCAGCCAGGGATCGATGACGCTCAAGGTGCCGAGGATCTGGACGATCGCATCCGGCCGCTGCGCAATCAGCGTCTGCAGCTGCGACACCAGCTTGCCGTCGTTGCGGCCGGCATCAACGGCGATCGGCGTGCCGCCCAGCTTCTTCACTTCGTCGATCTGGGCATTATAGGCCTGCAGATCGAAATAGTGGTCAGTGCCTGTCGCGCTGATGGCGATTCGCTTGCCTTTCAGGGACAGGGCGTCGTCGGCAGCCGCTGCCTTGCTCGAGATAAGCCCGGCGGTTGCCAGCGCTGCTCCGGCAGCGGTCAGTTTCAGAATATCCCGGCGCCCAAGGCCGGTCGTGTGTTCGTTGGTCATGAAAGCATCCTCTCCAGCAATCCATAAATTCCAATAGGATACAAAATAGATAGATTTTGACATTTACGGAGGAACGTTTTTCCAAAACCTGAGCAGTCAGGGGAATTTCCGTGGGTTGGCTGCCCGAAGCGCAGGTCGGTGTTTCTAGCTGACGAATAGAGTAGGGGGCTGCTGTCAGTTATTTCCGACCGAGGAGCATCAGGCTATTGGTCACGTGACGCTCGCTTTGAAGGCAAGGCCTTGCCGCCAAGGCTTCCTCAAACGAACAAAGAATCTCCGAAGGCCGCCAAAATCGGATGATTTACTCTACTAAAAACATAGGGATTATATCTAATAATCGCACACGTCGCGGGGGTTCCGTCAGACGACGTTCCAGATTGATTGAACGCGAGGTTCGCTACTATGAAGTCCCTTCTACGGCTTGCCCTGTCAGCCGCCGCCATTCCGTTTCTCTTCACGCAGGCCGCGATTGCCGGCGGTGTGAATGGCGCTCCTGCTCCTTTCGACAAGGGCGGCGTGAAGGTCGCTTTGATCAGCTATATTTCGGCTGGCGATTTCTTCCAGGCCTATCAGGCGGGTGCCGAGGCGCAGGCCAAGGCGCTCGATATCGACCTGCGCGTCTTTCCAGGCCGCCAGGATGCCGCCGAGCAGCGTGAGCAGATCCTGCAGGCTATCAACCTCGGCGTTTCCGGCATCGTCATCGATCACGGCCTGCCGGAATCGCTGAGCGACGTCGTCCAGCAGGCGCTGGACAAGGGCATCAAGGTCGTTGCCTTTGACGTCAATCTCAACAATCCGAAGATCCCGCAGGTCGAGCAGAGCGACCACGAACTTGCCGATCTCGCTTTGAAGCAGGTCGTCAAGGACAACGGCACCAGCTTCAAGACAGGCTATGTCTATGTTGCCGGCTTTGCGCCGCTCGACCGCCGCAACGAGGTCTGGGACACGTTCAAGAAGGCAAACGCCGGTGTTGTCGAAAAGGCCCGTTTCGGCAATGTCAGCGACACCACGGCAACGTCGACGGCCGACCAGGCAAAGGCGGCGCTGGCGGCAAATCCCGATATCAGCGTCGTCTTCGCCCCCTATGACGAATTTGCCCGCGGCGTGAAGCTCGCCGCCACTGACCTCGGCATTGCAAGCAAGCTGAAGATCTATTCGGCCGATGTCTCCACTGCCGATATCCAGGAGATCGTCGAGCCCGGCAGCCCGTGGGTTGCGACCGTCGCCACCAATCCTGCCGTCGTTGGCGCCGTCTCCATTCGTGCCGCCGCCCTGCAGATCGCCGGGCAGGACGTTCCGCATCAGATCAGCGTCAAGCCGACACTGTTGACGCAGGAAGCGTTGCGTGCAGCCGGAGTGAAGACGATCGAGGAACTGGCCCAGAAGGTGCCGGCCTTCAGCACGAGCGATGCAGTGACCGCAAGCTGGATCCCGAACAAGCTTTTCTAGGCTGACCGCCTCGAACTGCCGGCGGGCTGATACGTCCGCCGGACTATGCCAAAGAACCGGAGTGATATCATGAGCCAGTCCAACGTCGTCTTTGCGGGCCATCGGAATGCCACGCGGGAGGACCTTTTCGCCAGCGCCGAGGAAATTTCGGCCGATCTTTCCAGGCGCGCTGCGGAACTCGACCGTGAGGGCCGGCCGCCGCTTGGCGAAATCGTCAAGCTGAAGAATGCCGGATTGCTGAACGCGCTGCACGCGCCGGAGATCGGCGGCGGTGGTCTCGATTGGGTCGATGGCTTGCGGCTGACACGTATCCTGGCGCGTGGCGAAAGCTCCATAGGCCAGCTTCTCGGCTATCACTATGTCAACAGCCAATATGTCTATTGGGGTTTCGATGAGGCGCGCGCCCAGGAGCTCGGCAACAAGACGGTCGCCAACAACCTCTATTGGGGTGCTGCCGTCAATCCGCGCGATCCCGGCCTAGTACTCTCCCGCCGTGGTAACGGCTATGTTCTGAATGGGCGCAAATCCTTCTCCACGGCCGCGCATGTCTCCGACTACATCAACGCCAACGCCGCGCTTGACGACAAGATTGTCGGCTTTGCCGTCCCCACAAGCCGGGCAGGCTATAAGGCCAATGACGACTGGGACAATTTCGGCCAGCGCCTGTCCGACAGCGGCAGCGTCGAGTTCCATGACTTCCCCGTCTACGAAGAGGATCTGGACAAGGTCGGAACGAGTGGCGGCGCAGCGCCCGTATTGGCGACATTCAATACGCCGCTGATCCAGCTGGTTTTCGTCAATTTCTATCTCGGAACCGCGGAAGGTGCACTGCGAGAAGCGGTCGATTATGTCCGCACGACCACGCGGCCTTGGGTGACCTCCGGTGTCGAGCGGGCCGCGGATGATCCCTATATTCTCGAGCGCGTCGGCGAGCTGACGGCTGCCTTGAAGGCTGCCACAGCTCTGGCCGACAGTGCTGCGGCAATTGTGCAGGCCGGTCTTGCCAAGGGCTCTAAGGCGACCGCACGCGAACGCGGCGAAGCAGCAGCCGAAGCCTATGCGGCGAAGGTGAACGCCACGCATGTTGCACTCGATGTGACCAATCGCGTTTTCGAGCTCACCGGTGCGCGTTCAACGGCCGAGAAGTTTCGCTTCGATCGCTTCTGGCGTAATGTGCGGACACATACCCTGCACGACCCGGTGTTCTACAAGGCCAAGGAGGTCGGTGAATTCGTTCTCAACGACAAAATCCCCGAGGTTAGCCTCTACAGCTAACTGCCTTCGGCGCCGCTCATGCGGCCATCATATCCATCCTGCCAGCGCGTTATCGTAGGTCGGCAGGACGGGCCGATTGCCAGCGCTTCCATAAGGTGTTTCGCATTTTTCTATAAAGTCATGCGGGGTTGAGCACCGTAACCTGTATTTCTCGTTCGGAGGAAATGAGAAACGCAAAGGTATGGAGGAGTTTACCTTGGCAGCAACCACAGAGGAAAATACCGCGCATCTATCCCCTGAGGATGAAAAGCTCAGCCTCGGCGCCAATCTGGCCTATGGGCTTCAGCATGTTCTGACGATGTATGGCGGCATCGTCGCCGTTCCGTTGATCCTCGGACAGGCATCGGGTCTTTCGGCATCGGACATAGGTCTGCTGGTGACGGCTTCGTTGTTTGCTGGCGGCCTGGCAACCATCCTGCAGACGATCGGAGTGCCGTTCTTCGGCAGCCGTCTGCCTCTCGTACAGGGTGTATCCTTTTCCGGCGTCGCAACGATGATCGCCATTACCGGGCATGGAGGTATTCAATCCGTCCTCGGCGCCGTTATCGCGGCTTCGTTCCTGGGACTGGCGATCACGCCGGTATTTTCGCGCATTACGCGCTTCTTCCCGCCGCTTGTCACCGGCATCGTCATTACGACGATTGGGCTCACGCTGATGCCGGTTGCGGCAAACTGGGCCATGGGCGGCAACAGGAGCGCCCCGGACTTCGGCAGTCAGGCCAATATCCAGCTCGCCGCCGCGACGCTCTTGATCGTATTGCTGCTGAGCAAGCTCGGCAGCGCGTCCATATCGCGGCTCTCGATCCTGCTGGCCATCATCATCGGCACCGGCATAGCCTATGTCTCGGGCCTGACTGATTTCTCGCAAGTAGCGAATGGGCCCTTCATCGCCCTGCCGAAAATCTTCCACTTCGGTTATCCGATCTTTGATGCGGCCGCGATCATCTCGATGTTCATCGTCATCATGGTGACGCTCGTCGAGACCTCAGCCGACATTCTTGCGGTCAGTGAAATCGTTGGTACCAAGGTTGACGCTAGGCGGCTCGGCGACGGTCTGCGCGCAGATATGCTGTCGAGCATCCTAGCGCCGGTCTTTGGCTCCTTCACGCAGAGCGCCTTTGCCCAGAATGTCGGGCTCGTGGCGGTGACCGGCATCAAGAGCCGTTATGTGGTGGCGACCGGCGGGCTCTTTCTTGTTGCGCTCGGATTATTGCCGGTGATGGGCCGGATCGTGGCGGCGGTTCCCAGCTCCGTCCTCGGCGGCGCGGGGCTCGTCCTGTTCGGAACGGTTGCCGCGAGCGGGATCCGAACCCTCGCCAAGGTCGATTATGAGAACAACATGAATCTCATCATCGTCGCGACCTCGATCGGCTTCGGAATGATCCCGATCGCATCGCCGACCTTCTATGAACATTTTCCGGCCTGGGTCATCACGATTTTCCATTCCGGCATCAGTTCTGCAGCCTTGATGGCGATTACGCTGAACCTGCTGTTTAACCATCTGAAAGTGGGCAACTCGGATCAGCAATCGGTATTCGTTGCCGGAACCGAGCGTCTGATCCGGTATCAGGATATCGCCGTTCTCCATGACGGCGACTATTTCCTGAACGGCAGGCTCTTTGATGCCAACGGCACAGAGGTTCCGTTGATCCCGGCGGAAGCCCATTAACGACCAGCAATGAATGACGGCGGCTTGCGGGTGCTCTCACACTCTCAAGCCGCCGTCTCTGGGCACTTGATGACTGGTTATCCCTATCGATGGGGAGACGCTTAGGCCTCGGTCAGAGCGCGCCATTCTTCGGGGGGATGACGTCGTTCAGATGATAGTTGCCGACGACGTGATATTTCCAGCGCACGGGATCATGAAGCGTATGGGTGCGGGCGTTGCGCCAGTGGCGGTCGAGGTTGAGGTCCAGCTTGACGGACGACGTCCCGGCCAGTTCGAACAGCGTGTTCGTTGCTTCGATGGCGATCTCCGTCGTCAGCACCTTGGCCGCAGCGACCGCCAGCGTTGCCTCAATCACCCTCTTTTCTGTTGTTTCGACCTGGGCCGCATCCACCTTTCGGCCGGCGCGCTCGATGGTCGCGGTCGCGGCTTCCAGCCGGATTGCGATCTGTCCGATCTTGGCGATCGTCAGCGGGTCTTCCGACGCGTGCTCCACGCCGCTATCCATCCAGGGACGCGACTTGGTTTTCACGAAATCCAGCGTTTCGGCAAAGGCGGCTCTGGCTATGCCAAGGTCGACACCGGCATGGATGATCTGCCCGACCGAGCCGATTGTCGTCGACCTTTCGAACCCCTTGTGATGAAGGACGACATGGTCGGCGTTCACATAGACATTGTTGAGGACCGTGGTACCGCTGCCGGTGGTGCGCTGGCCGAAGCCGTCCCAATCGTCGATGATATCGATGCCTTCGGTTCCTTTGGGAACGAAGGCCATGACCAGCTTGTCGCTTTCATCAAGGGCGAAGACGGTGACCCAATCGGCAAAGAGAACGCCCGTCGAATAGAATTTCCGTCCATTGATGCGGTAGCCGGGGCCGTCTCGGGTGATGCGGGTACTGTAGTGACCAACCGTTTTCGTGCCGCGTTCCGATAGCGCATTGCCGAAGCGGTCGCCGGCCAGGGCACGGCCGAAAAAGTAACGCTTCTGATCTTCCGAGCCATCAACGCGCAATGCTTCAAGGATGTAGAAATGGTTCTGCGGGATCTGGCCGATCGAGCCATCTGCTTGCGCCAGAATAGCGGTGATTTCCGCCAGCGTGGCATTCGAGACATCTAGGCCGCCATATTCCTCGGGAACCGTGATCGCCAGCAATCCCGATTGCGCCAGAATATCCATCTCGGCGAAGGGAAGCTGCCTTTCGCTATCGCGGTCGGAGGCCGCGGCGGCAAAATGCGCGGCAAGCTCGCGTGCCACAGCCAGCGCCTGCTGTTCCGTCTCCAGCAACGTGGCCTGCGGATGCGTCGAGTTGAGATGGTGCAATTGCGCGTTCATGGGCCGACTCCGATTTCATTCGGCGCCACGATGCAGCATTCAAAGGCGCGCTACGAGGAAAGCCATTTCGTTTTTACCGAAGTGCCCGGTTCGTGTTTTCTTTATCTATAGAATGAATAGATAATATCTGCGTTGGGAGTCATATCACAGATGAGGATTGCCTGAGTCTGCCGGTCAAAGCCGGTTGGTCCGCCAGTCGTCAAAACGGGCATGTGCGAGCGCGAGCGAGGCGACGAGGGGAGTAAACCCATGAAAAGGTAAGGCGCGCGCAGTTTTGAGAGGGATCGGCAGGGACGCGGCAGGTTCGCCAAGCGCCAGTCTGGCAAGCACCCAACCCAGCTGCGCCGTCATCGCGATACCCCGGCCATTGCAGCCGATACCGCCGAAAAAGCCGTCGCCGAAACGATAAAGATGCGGCAGGAAGTCCGGCGTCATGATGGCAACGCCAGTCCAGACGATTTCGATGCCTGGATGATGTGGCAGGCGGAGTTCGGACACCAGGCGGTCGACGACGGCCCGACCGACTCGCTCGAAGGCGCCTATCGGGTTGATGGCCATGCCGCCGCTGATCAGCCTGTTGTCGCGATCCAGCCGATAGGTGAAGAGATTGGAACGGGTGTCGCCAACCGGTCGCCGGTGCGGCGCAATGCGGGCAACGGTTTCCGCGTCGAGCGGCTTGGTTGCCACCTGGTAGACCCGGAGCGGCACGCCGGTTCGCCCCATGCGTGAGGAAACGCCGCCGGTGAAGGCATTGGTGGCGAGAATGACCTGATCCGCCTCGATCTCTCTATCCGCGAAGGCGATCAGCCAGCCGTTGCCTCGCCGAACGACCTTCTCGACCGGGCTCTCTTCGCAGACAATGCCACCGCGCCGGGTTACGGCCTGTGCCAGGCCGTAGAGATAATTCAAGGGATGGATGGTCCCGCCGGAATGGTCGATCAACCCACCGGAATAGATTTCCATTCCCGTCTCGGCCTGGATCTCATGCGCATCGAGGAATTCGACGGGACGGCCGAGCTCTGCCCAGTCGTGGGCGCGTTGCCGAAGAACATCCGCCATGTCCTCGCCATAGGCCGGCTGCAGCCAACCGGTTTGCGCGGCATCGCAGGCAATCTCCTCCTGTGCGATCATCGCGTAAACCTGATCGGCCCCCGTCCCGACGAGCGATAGAAGCGCATCCGCCTTGTCGCGAGGCAACTTCTGACGAACCGTCGCCGGATCTGCCTTGGCAAAATTCGGGACTACAAAGCCGGCATTCATACCACTTGCGCCAGCCCCCAGCCGTCCGGCCTCGAGAACGGTGACGGAGCGGCCGGCGCGGAGAAGATGGAGCGCGGCCGTCAACCCTGTGAAGCCGCCGCCGATCACGAGCACATCGCAACGCGACGGTGCACTGTGAGCGAGATCAGGGGCAGAGCCGGCCGTCAGCGTCCACAGCGTCGGATTGGTGGGGCGAGCAATATGGCTGGACATTCGCGGATATTCTTCCAAAACCTACGCCCGATAGCTGGCTCCATATGCCGGCTACCGAAAGAGATCGCTCAGGGATTTTTCAGAGGCAAGGCGCTCCGATTGAAGCGCCTCGCAGTTTTGTAGGGTGAGGTCGCCGAGTTTACTTGATCTTGTCCTTGAGCGATGAGACGTCTTCCATCGACAGTTCGCCATCGGTCGCCACCTTGCCGTCGGCGATCTTCCAGAGGCGGAATGGGCCGGTGATATCGCCATATTGATCGAAGGAGACCGGGCCGATGACGCCCTCGTAGCGGATGGGCTTGCCGTCCTTGATGAGGCCGAGCGCCTTGGTGAACTCCTCCTTGCCGGCATATATCGGCGTACCCTTCGGATCGACGACCTTGAACATGGCGTCCTTCAGCTTGGACGTGTCGTCGCCGGCGATCGCTAGGGCCAACCCGACGATGGCGCCGGCATCATAGGCGCGGTCGGCAGCCGGATTGGAAGGCTCGATGCCCGAGAACTCCTTGTAGTTCTTGTTGAAATAGTCGGTCGATGGCGTGGGTGTCGTACCCGAGGAGGTGCCGTAGGCGTCCTTCAGGTAGTCGGCGCCGACGGAATCGATGAAATCAGGGCTGTTCATGCCGTCATTGAGCAGGAATTTCTGCGGGCCGCCTTGGGAGATCCAGGTGCGGGCTATGGTTGCGCCGTCGACCGGCGTGCTGACCAGATAAAGGCCATCCGGGCTGTCGGCCATGCCGGCAGTGACTTCCGAGGCGTAGCTCGACTGCTTCTCATTATAGGGCGTGGTCGAGACGATCGTGCCGCCGAGCGCCTTGTAGGCCTTGGAGAATTCCGCGACCATGTTGACGCCGAAGTCGCTGTTGACGTGGATGATCGCCAGCTTCTTGAAGCCCTTGTCGATGGCATATTTCGCCGCCGCGATACCCTGCAGAGAATCCGAGGTGATGGTGCGGAAGAAGATGCCGTTGGTCTTGCCGTCGCGGCCGAGCGCCGTCAGTGTCGGCGAGGAGGCGGCAGGCGATACCTGCACGATCTTGGCAGGTGCGGTCACCGAAGTCAGGATCGGGATCGTCACTGAAGAGATGATGCCGCCGATGATGGCCGGCACCTTCTTGACCTGCACGAGCTGCGTCGCCGCATCGACGGCGACATTGCCCTGGCTCTGGCTGTCGCGGGTATCCGTGGCCAGATCGCAGCCATGCACACCGCCGGCGGCGTTGATGTCGCGGAAGGCCATCTCGACGGATTTGGCGCCTGCCTGGCCGTATTCGCCGGCCGGGCCGGTCAGTTCCATCACCAGGCCGACGGTTACCTTGCAATCAGCGGCATTGGCGGCACCGGCCGCGGCCAGGAGAGCCAGGGCCGTGGTGATCTGAAATATCGTTCTTTTCATCTTTGTTCCCCTTGTTCGGTCAACGATTTTCATTTTGGTTTTGAGAACCTGTCAGGTGTCCGGCATCTGCAACCAGGTTTCATGCAGATGCTGCCATTCGACGCCGTTGGGTGCCGATGAACTTGCGGTAAAGAGCGCGCTTGCCTGACGCCGGCTGTACTTTCCGGCGCGCATCTGCGCCTCAACATAAGTCAGGACGATGGTGTCCCCGGTTTCGTAGCTCGCGCGGATATCTGAAATCTCAATGGTGAAGTTGCCCTGAAACGTCGCCCGATTTGCACGGATGAGCTCTATGGTCTCGGCGCGGTCGAACATGCGGCCGGTCGGCGGGATCATGTGAAAGGCCCCGCCGAAGGTGCGCTCGCAGCGGCCGAAATCGGTGCTGTCGGCGGTTGCAGCGTCGTACCAGGCTTCGAAGAAGCGATGGAAATCAAGAACTTCGGCACTGGCCTTCTCGAATAGTGGTGAACCCTGGCTCATTTCTTCCCCGCATTCAGGTTGTAGTGCATGATCGAACCGTGCCGGCCGGTGCGGTCGCGTTCCAGTGTGTAGACATCGCCTTCCGGCCCACGGGCTCGGTCGATGATCGCTGCGATCTGCCGGCGGTCTTCGTCGGATAGTTCGATATCCATGATCTTCGCGTTGGCGAGGGCGTGCGCCTGATTGCGGGCGCCGACAATCACGGCGGCGACGAGCGGCTGCTCCAGCACCCAGGCGCTGGCGATGGTGGCGATGTCGACACCGTGCCGCGCGCCGATTGTCTTCAGCGTGCCTAGCAGCGACTGGAACAGGTCCCAACCGCCGAAGTCGTCGATGATCAGCTTGTATTTGACCAGCGACCGGTTTTCGAGCGGCATCTCCGGCTCGGGCTGTCCCAGCCATCTGTCGCTGAGGAAGCCGCCGGCCACAGAGCCGTAGCAGAGGAATTTGACGTTGTTTTCCCCGGCGAGTTGCGCGAGCCCATGGGTGGGCCGCTGATCGAGAACCGAATATTGCAGCTGCTGGCTGACCAGGGGGATGCCGGCATTGAGGATTTCGGCGATATGCGGCGTGTCGAAGTTCGTCGTGCCGACATTGCGCACCTTGCCCTCGCGGCGCATCTCGTCAAGCCAGCCAAGCGCGTCGAGATAGCCAGGCAATGCATAGTCCCACCAGTGGAACTGGACGAGATCGATCTGCTCGGTTTTGAGCTTGCGCAGCGACTTGTCGACGATGCCGCCGATATAGTCACGGCTGATGCTCGCAAGCTTCTCCAGATCCGGCACAAGCTTGGTGTGCACCTTCATGGCTTTTGCCGCTTCGGCGCCACGCTCGTTGAAAAGCCGCTCTCGCGCCTCGCCGATCAGCTCCTCGACGCCGGTATAGATATCGGCGCAGTCATAGGTGCGGATACCGGCATCGAAGGCAGCGATCAGATCGGTGACGGCCTGCAATCGATCGACGGCGCCATGGCCTCCGGCCAGCTGCCAGCCGCCGCGGATGACGCGCGAAATCCTGTATCCGGGGCTCAGTTCGAAGGTCTGGGCATGCATCTGTGTTCATTCTCCTTCGGGCAACGGCACGGCCGTTGTTTCGGCATGGCTGAACCGCCGCTTGCCCGTCCTGACGATCCGCAGCCGGCTCGCGCAGTTCGGGTCGGGGCAGGCGATTTCTGCGTCCGAGGTCATCCAGTCATTCTTGTGGGTCGACCGCTGTTTCGCCGCCAGCAGCGGCAGCACAGCGGAGATGGAGTAGATCGAAAAGCCCTGGCCCGGTGGTAGCGAGAGCATTTCGCCCTTGAGTTCGAAATAGTCCCCGGCCTTGGCGCCACAATAGATCGGCTTGCCTTCGGGGATGACGGCCTCGACACGAAGATCGAAGAGTTCGAAACTGTCGTCGGCTTCCGTTGCCATCTCAGATCTCCGCGCGCTCGAACGTCACGTCGCAGGCACCGTTGCGGCGGATGATGCCGCAGGCGGCGGCGAACTGCTCGCGCTGCTCTGGCCGGACCTGCGCGACGACGCTGCCGGCGAGCCAGCCGATCGGGAAGAGCAGCCGCGCACCCGGTCCATAGAACAGGCCGATGTCGAAGATCGCATCGGGATTGCCGCCCCACATGCGCGGCGGCAC
>BFBZ01002026.1_pt1 | contig 11944 bp, 9 predicted proteins | sample 1888401 | NCBI WGS metagenome assembly BFBZ01 (sample SAMD00112614, study PRJDB3348) | symbiont metagenome | host: Chara braunii | reverse complement strand
GGCGACGCAGATATTGCCGGCGGCATCGACCGCCAGGGAATCGAACATCCTGTAGCCGCCGAGACCCGCCACCAGGCGGCCGCCATGGGGCGAGGGAAATGGCTGTTTGGCGATCTCGCCGGGACCGGTGATGTCGAAAGCCCAGAGCCGGGCGGTCTGGGTTTCCGCGACATAGAGCACCTTGCCGTCGGGCGACAGGCCGATACCGTTCGGCGTCAGGATCGGAAACACGATCTCGCGGATCGCACTGCCGTCGGCGCGCGCGTAATAGACCGCGCCGCGATCCTGCTCGCGCGCCCTGACCTTGCCGAGATCGGTGAAATAGAAGCCGCCGTCATTGTCGAAGACGATATCGTTGGGGCCTTTCAGCGGCCCCTTGTCGGTGCCGGTATAGAGCACCTCGACGGCGCCGCTCGCGAGGTCGACCCTTTCGATGCGGCCGCCGCTATAGTCGTCGGCCTGGGCGATCGGCCGGTAACCGCCGGCATCGCCGGGCTGCGTCCATTTGAAGCCGCCATTGTTGCAGACATAACAGAAGCCGTCGGGGCCGATCGCCAGTCCGTTGGGCCCGCCGCCGGGCGTTGCGACAATGGAGATCGCGCCATCCGGTCCGACCCGCGTCAGCGTGCCCCGGCCGATCTCGACCAGCAGCACCGAGCAGTCGGCCATGGCGACCGGCCCCTCGGGGAACAGCAATCCCGTCGCGAGTTCGCGAAGCGCATCCGGCATCAGATTCTCCAGCGGCGAGAGGGTATCGATCGTCAGAGGTGTCGGCGTCACGGTGCGATGAAACAGCAAAGCCCGGCAAGGCGCATCAGGCGCTGCCGGACGGCAGGTCTGCAAGCGCATCGGGCGCCGCGCGACGGGTTGGACCGGAACCTGCGATTGCCCTCCGATTGCTGCACGGCACCGCCCCGCGGCCGGCGATTGCCTCGCGCCGGCTTTGCCGCCATTCATTTCACGGGTGCGCCCGGCCGGCCTTTGCCGCCTCGCCGACCCGAATCGCAGCGATGGAAGACGACGCCATGAACGACCGCCAGTTACATCAGCACCTCATCGGTCAGCAGGGCGCCCGCGGCATTCTCAACACGCCCGTCCTGATCGTCGACCTCGACCCGCTCCATCGCAACATCCAGGCCATGGCGGCCTTCGCCGCGGCCCATGGCATCAAGCTTCGCCCGCATTCCAAGACGCACAAGAGCGCCGATATCGGCCGGTTGCAGATCGCCGCCGGCGCCATTGGCCTGTGCTGCGCCAAGCTGGGCGAAGCCGAGGCCCTGGCCGAAGCCGGGCTGTCCGGCTTGCTGATCACCTCGCCGGTCGTCGGGTCCTTGGCGATCCAGCGCCTCGCCGCGCTGAACCGGCGCATGGACGGCCTCATGGTCGTCGCCGACAATGGCGACAATGTCGACGCCCTCGCCGAGGCGGCCGGCTCCGGCAAGCCCTTGTCCCTGCTGGTCGACATCGACCCGGGCTCGCACCGCACCGGCACCGCCTCGCCGGAGGCCGCTCTCGCGCTCGCGCGCCGGATCGCCGCCCATGGCAGCCTCCGCTTCGCCGGTGTCCAGTTTTATTGCGGCCGGCAGCAGCATATCGAGAGCTATGCCGAGCGGCGCGGCGCCATCGCGGAGCGCACCGGCTATCTCAGGGGCATCGTCGCCGGGCTCGCCGAGGCCGGGTTGAAGCCGGCAATCATTACCGGCGGCGGCACCGGCACCCACGAAATCGATGCCGATCTCGGATTGTTCACCGAATTGCAGGTCGGCTCCTATGTCTTCATGGACGATCAATATGCCGTCTGTGGCCTGCGCCAGGACGGATCGGCGCCGTTCGAGACCGCGCTGCTGGTCGATTCCCGCGTGGTCAGCGCCAATACCGCAGGGCTCGCCACCATTGATGCCGGGCTGAAGGCCTTTGCCACCGAGGCCGGCGCGCCCTCGATCGTCAGCGGCGCTCCGGCGGGCTCGACCTTCCGCTTCACCGGCGACGAGCATGGCGCGGTCATCGTCCCGGAGGGCACGGCCGCGCCGCGGCTCGGCGAGGTGGTCAGCCTGACCGCGCCGCATTGCGATCCGACCGTCAATCTCTACGAATCCTATCACGTGGTGCGTGGCGATACGCTTGTCGACATCTGGCCGGTCACTGGGCGCGGCCGCTCCCGATAGCGGCGCTCAGCCGCTTCGCCGGTGCCGCACGTCCCAAACCGGACAGGCTTGACCAATGGGACGCGGGGGCCCGAGATGCGGCCATCCACCTCCCTCTCGAACCAGCACGTTGCCGAGCCGATGACACAGCCCAAATTCCAGGACCAGGTCGCCCTTCCCGAGGTCTGCACGCTGAACGCCGTGCCGCTCGCCCGGATGATCCGGCAGCGGCAGGTCTCCGCCAGCGAGGTGATGGCGGCCTATCTCGACCATATCGAACGGGTCAATCCGCACTGCAACGCCATGATATCGCTGCGCCCGCGCGCCGAGCTGATGGCCGAGGCAGCCGAGGCCGATGCCGCGGTGGCGCGCGGCGAGCCGGTCGGCCCGCTGCACGGCGTGCCCCAGGCGATCAAGGACCTGGCCATGACGCGTGGCCTCCTCACCACTTTCGGTTCGCCTCTCCATGCCGATTTCGTGCCCGAGGCCGACGCCATCTTCGTCGAACGCATGCGTGCCGCCGGCGCCATCATCATCGGCAAGACCAATGTTCCGGAATTCGGCTATGGCTCGAACAGCTACAATCCGATCTTCGGCCTGACCACCAATGCCTACGACCCCGGCCGTGTCGGCGGCGGTTCCAGCGGCGGCGCGGCGGTGGCGCTCGCCATGCGCATGCTGCCGGTCGCCGATGGCGGCGACATGGGCGGCTCGCTGCGCAATCCCGCCGCCTTCAACAATGTCTTCGGCTTCCGCCCGTCGCAGGGCCGGGTGCCGGCCGACACGCTCGATCCGTTCTACGGGCAATTGGCCGTCGAAGGTCCGATGGGCCGCTCGATCGAAGATGTCGCCATGCTGCTCTCGGTCCAGGCCGGTTACGACGCGCGCGCGCCGCTGTCGCTCGACGACGCCGGATTTCGCTACGAGGACAAGCTGGCGATCGATCCCAAGGGCCTGCGCTTCGGCTGGCTCGGCGATCTCGGTGGTCACCTGCCCTTCGAGCCGGGCGTCCTGGAACTCTGCACCGGCGCCCTCGCCCTGCTGACCGGGATCGGCGCCCGGGTCGAGCCGGCAACGGTGAACTTCGATCCGGAGAAACTTTGGCAGGCCTTCGTGACGCTGCGCCAGCAGGCCATAGGCGGCCGCCACGACGCCTTCTATCGCGACCCGGCACGGCGTGCCCTGTTCAAGCCCGAGGCCATCTGGGAGATCGAGATGAGCCACAAGCTGACCGGCCTCGACGTCTACGAGGCGGGCGTCGCGCGCGGCGCCTGGTACCGCGCCTTGACCGCCCTGTTCGAGCATCACGATTTCCTGCTCATCCCCTCCGCCCAGGTCTTCCCCTTCTCGAAAGACCTGCACTGGCCGAAAGAGATCAACGGCCGCCCCATGGACAGCTACCACCGCTGGATGGAAGTGGTCGCCGGCGCCACCATGGCCGGCTGCCCGGCCATCAGCGTGCCCGCCGGCTTCAGCGCCGACGGACTGCCCATGGGTGTCCAGATCATCGGTCCGCCGCGCGGCGACCTCGCGGTCCTGCAGGCAGCCGCCGCCTATGAAGCCGCCTGCCCCTGGCTCGGCCGGCTGCCCGACCTGTTCCGCTGAACCGGCGCAGCGGCAAATCGCTTGCGGCAATCGCACGAACGGGAAAAGCGCTGAGAGACGTCCGAGAGCCCATTCCGGCGAGCTCACACCTCGTCTTGGCCGGGCTTGTCCCGGCCATCCACGACTTGTTCCGTTTTGAATGCGTGGATCCCCGGGCCAAGCCCAGGGAAGACGCGCGGCGGCGAACTGCCCGAATGAGTTCTGACACGACCTCTGACAGGCAAGCCAGCGCCCCGCCGGTCGGCCCGACGATCAGCCTCTGCGTTTGTTGACGCCGCGCTCGGGCACGCCGGTCTGTTCGAAACAGACCCGCGCGAGCTCGGCGACACCTGCCCGGATCGTCTCGACCGTCGGCAAGGCGAAGCAGAGCCGCATATGGCTTTTCGCCGCCTCGCCGTCGCAGGCCCAGTCCGGCCCCGGATTGAAGGCCAGCCCGCCATCCAGCGCCTTCTGCGCGAAGCTGCGGACGTCGACATGGTCGGGCAGCTTGAGCCAGAGGAAGATGCCGCCCTGGGGCACGAAGAGCTCGGCCGACGTGCCGAATTCCTGGCCGAGCGCGTCGATCAGCGTGTCGAGCTTGAGGCGCAGCGCGCCGGTCAGTTCGGCGACATGGCTGTCGAAATGGGCCTCGACATATTCGGCGACGACCATCTGCTCCAGCGCGCCCGAACCGGCATCGGTCTTGGTCGCCAGGATCCGGCTCAGCACCTGCCAGTCGGCGACGATGTAGCCGACGCGCAGCGCCGGCGCGAGCGACTTGGAGAACGAGCCGACATGGATCACCCGGCTCGGATCGAGCGCATAGAGCGCCGGCGGCCGTTCACCGGCCCAGACCAGATCGGCGTAACATTCGTCCTCGAAGATCGGCACGCCGAATTCGCGCGACAGCGCGATGAGCTGATGCCGGCGGTCGAGATCCATGATGCTGCCGGTCGGGTTCTGCACGGTCGGGATGGTGTAGATATATTTCGGCTTGACGCCTTGGCCGCGCTGCTCCTCGAGGATCGCCCGCAGCGCGTCGATCCGGATGCCGCCGTCGTCGAGCGGCGCGCCGATCACCTTGGCGCCGAGCTTCTGAACCTTGCCGATCGCGCCGCCATAGGTGAACTCCTCAAGGATCACCGTATCGCCGGCCGCCACCAGCAGGTTGTTGACGAGATCCATCGCCTGCAGCGAGCCCGAGGTGACCAGCACGTCGTCGGCGGCGCAGGTGATGCCGCTGCGCCGCGCGAGCTTGGCCGCGATGAAGGCCCGCAGCCGGTCATGGCCCTGCGGCGCCTGGCCGAGATTATACATGCCGAGCAGCCGGCCATTGTCGCGCAGCACGCTGGCCGCCGCCGCCGCCAGCGCTTCGGCGGGCACCTGGGTCGGGTCGTTATGGCCATAGACGAAGTTGTATTTCGGCAATCCGGCGAAACGCGCCGCCGGCTCGGGCAGGCCTGCCCGGAACATGTCGGTCAGCGCGAAGGACTGGTCGCTCATTCGTCTTCTCCCCTGGTGTCGCGCATCGCGTGAGGCCTGAGCCTGCCGCGTCGACGAGGTCCTCTTGCCGGAACCGCGTCCCTGTTTGCGGCCCAAGACATCGGCGAGCAAGGGGCGCCACGCGGCAGCCGCTCTGCGGCCGGCGCAGCCGTCGACCGCGACAGACGGTTGCCGGCCCGGAGCTTTGTCCGGACAATGCCGAAGGCCGGGCGAAGGGCACCCCGAAGCGGTGCCGAAAAGGGGGGATCGGCGATGAGCCTGTCGGATGAGCTGAAGGCGACCATCAAGGTCTGCATGTTCGATCAATATGGCACGGTGGTCGACATGCAGTCCGGGCTGACCCAGGTCGCGACGCCATTCCTGAAAGCCAAGGGCTGGACCGGCAATCCCGGCTCCTTCGTGACCTGGTGGCGGCGCACCCATTTCGAGAATTCGATGATCGACGCGCTGCTGCACCGCGAGCACACGCCCTATCGTGAAATCGGCCACCGCTCGGTGGCGCATGTGCTGGAACGCGCCGGCATCGCCTACACAATGGACGAGGTGCGGGCGCTGGTCGGCGCGATCGAAAAGCTCAGCTGTTTTCCGGAAGTGCCGGAAGCGCTCGCGCGGCTGCAGGTCCGCTACCGGCTGGTGGTCCTGTCGAATGGCGACCCGGACATGCTGGAGACCGCCAAGGCCTATCACGGCATCCCCTTCGACCAGGTGATTTCGGTCGCCGAGGCCAATGCCTTCAAGCCGCATGTCGCGACCTATACCAAGGCCGCCGACCTCGTCGGCTGCCGGCTGGACGAGGTCCTGTTCGTCGCCAATCACGCCTTCGACTGCATCGGCGCCAAATCGGCGGGCATGCGCACCGCCTTCATCGACCGCCGCCGCCGCCCCTTCGGCATCACCCCGCACCAGCCGGATATCCTGGTGGGTTCGATGACCGAACTGGCCGATCTCATGAGCTGAGACCCGAGGGCCTGTTTGGGAGCGCCATCCCGGCGGTTCACTGCGCGCACCGGTGCTCAGGGTTAGTGCGAACCAGACCGCTAAAGGCGTTCTTTCGTCTTGGCCGGGCTTGTCCCGGCCATCCACGACTTGACTTCCTTGAGCGGATGAATGCGTGGATGCCCGGGACAAGCCCGGGCAAGACGAGGGTGGGCCAGCACCGGACCAGGCAAGCCCTGGTTCGCTAGAAATGACTCAGTTCGACATGCCCGCGCTTGCGACCAGCACCGGGGTCGCCCGATAGACCCCAGGGAAATGGCGCTTCAGGTCTTCGATCTTCGGCAGGTCGTTGATCACGATATAGGGCTGTGTCGGGTTCCGCGTCAGATAGTCCTGGTGATAGGCCTCGGCGGCGTAGAAGGGCCGGTCGGGCTCGATGGTGGTGACGATCGCGGCGCGGAATGCGCGCGCCTGGTTGAGCTGGGCGATATAGGCCTTCGCCACCCGCGCCTGTTCGGCATTGGTCGGGAAGATCGCGGAACGGTACTGGGTGCCGGTATCGGGGCCCTGGCGGTTGAGTTCGGTCGGGTCATGGGCGACCGAGAAATAGATCTGCAGCAGCCGGCCATAGCTGATCTTGCGCGGGTCATAGGTGACCCGCACCGCTTCGGCATGGCCGGTCCGGCCGCTGGTCACTTTTTCATATTGCGCCGTCGCCTGCTCGCCGCCGGAATAACCGGAGACCGCGTTGGTGACGCCCTCGACATGCTGGAACACGCCCTGCACGCCCCAGAAGCAGCCGCCGGCGAAAACCGCGACCGCGGACGCCGCCTGTCCGGCCGGCTCGTCCAGCGCGGGCGCGGCTATGGCGCGGCCGCCCTGCGCCGCCGCCTTGGGGATGCCGAAGCCCGCGCCGGCCAGCAGCAGGGCTGCCAGCGACAGCACCGGGCGTCGCGTGATCGGTTTCTGAAGCAGGCGGGTCATGAGGTCTCCTTGGGTTCGGCAAATGACGGGCGGGATGGCGGTCAGGCGAGCGCGGGTCGGAAATTCATTGCGACGCCGTTCATGCAGTAGCGCAGCCCGGTCGGCCTCGGTCCGTCGTCGAAGACATGGCCGAGATGGCCGCCGCAGCGGCTGCAATGGACCGCCTCGCGCTGCATGCCGAAGGTGGTGTCGCTGCTTGTGCCGACAGCCCCGTCGAGCGGCGCCCAGAAGCTCGGCCAACCGGTGCCGCTGTCGAATTTGGTGGTCGACGAGAACAGGTCGAGCCCGCAGCCGGCGCAGGCAAACTGGCCGCGCCGCTCTTCATGAAGCAGCGCGCTGCTATAGGGCCGCTCGGTGCCGCTGCGCCGCAGCACGGCATATTGCGCCGGTGTCAGGCGCCGGCGCCATTCGGCTTCGCCGAGCGCCACGGCAAAGGTCTCGGCTGCCTCGGACCGCGGAAACCACCAGGGCGAACTCACCGCCGCCAGCCCGATCGTCCCACCGGCCAGGAAAAAGCGTCTCGTCGTCATCGCCCGGATCTCGCGTTCCGACATCGTCACGGCGATGTCCCGTGAGCGGATACGGAGTGAAGCACCGTTTCGTTGCGGCTAAAGCCGGGCTCACGCGCATGTGATCCCGCCGGCCCTGGCTCAGGGCGTCGCCCGGTCGGCCAGCAGCCCATCGAGCAAGGCTTGAAACGCCGGCACCGCCTTTTGCGACGTCGCTTGCGGATCCCGCGCATTGGCGATCCACAGGGCAGCCTGCAGCATGGCGCCGCTCAACAGGCGCGCCGCCGCCTCGCCATCGATCGGCACGATGATCCCGTCATCGGCGAGGCCTTGCAGGCTCGTCGCCATCGAGCGGATACATTCGCTCTGGCTCGGCCAGGTCGAGGGGTCGCCCAGCACCGACGGGCCATCGCGCAGCATGATGCGCTGGATCTCGGGCTCCAGCGCCATCTCGATATAGGCGATGCACTCGGCGACAAAGCCCTGCCAGGCATTGTCCGCCTGGCGCGCGATTTCGCTCAATCTGACATTCATCTCGGCGTCGATTTCGGCGACCACCGCCTCCAGCAACCCCTTCTTGTCGCCGAAATGGTGATAGAGCGCGCCGCGCGTCAGGCCGGCCGCGGCGGTGAACTGATCCATCGACGCCTCGGCGTAGCCCACCGTGCCGAAGGCATGGCGCGCCGCGCCGACCAGCTTGGCGCGGGTTTCGGCGATCATCGTGCTGCGTGGCTTGTGGCTCATGCCTGCCCCTTCACATACGCATCGTATATTATTTGACATACGAACCGTATGCAATTACTTCGTTCGCATACGCCACGTATGCAAGTGACTCCTCCCCATCGAGGTGTCCGCCATGTCCAATCCCTATCGTGAAATTTTCCGGGTCCCCGGAGCCAAGGCCTTTTCAGCCGCGGGGTTCATTGCCCGCCTGCCCTTCGCCATGGTCACGCTCGGCATCGTCACCATGCTGTCGCAGACCCATGGCGGCTACTGGCTGGCCGGCGCGGTCGCAGCCGCTTTCGCTTTCGCCAATGCCTTGATCGCGCCGCAGATTTCCCGGCTGATCGACCGCTACGGCCAGAGCCGCGTGCTGCCGCCGGCGACCGCCCTGGCGGTGGCCGGGCTCGCCGGCCTGCTGCTTGCCACCCGTCTCGGCGCGCCGGCCTGGACCTTGTTCCTGTTCGCCATGGTCGGCGGTTTCATGCCGAGCATGGGTGCGATGGTGCGGGCCCGCTGGACCGAGCTCTACCGCGGCACGCCCAGGCTGCACACGGCCTTCGCTTTCGAATCCGTTGTCGACGAGGTGATCTACATGGCCGGGCCGGTGATCTCGATCGGCCTCAGCGTCGCGATCTTCCCGGAAGCCGGTCCGCTGGTCGCCACCCTGTTCCTGGCCATCGGCACCCTCTTGTTCGTGCCGCAGAAATCGACCGAGCCGCCGGTCCATGCTCCGGGTCGCAGCGCGGGAACCTCCGTGATCCGCCTCGGCTCGGTCCGGATCATCGTGCTCGTCCTGATCGCGATCGGCGCCATTTTCGGCACGGCCGAGGTGGCCACCGTCGCCTTTGCCGAGCAGCAGGGCCAGAAGGCCATGGCCAGCGTGGTTCTGGCGAGCTATGCCGCCGGCTCGCTGGTCGTCGGCCTCGTCTTCGGCACGCTGAAGCTTCGCATGTCGCTGGCCCGCCAGCTCTCGTTCGCCATCGGGCTCGCCGCGCTGACCACCTTGCCGCTCCTCATCATCGGCAGCCTCCCGGTGCTCGCCGCCGTGCTGTTTCTGGCGGGAGCGGCGGTATCGCCGACGATCATCATCGCGATGGGCCTGATCGAACGCCTGGTGCCGGCGGCCAAACTGACCGAGGGCGTCACCTGGGGCATGACCGGCATCGTCATCGGCATGGCGATCGGCTCGTCCCTGTCCGGCTGGGTGATCGACGAATTCGGCGCGGTGAGCGGCTTCTGGGTATCGATCGCCGCCGGCGTCCTGGCCCTCGCCACCGTCCTCGCCGGCTATCGCCACGTCGAGGAACAGGCGCGCGAATGCACCATGCAACCGGCCATCGCCTGACCGCCGGTTCGGCTGGGATGTCCGGCGCAAGGCCGCCGGCATCCCGGCTGTGATCGCCCGGTCATGCCGCGCCGGTTCATTCGTCCGCGACGGCGGCAGCCTTTGGCCCATAGGGAAAATAGGGCGGATGATCGCCGATGGCGGTCATGTCGACCTCGACCAGTGTCGGCCCCTTGATCGCGATGGCCTCGGCGGCGCGGGCGCCGAAATCGGCGGCCCGGTCGACGCGGCGGAACGGAATGCCGGCAAGCCTGGCCAGCCCCTCGAGATCGGGACCGAGCACGGTATCGAAGCGGCGGCGGCCGCCGGCCGCGGCATCCTGGATATGCCGGATCACCCCATAACCACGGTCGTTCATGACCAGTATGGTCAGGTCGAGATTTTCCTGAACCGCGGTCCAGAGTTCGGTCAGGTTGAGGAAGAAACCGCCATCGCCGGTCATCACCACGACCTTGCGGCCGCCGGGTGCCAGTGCCGCGCCGATGCCGAGGCACAGGCCCTGCCCGATGCCGGCGCCGACCGGATAGATGTTGCTGCTCGGGTGGTGCAGCGGAAACAGCTTGTTGCCCCAGGTGCTGTTGTTGATGGTGATGTCGCGCGCCCAGATCGCGTCCTTGGGCATGACCGCGCGAAGCTGGTCGGCAAAATCGGCATAGGGCCCGAGCGTCGCGCGGAACGCGGCGCGCGCCCGGCGCTTCAGCGTCCGGAATTCCTCGCCGAAGCAGGGATCGATCGCCATCTTGCCTGCGATCCTTGTCGCGAATGCCTCCAAGGTCACGCCCGCATCACCCAAGACGAAGCAACTGTTGGCATAGGTCCGGCCATCGGCCAGCGGATCGACGTCGATCTGCGCCCTCGTCTTCGGCAAGGGAACCGAACAATCCATCGTCTCGTGGCCGCGCAGCCGCGATCCTGCTACCAGCATCAGATCGACGGTCTCGTAGAAAGCCTCGATCTGAGCCATGCCCTGGCCGTTGAGCCCGCCGAGATTCATCGGGTGGTCTTCCGACACCACACCCCTGCCCGCCCAGCTCGTGACCATGGCGAAACCGAGATCGAGCAGCCGGCGCGCCGCCGGGCCCGCGCCGGCGGCGCCGCGCCCGAGCCAGAGCATTGGCCGCCGGGCGCCGAGTACCATGGCGACAAGCCGGTCGAGATCGCGATCGGAGGGCGCCAGCGGGGGCGCGAGCGGCAGCTTGAAATCATCCAGCGCCGCCGGCCTCGCGACGACGGCGCGCTGGATGTCGATCGGCACCTCGACGCTGACCGGGCCGTTCGGCGCCGACAGGGCCTCGACCACGGCCTTGGTCAGCACGCCGAAGGCCTGGTCGGCGCTGCGAATGCGAAAAGCCGCCTTGCCGACACTCCCGAGCATGCCGAGCTGATCGGGCACGTCATGGACGGTGCCGACGCCGCGATCGACAAACCTGGTCGCCGTCTGCCCGGTGATGTGCAGCAGGGGCGTGCCGGCGAAGCGCGCTTCGACCAGGCCCGAGACGGCACCGGCGGCGCCCGGACCCGTGCTGGTGAACAGGACGCCGAGCCTGCCGGCGGCACGCGCCCAGCCATCCGCCATATGGCCGGCGCCCAGCTCGCCACGGGTCGGCACGAAATGAATGCCGTTGTGCCGGCCGAGCGCATCCAGCATCGGAATGTTGTGCACCGAGACGATGCCGAAGGCCGTGGTCACGTCGCAGCGGTCGAGGAACTCAGCGACGAGATCGCTGACGGTGTAAGGCGCTTCCATCGGTGTCTCGGCTTATTTCATCCGGTAAAACATTGTTCCACCATGATGATCACCGCGGCGGCGGGGCGGCAAGGGCATCGCTGCCCTGAAAACCGCCAAGACACCGTTCGACAGCTCGTTCGGGCAGTTCGCCGCCGCTCGTCTTCGCCGGGCTTGTCCCTGATATCGACGCGCCGAGCGCGAAAAAGTCGTGGGTGGCCGGGACAAGCTCGGCCAAGACGGGGTGCAAGCTCGCCGGAATGAGTTCTCAAACGGGCCCTGATACCAAGGTTCGTCGAGAACCCGCGCGCCGCCTCAGTAGAGGCTGGTCGTATAGGCGACCTCGAGGCGCTGGTTGGCGGCGTCCGCGTCGACGCCCTTGATCTGGTCGGCGAGGATATTGCCGAGCAGCGGAAAATCGTCGCGCCCGACCTTCTTGTCGGGGTTCCACAGGTCGGCGCGCAGCAGCGAGCGGCCGCAGTGGAAATAG
>BFBZ01002024.1_pt1 | contig 11953 bp, 8 predicted proteins | sample 1888401 | NCBI WGS metagenome assembly BFBZ01 (sample SAMD00112614, study PRJDB3348) | symbiont metagenome | host: Chara braunii | reverse complement strand
GGCGCCGTAGAGCATGTATTTGAGCCGCGAGAAGTCGACCTGCCGCGCTCGCGGCTGCCGGACCACGAACTGCATCGCGGCGGGTACCATGAACAGCTTGGTGATGCCGGACTGTTCGAAGAAGTCGAGGATCTTCGTGGGATCGAACTCGCGCGCGATGACGCCGCGGGCACCGTGGTAGAGGCTCATCAGGCCCCAGCCGGAGCCGCCGATGTGGAAGATCGGCATCGCGATCAGCGAGACGTCGTCGGTCGTCCATTTATTCCAGTCCGGCTTCTCCTCGGGATTGCCGGTGTTGACGAGGTTGAGGAAGTTGGCGTGCGACAGCATCGCGCCTTTCGGCTTGCCGGTGGTGCCGGAGGTGTAGAGCTGCAGCGCGATGTCCTGCGGCGTGATCGCCTCGCCGGGATCGTCGGCGCTCTGCGCGTCGCGCCAAGCCGTGTAGTCCTGCCATTCCGGCGCGCCGCCTTCGGTGGTGATGATGTGCCGCACGCTCGGAATCTGGTCGCGGATGTTGCGGATCATCGTGATGAACTCGGGACCGACGAACAGGGCAGGCGCCTTGCAGTCCTCGACGATGAAGGCGACCTCGGGACCGGCGAGGCGCCAGTTCACCGGCGCCATCACGACGTTGGCCTTCATGGCGCCGACCAGCAGCTCGAAATAGATGTCGCTGTTCTTGCCGAAATAGGCGATCCGCTCATGCGGCTTGATGCCGATCGCCTTCAGCGCGTTGGCAACCTGGTTGGTCTTGCGGTCGAATGCGGCGAAGCTGGTGAGGCGGCCTTCGAACTCATAGGCGGTGGCGGAGCCAAGCGCTTCCGCCTGCCTGCGCACGACGTCGACGAGCGTCGACGCTGCCGTCGTGACGGACATGTTTCCCCTCCGATTGCGTCTTGTTCTTTGTTCGATGTCTTGTCGTGGTCCTCGCCCCGGATTGCGCCGGAGCAAGCATCTCTCGATCAGTCTACAGGGAGCAGGTCGCCGATCAACAGGGTGATTGCGCCGTCAGCTCGTGCGCGTGGCGCGATCCTTTTCGTTCTGCGCCTTGATCGACTCCTTGGCCTTGGTCCAGTCGTCGTCGCTCCAGTCGCGCAGCTGATAGAAGTTGCCGCCCATCGCTAGCGCCTGGGCACCGTCCATCGCGATTGTCTCGCCGTTGATCCAGTTGCAGCCGCCGGAGATCAGGAACACCGCGAGGTTCTGCAGCTCCTCCATGGTGCCGACGCGACCCATCGGGTTCATCGCCTTGGTCCGCGCGCCGGCCTCGTCACCGGGCTTGATGCGCTTGCTCATGCCTTCGGTCGGGATTTCGCCGGGTGCGATGGTGTTGAGGCGGATGCCGTAGCGGCCCCATTCAGTCGCGAGCGACATCGTCATGGCGTGGATCGCCGACTTGCTCATCGCCGACGGCACCACGTAAGGCGAGCCGTTGCGCACCCAGGTTACCGTGATCGACACGACGTTGCCCGGCTGCTTCGCGGCGATCCAGCGCTTGCCGACGGCGTGCGTCACGTAGAACGTGCCGTGCATCACGATGTTGGCGACGGCATCGAAGCCGCGCGGGCTCAATTCCTCGGTGCGGGAAATGAAGTTGCCGGCCGCGTTGTTGATGAGGTCGGTGAGACCGCCTTCCTGGAAGATGGCCTCGATCATGTCCTCCACCGCCATGGCATTGCGGATGTCGACGCCATGGCTGGTCACTCGGCCGCCGTAGAGGTCCATCAGTTCGGTCGCGGTCTCGTCGCAGACGATTTTCCGCCGGCCGCAAATATGCACTTCGGCGCCGAGTTGCAGGAAGCGTGCAGCCATCGCTTTGCCAAGGCCCGTGCCGCCGCCGGTCACCAGAATGCGTCGACCTTCGAGGAGATTGTCCTTGAACATGGGAGTTTCCGCCTGACATGTTGTGAGTTAATTGGTCGATTGACTAAATCGCTCCGACAGCCTTCTGTAAAGTCACAAAGACATCCGTAGGGAGACCGCTCGATGGACAACCGCCTCGCGATCGAGATCAAGGACGGCGTCGCCGATGTTCGCCTGGTTCGCGCCGACAAGATGAATGCGTTGGACATGGAGATGTTCGAGGCGCTGGTCGCGGCGACCGACCGGCTGTCGAAGGAGAAGGGCCTGCGGGCGGTGGTGCTGTCCGGCGAGGGCCGGGCCTTCTGCGCTGGCCTCGACATGGGCCGCTTCGCGGCGATGAAGGATTCCGGCGGCAACGGCATACCCGGCGGCGAGAAGCGCGACCTCACCATTCGCACCCACGGCAAGGCCAACTTCGCGCAGCAAGCGGTATGGGGCTGGCGGCAGTTGCCGGTGCCGGTGATTGCTGCAGTGCATGGCGTCGCCTATGGCGGCGGCTTCCAGCTCGCACTCGGCGCCGACATGCGCTACGTCGCGCCGGACACCAAGATGTCGATCATGGAGATCAAGTGGGGTCTGGTGCCCGACATGGCGGGCACGCCGATCCTGGCCACCCTGATGCGCGACGACATCCTGCGCGAGCTGACCTACACGGGCCGGGTGTTCTCGCCGGAGGAAGGCCAGTCCTACGGCCTCGTCACCCGCATCTGCGCCGATCCGCGCGCGGCTGCGCTGGAGACCGCGCGTGAGATCGCCGGCAAGAATCCGGATGCGATCCGCGCCGCCAAGCGGATGCTGAACAATCTCTCGGTCGATCCGGGGCCGGCGCTGCTCGCCGAATCGGTCGAGCAGCAGAAGCTGATCGGCAGCCCGAACCAGCTCGAATCGGTGCGCGCCAACATCGAGAAGCGCGCGCCGAAGTTTGCGGATTGAGTCCGTCATTCCGGGATGCTCCGAAGGAGCAGGCCCGGAATCTCGAGATTCTCCGGTGCGCAACTGCGCACCTGAGTTCGATGCTCCGCGCAAAACGGCACCGCCGTTTTGTCGCGGCGCATCGCCCCGGATTGATGGCGGAAACTCAAACCGACGCCAGATCGGATAACAAAGAAAATGGAAACGTCCTCCCTGTTCTGCGGCATCATCTCCGGCGAGCGCCGGCGCAGCCACGCCGAAATCGCCGACCGCGCCGCGCGGATCGCCAGCGGCCTCGCGCAGCTCGACGTACGCCAGGGCGATTGCGTCTGCATGCTGATGCGCAACGACATCGCCTTCATCGAGGCGGCCTATGGCGCGATGCGGCTGGGCGCCTATGGCGTGCCGGTGAACTGGCACTTCAAGCCGGAGGAGATCGACTACATCCTCAAGGACTCCGCGACCAAGGTGCTGATCGGTCACGCCGATCTGCTGCATCAGCTTCGCGGCCTGATTCCACCTGGAGGCACCGTGCTCAGCGTGCCGACGCCGCCGGAGATCCTGTCCAACTACAAGATCGACGCGGATCTGCTCGCAACACCGGAGTTCGCGACCGACCTGGAAAGCTGGCTGACACAGCAGAGCCCTTACGAAGGGCCGCAGGTGCCGCAGCCGCAGAACATGATCTACACCTCCGGCACGACCGGTCATCCCAAGGGCGTCCGCCGCAATGCGCCGACGGTGGAGCAGGCCGCCTCGGCCGAGCGCATGCGCGCGTTGATCTACGGGCTGAAGCCGAACGCGCGCGCGCTGCTGCCGGGGCCGCTGTATCATTCGGCGCCGAACGCCTTCGGCCTGCGGGCGGGCCGGCTCGGCGGCGCGCTGGTGCTGATGCCGCGCTTCGAGCCGGAGGCGTTTCTCGACGTCATCCAGACAGAGCGGATCGATACCATCTTCATGGTGCCGACCATGTTCATCCGGCTGATGAAGCTGCCGGAGGAGGTTCGCCGCCGCTACGACGTCTCGTCGTTGCGCCATGTCATTCACGCTGCCGCGCCGTGCCCGGCCGACGTCAAGCGCGCGATGATCGACTGGTGGGGGCCGGTCATCTACGAGTTCTACGGCTCGACCGAATCCGGTGCCGTGACCTTCGCGACCTCCGAGGACGCGCTGCGCAAGCCCGGCACCGTCGGCAAGGTCTCGCCGGGCGCGGAGCTGCGCTTTCTCGGCGAGGACGGTCGCATCCTGCCGCAGGGCGAGATCGGCGAGATCTATTCGCGCATCGCGGGCAATCCGGATTTCACCTATCACAACAAGCCGGAGAAGCGTGCCGAGATCGACCGCGACGGCTTCATCACCTCGGGCGATGTCGGCTACATCGATGCCGAGGGCTACGTCTTCCTGTGCGACCGCAAGCGCGACATGGTGATCTCTGGCGGCGTAAACATCTATCCCGCCGAGATCGAAGCCGTGCTGCATGCCGTGCCCGGCGTGCATGATTGCGCCGTGTTCGGCATCCCAGATGCCGAGTTCGGAGAAGCCCTGATGGCCGTGGTCGAGCCGCAGCCGGGCGTGACGCTTGACATTGGGGAGATGAGGGCCCGGCTGAGAGCGTCGCTGGCCGATTACAAGGTGCCCAAGCACATCGAGATCCACGAGAAGCTGCCGCGCGAGGACTCCGGCAAGATCTTCAAGCGGCGGCTGCGCGATCCCCATTGGGAGCAGGCGGGGCGGAAAATATGATGATGGGCCCGCACTTGGCGGCGAAAGGAGGCGAGACCGACATTGAATAGGGCAGGCAACGCCTCTTTCTTGATCTTGCGCTGCGGTATAGATACGGCAGACTGACCCGTAAATGGGCAGCTGCTGGAGAGCGCATCCATGTCGCCGCAAGCCATGACAGAGGAAATCCGTCCCAACCGCGCCGCCGAGGCGCAGGCCATGGAGGAGGACGCGCGGCTCCGGGACGATATCCGGCTGCTCGGCCGCATCCTCGGCGATACCGTCCGCGACCAGGAAGGCGCCGAATTGTTCGACCTCGTCGAGCGCATCCGCCAGACCTCGGTGCGCTTCCACCGCGACGAGGACCGCCAGGCGCGGCGCGAGCTGGAGCAGATCCTCGACGGCATGACGACGGCTGAGACGGTCCGCATCGTCCGCGCCTTCAGCTATTTCTCGCACCTCGCCAACATTGCCGAGGACCAGAACAACATCCGACGCATGCGTGCCAGGAGCGACTCCAATGGCGGGTCCGGCATGCTGGCGGCGACGCTCGCTCACGCCAAATCCGCCGGGTTCGAGGCTTCCGATCTGCGCAAGTTCTTCTCGACGGCGCTGGTCAGTCCGGTCCTGACCGCGCACCCGACCGAGGTGCGGCGCAAGAGCACGATGGATCGCGAGATGGAGATCGCGATGCTGCTCGACCGCCGCGAGCGGATGCAGTTGACGCCGGACGAGCGCGAGGCCAATGACGAGGCGCTGCGCCGCGCCGTGCTGACCTTGTGGCAGACCAACCTGCTGCGCCGGACCAAGCTGACGGTGCTCGACGAGGTCACCAACGGCCTGTCGTTCTACGACTACACGTTTCTGCGTGAGGTGCCGCGTCTGCTGTGCTCGCTCGAGGATCGGCTCAATGACGGAGCGGAGGTGGCAGGCGATCTCGCCTCGTTCCTGCGAATGGGGAGCTGGATCGGCGGCGACCGGGACGGCAATCCGTTCGTCACCGCCGAGGTGATGCGCGGGACGCTCAAGCTGCAATCCAGCCTGGCGCTGCACTACTATCTCGAGGAACTGCATCTGCTCGGCAGCGAGCTGTCCATCGCCGCGCATCTCGCCGATGTCTCCGAGGAGCTGCGTGCGCTGGCCGAGCGCTCGCCGGACACGTCGCCGCATCGTCGCGGCGAGCCATATCGTCTGGCGGTGTCCGGCATCTATGCGCGCTTGGCGGCGACGGCGAAGAAGCTCGGTATCCAGATCAGCCGCCTTCCCGTGGCGGCGGTGGCGCCTTACGACAGCGTCAAGCAGATGCAGGATGATCTCGACGTGCTGCATCACTCGCTGATCGCCAACAATGCCGAGGTGATCGCCCGCGGGCGGCTGCGGCTGCTGCGGCGTGCCGTGGATTGCTTCGGCTTCCATCTGGCCCGGCTCGACATCCGCCAGAATTCGGCGGTGCACGAGCGCACCGTCGCCGAGCTGATCGACACCGCGATGCCCGGCATGTCCTATATGGCGCTGAGCGAGGATGCCAGGGTCGGCCTGCTTGTCAGCGAGCTGCGCAATGCGCGGCCGCTTGTGTCGCAATTCGTCAAGTACAGCGACGAGACCGTCGGCGAACTCGCGCTGTTCCGCGCCGCTGCCGAGGCGCACGCGACCTTCGGCGCCGACGTGATTCCCCAGTGCATCATCTCGATGTGCAAGGGCATGTCGGACATGCTCGAGGTGGCGCTGCTGCTCAAGGAGGTCGGCCTGATCGATCCATCGGGCCGCTGCGCCGTCAACATCGTGCCGCTGTTCGAGACGATCGAGGACCTGCAGGCCTCCAGCGGCATCATGGACCGCATGCTGGCGCTGCACGATTACCGCCGCCTGGTCGACAGCCGCGGCGCCGTGCAGGAGGTCATGCTCGGCTATTCCGACAGCAACAAGGACGGCGGTTTCGTCACCTCGGGCTGGGAGCTCTACAAGGCGGAGATCGGCCTCGTCGACATCTTCGAGCGCCACGGCATCCGGCTCAGGCTGTTCCACGGCCGCGGTGGATCGGTCGGCCGCGGCGGCGGACCGAGCTACGACGCCATCATCGCCCAGCCGGGCGGCGCGGTGAACGGCCAGATCCGCATCACCGAGCAGGGCGAGATCATCTCCAGCAAATATTCCAACGCCGAGGTCGGACGTAACAATCTGGAAATTCTCGCCGCCGCGACGCTCGAGGCCAGCCTGCTGCATCCGCGGCAGCCGGCGCCGAAGCGCGAATATCTCACCGCGATGGACCGGCTCTCGGAGCTCGCGTTCAAGGCCTATCGCGGCCTGGTCTACGAGACCGACGGCTTCGTCGACTATTTCTGGGCCTCGACCGTCATCAACGAGATCGCGACCTTGAACATCGGCAGCCGCCCGGCCTCGCGCAAGAAAACCCGCGCGATCGAGGACCTGCGTGCGATCCCCTGGGTGTTCTCCTGGGCGCAGTGCCGGCTGATGCTGCCGGGCTGGTACGGCTTCGGCAGCGCGGTCGAGACCTGGATCGCGGAAAATCCGGAGCAGGGCATGCCGTTCCTGCGCGAACTTTATCAGGAATGGCCGTTCTTCCGCATGCTGCTGTCGAACATGGACATGGTGCTCGCCAAGAGCTCGATCGCCATAGCCTCGCGCTATGCCGAGCTGGTCCCGGACGAGGCCCTGCGCGAAAAGATCTTCGGCCGCATCCGGCGCGAATGGAATCTGGTGATCGAGACTTTGCTCGACATCACGGGGCAGGAGCGGCTGCTGCAGGGCAACCCGCTGCTGGAGCGCTCGGTGCGCAACCGCTTTCCCTATCTCGATCCGCTCAACCACGTGCAGGTCGAGCTGCTCAAGGAGCATCGCGCGCAGAACCCGGACGAGCAGGTGCTGCGCGGGATTCAACTAACGATCAACGGCATCTCGGCGGGGTTGAGAAATACGGGATGAGGGCGAGTGGCGAGTAGCGAATAGAGGGTCTATTCGCTACTCCCTATTCGCCATTCGCTATCTTCAGGGCTTCAGCGCACCCTGCGCACTCGTATAGACCGCATAGAGCGACGTCGAGCCGCAGATGTAGAGCCGATTACGCTGCTGGCCGCCGAAGCACAGATTGGCGACGGTTTCCGGAATGTGAATCTTGCCCAGCAACGTTCCGTCCGGGGCATAGCAACGTACGCCGTCCTCGTTCGGATCGCCCCAGCCGACCGAGCACCAGACCCGCCCGTCGCGATCACATCGGACGCCGTCGGAGATGCTGGGCTTAGGCATTTCGGCGAAGACCTTGCTGTTCGCCAGCTTGCCGGCGGCGTGATCGACGTCGAACACGCGGATATGCGCGGGATTGTCGGGCCCGTCGGTGAAGCCAGTGTCGATGACGTAAAGCTTCGTTTCGTCGGGTGAGAAGGCGAGCCCATTGGGCTCGACGAAGTCGTCGGCAACGACCTTGACCTCTCCCGATTTCGGATCGACCCGATAGACATTGTGCTTGTCCTGCTCGGGCGCCGCCTTGAGGCCCTCATAGAAGCCACCGATGCCGTAGACCGGATCGGTGAACCATATTGCGCCGTCGGCCGCGACCACTGCATCGTTCGGCGAATTCAATCGCTTTCCATTATAGCTGTCGGCGATGATCGTGATCGAGCCATCGAGCTCGGTGCGAGTGACCCGCCGACCGCTATGTTCACACGTGATCAGCCGTCCTTCTCGATCGATGGTGTTGCCGTTGGAATTCATCGACGGCTGCCGATAGACGCTGAGGTGACCATCGTCCTCGGAGAACCGCATGATGCGATTGTTCGGGATGTCGCTGAACAGCAGATAGCGACCGGCGGCAAAATAGACCGGGCCTTCGGCCCAGCGCATTCCGGTCGCGACGCGTTCTACGGCCATCGTGCCCGCGAAGGCCGGAAACTCCGCCGGCCCGAATGACAGCTTGGGCTTTTTCGACGACTCCAGGTGAGAGTCCGGATAGCGGCTGCCCGGCAAGGGACCGAGAGGCAGCGGATCTGTCGAGATTGTCGGTGCCCCGGTCTGGCCGAAGGGCGTGACGGTTGCAGCCGATGCTGACGTCACGGTTGCCGCGGCAGCGGCGAATGCCGCGGCTCCTTTCAGCAATCTGCGCCTGTCGAAGCCATCTGCTCCGACCAGCGAGTTCTGCGCGACGTCGTGTCGTGGAGTCGTCATATGTGTCCTCCCATTTTTTTGTTGGGAGGCGACCATACGACAGAATCGTGGCGACGTACGGGTCGTCTCGATAAAAAACAACTTGAGAGTGTGTGCGCTGCGAATGGACTTTGCGCGCTGCAAATCTCAGATCGGGTCCCAGCCGAACACGTCGGCGGAACGATCGAGCTTGTAGAACGACGGCTTCAGTGCCGGCATGCCATGCTCCGCAATGGTCTGCGGCGTCCAGCCTTCGCCGCGGTGCACCGAGCGCAATGGGCGCGACTGGCTCATCAGGAAGATCTCGTTCATGCGAACGGCGAAGATCTGGCCGGTGACGTCTTTCGAGGCATCGCCGAGCAGATAGGCGACGACGGGCGCGATCTTCTCGGGCCCCATCCGCTTCATGCGTTCGACGCGTTCCTTCTCGGCCTCGGTCTCCGCCGGGATGGTGCCGATCATTCGGCTCCAGGCAAACGGCGAGACGCAATTGGAACGCACGTTGAAGCGGCCCATGTCGAGCGCGATCGACTTCGACAGGCCGACGATGCCGAGCTTCGCCGCGGCGTAATTGGCCTGGCCATAATTGCCGATCAGGCCCGAAGTCGAGGTGAAATGGACGAAGGAGCCGCTCTCCTGCTCGCGGAACAGCCGCGCGGCGGAGTGAGCGACATAGAACGACCCCATCAGGTGCACCTTGATGACGGCTTCGAACGCCTCGATGCTCATCTTGTGGAAGATCATGTCGCGCAGGATGCCGGCATTGTTGACCACGCCGTCGAGCTTGCCGAAGTGGTCGGTCGCGGCCTTCACGATCTTGCTGGCCGGGATCGCTTCGGACACGCTCTCGAAATTCGCCACCGCCGTGCCGCCGCGCTTCTTGATTTCCTCGACCACTTCCTCCGCCGGCGCTGCGCTGGTGCCCGAGCCGTCGGAGGCGACGCCGGGATCGTTGACCACGATCTTGGCGCCTTCGGCGGCGCACAGCAGCGCGATCTCGCGCCCGATGCCGCGGCCGGCGCCGGTGACGATGACGACTTTGTCCTGCAGCGATTTGGTCATGAGAGGTTCTCCTTAGCGTGATGTGCTGTTCATCCTGCCCCGTTTGCGTCAGGGCTATTGCATTTGACGAGACGGCTCAGATCAGCCGGGCTGCCTGCCAATATGTTGCTCCGTCATGCCCGGGCTTGTCCCGGGCATCCACGTCGTTCCGAGGGCACCGGACGACGTGGATGGCCGGGACAAGCCCGGCCATGACGACAAAACGAAAGAGAGCGACCGGAACGGCGAGCGTCGTTACCTCTCGTTGGTGAAGATGATCGTCCCCGATGCGGCGAACATGCCGCCGACGCCGTGGCACACCGAGATCTTGGCTCCTGGTACCTGCGCCGGGGCGATGCCACGCATCTGGCGCACGCTCTCCTGCAACGCATACATGCCGTACATGCCCGAATGCATGTAGGATAGGCCGCCGCCGTTGGTGTTGAGCGGCAGCTTGCCGCCTGGCCGTGTGTGACCGGCTGCGATGAACGGCCCGGTCTCCTCATGCGGCATGAAGCCGAGATCACCGAGACCGAACAGCGGCAGATGCGCGAACGCGTCGTAGATCATGAGATGGTCGACGTCGGCATGGCCGATGCCGGCCTCCTTGAAGGCGAGGGGGCCCGCGACCTTGAAGGCGCGCGATGAATTGAACGTCTCCATCTGGCTGACCATCGGCGTCTCCACGCTTTCGCCGGTGCCGAGAACATAGACTGGCCTCTGCGGAAAATCCTTGGCGCGATCGGCCGAGGTCAGGATCAGCGCGCCGCCGCCATCGGTGACGAGGCAGCATTGCAGCAGCCGGAACGGGTAGGCGATCATGCGCGAGTTCAGCACGTCCTCGACGGTGATCGGGTCCTTCATCATCGCGCGCGGGTTCTTTGCCGCCCATTCGCGCTGTACGACGGCAACCATCGCCAACTGCTCATGGGTGATGCCGTACGTCTTCATGTAGCGCAGCACGGGGATCGGGAACATGCTGGGCGGCCCTGAGATGCCGAACGGCGCCTCGAACTGGCCCTGCAGGCTGTCCGGCGGGATCGAGCGCGGCAGCTTGCCGATCATCGATTTGCCGCTCTCGGCGTGGGTGATCAGCACGGTCTTGCATAGGCCGGCCTCGATCGCAGCCGCGGCGTGGCGGACATGCAGCATGAAGGAGCAGCCGCCGACCGAGGTGCCATCGACCCAGGTCGGCGTGATGCCGAGATAATGACAGATCTGCTGCGGCGTCTCGACCGCGGTGGCGAAGCCGTCGATGTCCGACAGCTTGAGCCCGGCATCGGCGATGGCATTCAGCGCCGCGTCCGCATGCAGCTGGATCTGCGACATCGTCGGGATGATTCCGAGCTCGGTGGTCTCGGCCGCGCCGACCACGGCCACCTGGTTTCGACGCATGGCGCTATCCTTTCGCCGGCCGGAACAGGGGCAGGGTGATCTGCTCGTCCATTTTCTCGAATGTGACTTCGAGGGCCATGTCGAGCTCCAACGCCTCCGGTGTCTGCGGGCAGCCCGTGATGTTGCTCATCATGCGCGGGCCCTCTTCGAGCGCCACGACGGCAATGGCGTAGGGCGGCGTGAAGCCGGGCGCAGGGGGACGATGGTTGATGACGTAGCTGTAGAGCGTGCCTTTGCCCGTGGCCTTGAAGATGCTGACCTTGCGGCTGGCGCAGGCCGGACAGAATGGGCGCGGCGGGAAGTAGACGTGGGCACAGGCGTCGCAGCGCTGCAGCCGCAATTCGCCGGCCCGGGTGCCGTCCCAGAAATGCTGCGTCTCGGGTGTCGGTTTGGGGCGTGCACGCATCGGCTCGGCCATCCCGGTTGATCCTCCCTGCGGCGGGCTCCGTCGCCCGCTCCTTTGCATCCGTGATGCGCCATTTGACGCAGACGCGTCAACGGTCCATCACGCCACGCATGCGGCCCTCCGGGAGGCGCAGAGGTGTTTGGACGGCAATTGCCGCCTGATGAAAATTGGTCTTTGATGCTGGGAGTATGATCGGAGCCGAGATGAAGCTGCGTGACATCGCCCATTCCAGAACTGGCGACAAGGGTGACACCTCGAACATCTCGGTCATCGCCTACGACCCCAAGGATTACCCGCTGCTGCTCGCACAAGTCACGGCCGAGCGGGTGAAGGCGCACTTCGCCGGCATTGTCCAGGGCGGGGTGGTCCGCTATGAGCTGCCCAACATTGCGGCGCTGAATTTCGTGATGAGCCGGGCGCTCGGCGGCGGGGTCACCCGGTCGCTCGCGCTGGATG
>BFBZ01002023.1_pt1 | contig 11957 bp, 10 predicted proteins | sample 1888401 | NCBI WGS metagenome assembly BFBZ01 (sample SAMD00112614, study PRJDB3348) | symbiont metagenome | host: Chara braunii | reverse complement strand
GGAGCGGCTCCGTCACTGGCCCCGAGCTGTTCCGCGACGAACCGGAACCCGCACTTGGGACACGCGACCGACTTTCCGCTGGGCACGCGCAGGGGCGTTCTGAGCGCAACCCCGCACGCGGGGCTGGGGCATTTGTACGACACGGACATTCCGGCACTCCCGCTTCACTGCGGAGTCTGAGGACACGTTTGTAACGAGTTCGGACTTTTGCGAGTTCTGACGGGATGAAGGGATCGTACCAGCGCAAACCCGATTTGGGAATTGGGAATCCGGAAGTGCACCGGGTTCGCCACCTCCTTCGACTTGACGACTCGAGACATTATGACTTGGTCCCCCAGCAAATGACCCCGCGACTGCGCGCTGGGCACAGCAACCAACGTACCAAGTGCGATGAGATCGAATTGCGTTCTGGAGACGAGCGCCTCCGAAGCGCGGGAAACGGCCGACGCCGTTCAGCGACGGGTGACGAGGCCGGTGGCGCGGAGGCGCTCGCGGAGAGTGGCGACGTCCACTTCGACGCTCACCTCGCTGTGGAAGACCCGTCCGGTGAGGCGGCGTTCCGACGAGTTCGATACCTCGTGCCAGCCGCGCAGGACGCCCGCGCCGTTCTGCCGGAGCGCGGCGAGGTAAGCCGGTCCGTGCTGCTGCCAGTCGGCGGCGCTCACTTCGGCCGAAACGGCCCGTTGTAGGGCTGCGTCCACCGCACTCTGGAACGCTGTGCCGGGGGTCGGACCGATACCCACGGTCCGGATGAGGGCCGTTGGGAGCGGACGGTCCCGTGCGGGGGGCGCCGAGGGTGAGTCCCGAGCCGGTTCTCGCAGCAACAGTTGAGAACGGGAAATATCGAGATGTGGAACGACGGCCGGAACAATAACTCCAGCGATCAACAAGACCAATGCCTTACGAAGAGTGGCTGGAACTCGGACGAACATCGCCACTCCTCCATGAGCGTCGGGAATCCCATCGACACCGAGGATGAACGCAAGCGGCGTACCGTAGGCGCCAGGAGCAGCGAAATTGCGCCGATTGAAACGGCGAGCCTGTCGAGCGCGTGGGCCGCGGCAAGCTGCGAAACATTTGCCGGCGGGCGGAGCCGTTTGCGTTCCCGATGGCCCCGACGGGAATGTAAAAGTGGGAACGGTTTCGCCCGAAAGTGCGGTGCGTGGGAACACCGTCAACGGCGGTCGCCGTCCTCGGCACGCCACGCGCGGAGCGTCAGCGCCAGCAGGACGAGGGCACCCGCCCACTGCACGGAACTGGTGAAGAGGTACATCTGGTGTAACCGGTGGTAAGCACGCGCGTCGAGAACGCGGAACCCGTCCGCTTCCAGATGGGCATCGAGTCGAGGGTGCAGCAAGACGAGTACGCCGAGCAGCACGACCAGCGCCACCCACGCGACCCAACGGAGGCGCCGTTCGATCCCCGCACGCCCGGCCGCCACGTCCCACGCCCACACGGCGAGAGCCACCGCCCCGGCCACGTTCAGGTAGTTCGTCACGGCCTGCGTCACGAACCCCTGGGTCCGATGCGAACCGAGGACGACCGCCCCCACTTCCACCACCACCCCGCCGTAAAACATGAACCCGCCCTGCCAGAACATCAGGGCAAGGACCAGAAGGAACCGGCGCAGCACAGTAATCACGAAGCGACCGCCCTCCAAACGCGACACGAACGGTATCTATTACACACGTAACAAATCAATAAATTAAATAGATAACATATGAATTACAGATGATTTATCTGCCCCTGGAATGCACCCACTCCGTCGGCTGGGGTCATGTCTCCGACCGCTCGCGCGCGGGCGGGTGCAACGGACACCTCGTCAAACCCGTCACGTTGGCGGATATCGAACGACTGCTCGGCGCGGTGTCTTTCCGGTCGTGACGGCAACCGGATCCCGAACGGCCCGTTCAGCCACTCTTGAAACGCCGGCGGACCCAATTCATCGGTCGGCTCAGCACGGAATGCACCTGATCCGCGACCCGGTGCCGGCGCGGCGGGAGCGCGTGCCGGAGTTGCTCGCTTTGTTGGTGGAAGCCGAGCAGCGCCGACCACACCGCCAGCGATTCGGCCGGCGGGAGCGTGCCCGTGTGCGCGAACTGCCGTAGCACCCGCTGGTGGTTGGCGAACCAGTTCGTGCTGCGCGAGAAGCCGCCGGGCCGGTGGCGGTAGTAGAACAGGTGGTCCGGTACGATGCCGAGCCGGTGCCCGGCGTGAACCAGTTTGACGAATACCTCCCAGTCCTCGCACGAGGTTCCGCGGTCCGTCTCGTATCCGCCAACGGCTCGTAACGCGGCGGTTAGGAAAATCGCGTTCGCGTCGCCGTACACGTTGCGGATGCCGGCCAGCGCGTGCGGCCCACCGGCCGGGCGGTGCGCGTAGAGGAAGGTCGCGGGCCGCAGGTCAGGCGCTTCGGTATCGAACGCGAGGAAGTAGCACGTCATGGCGGAAACGTCGGAGTTCCGCTGCATGGCCGTGACGAACTTCGCGATCATGTCTGGGCGGACCAGATTGTCCGCGTCCACCGGGATGAAGTAGTCACCACGGGCCCGTTCCAGACACCGGTTCCGTGTGGCGCCGATACCGGCGTTCGCCTGCCTCAAAAACGTGAAGGTCGGATGCTTCGCCCGCAGCGCCTCGAACGCTTCAACCGAGGCCGCATCGGTCGAGCCGTCGTCGATGACGATGACTTCGAGATTCGGATAGGTCTGGGCTGCGAGCGTGGCGAGTGTGTCCGGGAGGTAGCGCCCGAGGTTGTAGTGAGCGATGGCGATTGTCACGAGCGGGGGCGAAGAACCCACCCCCCCGGCCCCCCTCCCTGAAGGGAGGGGGGKGAACGCGCGAATTACCTCCTTGGACCCTCCCGAGGTATCGGAACCCCGTAGGTCTTGCTCCCCTCCCTTCAGGGAGGGGTTGGGGGTGGGTTCTTCGCCCCCTCCCCTCACGCGTGAGGGCAAAAGCAAAGACCCGACGGACCGCACCGCATCGCTACGCACTTTCCAGTGATTGCGTGTGACGAACATCTCGAGCAGGTCGTCCGGGACCCACTGCACGTCGGCGTTCTCGAACGCGAACCGCTCCAGATAGTCCGTTTCCACGTCCGCGAAGCACGACGGCCAGCGGAGTGTCGCTTCGCGGTCGTACTGGCTGTTCGTGTCGAGGTAGACCGCGAGTGTGGTGTCGGTGAATGCCAACCCGGCGCGCTTCGCCTGGATCGATCGTGCGCCCGATCCACCGCGGCCAGAAAACACGATCAGCTCAAACGGGTGTTTGCTATGGAACGCTTCGACGGCGCACCTCACCACCTCCGAACGCTCGGCCGGGCCGTCGCCGTGAAGTTCGCGCACGCGGGCGTCGGGCGGTAACTCGTCCTGTAACGGCTCTGTGACGATGTGAACTTCCCAGCCGGCGGTCCTCAGTTCGAGAAGCGCCGGATGTTCCGATATTACGCGGCCGGGATCGCCGACGACGAGGCAGGCGCGGCCGCGCACCGGCGGCGGATCGTTTGAAAGCACGCCAGAGCCTCCTGAATCACCTCATCGGTGTTGAAGTACCGATACTGCGCCAACCGGCCGCAGAAATACACGCGGTTCCGGGCGGTCTCCGCCTCCGCCAGTTCGCGGTAGCCCGCGTACAGCGCCGCACTCTCGCGCCGGGGCACCGGGTAAAACGGTTCGCCCTCGGAGGTCGGAGTTTCGAAGCTCACCACCGTCTCGGGGTGCCGCTGGCCGGTCACGTGCTTGATCTCGACCGACCGCGTGTAGCGGAAGTCGTTCGGGTAGTTGATCTGCACGCACGGCTGTTTCCATTCGGTCCGGAACGGAACGAAATCGAAGCGGAGCGAGCGGTACGGCAATCGGCCGAGCCGATTATCGAAATACGCATCGATCGGCCCGCAGTACACGGTCGCCCGGCGCGGGCGGATCAGGCCGCGCACTTCGCCGAAGTCGCAGTTCAAAAGCGTCCGGATGTTCCGGTGGCTCAGCATCCGGGCGAAGAGTTTCGTGAAGCCGCCGTTCGGCATGACCTGGAACCGGTGACCGACGTACCGGGCGTCGCGATCCAGACGAACCGGCACGCGCCCGCACACTTGCGGGTCGAGGGCACGCGGGTGAACGCCCCACTGTTTCAGCGTGTAGTTGAGGTAGAACGCTTCGTACAGTTCGCGGCCGACCCGGCTGAGAACGTACTCCTCGGAGTTCGTCGGGTTCGCGAGCGGCGCGCGCCGCTCAGCAAGGAGCCGCTCGGCGGAAGCGGCGTCGAGTGACTGACCGAAGAACCGTTCGAGCGTCGTGAGGTTGATCGGGAACGGATAGAGTTCGCCGCGGACTAGCGACCGCACTTCGTAGTTCGCCGGCACGAAGTCGGCGAACCGCGACAGGTAGCGCAAAAGTTTTTCGTCGTCGGTGCGGAAGTAGTGGGGCCCGTAGTTGTGAACGAGAACGCCGTTGGCGGCGTGGGAGTCGTGGCAGTTGCCGGCGACGTGCGGCCGGCGGTCCACAACGAGAACCTTCCAGCCGAGAACGGTCGCGGCCCGTTCGGCGACCACACACCCGACCGGCCCGGCCCCACACACCAGCAGATCGACGTCGTCGAGCACTCGGGCTCCTTATTACCGGGCGGTCCGTCGCTCGGCAGATCCGATTAAGAGGCGGCAGTGCCGACAGCCTTCGCGGTACGAGTTGTGGAGCGAAGCCCCTCACCCGGCTCGAGGACTCGCCGACCTCTCCCCGCAGGAGCGAGGTGAACGCACTGCACATCTCTCAAGCGACGCGCCCCGATCGGCGCTGCGGTTCTGCAACTGCACCACCTCTCCCCGCAGGAGCCGGGTGAGGAGCGTTTGCTACAGACCCCAGGACGCGAAAGAACTCGCCGCCGCAACGGAGGGTGGAGAGCCTAGTTCGTCCCGACGTGAGCCGTCAAGGCCGGGCGCCGCTGGACTCGCTTCCTGACGGCGCGCCACAGATCACCGGCGCTCTTCCGCCGGGCTCGGTTCACGGCGGCGGCAAGCCCTCGCACAATGTCCAGCGGGCTACGCCACCACGGCGACCTAACGACCAGTTGCCGCCCCGTCACGCGGAGCGCGAACGAATCCGAAACGGCATCGAGCGCCGCGCGCCGCGTGCCGGGATCGGTGCGGCCGTCAACCGCAGCGAGTACCCGGAGCGCGTGGGCCTTTCGCTCGGGAAACAGGGCTTCGAACCGCGGCGCGTCCGCGGCCAGAACGATCGGATCGGACAGGTACACCGGGCGCCCGGATTCGGGCAGGTGAACAGCGTTGTCGTGTTCGAACACCACGTCCGGGAGGTAGACCACGCGCCGCTCTCCGAGAATGCCGAGCAGGTTGAAGACATCTTCAATGTGATCGTCGATCCGGTAGCGCTGGTACTCAGGCGGGCAGATCCCGCGGGTCAGTTCGTAGAACGCGCGGGAGGTGAGCGGGAACGTACACAGGTGGTCGCACATCAAGGTGTCGTTGACGTGAACCAGTACGAACGGGTCCGGGAATCTGCGGAAGCAGTTGAGGGCGATCGCGTCCCACCCGTGGGTCCGGACGATTACGTCGTCGTTAAGGAGCATGACATACGTGCCGACCGAAGCGTCGTAGCCGGCGTTGTTAAGAGCCCCCATCGTCAACCCGGGGGACACAACGACGTGACGAACCGTAAGTCGCGGGTGGTGAACGAGGCTCGCCGGGTCGTCTGCGTCCACCACGAGAACGACTTCCACGCGCTCGGGGTGGTACACCGTCTGGGCTACGCTGTCGAGCATTCGGGCGAGTTGTTCGGGCCGGCCGCGGGTCGGAATGATGAGGGAAATCAGCGGTCGCATGTCGATCCCAATCCGAAGCCGGTGGCGAAACGAGCGCCCCGTCGAGCGGGCAAAGAGCCACAGATCACACAGGCAGCGCAGATAAAAACATAATTATTCTTTTCTTCTAATCTGCGGCTTCTGTTTCATCTGTGGCTGAATTTGTCTTGTTCGCGGTCGCAGGCACGGACTCAATTTTTCGCCACCGTTTCTAACAGCCAATAGCGCTGCCTACGCGGGCGTCGGATCGACGGTGAACCCGCGGCTCAGCCCCTCGTAATGGAGCAACCGGGCACGCGGCGTGACGACCACCACCCTTCCCCGTTCGCGGATGCGGCGGCACAGGTCCACGTCGTTGTGCGTCACCGGCATTTGCTCGTCGAACCCGCCCACTTCTTCGAACCGATCGCGGCGAGTCATCAGGCACGCAGCAGTGGCCGCCGGAACGATCCGTACCGTCTTTAACTCGCCGCCCGCGCCGGGATCATCGGCCGACAGCCCCTGGTACGGGTGAACCCACATGCCGTCGCTCCGTGGCAACAGGCCGGCGTGCTGGATCGTCCGGTCGGGGAACAGAAGCGTCGCCCCGACCGCTCCCACCGCCGGGTCGGCCGCGAGGGCGAGCATCCGTTCGAGCCACCGGCGCGAAAGCACTTCGGTGTCGTTGTTGAGGAACACCAGATGGTCGCCGGTCGCGGCGGCCGCGCCGGCATTGCACAGCAGCGAAAAGTTAAACGGACCGGGCCGGCTCACGAGTCGGACGTCCAGTCGCTCGCCGGCGCGGGCGAGGAGCCGTCCGGTGCGCGGGTCCTCGCTCCCGTTGTCCACCAGAACGATTTCGAGCCGCCGGAACGTGCTGCGCTGGACGCTCCGCAGACAATTCCGAAGCAACTCGGGACGATCGCGGAACGGGATGACGATACTCACCCGCGCGTCTGCGGGGACGGGGAACGCCGGGCCGGAGTACGGAGCAGCGTGTTCCGTGATGTACTTCGTGACCGCCGCCGGGTGCGGGAACAGTCGGCGCGTTTGTACCCGTAGCCACTCGGCCACCCTGGCGAACTTCGAGCCCTGAAGACCCGTGAGGTCGTTCTGGAGCAACTCCGCCCGCACGAACTCGGCGTGGTACCGCTGGTTCAGCAGGTGGAGCAGCTCGGTGTAGGGGTTGCGCCGGCGCCGCCGGCGGTCCACGCGGTCGCGCATGTCGGCCTCCGTTATGCCGCGTTCTTGAACGGCCCGCGGCCTTCCATCCGGTAGCCCTTGATCAGCTCCTGGATACCGGCGTCGAGCGACCGCCGGGCCTCGAACCCGGCGTCACGGAGCCGGGCGCTCGAGACGACGTAGTTCCGCTTGTCCGGGTCCTCGCCGATGGGGGCGAAGTGGATGTAGAACTTGGGCACGTGCTTCTTGACGGCGAAGGCCAGTTGCTCTTTCGACAGGTTGGCCGAGTCCAGGCCCAGGTTGTACGGCCGCCCGGCCATCTTCGGCCCGTTGGCCAGCGCGTGCAGGAAGCAGTCGGCCACGTCCCGGACGTGAACGAAGTTGCGTTTGAAGTCCTTCTCGAACAGGACGAGGTACCCGTCCTTGACCGCCGCGTGGACGAAGTGGTTGACGAGCAGATCGAGGCGCATCCGCGGCGACATGCCGAACACGGTGGCGAGCCGGAGGGTCACGGCGTTCGGGCTGTCCAGGAGCAGGCGCTCGGCCTCGCACTTCGTCCGCCCGTAGAGCGAGATCGGTTCGAGCGGCGTGGCCTCGGTACACAGCGCGACCCCGGACGTGGCGCCGTAGCCGCTGTTCGTGTTCGGGAAGACGACGAGCTGTTGGGGGCTGCGCAGCTTGTTGAGCAGCTTCACCGACTCGAAGTTGACGGACGTGGCCTGGGCCGGGTCGCGGTCGCACGCCGACGCCCCGACGATGCCCGCGAGGTGGACCACCGAATCCGCCGTGCGGAGCGCCCGCTGCATCACGGACTCGTCGCGCACGTCGCCCTTGATGAAATCAAAGGACGGGTGCGCGCACAGGTGGTACAACCCCTGACCGCCCTCGTAAATGAGGGCGTCGAGAGCGGTGACCGCGTACCCGGCCGCGAGCAGGTGTTCGCACGCGATGCTGCCGAGGTACCCGAGGCCACCCGTAACGAGGACGCGCTGCGGCATATTGATCTCCTGGTGTCGGCCGGAGAGTGTAGTGGGGCGAAATGTCGCGAATCAACCCCACTTGCCGTCCGGCACCGTCGCCGCGATGGCCCCGAGGAACGCACGGGCGAGCCGCTTCGTGGGCCGGACCGGGTGGCGAACCGCGCGGAGCACGCGCCGGGCGAGCGAGGCCCGGTGAACGACGGCCCGCAGCTCGGCCAGTTCGGCCGCCAGGCGGACCGAAAGGTCCCGGGTCGCGTGCAGGTCCTCCCGCGTCGCGCGCAGGTCTTCGCGGGTCGCGCGCAGGTCTTCTTCCACCGCGCGGGCGTGTGCCGTGGCCGCGTCCGCGAGCCGGGCGTTGATCCGATCCTTCATCTCCGGCAGGGTCGAGGCGACGAGGCACGTCCCCTCGCTGACGCACTGCGCCCGCGTGCGCTCGTTCATGACGAGCGATACGGCCCCCCGCGCCATCGGCACGCCGTACAGGGCGCCGCGGTAGAACGCGACGTCGTACCCGCGGTAGTTCGTGAGGACGATCCGGTACCCCGTCGCAAACGCCTCTTCCATCTGGAGGACACGAGCCAGGTGCCCGTCGTCCGCCCGGAACTGCGGGCGGGCGGGCAGAGTATGAACCGGTCCGGCCAGGGTCATTTGCCACTCGGGCGGAGCGCTCAGACCGAACTGGGCGCGCAGGAGGCCCACCAGCTCTTCCGTTCGGCACCGGAGAATGCCGCGCAGGTACGGGGCGAGATCGGCCGGCAGTTCGCCGTCGGGGCCGACGAGGATGCGCTCGTGGACCGGGAACCCGGACAGGTCAACGTCCGGATCGACACCGAGGAACCGGAACACGTCGCGCAGTAGCACATCCGGGCGGCGAGCGATCGATTCATAAAAGCCCACGTACAGTTGCTCGTGCGGGAACACCGACGCCCACCGGCGGAGCTGGCCCAGGTAGTCGCCGCCGACGAGCGGCCAGTCGTGGACAAAATTCGCCCGCCAGTCGTCGTGGCTCGCTTCGGCACCGGCGCTCGCGTCCGCGAAGTTGGCTTCCCGGTACAGGTGATTGTGTTTGGCGTGCGACCACGCCCGCGCGACCGGGTCGCGCATCAGGAACACCAGTTTGACGTTCGGCAGCAGTTGCCGGATGGTCCGGATGCCGGCCAGCGGGAGCGCCGCGTAAGAGGGGGACGCCTCACCGGGCCGTCGGCCCCCGGCCGGGGCGAAGTGATCGCAGTACCAGCCGAAGTCCAGCCACTTGTAGAGCGAACTGAAGTACTTGACCTCCTTCACCTCGGGCACGAACAGTTGGGGGTGGTGCCGGAGGTTCGCCGCCAGCCACGTTGATCCCGTCTTGGGCGGAGAAATGACGAGGAATTCCGGCCGACGGTGACGAAAGAGATCGTGCGGGTCCGGGGTCGTATGGGAGTAGCTCACGGGTGCGTCCTGCGTGCAGCGAATATTTGCGGGACGAAGTTCTGTCAACAAACACCGGGCAACTCAAATGGGGTTGGGTGAAACCGGCCGGGCGCGCCACTGATCACCAGCCAAAATGGGAACCCCGAAGCCACAGATGACACAGGCAGGCACAGATCAAAAACAAAAATCAGATAAATCTCCGCTTTTGATCTGCAAATTTAATGCCATCTATGGCTGTTCTTCTTTCCGTGGCGCCGTGTTCTTCATTCGGCGAGGGCCGCCAGCATAGAGCCGGGATTTCCTCCCGGCTGCGGCCTTCACCCCGCCCGGCCCACCGGCGCCGGTTCGCGCTCGGAAGCGACCTCGGGCAAGCGCGCGAGCGGCACCGGCGCGCCGGTGCCGGCCCGGTCCAGGGCCGCCTGGAGGCCGCGGTTCCACCCCTCCAGGTTGTACCGGTCCCGGACGGTCGCCCGGGCCGTCCGGCCGAGGCGCCGGCGCAGGGTCTGGTCTTCCACCAGGCGCGAGACGGCTTCGACGATCCCGGCCACCACCTCGGGATCGGGCGTACACATGACCTCGTAGTTCTCGCGCAGCATCCCGGCCTCCGGGTCCGCCCACGAGGCTTTGCCGTGCCGCCCCCGGACCACGAGCCCGTTCTGTTCGTGTTCCAGGTACTCCTCCATCCCCCAGCCGTCGGAGCCCACGACCGCCAAACCGTAGGACATCGCCTGGAGCAGCGAGACGATGTGGACCCGTGCGGCGGGCAGCAGGAAGACGTGGCTGGTGGCGTGCAGTTCGGCCATCTCCGCGTCCGAGAGGTACCGGTTCACGACGCTGATCCGGCCGCCCTCCAGAATGCGGTGGTAGTACTCGCTCAGGGTCGGCAGCGCCGTGCGCATGGTCAGCCGGACCTGCGGGTAGCGCGCGCGCAGAATGGCGAACGCCTCCAGCACGTCCAGTCCGCCGCGGACGTAGAAGTTTTCCGGGACCTGGCACCACGAGTTGATGAACAGCAGGTCGATCGGCTCGTCGGCGTCCCGCGGCTCGTGGCGCTGCCAGCGGTCGGGGAGCCGGACGCCGAGGGGCGCGTAAATCACCTTCTTGCTGATCACCTCGCTCTCGAACAGCGCCGGGATCAGCTCCGCGGTCGAGCGCATGTGCGTCAGGATCGCCTTACAGTGGTCCGCTTCGAGTACCGCCTTGACGACGGGGTAGTACGGGGAATCGGCGAGCGACTGTGAGGCCGTGTAGCCGTTCTGGACGAGCGGGTAGAACAGGGTCGTGGGGTCCTCGATCTCGATGACCCACGGGTTCTGGCCGAAGGTGTACGGCATGCTCGTCAGGAACACCAGTTCCTGGCGGCCGAGGAGCAACTGCGACTGGAGGTGGCGCGTCTGGAGGAACCGGAACACGGCTCCCGGCCGGCCCCCGCGCCACAGGAGCAGCGCCGCCATCCGCACGAACGCCGCGAACACCCGCACGCGGGTCGCGACCGTGACCCCCTGGCGCGGCTGGACGAAGGTCAGCGGCACGCGGGCGGCGAGGACCGCGGTCCGCGCGACCTTCGCGAGCTTGCGGCCCAGTGCGCCGCACGCCGCCTTGATCGCGCCGAAGCCCCGGACCCGGCGCGGCGCCCGGCTCTCGATCGGCGCGGAGCGGGTGAACCGGTAGCCCGCGGGCGGGCTCACGGTGTGCTTGAACTGGGGGTGCGCGCCACAGTTGCCCGACACCGCGAAGATCGGCAGCCAGCCGGCGAACTCCACCGGCGCGCCGGTGGAGTTCGCCCGAATGATCCGTTCCAGGTCGTCCGGGCTGCTACCGGGAATGACTCCGGCGTGCTGGCGGTCTTCTGGCACGTCCAGGTCGAGATCGCCCGCCGTTTGGGGCACCGCGTAATAAGCGCCCCGGTGGCGGACGAGGTCGTMCCCCGCGGCGCGCCCGACGACCTCGGGGACGTGGGCGCGCGGGTCGCACCCGTCCACGAGCCTCTGGACGTCTTCCAGCGTGGCCGCGGACAGGGCGGCCGGGTGCCGGTCCAACAGCCCCGACGTGGTCATGATCCGTTGGACCTGCGCGCCCGGGGGCAGCGCGTACACGCGCCCGTGGGTGCGGATCAGCGTGAACCCGTTGTACGACGCGGGGAACGGAACTCTCTCTCGACGCCCCAGGTGCATGGGTGACGTTCCAGTGTAAGGGTGGTTGAGCTTCGGAATGCGGGGCGCCCCGCACGGGTGCCCCGGTTACCGACGAAGACGGGATCAGGCGAAGATGAGGGCCAGGTTCCGGCGGAGCTTACTGAGAACCCGGCCCGGCAGTCGGCGCGCCGGCTGGGCGCGGACCCGGCGCCACGCCACGTTGAGCCGATCACCAACCGTGCGCCGGTGCAGGTCGGTGCCGTGCATCATGTTCAGGAAGACGTTGCGGGCCTGGCGCCGGACGAGTTCGAACCAGTACCGGTTGTTGGGGCCGACGTTGTTGGTGATCTCCATGTTGTTGTACGTCGGTGCGGCGCCCGTGCTCGCCGGCCGCTCGTAGGAGCCGCCCCGCTCGTAGAACGGCTCGTGCGTCTGCCAGATCACCACGCCGTACAGG
>BFBZ01002007.1_pt1 | contig 11959 bp, 10 predicted proteins | sample 1888401 | NCBI WGS metagenome assembly BFBZ01 (sample SAMD00112614, study PRJDB3348) | symbiont metagenome | host: Chara braunii | reverse complement strand
GGGGTCCCCTCGTTTTCAGTGCAATAACTGGCGGTACGCAAACCCAGCACTGGCGCGGGGGTGGTGTTGGTAGATCGTTGATTCTGTTGGCTTTCCTGTTCACTTCTCAAACGGGTATCGTGGCCTCCCACTAATGGGGTTCACGATGCAGGACTGGCAAACGACGTTTTTGGGGATGCGTGAGCTGCCCCGCGATATCAGTGACTTCGAGATGAAGGCGTTTTTCACCTTCGATGGTGCAGAGCGCGAGGCAATCAATGCGCGCCGGGGTGACGCCCACAAGCTCGGTCTGGCGCTGCATATCGGGTTTTTGCGCATGAGTGGCCGCCTGCTGTATGCCTTTCGGGTGGTTCCCGTCGCCCTGTGGCGCCACTTGAGCGAGGAACTTGGCATTGCCACCCCTGATGTGGCTTCGCTGCGCACGCTGTACGGGCGGGAGAAGACACTGTTCGATCACCAGCAAGTAGCGTGCACGGCCCTTGGTTTTCGGTGGATGCCCTGATCGAAAAGCATTGGGACAGCCCGGTGCAYCTGGCRGCYTCGGTCATGAGYGGWCAYGCCAGTGCGGTGGCAGCWCTKGCGCGGTTYGGYTCTGCYGCCCAGGGYGAYCCMATCTATGASGCTGGCGTGCAATTGGGRCGKTTGCTGCGWACSGCGTTYYTKGCYGACTACTTTGTYAAGGACGCTTTCAGGAAYGARTTGCGCCGGGTGCTCAAYCGGGGSGAGGCKGTYAACGCCCTCAAGCGCGCCATTTAYACCGGCCGGATCAGCCCGGCRCAGGCCAAACGTGTSGAYGAAATGCAGGCTGTGGCCGAYGCGTTGAGYCTGMTGGCCAACATCGTSATGGCGTGGAAYACSTCACARATGCAGGCKGTYCTGGATCGCTGGTCGAACCGCCGCCAGGYCATTCCRCCGGAACTGATCGGAAAAATTGCTCCCACCAGGCTGGAAAGCATCAACCTGCGAGGCGTGTTCCGCTTTCCTGTTGACCGTTATGCCGACCAAATCCTGCCCTCGCGGCAGGGAGCACCGATAACTGGCACCAACGGATGAAACCGATCACGGTTTGACGCCACGAATCGCAGATTTGAAAGTGAACAGGAAAGTCAATGAAATCAACGATCTACCAACACCACCTCCGCGCCAGTGCTAGCTTTTCGTACCGTCACTTATTGCACTGAAAACGAGGGGACCCCCAATCCACCGCCGACCGCGCTGCCGTGCGTGCCCAGGCCGCAGAAGCTGTTCGCACAGGCCAGATCTCCCACGGCGAAATCGGCAACGCCATGTAATGCAAGCCGATGCGGGCGTTTCGGACGCCACCGCTTGGCGCATCCACTGCGGCTGAGCGAAGGCGTCATCGGTGCACCGCATCACATTGCATCGCCCATGAACGAGCCCCCATTGCGGGGCTTTTTTCATGGGGCAAACTTTTGACGAATCCCAGCTAGGGCAACGCCGAATAAGTCCCCGCAGTGGCGCACGCCCTGATTTGGGATGGGATGCAAGGCGCAAACCACAGCCATGGCGGGGCTATGGCAAGGATTTGCAACTCCGCAGGCCGCCCAGAGCAGGGATGCGCTGCGCGCGAGGGACTTGTTCAGCGTCTGTCTCTTATACACATCTGTTGCCCTAGGTCTGTCAGGACGGCCCCATGCGGCCCGACGAACGTTCCAGCAGGGTTTCCAGCACCTCGATACGGTGCCGATGCCGGGTGGTGATGGCGTAGAAATGCTCCTGCAGCCCGGCGGAGTAGCCCACCTTGACGAGGATGCCCGTGCGCAACTCGTCCTGAACCACCACCTCGGGCAGCACGGTCAGCCAGCCGCTGTCACGGGCGATCAGGCGCAGCATGGCCATGTCATCCACCTCGGCGCGCAATCGGGGCGTCACCCCGGCCGATGCACACAGGGCTTCAAACTGCGCACGCAGTGCATGGCGGGGGCCAGGCAGCGCCACCTCCATACCCTCCAGGTCTTCAGGTATGCGCAACGAGCGCGATTGCCACACGCTGGCAGGGCCGACCAGCGAGATGGACTGGCTGCCGAGAAATTGGCAGTGCAAGGGGCGCTCGGAGTCGGAAGGCACTGACTCATTGGCCAGCACCACGTCCAGCTGGTGCTGCACCAGGCGCGAAATCAGCCCCTCCAGCAGCCCTGACTCCAGCGTCAAAACCACGGACGGGTCGGCCAGCAAGGGGCGGATCCAGTTTTCCTGGTAGTTGCGGGACAACGTTGCCACACTGCCCACGCGCAGCCGGGTCACCCCCGACGCGCTGCCCTGCAGGCGCCCCAGCATTTCCTGACCCAGTCCGAAGATGTTCTCGGCATATGCCAGTACCAGTTGCCCGGTGTCGGTCAGCAGCAGGCGGCGGCCCTCTCGCAAAAACAGCTCTTCGCCCAGGCGCTCTTCCAGCTGCCGGATCTGGGTGGACACCGCAGACTGGGACGTGTGCAGCTCTTGCGCTGCCTGGGTAAGGTGCCCCAGCTTGGCCACACGCCAAAAGTAGAACAGGTGGTTGAAGTTGAGTTGATCGAGTCTCATTGTTCTATTTTTAGTATTTTTTTGTTCTTTTCAATGTATTTTACAGAACAATAACCCCGCAGCATCATCGCCCCCAGTCTTGTTTCTGGAGGTTGAGTGATGCCATTTGTTCACGTTTTGTCCCACGCCAGCGCATGGGCACCGGGCATGCTCATGCTGGCCGCCATGGCGCTGGCACTGTGCCACAAGGGCTCGGTTGCCACGTTGTGGCGCTGGATGCTGATCCTGTCTGGTGCCGCCTTGGCAGGTTCTGTATTGGCGGCGATTGCGGCCATGGCTGGCATCGGCCGGCTGGACCACGCTGGCTGGCTCAAGGCATCGCCGATGGGCTTGTGCATGGGGGTTCTGGTGCAACTGCTGGGCACCGTCATCGCAGCGTTTTCTGCGAGGTACCTGGAGGGAGAGCCCGGCCAGCCGCGCTACATGGCAGCACTGGCGGGTGTGCTGGCTGCTGTGCACGTGCTGCTGCTGGCAGACCACTGGATCGTCCTGGCCATCGCCTGGGCTCTGGTGGGCATTGCGCTGCAACACCTGCTGTGCTTCTACCCCGACCGGGCTTTTGCCAGCCTGGCCGCCCACAAAAAACAGATGGCCGACAGGGTGGCCGACGTATTGCTGGTCGGTGCGGCGGCACTGGCCTGGCTGGAAGTCGGCAGCGGTTCTTTGTCGGCGTTGTGGGCGTACATCGCACGCGACGGCATGTCCCCGTTGCTGCACGCCAGCGCGGTGTTGCTGACCCTGGCCGTGATTTTGCGGACGGCCTTGTTGCCCGTGCATGGCTGGCTGATCCAGGTCATGGAGGCGCCCACGCCGGTGTCTGCACTGCTGCACGCAGGCGTGGTCAACCTGGGCGGGTTCGTGCTGATACGGTTCGCCCCCTTGCTGGAAAACGCCGCCGCTGCCCGCGTCGTGCTGGTCGTTTTTGGCCTCGGTACAGCCGTGCTCGCTGGCATGGTCATGCTGACGCGCATCAGCATCAAGGTCAGGCTGGCCTGGTCCACGGTGGCGCAGATGGGGTTCATGCTGCTCGAATGCGGGTTGGGCCTGTACACGCTGGCTGCGCTGCACCTCGTGGGGCACTCGCTGTACAAGGCCCATGTGTTTCTGTCGGCATCCAACGCGGTTCGGCAAGCGCGGCTGCAGGCCATGCACAGCGCAACCCCGCCCACAGCCATCAGCCTGGCGCTGGCACCCGTCGCCGCCACGGCCACCGTGCTGCTGGTGCTGAACGTGGCGGCGGAGGTGCCCTGGCCCGCCTGGTGGTCCGCCGTGCTGGGACTGGCCTGGGCACCGCTGCTCTGGTCGCCTCAGGGCCAGGCCAGCGCCAAGACTGCGGCCTGGCACAGCCTGGCCGGGCTGGTGATGGTGGCGGGCCTCACCGCAGCGGCAGTTGCCATCCACCATGTGCCACTGGGCTTGCGCGATGCTCCGGCGCACGTGCTGGGGTGGCTGGCACTGATCGGACTTTTAGGCCTTTACCTCTTTCTGGCACTGCTGCAGAGGCAGCCCCACATGCTGCGGACCTGGCGCAGGTGGAGCTATGCAGGGTTCTACATCGACGAGGCGTACACCCGGCTGGCCCTGTACATCTGGCCCACCGCCTGGACACCCCCTGCCCCGCGTGACGCGGTCCCCCATGTAGCAGGCCCCACGTTGCACAGAGCCGCCCCCTGAACCGCACTGCACCCGGAGAACCCCATGATGGAATCACTGACCGACTGCCCCACCGAGGAGCTCGCGGCGCCAGCGCCCACGCACGCTGCGCAGCACCCGGCCTCGCACAACGACATCGACACCGCCTGCGCACAAGCGTGCCAAGCCATTGCACCGGCCTGGCCCCTGGACCGTGCCATTGCAGTCAACCCGCACTGGGCGCGCATCGGCATGCCGGTGCGCCGGGTGGCAGCGCGCATGGCAGCGCTGGGCGGCATTCAGGTCTTTCCCGGGCGCGACCGGCAACTGCAAGCGTGGACGGAAGGACGCATCAGCGCCCAGGACCTTGATCAGGCGATCCGCCAGATGCCTCAGGCGCAAGCCTGCGGGTTGACTGCCGAAGACTGCGTACAGGCCTTACACAACACCCAGCCCGTAGAGCAATTGCCCCTGCTGATCGATGTGCTGGACAACGACCCCCACCGCCAAACCCGCTTGTCCTGGCGCCAGGCAATCACCCACCAGGTGAGCCAGACCTGCGCCGCCTATTTCGACCAGACACAGGCGGACTGGCAGCCCCAGCGGTCCGAGGGCCTGTATGCGTTCTGGCGCGAGACTCTGCAGCACGACCACTCCATCGGCCTGCTGATGGGCTTGCCACACCTCGCCGAGGCCTTGGAGGCTCTGCCCGCCACCCGGGAAGACGCCGAACGCTGGGTACTGCACAGGCTGCGCCTTCCCAAGGCGGTGTGGCCAGACTATCTGGAGTCGGTGCTGCTGACGGTGAATGGCTGGGCTTCGTGGTGCGCCTATCTAGGCTGGCAGGCCCACCTGAACCAGACCTCCGACCCGCACCTGCGGGAGTTGCTGGCGATCCGGCTGGCATGGGGTGCGGTTCTACTGCATTGCAAGGACGATGCCGCAGGCACCCATGCCTTCCAGGCGCTGCAACAGGCCTGGGGCCAGGCCCCCGCCTTGTTGCAACGGGCAGAGCAGGCTCTGCTGGTCGACGAAGTGTGGCAAGTAGCTCTGGAAGTCGGCTACCAGCGCCAACTGGCTCAGCGGCTGCTCGGTGCCGGCAGTGCCCCGCCCAACCAGCACGAGATCGAGGTGCAAGCCGCTTTTTGTATTGATGTGCGCAGCGAGCCACTGCGGAGGTCCCTGGAGGCCATTTGGCCCGCCGTACAGACCATCGGGTTCGCGGGATTTTTTGGCCTGCCCCTCGCCTACACACCGCTGGGCACCAGCGCTCGCACGCCCCACCTGCCGGGCCTGTTGGCACCCGCAGTAGAAGCCACTGACTGCATCGTGCCATCCACTGCGGGCGCGTTGAAGACCGATGCGACGCTACAAGAAGCAGCGATCCACGCACGCTCCAGGCGCTTTGCGCTGGCCGACCAATGGCTGTCCGCCAGCCGCTGGCCGGGTGCGGCGTTCTCGTTCGTTGAAGCGGCGGGCGTGGGCTATGCGGGCAAGCTGGGCCAATGGCTGCGGCCCTCCCGGCAAGCCAGGGCCAACGATGCACTGGAAGGCCTGCCTGCGCGCTATCGCCCCCTGTGCCGGCCCCAGCTCACGGGGCTGGACATCGGCGCCAAGGTGTCGCTGGCAGCGCGGGTGCTGCGCTCCATGGGGCTGGACGGTTATCTGGCGCCCCTGGTACTGCTGGTAGGGCATGGCAGCCAGTCGGCCAACAACGCCCATGCGGCAGCGCTGGACTGCGGCGCATGCTGCGGCCAGACCGGCGAAGTCAGTGCCCGCAGCCTGGCACAACTGCTGAACGAACCTGCCGTGCGTACGGGCCTGGCGGAACAAGGCATCGCCATTCCGGAGTCCACAACCTTCGTGGCGGCCCTGCACAACACCACAACCGATGAGATCGAGGGCTTTGACCTGGACCTGCTGCCCCCAGCCGCTCGCCAACGGTGGGACAGCCTGCAGCCGGTGCTACACCATGCCAGTGACCAGGTCCGCAGAGAACGAGCACCGCACCTGCACATCGACCCACGGACACCGCACGACGATTTGCTGAAGCAATTGCGAAGGCGCGCCAACGATGGCGCCCAGACGCGCCCGGAATGGGGCCTGGCGGGCAACGCAGCCTTCGTCATCGCACCCCGGCACAGGACGCTGGGCGCTGCGCTACAAGGACGCAGCTTTCTGCACGACTATGACGCCCAAAGAGACCCCGACGGCAGCCTGCTGGAAGCGCTCATGACCGCGCCCATGCTGGTCACCCACTGGATCAACTGGCAGTACCACGCATCCACCTGCGCCCCCACACGCCTGGGGAGTGGCAACAAGGTGCTGCACAACGTGGTGGGCGGGCGGATCGGCGTTTTCGAGGGCAATGGCGGCGACCTGCGCATCGGCCTGTCGCAGCAGTCGGTGCACGACGGCAAGCGCTGGTTGCACGAACCACTGAGGCTGACCGTGGTGATTGATGCGCCCCGCCCATCCATCGACGCAGTGATCCATCAACATGCCGTCGTCAAGCAACTGGTGGACCACGGGTGGCTGCACCTCTGGCGGTGGGAAGGCACCGACCTGATGCGCTATGACCAGGGTCTCTGGGAGCCGCTGCACACGGAGAACTGGTGATGCACCCCAGTGCACGCCCCTATGCAGACCGCCGCATCGCCTTGCTGACCCAGCATGGCAAGGAGCGGGTCATCGCGCCCGCGCTGGAGCCGGGTCTGGGTTGCACGATTGAACATGTCAGCGGGTTCGATACCGACCTGCTGGGCACCTTCACCCGCGAAACGGCACGTGCGGGCTCGCAACTGGATGCAGCACGGCGCAAAGCCCGCAAGGGCATGGAGCTCTCCGGCCTCGATGCCGGCCTGGCCAGCGAGGGCAGCTTTGGTCCCGATCCGTTCACAGGAATGGTGCCCTGGAACGTGGAGCTGATCGCCTGGCTGGACGACCGCATGGGCATCGAAGTCGTCGGCATGGCACAAGGGCCTGCGCGCAGCGGGCACCTGCTGAGCGATAACTGGAGTGCCGTGGAGGCATTTGCGCAGCGCGAGGGCTTCCCGCAGCAACAGCTGGTGATGCGCCCGGAGAGCCAGGACGACACCCGCATGCACAAAGGCATCGCGGACTGGGACCGGCTGCGGCACTGCTTCGACGCCTGCCAAGCCCAGGCCCGCAACCGCCAGGTCTTTGTGGAGACGGACCTGAGGGCCTTTGCCAACCCCACCCGCATGCGCCTCATCGAGCAAGCTGCGCAGGACTTGCTGCAGCGACTGCAGTCGAACTGCCCAGCCTGCAACGCCCCGGGTTACTGGGTCACCGAACGCATACCGGGGCTTACCTGCTCTGCCTGCGGACGGCCTACCGCATCCTGCCGCGCTGAGGTGTGGTCGTGCCCACGCTGCGAATACCAGTCCAGAATGAGCAAAGCCACGCGGGCATTGGCAGATCCTCGCCACTGCGCGTATTGCAATCCCTGACTTGCAATCACAGCGGTCCCGCGTTCAGCACAGTGGTTTGAACACTGACCGGCGAGGCGTCACAAAGCAAACAACAACTGGCCAATCGATCAGTCAGTTGTTGGTAAAAAACGGGGTGTTCGACAGCTCACTCCACAGTAACGCTCTTGGCCAAGTTGCGGGGCTTGTCCACATCCGTCCCCCGCGCACAGGCCGTGTGGTACGCAAGCAGCTGCAGCGGCACGACATGCAGCAGTGGGCTCAATGCGCCGTAGTGCTCGGGCATGCGAATCACGTGGATGCCCTCACTGCTTTCGATGCGGGTGTCGCCATCGGCCAGCACGTACAGCACACCCGCACGGGCGCGGACTTCCTGCATGTTGCTCTTGAGCTTCTCCAGGAGGGCGTCGTTGGGCGCCACCGTCACCACCGGCATGGCGCTGGTCACCAGGGCCAGGGGGCCGTGCTTGAGTTCACCGGCCGGGTAGGCTTCAGCGTGGATGTAGCTGATTTCCTTGAGCTTGAGCGCGCCCTCCAGCGCGATGGGGTAATGCAGCCCTCGGCCCAGAAAGAGCGCGTTTTCCATGCGCGCAAAGTCTTCAGCCCAGCTGATGAGCTGGGGTTCGAGCGCCAGCACGGCCTGCAGGGCCACGGGCAGGTGGCGCATGGCCTTGAGGTGTGCAGCCTCCTGCTCTTCACTCAGGCGGCCCTTGCTTTGCGCCAGGGCCAGCGTCAGCAAGAACAGGCCCGCCAGCTGCGTGGTGAAGGCCTTGGTGCTGGCCACGCCGATCTCGACCCCGGCGCGGGTGATGTAGGCGAGCTTGCATTCGCGCACCATGGCGCTGGTGGCGACGTTGCAGATGGTGAGCGTGTGCTGCATGCCCAGGGATTGCGCGTGGCGCAGCGCGGCCAGGGTGTCGGCGGTTTCGCCGCTTTGGCTGATGGTGACGACCAGGGTGCGCGGGTTGGGCACGCTGGTGCGGTAGCGGTATTCGCTGGCCACTTCGACCTGGGTGGGAATGCCCGCGATTTCTTCGAGCCAGTATTTGGCGGTGCAGCCGCTGTAATAGCTGGTGCCGCAGGCCAGGATCAACACGTTGTCGATGTCCTTGAACACGCGCCAGGCAGCCGCGCCGGGCTCGCCATGCTGGCCTGCACCATCAAACAGCTCGGGCACGATGCCGGCCAGGCCTTCCAGCGTGTCGGCAATCGCGCGGGGCTGCTCGAAGATTTCCTTTTGCATGTAGTGGCGATACGGCCCCAGCTCGGCCGCGCCGCTGTGGGCCTGCACGGTGCGCACGGGGCGCTGCCCGGTGGTCAGCGCATTGCCGTCCTTGCCCACGATCCAGTAGCGGCCCAGCTGCAGGTCCACCAGGTCGCCCTCTTCCAGATAGACGATCTGGTCAGTGACGCCCGCCAGGGCCATGGCGTCGCTGGCCAGAAAGTGCTCGCGCGATGACGAGGCGCCGGTTGCGTCCTTGCCCACGCCCAGGATCAACGGAGACCCTGCGCGTGCGCCCACCACGCGGTGGGGTTCGTCCTTGTGCATGACGGCGATGGCGTAGGCGCCATGCAGTTCGGCCACGGTGGCCCGCACGGCGTCGAACAGGTCGCCGCTGTAATGGCTGTCCACCAGGTGGGCGATGACCTCGGTGTCGGTCTGGCTTGCAAACACGTAGCCGCGTGCCTGCAGGCGGGCGCGCAGTTCTTCGTGGTTCTCGATGATGCCGTTGTGCACCAGTGCCACCCGGCCTGCGGCCTGCGCATGGGCGTCTGCGCCCGTGCCGTGGCTGAAATGCGGGTGGGCGTTGTGCACGGCAGGCGCGCCGTGCGTGGCCCAGCGGGTGTGGGCGATGCCGGTGGCGCCGTCGATGTGCTCGGTGCTCACCTGCTCCAGCAGCTCGGCCACGCGGGCGGTGCTGCGGGCGCGCTGCAGGCCGGCAGGGCGCGTGGCGTCTAGGCTGGACGCATGCACGGCCACGCCGCAGGAGTCATAGCCCCGGTATTCAAGTCGCTGCAGGCCCTGCACGAGGATGGGAACGATGTTGCGCGTGGATACTGCGCCGACGATGCCGCACATGGTGGTTGCCTTTGGTTGGAATGTGATGGGATGCGGCGATGGTAGGCAGCGTCCCAAAAAATTATTGATTGATATTTGCAGCAACATGAACTTTAATTTCACCAATAATCAATGTTGAAATTTTTGTTCATTTTCTGACCTCCAATGGAATTCATATCGCTCGATGCAATTGACCTGCAGCTGCTCAACCTGTTGCAGACCGATGCCGCGCAGAGCAACCAGGCCCTGGCCGAACAGGTGCATGTGTCGCCGCCCACCTGCCTGCGCCGCGTCAAGCGCCTGCACGATGTGGGACTCATCGAGCGGCAGGTGGCCATCCTGCAGCCCGACCGGCTGGCTGCCCTGCAAGGCCACGGGCTGGCGTGCATCGTGGAGGTGTCGCTGGACCGCCAGGGGGCCGAACAGCTCGACGCCTTCGAAGCCCGCGCCGTGCAGGAGGCCGCCGTGCAGCAGTGCTGGCGCGTGTCACCCGGGCCAGACTTTGTGCTGGTGGTGCACACGCGGGACATGCCGGGCTACCTGGCGCTGTCGCAGCGGCTGTTCACCGGCGACGCCAACGTGCGCAATGTGAAGGCCTTCTTTGCAACCCGCCGGGCCAAATTTGAGACCAAAGTGCCGGTAGCGCCAGATTGACATGCGCTATCTGCTATCAATTTATTAGCAAACCCACCTGCATCCTCATCGGCGCCCTCTCACCGCCCCGCCCCTCAGCCCCCCCTGACAGGCCCCACAGCACATCCCAACACCCAGCAAGGTCATCCATGCGACTGATGGGAATGGACCACGGTCATTTCTTGCTGGTATCGCCTGACCGGGCGTTGTAAGCTCCCCCGCACTTTCAACCTACCTGGCCGGTGAATGCCCGCGTGGCAGCACCGCCCTTCTCCAACACCCCCATGCCGACGCCCCGCCGCCAGATGCCCCGCCGCATCTACCCCTTGCGCATCCTGGGCATGGGGCTGGGTGGCATGGTGGTGGCCACGGTGCTGTGGGAGCGCCAGGCATCCCCCCTGGCCTGGACGGCGCTGTTGCTGGCCACGCTGGTGTGGCCGCACGTGGCCTACCTGCTCACACGCCGCGCCGCCGACCCATACGCCGCCGAGGTGCGCAACCTGCTCATCGACTCGGCGCTGGTCGCTGCGCTGGTGCCGCTGATGCACTTCAACCTGCTGCCCAGCGTGATGCTGCTCACCCTGACCATGGTGGACAAGATCACCACCGGCATCCGGGGGCTGTGGGTGCGCGCCCTGTGGGTGATGCTGGCGGCCGGTGTGGCCAGCACGGCGGTCATGGGGCTGCACTGGGCGCCCGAGACCTCCATGCGCGTGATAGTGGCCTGTCTGCCGGTGATGTCGCTGCACACGCTGTCGGTCAGCGCCGTGAGCTACCAGCTCATCCGGCAGTCTGCGCGCCAGAACCAGATGCTGGACGAACTGCGCCGCGTGGACGCACTGACCGGCCTGTTCGGGCGCGGCCACTGGCAAGAGCAGGCAGAGGCCGCACTGCGCCGCCACCACACCACCGACGAGCCCGCCTGCATGCTGATGCTGGACATCGACCATTTCAAGGAGATCAACGACGCTTACGGCCACACCGTGGGCGATGAGGTCATCCGCGCGCTGGCGCATGTGGTGCGGGGCAACGTGCGCGCCGGTGACTGCGCGGGGCGCTACGGCGGGGACGAATTCGCCATCGTGCTGCCCGGCATGCATGCGCGCGACGCCCTGGCCATTGCCCAGCGCATCCGCGAGCAGACAGAAGGCGTGCGCCTGCGCAGCCTGCCCGAACTGCGCATCACCAGCAGCATCGGCGTGGCCCCGGCCGACCACCGCCACAGCAGCCTGCGGGCGTGGATCGACGCCGCGGACGCAGCGCTGTACGTCGCCAAAAACGGCGGACGCAATCAGGTGGCGGGGTGCATGGAGCCAGCGCTGGTACCAGCGGTGTAGCAGCCAGCACTGCGGCCGGCGTCAGGGCTCGTTGGCGGCTGCAGGGTTCACCGGCCACTGCACCCGCACCGTGCAACCAGCGCCCGGCACCGCCGTCGCGCTAACCTCTGCGCCGTGGCGCTGCGCAATGGCGCGGCACAGTGCGAGCCCCGCGCCCACCCCCTCGAACTCCGTCTCGCGGTGCAGGCGCTGGAACACGCCGAACAAGGGGTCCCCTCGTTTTCAGTGCAATAACTGGCGGTACGCAAACCCAGCACTGGCGCGGGGGTGGTGTTGGTAGATCGTTGATTCTGTTGGCTTTC
>BFBZ01002022.1_pt1 | contig 11961 bp, 11 predicted proteins | sample 1888401 | NCBI WGS metagenome assembly BFBZ01 (sample SAMD00112614, study PRJDB3348) | symbiont metagenome | host: Chara braunii | reverse complement strand
GCGTCAGGCTCTGGAGGATTTCCAGATGCTGAAGGGGCAGAAGCGCTGGCTGATCGGCATTTCCGGCGGCAAGGATTCCTATGGGCTGCTGTCGCTGCTGCTCGACCTGAAATGGCGCGGTCTGCTGCCGGTGGATCTGATCGCCTGCAATCTCGATCAAGGCCAGCCGAACTTTCCGAAACATGTCCTGCCAGAATATCTGGCCAAGATCGGCGTCGAGCATCGCATCGAATATCGCGATACCTATTCCATCGTGAAGGAGAAAGTGCCTGAGGGTGCCACCTACTGCTCGCTCTGTTCGCGCCTGCGCCGCGGCAATCTCTATCGCATCGCGCGTGAAGAGGGCTGCGACGCGCTGGTGCTCGGACATCACCGCGAGGATATCCTCGAAACCTTCTTCATGAACTTCTTCCATGGTGGTCGTCTGGCCTCGATGCCGGCAAAGCTTCTGAACGACGAGGGTGACCTGATGCTGCTGCGTCCGCTCGCCTATGCCGCCGAAGACGACCTCGCCAAGTTTGCCGCCGCCATGCAGTTTCCGATCATCCCCTGCGATCTCTGTGGTTCGCAGGATGGTCTGCAGCGCAACGCGATGAAGGACATGCTTGCCGATATCGAGCGGCGGATGCCGGGCCGCAAGGATACGATGCTGCGCGCGCTGGCGCATGTGAATCCTTCGCATCTGCTCGATCCCAAGCTCTTTGATTTCGCTGGTCTGATGACCGGGCAAACAGATACCAATTAGGCAGTTTTGCCACACCAGCGTCATCGAATCGGTCATAAGAGGAAGCCCTTTCAAAACAGAGGCCTCCGATGACTTTCTCCGATACGGACTTCGACTATCTGACGACGATCGTTGCCGAGGCGGCGGCGCAGGAAATCATGCCACGGTTCCGCAATCTGGATGACGCCGACATATCGGAAAAAACCTCGGCCATCGATCCGGTGACGGAGGCCGATCTCCTTGCCGAGAAGCATATCACCGCGGCGCTGAAGGCGCGCTTTCCAGGCGCTCTTATCGTTGGCGAGGAGGCCTATGAGGCCGATAAGTCGGTGGTACCGGCGTTGGCACATGCGGATCTGGCCTTTACCATCGATCCGGTGGACGGCACGTTCAATTTCGCGGCGGGACTGCCGGTGTTCGGCACGATCGTCGCCGTTGTCGCCAAGGGCGAGACCATTGCCAGCCTCATCTACGATCCAGTCCTTGGAGATAGCGTCACAGCCATGCGTGGTGCCGGTACCTTCCTGCGCCGGCAAACGGGACAGGCTAGGCGGCTTTCGGTGGCGGCGCCCGCTGCCCTCAGCGCCATGACCGGCGCGATATCCTGGGGGCATATGGATGAGCCGGAGAGGTCGCGCATCTGCGCCAATCTCGCAAAGACCCGCATGACGTTCTCGCTCAATTGCTCGGCTCATGAATACTGGATGGTGGCGTCAGGCAAATGGCATTTCATCGGCCATTCCAAGCTGATGCCCTGGGATCATCTCGCCGGCGTGCTGGCGCATCAGGAGGCCGGCGGCTATACGGCCAAATTCGACGGCTCACCCTACCGTCCCGGTGAAACGACCGGCGGCATTGTCTCTGCGCCGGATAGGGACAGCTGGCAAACGATCCGCCGGGACATTATCGGCGACTGAAAGGAAGGACCATATTATGACATCGCTCGTTGACATCACCACCCTCGCTCATGTGTTGCGCCGCGCCGCGCAGATGGAAATCCTGCCGCGCTTCCGCAGGCTTGGCAGCGATGATGTCCGCGTCAAGAGCGAAGCCACTGACCTGGTGACTGAGGCCGACGAACGCGCCGAGCGGATGGTGAAGGCCGAGGTATCACGCCTCTGGCCCGAGGCGCTCTTCATCGGCGAGGAATCGGTGGCGGCCGATCCGACCCTGCTGGACAAGCTGTCCGGCGCGGATCTGGCCATCATCGTCGATCCCGTGGATGGCACGTTCAATTTCGCCTCCGGCATCCCGGCCTTCGGCGTCATGGCTTCGGTGATCTCCAAGGGCGAAACGGTTGCCGGGATCATCTTCGATCCGATGGGCGACGACTGGGTGCTGGCGGAACGCGGCAGTGGCGCCTGGTTGCGCCGGCCGGATGGCGAGACGTTGCGCCTGAAGGTCGCCCCACCGGTTGCGCTGGAGGACATGGTCGGCATGGCATCGACCGGCTTCCTGCCGAAGGGCAAGCGGGCGGAGATCATGGGTAATCTCGCCAAGGTGCGTTATTCCACCAACTATCGCTGCGCTGCGCATGAATATCGCACGCTCGCCGGCGGCCACGTCCATTATCTCATGTACAACAAGCTGATGCCCTGGGATCATCTGGCCGGCACGCTTATCTCGCAGGAATCCGGCGCTTATGCCCGTCGCTTTGACGGTTCGCCCTATCTGCCGCAGCATCTCGATGGCGGACTGTTGATCGCAGTCGACAAGGATTCCTGGGAGCTGCTGCGGCGCGAGGTTTTCACCGTATAGCCGGCCGCATCGTTTGGCTCGGCGACCGGCGTGACCACTTGGAAAGTCACGCCGGGAAGGCTATCTTCTTGGTAGAGGCAAGCTCCACGGTCGGCGCCTGCCGAGAGGATGAGGCAGATGTCCGAGACGAGCCGCAAGCTGACCACCATCTTCTGCGCTGACGTGCAGGATTATACGCGTCTTATGGGCAGGGATGAGGAGGGAACGCTTGCGACCCTTCGCCGATATCGCGATGCCATGACGCGGTTGATCGAGGCGCATGGTGGCCGGGTGATCAACACCTGGGGTGACGGCGTCTTCGCCGAGTTTCCAAGCGTCGTGGAAGCCGTGCGGGCAGCCGTTGACGTCCAGAACGAGCTTGCCGGCTACAATGCTGCGATAGATACTGAAAAGCAGATGCTGTTTCGCATCGGTCTCAACCTTGGCGATGTGATCGCCGATGGCAGTGATCTCTATGGTGACGGTGTCAATATCGCAGCGCGACTTCAGTCGCGCGCCGCTCCCGGCGGCATCGTTATCTCCAATACCGTCTACGATCAGGTTCGCAACAAGGTCGCTGTCGGTTTCGATTTCCTCGGTCAGCTCGAGGTCAAGAATATCGAGGGTGGTGTGCCGAGCTATGCGGTACGCGTCGGTGGCGTGCAGGTGGTTGATATGACGACCACGGAATATCGGCCCAACCCGCAGCCAGCTCCGTCGCGGGCGCCGGATATGGCAGCGAGAACACCGCTGCTGCAGGATTGGCGGCTCAATTACGGGACGCCGCTGATTATCTGCGTCGGTCTTGCCGTACTCAATGGACTGACCTGGAGCGGTGAGTTCTGGGCGAAATGGCCGATACTCATCATTCTCTGGGTCAACGCTTACCGCTTCGTTCGTAGCAACAAGCAGGTCGACATGGCGATTGCCAGCCTTGTGATCACCGGTATCGGCATCGTCGCAATCAATCTGTTCACATGGCACGGTACGTCATGGGCGGTCTGGCCGCTGTTCGGCCTCGCGATCGCCGCTGCGGTCCGCTGGGTCAGCCGTCCGCGCAGCGGCGTTTGAGGGAGGTCACGTCGATCAGACGTGACCCATGCCGGGCTCCAGCGCCGGCGTATCGCCGGGATGCGTGAAGAGCTTGCCGCGCTCGGCCCATAGCGTTGCAAGGATCGTGAGCGCACCGAATATGGTGAAGCCGGCGATCAGCGGCTGGGCAGTTCCATCGAACATCTGGCCGACTATACCACCAAGGAGAACGCCGACCGTCGTGGAAATCGAGCTGGTGATGGCAGCTGCCGTGCCCGCCAGGTGCCCCATCGGCTCCAGGCTGATGGCCATGCAGTTGGTGGTGATGACTGCGAACATCATCAACATGATCGAGATCAGCACATAGATGAAGGTGAAGCTTGGCTGGCCGAACATGCCGACGATGTAGCCGACAGCGCCGAGAAGGGTGAAGACGATCATGGCTGCATGGGAAATGCGGCGCATGCCGAAGCTGCGGACGAAATAGCCGTTGGCGAACTGCGCCACCGCGGTACCGGCGGCCGTTGCCGCAAAGGCGATCGGGAATGTGTCCCCAAGGCCATAGACTTCGCCGAAGACCTGCTGCACCGAGACGATGTAAGCGCAGATCACGCCGGTGTAGAGCGTCAGGCCGATCATGTAGCCGCAGGTGATGCGGTTGGTCAGGACCGTCTTGAAACCGGAGATCACGGATGCGACCGAAAGCGGCAGGCGCTCTTCGACAGGAAGCGTTTCCTTCATGCGGAAATAGGCGACGAGGAACAGGCCGGCGCTGACGATGCCGATCAGGATGAAGATCCATTGCCAGTTGGAATAGGCAACGATCAACTGGCCGACGAAGGGTGCAACCATCGGCATGATCATGAAGACGATCATGACGTAGGACATGACGCGCGCCATTTCACGGCCACCGAAGCAATCGCGGACGATGGCGAGCGTGGTGATGCGCACGGCTGCAGCGCCGACGCCTTGGGCGAAGCGCAGAGCAAGCAGGGCGAAGAGACTGCCGCTCCAGGCTGCGGCGAACAGCGTCACCGTGTAGAAGGCGAGGCCCCCGAGCAGAATGCGACGCCGGCCATAGGTATCCGACAGGCTGCCGAAGAAGAGCTGGCAGATGCCGAAGCCGAGGAAATAGACGCCGATGACAAGCTGCGTATCATTGGGGTTGGCGACATTGAGGGATTGGCCAATGTTCGGAAGCGCCGGCAGCATGCTGTCGATGCCCATCGAAATGCTCGCCGTCATCAATGCGATGATGAAGATGAATTCGACTATGCCGAGGCCGATGCGGTTGGAGCCGGATTGGGCCGGCGTATGGTCTTGAGGCGGGGTCATGTGAATGTGCCTGTCAATGCAATGCGAGGGATTGGTCGGCCGGTGGCGGCGCGTTGTGCGGGCGGAACAGCCGCCCTTTTTCGGCAATCAGCACGAACATCAGGCCGATCAGCGAGACGGTGAAATAACCGATGACCATCGGTGTCGCGGTTCCGTTGAAATACTGGCCGATGCCGGCGCCGATCGATGCGCCGCCGACCGTGCTCATGAAGCCGAGCACAGAGGATGCGGTTCCGGCGACGTGGCCTAGTGGCTCCATCGCGAGTGAGTTGAAATTCGAGCCGATCCAGCCGAACTGGAACATGGCCAGCGCGAAAAAGATCATGAACAGCGGGAAAGGCATTGGCGCCGGGCCGTAAAGCTGCACCATCAGCCAGATGAAGGTAATGAAGGAGAAGCCGAGCAGGGCGGCGTGCGACAGCCGACGCATGCCGAAGCGGCCGACGAGCTGCGAATTGATGAAGGACGACAGGGCCATGAACAGCGCCACGCCGCCAAAAGCGACGGGGGTATAGACGCCAAGTCCGTAAATGCCGCTGTAGATCTGCTGGGCCGAATTGATGAAGCCGAAGAGCGCGCCGAACAGGAAGGTGCTGGCGATGGTGTAACAGAGCGCAACGCGGTTGGTCAGAACCATCTTGAACCCGGATGCGACCGACCTGACGGTCAGCGGCCTTACATTCTCGGGCCTTAGCGTCTCGGGAAGCCGGAAATACATCCACAGACCGACAAGCGTCGCCATGGTGCCGATGAAGACGAAGATCATGTGCCAAGTGCTGACGAGCATGATGATCTGGCCGCTTCCGGGCGCAATGACCGGAACGATCATGAAGACCATCATGATCAACGACATCACCTCGGCCATCAATCGGCCGCCGAAGACGTCGCGGACGATGGAGATGGTGATGACGCGCGTTGCCGCCGAGCCAAGGCCCTGAATGAAGCGCAGCGCAAGCAGCCCGGCAAAGGATGGAATAAGAGCAATGCCGAAGGCCGAGACGACATAGACGACAATGCCGATCAACAAGGGGATGCGGCGGCCGAAACGATCCGACAGGGGCCCATAAATGAGCTGGGCCGAGCCGAAGCCGATCAGATAAGCGGTAACCACATATTGCCGATGGTTCTCGTTCTCGACGCCGAGACTGGAGCCGATCTGCTGCAGGGCAGGGAGCATGATATCGATGGCCAGCGAATTGATCGCCATCAGAAAGGCCGCGAGCACGATGAACTCGCGTTTGCCCATGGGCAGCTGCCCCTGGGACATAGCCTGGGATGAAGTCGTCACGGTTTTATTCCCATAAACATATCAAGGCGCTGCCCGGCGGCAGCGCCTTATCGATCGAATTGAACATGGAAACCGGACGAGAAGCCCGGTGACCGGTCAGGAGGCGGCGCGAACGGTGATGCCGCTTTCCTGGAAGTGATGCTGCAACTCGCCCGCCTGGAACATTTCGCGCACGATATCACAGCCGCCGATGAATTCGCCCTTCACGTAAAGCTGGGGAATGGTCGGCCAGTTGGAATAGTCCTTGATGCCCTGACGGATCTCAGCGTCTGCGAGGACATTGATGCCCTTATAATCTACGCCGATATAGTCAAGAATCTGGACCACCTGGCCCGAGAAACCACACTGCGGGAACTGGGGCGTGCCCTTCATGAAGAGAACAACGTCGTTATTCTTTACTTCATTTGCGATGAATTCGTTGATGCCGCTCATTGTCCAGTTCCTTTCACATGCGGGGTCAAGGCCCGCAGCGTTAAATCTGTTCCCATAAATAGCAAGCGACCGATTGGATTTCCAGACGCAAAACGTACCGTATGTCTTTTTCATCGCATGAATGAATTTTCGATGCGCGCGACTGGGAGAGCTGCGGAATCTGTCGATTAGCCATTTTTCTTGAACAGTGCGTTTTGAAATCGCCTCTTCAACTCGAAGACTGAACAACACAAATAAATCAGAAGCAAGGGGCGATTAATATTAGGGTGCTATCTAATTTACAAACGGCCGGTATGTTTGTTAGAGTCGGTCGAGTGGTGCGATTTGGCGCGCATCGGTTCCTTGCTGAGGATTGCATTCGTATTTTGAGGGAGCGAACACCATGAGCCATCATCATTATTCCGAGGGCCAGGTTGGTGAAGAGCGTGAGTTTTATAGCTCTGAAGAGACGAGTGAGGGCGAGCGGGAATATTATGAGCATGTCCGCACCCCAAAAGCATCGATACTAAACAGCACTGTTACCGTCAGTGCCATCGTGCTGATTCTCAGCATAGCATTCGGCTATCGCGCTTCGATAGAGCCAACGCAGCAACTGGCCACGCCGCCGATCGTCGAGAAGATCATGACGGCACCGCCGACGGATCCATGTGCGGAGATGTCGCCTTATCCTGGCCGGGAGTGCTGATCTGAATCGGTTTTCTCGTGTTCAAGCCGATGGTCCATGCCATTTCATTTGGGGAACAGATGGGTATTTCTTCGGAACGCCCTTCGGTTTCGGGCGCGCATGACGATACTCTTTTGATTTTTCATGTTTTTCGAATGGCTTTGTGGAATACTGCCATAAAAAGGCCGATAGCGCGTGGTTTTCGCATCGCACTGTGTATCTGACGCCGTAAGCCTGCCCCGGGGACTGACAACATTATGAACAATATCAGGAAGAGGGTAGTTCTCCACTTCCCTGGCTTCGAGCCATTAGATGCTACTGCGCATCGCGCCCGCTACGAACGTTCGGCTCGGCAGGCTGGTGCCGTGTGGGATTTTTCCGTTAGCCTCGGCGAGTTGAAGAATTTTGGCCGGGCGCCCTATTTCGAAGTGAGTACGGCCGGTGGTGAGTGGCAGACCCAAAGCCGCGTTCACATTGTCGATCACGACGATCTGGTTACTGCACTGAATGGCAGGCCCTTTTTTACCCGGATGGCGCAAGGTTATCTAGCGGCCGCGCGAGTTGCGTCTTCGGGAGGGATGACTGGCTATCTTCGCCATGCATGGCGTTTTGGCCTGTTCTTCATCTTCCCGTTCCTGCTGATGTTCATCGGGCTGTTGCTCAGCCTTTCCATTGCATTTACGCCGTTCATGTTCGGATTGCCGGCCTGGAGCCATATTGGCAGCATCGCGTTGGCGGTGGCCTTCTTCGTCTACATTTTCCTGCCGCAAGCCGAAAAGCTGCATACGTTGCATCTCTTTTCCGATTGGGAGATGGCTGTCGCGATGGCCCGCCTGAACGGCATCGGCGGCGAGCAATGGATCGAGGCATGCGCGATCAGCGTACGACAGGCGCTGGATGAGTCGGATGCCGATGAGATCGTCATTTCCTCACACAGCATGGGATCGTCGGTGGCAACCCATGTCGTCGGCCTGCTGCTCGAGCGTGAACCTGAGCTCCTTCGCGGCAAGCGCGTGGTGTTTGTGACGCTGGGAAGCGCCATTCTGCAATGCGCCCTGATGCGGCCGGCAACGGTGCTGCGCTCACGCGTCGGCCTCATCGCGCACTGCAAGGATATCTTCTGGCTGGATGTGCACTGTCTGACCGACGCGATCCATTTTTACAAGACGAAGGTCGTTGAGGTTTGCGGGCATCCGGATGCCGAACAGGCCTCGATCCTGTTCATACGCTTCAAGCAGATGCTGTCGGCAAAGCACTATGCCAAGATCAAGCGCGATTTCCTGCGGGTTCACCGGCAATATGTGCTGGGGCCGGACGTGCGTGCGTTCTTCGATTTTACCCTGATGACCTCAGGCCCGTTGCCGGCATCACGCTTCGCGGAATTTTCTGTGAAAAACATGCCGGAGCTGACGGTCAACTCCGGCATTGAAGCGCAGGTCGTCTCAGTCGGGCGCTGACGTCTGCAGCGCCAGGGCGTGCAGGACGCCGCCCATATTGCCCTTCAGGGCATCATAGACCATCTGGTGTTGCTGGACGCGGCTCTTGCCGCGGAAAGCTTCCGCGACAACTTCAGCGGCGTAGTGATCACCATCCCCAGCCAGGTCGCGAATGGTCACCTTGGCTCCGGGAATGCCGGCTTTGATCATGTCTTCGATATCGCCGGGGTTCATTGGCATGGGTGGTATACCTCGATCTATTCTGCTGCAGCGAGAGCGCTGCCATCCATGAAGGCAGGAAACCACGATTCATGCGCATCGCGCAACTGCTCAACCGGAAGCGACAGTAGGCCATCGATGACAAGCGCATCTCCGCCGATGGTGCCGAGGCGGCGGAAGGGCACGCCGGCGCTTTCCGCATTGATGCAGACGAAATCGGCGACATCGGCCGGAACGGCAATGACGTAGCGCGCCTGATCCTCACCGAAAAGCGCTGCATGCGCCGGCGTTTTGCCTTCGCTCAGATCGATTTTCAGGCCCTTGCGGGATGCCATCGCCATTTCGGCAAGAGCCAATGCCAGGCCGCCCGATGAGATATCGTGGCAGGCCGTGACCTGGCCGTTGCGGATCGCGGAGCGGACGAAATCGCCGTTGCGGCGCTCGGCAAAGAGATCGACTTCCGGAGCCGGACCTTCGGTTGAGCCGAGAATATCGCGCAGGTAGATAGAGGAGCCGAGATGGCTGCCGTCAAGGCCGATCATCAGGACACGGTCACCTTCAGAGGCAGAGCCGATGCGGGCCATCGCCTTCCAGTCCGGCAGCAGGCCGACGCCGGCAATGGTGGGGGTCGGCAGGATGGCGACGCCATTGGTCTCGTTGTAGAGCGAGACGTTGCCCGAGACGATCGGGAAATCCAGAGCGCGGCAGGCTTCGCCGATGCCCTTGATGGCGCCGACCAGCTGGCCCATGATCTCGGGCTTTTCCGGGTTGCCGAAATTGAGGTTGTCCGTCGCGGCAAGCGGCTCGGCGCCGGTTGCGGTGATGTTGCGCCAGCATTCGGCCACGGCCTGCTTGCCGCCTTCGAATGGATCGGCTTCGACGTAACGCGGTGTCACATCCGATGAGAATGCCAGCGCCTTGGTGGCATGGCCTTCGACGCGGACGACGCCGGCGTCGCCGCCCGGAAGCTGCAACGAATTGCCCTGGATCAGCGTATCGTATTGTTCATAGACCCAACGGCGGCTGGACTGGTTGGCGGAGCCGACCAGCTTCAAAAGTGCCTGGCCGTAGTCTTCCGGTGCAGCCACGAGATCGGAGGGCAAGGCAGCGCGTTTGTCGGCTTCGCGCCACGGGCGGTCATATTCCGGAGCCTGATCACCGAGATCCTTGATCGGCAGGTTGGCAACTTCCTCGCCCTGATGGATGACGCGGAAGCGCAAGTCGTCCGTGGTCTTGCCGACGATGGCGAAATCCAGGCCCCACTTGACGAAGATCGCCTTGGCGACGGCTTCCTTTTCCGGCTGCAGCACCATGAGCATGCGCTCCTGGCTTTCCGACAGCATCATTTCGTAGGCGGTCATCTGCTCTTCGCGCACCGGCACTTTATCGAGCTCGAGCTCGATGCCGAGGTCGCCCTTGGCGCCCATTTCGACGGCAGAGCAGGTGAGGCCGGCCGCACCCATGTCCTGGATGGCGATGACGGCGCCCGTCTGCATCAGCTCCAGGCAGGCTTCCAGCAGGCATTTTTCGGTAAAGGGGTCGCCGACCTGAACTGTCGGGCGCTTTTCCTCGATCGATTCGTCAAATTCGGCCGACGCCATGGTGGCGCCGCCAACGCCGTCACGGCCGGTCTTGGCTCCGAGATAGACGACGGGCAGGCCGACGCCCTTGGCTTCCGACAGGAAGATGGCATTGGACTTGGCAAGGCCGGCTGCAAAGGCATTGACCAGGATATTGCCGTTGTAGCGCGCATCGAACTCGACTTCGCCGCCGACTGTCGGCACGCCGAAGGAATTGCCATAGCCGCCGACGCCTGCGACGACGCCGGAGACGAGATGGCGGGTCTTCGGATGGTCCGGCTCGCCGAAGCGCAGCGCGTTCATCGCGGCAACCGGGCGGGCACCCATGGTGAAGACGTCGCGCAGGATGCCGCCGACGCCTGTGGCAGCGCCCTGATACGGTTCGATGTAGGAGGGATGGTTGTGGCTTTCCATCTTGAAGACGACGCAATCGCCATCATCGATGTCGACCACGCCGGCGTTCTCGCCGGGGCCCTGGATGACGCGCGGTCCCTTGGTTGGCAGGGTACGAAGCCACTTTTTGGAGGATTTGTACGAGCAGTGCTCGTTCCACATGGCCGAGAAAATGCCGAGCTCGGTAAAGGAAGGCTCGCGGCCGATCAGATCCAGAATGCGCTGATATTCATCCGGCTTCAGACCGTGGGAGGCAATCAGTTCGGGGGTGATCTGGATCGTATTGGAAATGGTCATGGGCGCTCGAGGGTCCTTGCCTGGAAAGGGTTTGAAGGCCGGTCAGGGGATCGAGGTCTCTTTAGCGCAAGTCAACCTGTCGTGCGACAGGAAAATCACCGGCGTTCACAACACGCCGGCATTCATAACAAGTAAGCAGCAGTGCGGCCATTTGCGGCCGCACGCCAACGATCAGAATTTGTAGCCGACCAGAAGGCCGACACGCGTCATGCCGCCGTTCGGACCATCACAAAGATTGGCATTCGAGGAATGCGCGATCTGCGCCATCATGTTCCAATGGCTGTCGAAATTATATCCGAGACCGGCATATTCGTGGAAAAGGAAGCGACAGCCGAGCATCGGGCCGTGTTCTCTCCAGTCATCGATATTGCCGGTATGTACCGTTCCGCCGAAGCCAGCTTCGGTGAAGATGCCGTTGCTGTGCGTCAGCGTCCAGGAAAGGCCGGCATAGACCTGGGTCGCCGATCCGGCGGTGCCGATCGAGGTTCCCAAATGGATGCGCGGATGGGCCAACTGATCTTTCCAATCAGCGGTCGGATTGTAGCCGAACGGATTGAAGAGCACTTCGACGTCAGGCAAAACACCCTTTTCGTGATCGTATCCATTCTGGATCGATCCACTCGCTCCGAAACGGAGTTCGTCGAAAATCTTAGGTGCCGGTGTGGCCGCAACCGCATCGGCGGCACTCGCGGCGGACTCACCTGCAAAAAATATCGAACTGATTGCCAGAAAACTCGCAACTAAACGCTTGCTCAAATTGCATGCTGAAACGCTATCGATGGCCATGCACTCCCCCTGGTATGGCGGGCGACTCATGACTTATT
>BFBZ01002008.1_pt1 | contig 11977 bp, 9 predicted proteins | sample 1888401 | NCBI WGS metagenome assembly BFBZ01 (sample SAMD00112614, study PRJDB3348) | symbiont metagenome | host: Chara braunii | reverse complement strand
AAGGAGCGCAAGGATCGCGTGGATGACGCGATGCATGCGACCCGCGCGGCTGTCGAGGAAGGCATCCTGCCGGGCGGCGGCGTCGCCCTGCTCCGGGCGTCCGAGCAGCTCAAGGGCCTGCGCACCAAGAACGACGACCAGAAGACCGGCATCGAGATCGTCCGCAAGGCGCTCTCCGCTCCGGCCCGCCAGATCGCGATCAACGCGGGCGAGGACGGCTCGGTCATCGTCGGCAAGATCCTGGAGAAGGACCAGTACGCCTATGGCTTCGACAGCCAGACCGGCGAGTACGGCAACCTGGTCTCCAAGGGCATCATCGACCCGACCAAGGTGGTTCGCGCCGCGATCCAGAACGCCGCCTCCGTGGCCGCGCTGCTGATCACGACCGAAGCCATGGTCGCCGAGCTGCCGAAGAAGAACGCCGGCGGCCCCGCGATGCCTCCGGGCGGCGGCATGGGCGGCATGGACTTCTAAGTCCGACGCTTCGTCGCAGACGACAATTGCAAAACCCCGGCAGCGATGCCGGGGTTTTCGTTTGTGCTGGAATTGTCACATCGCCAGCCTCGGTTTCGGGCTCATGCCCCCGATGCATTCAATGCGTAGTTCAGATGAGCGCACGCCGCATCCCGAAGGGCGCAGGCGGGAGCGACATCCGGGGTGTCACGAACCGACCAGGTGATCCCGCATGTCGCTTCGCTCATGCGGGCTACGGGCTCCGCGCCGCCCTACTTCACCATCGTCCCGATCCGCTCGAAACGGATCCGGCCCGGCTTGCCTTTCTCGGCGCTGGTGGCCGAGAAGAAGATCATCGCGGCGCGGCCGATGACATTCTCGATCGGCACATAGCCGATGGTGCCAAGCACACGGCTGTCGGTCGAGTTGTCGCGGTTGTCGCCGAGCATGAACAGCCGCCCGGGCGGCACGACGAAGACGTTGGTATTGTCGAAGAAGCCGTGGTCCAGGCAATCCAGCGTCTCGTAGCTTGCCCCGTTCGGCAACGTCTCGCGCCAACGCTTGACGCGCTCGTTGGCATCGCCGCCGCAGGCAGCCTCTCCGGTCAGATCCTCGACCCGCTCGCGCTCGACGGCCGTATCGTTGATGTAGAGCACTCCATCCTTCATCTGGACGCGATCGCCGGGCAGTCCGACGACGCGCTTGATGTAGACGGTCGCATTGTCTTTCGGCAGGAAGAACGCGACCACATCACCGCGCGCAGGTGTCGCGCCCCAGATGCGCGCCGACGGCGGCAACGAGGAAGGCCATGACAACGGCCAAGTGAAGCGGCTGTAGCCGTAGGGATATTTCGACACGAAGAAGACATCGCCGACGCGAAGCGTTGGAATGTTCGAGGATGAAGGGATGTTGAACGGCTGATACAGGAAGGAGCGGATCAGTACCGGTGAGGCCAGCAGCAGGCACAGCAGCGCAAAGCCCGCGATGAAGATCCCCGCGATCGCCCACCACGGCTCGCGCTTCGGCCCGATTGCACCCGCATCCAGGCTCGTCATCGCGTCTCCCCCCTTCTTCACAGCCTGAGGATGATGGAAGGCCCGGCCATGCGCAATCGCCAAATGAACCGGCGGCCACGCGGCCGCTGATCACCTCCGGCGCCTGCCGCCCCGTCAACAGGAGGCCGCCCGTGGGCGACCTCACCGATTTGGAGTCTTCACCGCCCCTTCCGCCACGGCGCGTCGGCTTCCCAGTCACCGGCCATGATCGAGCCGTAAGGGATCACCTCGTCGGTCACCTCGCCGAGGCCGTAGCGTGCGATCTGCGCCCGTACCGACGCCGCGTTCTTGTAGGCCTGCGGCAGCTCCGACAAATCAGGCTTGCCGCAATAGAACCGCGCATCGATGCCCTCGGGCATCTCCGGGCGATGCGCGCGCAAAAACGCCTTCCGACCGAGATTGCGGCCAGCGCCGTGCGGCGCGAAGCCGAGCGCATCCTTGTTGTCGCGATGCTTCAGGATCAGCACCGGCTCGGCCATGTTGAGCGGCACGATCGTGCGTCCGTCATCGTCAGCCGAGAAGCCGGACCAGTTCGGCGTCGCCCCCTTGCCGTGGTAGAACAGGCCGTCGCTCTTCTGGAAGACGAAGTTGTGCTCGTTCCAGAACCGGTCGGCGACGGCGTTGCCGAGCTTCGCCGCAGCGAGATCGTGAATCGCGTGGTGATTGGCCCTGGTCCACAGCCGCGCGACCTGCAACGCCTCCCAATAGGCGCGGCCGTCGTCGCTCGACGCCTTGATCCAGGCGCTGTGCTCCGGGACCTTCGGCGCATGGATCGCGGTGTGCCGCTTCGCCACCGCCATGCCGCGCTTGTAGAGCTGTGCGCCGAAGCCGCGCGAGCCGTGATGCGTCACCAGCGCCGCCTGCCCGGTCGACCTGAGATGGCCGACATAGGCGAAGTGGTTGCCGTCGCCCTGCGTGGCGAAGTGGCCGATCGCGAAGCGCTCGAGCCCCTTCAGGAAGGGATTGGCCTCGAACCCTGCCATCACCTCGTCGGGCGGCTGATGCAGCCGGTCGCGTCCGCCGGGACCGAAATGGGTCACGGCGTGAACCGCATCGAGAATGCGCTTGGGATCGTCCTTGCGCGCGAACACCGTCACCGCCACCGAGCAGCAAATGTCGGAGGAATGGAAGCCCGGATGGATCGCGTCCTCACAGGCGACCACGCCGCCGACCGGGATGGTGCCGAGCGCCGTTCCCGACGGACAGGCGTCCGGCATCACGGCGCCGGCTACGATGGTCGGCACCCGCATCAACGCATCCATGTGCTGGGTCACCGCCGCGACATTGGCGCGCTCCAGCTCGTTGTCGGCCTCGATCAGCATCGCGAACGGCACGCCGTTGGTGCGCATCAGCGTCTCCGCCGGCTGCAGTTCCTGCAGCGCGGCGAAGATCGCGTCATCATCGGCGCCATCGGCCCGCATCGCATTGGCCGTCGCCAGTCCCTCCTTGAACCAGCGACCGGGCTTGAAGCCCCAGGCGATCAGGGTGTTTCCGTCGATCATGGCTCGTCTCACATTCCAATCAGGTCAGTTTGTAACATCCAGCGGCAGCTGCGTTCATTCGCCGCTCGTAGCGCGATCAGTGGCGCCTGTGCGTGCGTAGTTCGTGACACCAAGATGTTGCGCTCATCGCCGGCCAAGCATATGGCATCCGTCGATGATCTATACCCCCGACACTGTGCTGGCCGAGAATGGCGGAGGAAAGAGCGCGTGATCTCTCGATGCGTCATTCCGGGGCGCGTCGGCAAGCAAATGGCAAAGCCATTTGCGCAGACGGCGCGAGCCCGGAATCCATACTCCCGACGGTCAGTGTGAGGCACCGTCTCAACCACAAATCCCCGGATACAGATCGTCCCAATTCGGGTTGTTCTCCTCGATCAGCCTGATTTTCCAGTCGCGCCGCCACTTCTTCAGCTCCTTCTCGCGCGCGATGGCCGTGATCGCGTTGTCGTAGATCTCGAACCAGACGAGCTTGCCGATGTCATAGCGCGAGGTGAAGCCCGGAGCCGCCTTGGTTCGGTGTTCGTAGACGCGTCGAATGAGATCATTCGTGATGCCCAGATAGAGCGTCCCGTGTTTTTTGCTCGCCAGTAGATAGACGTAGTATGCCATCCGAGAGCCGTGGTTATGGATTCCGGGCTCAGCCGCTACGCGGCTGCCCCGGAATGACGCGTGGAGAGAGGTGTGATCTCTCCTCCCGTCATTCCGGGGCTCGCAGCGAGAGCTCGGAATCCATACTCACGAAACTGAGCTGCAATTTCAATTCTGTCCTACGCCCTCTCACTTCCAAGCGAGAGGCCGCCCTTGGGCGGCCTCTCTTCGATCACGCCGTCTCCGGCGCCTTCAGCCGGACCAGCCGCGTCAGCAGCGCATCGAGGCCGGCGCCGTCGCCGGCATGCAGGTCGATGCGGCCGACCTTCTCGACTAGGCGCTCCAGCGACTCCAGCTCCTTGAGCCGCAGCAGCAGCGGGTTCTCCTCCATCAGCCTGGCAGTGTTCAGGAGCGAGCGCGTCGCCGCGGTCTCCTCCTGGCGACGGATCAGGTTGGCCTTGGCCAGCCGCTCCGCCTCCACCACCTTGTTGACGAGCTCGCGGATCTCGCCGGGCAGGATCACGTCCTTCACGCCGAGCTCCGTCACCTCCACGCCCGAGCCGCCGAGCCGCGCGCGCACGTAGTCGCGCAGCTCGGCATCGAGCGAGGCCTTGGCGGCCAGCACCTCGTCGAGCGTGCGTGACGCCACCGCCTCGCGGATCGCGAACTGCACCAGCCGGTACAGCCACGCATCCACATCGGGCGTGGTCGCGACAGCCGCCTCCGCGTCGGCAATCCGCCGGAACGCCGTGAGCGTCACCCGCAGCGCGATGCGATCCTTGGTCAGCATCTCCTGCGCGGTGATCTCCAGCACTGTGGGCCGCATATCCAGGCGCTTGACCTCGATCTTGCGGCCGACCGCCCAGAAGGCGTGCCGGCCCGGCGCCAGCCGCTCCGTCAGCTTGCCGTCGACATGGAGCAGACCGGCCTCGTGGTTCTCGACCACGACCTCGGTCACAACGCTCGGCCGGTTACGCTCGATCATCGCCAGATGCCGCGCGCTCACACGCACGTCGCTTGCGATGTCGATGCGCTCGACCTCGACCTGCGTCGCCACCTTCCAGTAGACACGTGTCTGCCACGGCGTGAGCAGATGCGTCGGCCGGCCGTCGAGGCTGACGATCGCGATCTCGTTCGCGCCGGTCTCCACGGCCTCGAAGAGTTCGGCGGCGAGATCGGGCCGCGCGGCCTTCAGCACCGCGTAGCGCTCGGCCGGGTATTCGGCCCTGACCACGTCGTACACTTGCACCATCAGCCGGTGCAGCGGATCGAGCAGCGCATGACGGCCAGGACCGAGCACGCGCACGAGCTGGCCGTCACGCCACACCAGCGCCCGCTCGCCATCCTCCACCGTCACGGTCTTCGTCACCAGATGCCAAGTCACAACACACTCCCACAGCTTGCGTCCGGCCCATCGGCCGAAACGCGATTCATTGATCAAAGGACGTGAGGACCGGACGACGCTTCCTGCGTGAACCGAGCGGACCGAGGCTTGAGCATCTGACGATGCCGGGCGCACGCGCGCGGTCACACGAGCTATCAGCCCGAGCGTCCTTGCGCAGCCTTCCCGGCATCTTCAGACGCGGTATCCACCGCGGCACAGAGCCGGTTCTGCAGTGTCTTGATCTGGTCGAAATGCCCTAGAACTTTCTTCTTGGGCAAAACGGCCGGACCGCGACTGAAGCGCGCGTCCGGTCCTCGTCAGAGGCGATTAGCTTTTCAGGCTAAACCGAAGCGCTGGAGCGGGAGTCGAACCCGCGACCCGATGATTCACAGTCATCTGCTCTACCTAACTGAGCTATCCTTTGGTGGTGTCGATCGGAATCGAACCGATGCCTTCGGGCCTTCAACCCGACGCTCTCCATGAGCTACAGACTCCTTGTTCTTTGCGACGACGGAACACGGGACCGGACACCGGCCGCGCCAGTCGGGATTTCAGCGAGCCCGAACCAAAGTCATCACGAAGGACCGTGCTACTACACACAATCAACGGCACGCGCAAGACGTAGACATCGATTATTTTCGAACGATCTCATTCCGTAACTAATCGTCTACATATCGATCTACTCATAACGACGTCGCTCGCATGCAAATGCGGGCGACGCAATTTCGTAGCCCGGATGTCGCTTACGCCGAGGCCCGTTGGACCTCGGCGCACGCTCATCTGGGCCACCTCTCCTCACCGCTCCAGCTCCACGTCCCAATAGAGATAATCCTGCCACGTCTCGTGCAGGAATCTCGGCGGAAACAGGCGCTGCGCGGCCATCAGCTCGTGCCGCGTCGGCTCGAAGGGCGGCCGTCGCGGCTTGAGATAGCGCCGGTCCTTGCGCGCGTTGCATGGACTGCAAGCGGCGACGATGTTGGTCCACGACGTCTCGCCGCCATCGGCCCGCGGTACCACGTGGTCGAACGTCAACTCGCCGTGCAGATAGCGGCCGCCGCAGTACTGACATTCGAAGCGATCGCGCAGGAATACGTTGAACCGCGTGAAAGGCACGCGCATCGCGGGCCTGACGTAGTCGCGCAGCGCGATCACCGACGGCAGCCGCATGGTGACGCTCGGGCTACGAACGACCCGGTCGTATTCCGCGACGACGACGTGAGAGCCGCTGACGACTGCCCTAATCGCATCCTCCCAGCTGACCACTGACAGCGGGAAGTAGCTCAGCGGCTGGAAGTCGGCGTTGAGAACCAGCGCCGGACTTGTTGCTGACATCGTCGACCTCCTCTCTTCGCTTCAACCGCCTGGTCGTTCTGGCGCCCATGGCGGGAATCGAACCCGCCTTCCCGGATCGACGGTCCGGTCCCTTCGCCAGATGGGGACATGGGCCTCATGGTCTACCCGGCGCACCGCTCGACGCTCGCCGGCCATCGCGCCCGCCGTCCGCCGAGTGCGGATGAAACGCGTCCGGATCGGTGCGATTGAGGTAGTCGAGATAGAGCTGCCGCGCGCGCGCCTCGGTCACGCCTCGGCACGTCATGACGATGCGCACGAAGGCTGCTGCCACCGGTGAATCCAGTGCGCGCGCAATGTTGCAAGTCTCGGGATCTTCGCCTGACGTCCGGGTCATCCAACCCTCCGCTTGGTGCGCGGAGGGTGCAGTCCCGCCGCTGTTATGCTCTTGCTGAAATCTGGAGTCCCGGTCGGGCCAGGATTTTCACGAGATCGCTTGGACCCTGACAGGCGACGCGCAGACCCGACCAATCGCTCGACCGATTAAAGGGCCGTTCGTTGGTGGCGGCGTTCGCGAGATGTGAGCGTAGGCTCAACACGGTCGTAGTCCTCAAGAGCGCGCCGGTGATGATCGGCGGCCGATTGCGATGGGGCAGAGCTATGCGCAGAATTTTCCGAAACCGTCAAGACCAAAGCGTGAAGCGATGACGTTGCCGGCTTCCGCAATCCGACGGATCTGCAACAGCTGGACTGCTCGTCGGGCAAATCAGTTGCGCATTTTCGCGCACGACAAGAGCACTGTCGCCCGCTCGAACGATCGAAGACGCGCGCGCGCGAAAGCTGATTTGTTGAGCCGGGTCAATCAGATCGCCCCGCTCGCCTCCTGTGCCTCGCATTTTCTTGTTTCCAAAAATCGGAAATCATGCATTCTATGCCGGTCCCGCCCTCATGAGAGGGGCGCTTCGCGATCGTCATGAACGTGGAGGGCGGGATGCGGTGGGCGCGTCGGGTTGCAGCGTGATCTGATCACGCGGACGAACGATCCGGTGCGCACGGCGAAGTCGTCATGTCCTGACACCCCGATGCTGGTGTCAAGGTCGAGAGAGACGAATGCTCCGACCGATGGTGGCCAGAAAGCCCGGCGCACCAGGGAGACCACGTATAAGCCGTAGGTCCATCGCGCGGGGAATGCCGGATGATGCGGCTGGACCTGTGGTGACTGCCGCCTGCTTTTTCTTCTGCAGGCGGGCCATGGGTGAGGCCCTCACCCGGCATTCCCCGCGCCCTCTCGTTATTCCGAGGGCGAACTGATCGAGCATAACTCGGACCTGGTAGGTCGCGAGGCCATTGATGCTTGTTCGCCGTCACGCCCCGCGCAAGCGGGGCATCCAGTACGCCGAGGCATCTCGATTGACGACCGCAGCCGTGGATGACCTGGATCGCCCGGTCGAGCCGGGCGATGACACCGGGGACACGATCCATGCTCGTCGTTCGGGGACATGGCGAAGGATGAGCCGGGATCCCTGCTACCGGATTGTGGTTACGGATTCCGGGCTCGGCCCTGCGGGCTGCCCCGGAATGACGGTGCGGAGAGAGTTGAGCTGATGACGAAGATCAGAACAGGAGGATGCGGCCGCCTGTCCGGCTCACTCGATGCGGGCGAGCACGGCGAGCTTGCGGATGCCCTTGTTCTTGTAGGCATCGAGGAACGCATAGTAGTCGCGGAACGAGACGCAGCCGTTGGAGTCGCCGTTCGGGCCGAGCATGAAGGTGTGCGCGAGCAGGCCGTTGCGACCGTGGATGGCGTCCTCGCCGCCGATCGGGTTCAGCCGCAGCGCCGGCACGCCATGGAACAGCGCCTCGCGCGGCTTCAGCTCGTAGATGTGCGGCGGGGTGACGCCGCGCATCTTGATCTTCTCCGAGCTCGGCTTGTCGAGGTTGTCGCCGAGGCCGGAATGCGCCTCGAGCTTGGTGCCGTCGGGCAGATACACCGCCTTGGCCGAGATGTCGTACACGGCCGTGCTCAAATCGTACGGCGGCCGGCCGCCGCGGGTCGGATCCTTGGCGATGCTGGCAGTGATGTTGGAATCAGCCGAGGCATAGGCCAGGAGCCCGCCATCCTGGTTCTCCGGCTTGCCCCAGAGCTTTTCCTGGATCGAGTGGCGCTCACCCGCGATCGACAGCACCGCCGCCTTGGCACGCTCGGTCATCGCGCGCAGCGAGAAGCCGCTGCTCTTCGGCGCATTGGCCTCGGCAGCCTGCGCCGGCGTCGCGGGCTGCGCGGCCGGCCTGGTGTTGGCGAGCGCCAGCTGCATCGGCGGCCGGGCATCCTTCTTCGACGCCTCGGCGACCTTCGCAGGCTCGGCCGGCTTGGCCTCGGCCGACTTGGTCTCGATCTGCCTGGTCTCGATCTGCTTGGGCGCGGCTTCGGCGAGCTTGGGCAGCGGCGGCGCGCCGTTCGCGGCGTTGGAGGCGACGCCCTGCGGCACGGCCGCGCCGAAGCGGTCGTTGAACATCTGCGGCGTGATGGCGGCGGCCGTGGTGACGGGCGGAGATTCCGGGAATGCCGAGAAGGCCTCACCCACAGCATCGGCGGCGCTGCGCGTCGCAAGCCGCGGCGCCGGGCGCACGACGGGCTCATCCTGCTCGATGCTGCCCAGGGTCGGATAAGCGTCGGCCGCGATGATCTTGGTATAGACCGTTACGGCGCAGCCCCCGATCAGGCATGCGATTGCCGCGCCACCGATCAATTTGTGAGAGAACGCGATCAGGGAGGACTTCCTGCGATTTCGTGCGGCCAACGCAGCTCGACTGTTACTCATTCACTCACGCCCGAACGAATACTCGACAACTCTCGCTCGATGCGCCACGGACACCCGCTTTGCATCTCGCAGAAGCACAGAGCTTCATTAAGGCGACTTTTAGTTAAATGCTGATTAAGCTTTGGCGGATTAGAGGCGGGTTAACCATCAGGGCCTGTTTTGCCGGCAAACAGGGCAGAAACAGGGCAAAACTGCAGCCGGAGGCAATATTGCCGTACCGGAAAAATCGGGAGAGGCAGCATCCGTCGGTCGCGCCGATCCGTAAAACAGCGCACGCCGCGTTAACGATTGGGCCGGGGCGGCGGCGAGCGATCGATGATCTCTCGTATGCGTGCGCTGACGAGGTAAAGGCCGCAGGTCTCGCCAGTCGAAAGCCCCTGCTCCGGCAGGCCGGGTGCGCGACAAGCGCATCCGTAGCAACCCGGAGTTACAGGCGCTGTGGCCGCTGGCGACAGTATGGTACGGGACGATTCTCTGCGACACGCCGTCGGCGAATCGTACCGCGTCCGCTCCCGGCCAAGACGACACGAGAGGACCTCTCCATGCAGATCCCCGGCCGGAAGCTGGCCTTCGTGCTGGCCTCGACCAATCAAGGTACGATGATCGTCAACCGGCTCGACTATCGCATGATCGACGCCAACCGCGGCTACGGCGTCGGCTTCCAGATCCTCAACACCGGCGCCTTCGATCCGGGAGAGGTGCAGCTGGCCGTCCGCCTGCTCGGCGTGCGCCGCAGGCACCATGGGGACGGCGCGGTCGCGATCGACTGCGGCGCCAATATCGGCGTCCACACGATCGAATGGGCGAAGGCGATGACCGGCTGGGGATCCGTGCTCTCGATCGAGGCGCAGGAGCGGATCTACTACGCGCTCGCCGGCAATATCGCGATCAACAACTGCTTCAACGCGATTGCGATCCATGCCGCGGTATCCTCCGAGCGCGGCGTGCTCAACATCCCGAGCCCGAACTATCTGACCCCGTCGAGCTTCGGCAGCCTCGAGCTGCGCCAGCGTCCCAACACCGAGTTCATTGGCCAGGCCATCGACTATGAGAACGACACGGTCGAGGTGCGCAAGCTTCCGCTGGACGATTTCAACCTGCCGCGTTGCGACCTGATCAAGCTCGACGTCGAGGGCATGGAGCTCGAGGCGCTCGAAGGTGCGGCGGCGACGATCGAACGCTGCACGCCGATCATGCTGGTCGAGAAGATCAAGACCGATGCCGACCAGTTGCGGCAATGGTTCGATCGCCGCGGCTACAAGACCATCGACGCCGACATCAACATGGTCGCGATCCACGGCGGGGACAAGGCGCTGGCGGACATCATTCCGCAGCAGGCCTGAGGCGCGTGTCAGCGCTGCAGCTCCGGCGGCGGCGTGCGGTCGAGGAGATCGCCCTTCGGCTCGCTGAGCGCGTAGAAGGCGTAGGTCTCGATGGTCAAGGACCCGCGCTTGCGCGCGGCCTCGCCGACCTTCTCGATGCGGCCGAACGTGTTGCTGACGTAGACCCGCGTCGCGATCTGGGCCTCGTCGACGAAAAGCTGCGTGCCCGCGAGCTTGGCCGGATCCGGCTCCGGGAAATTGACCCAGCGGATGCGCTGGATCGGCTGCAGCACGCAGGTCCCCGGCGGCAGATAGAACGACAGCCAGGCGGTGGTGCCATAGTCCATCGCCAGCACGCAGGAGGCGCCGGCGCGCACCCGCGCCGCCTCGATCTCGGCAGCCAGCGGCCGCCAGCCGACGCCGACGCTGCGCACCGTGGCATCGCGCCGGTAGCCGGACAGCAGGCCCGTGTCGGCCTGCACGATCAGCGCGACGAACGTCACGACGCCGGCGGGCACGGCCCAGCGCAGACAGAACGTCGCGGTGCGCTGCTCGCGCGCCGACCAGGCGACGAGATGGGCCGCCGCCGCGGCAGCCACCACGAACGCCGGATAGACCGGCGCGAACCAGTTGGCCTCGACCCGGGCATGCAGCGAATGCCAAACGAAATAGGCGACGATGACCCAGACCATCGCCTCGATCAGGACGCGCGCCGCCGCATCCCCTGCCCTGCGCCGGGCCAGGCCGTAGAGGCCCATCAGGCCGAGGATGAAGACCAGCGGCGTCGCGAAGGCAAACTGCGTCGGGATGATCTCGGCGATGTAGACAGGCCTGACCGCCTCGACCCTGGCACGGCCGAGCTGCTTGATGAACGACACCCATTGGTGATCGGCATTCCACAGGATCACCGGCGCGAACAGCGCGAATGCCACGAGGCCGCCGAGATAGGGCCAGGGCGAGGCCAGCCAATGGCGCAGTTTCGGCACGGCGACGAGCCAGATCAGGATCGCCGCGCCGAAGAACATCGCGGTGTATTTCGACAGCAGCGCCGCACCGACGGCTGCGCCGACCGCGAGCCACCACGCGCCTCTCCCCGTCTCCAGCACCTTGGCGCAGAAGAACAGCACGAAGCTGGAGGCGACCAGCAGCGGCGCGTCGGGGGTCACGATCAGCGTGCCGACCGCCGCCATCAGGGTGACGTTGAGCAGCAGCGCCGCCGTCGCCGCCACGCGCACGCCGCCGAACAGGATCTCGGCCGTGCGATAGACCGCATAGCTCATCGGCAGGCCGAGCAGGATCGAGACGAGGCGCACGCCGAGCTCGCTGTCGCCGGCGATCAGCGTGCCCAGCCGGATCACGACCGCAACCATCGGCGGGTGGTCGTAATAGCCGCCCGCGAGATGCTTCGACCACATCCAGTAATAGGCTTCGTCGAAGGTGATCGGCGTGACCGCTGCGGCGATCAACCGGAGCACGACGAGGGCAAGGACTGTCTCTTATACACATCTAGATGTGTATAAGAGACAGCGCCAAGCTCGCGGTCGCCGGCGAGCAGTGTGCC
>BFBZ01002020.1_pt1 | contig 11978 bp, 9 predicted proteins | sample 1888401 | NCBI WGS metagenome assembly BFBZ01 (sample SAMD00112614, study PRJDB3348) | symbiont metagenome | host: Chara braunii | reverse complement strand
CCTGCCGATGGCGTACCGATCGAGGCACTACCCGCCGCCACCTGTCCACCGGTCGGCAAGGACTGCGCCAGCGCCACCGTCGAATGCACCAAGGCCGTCGAGGCGAGCAGCGCCACAAGGCGGGTCTTATGCGAAAGCGTCATGCGGGTCATTTGTTTGGTCATTGCCATTGCCCTAAAACTGAAATGCCGCCGAGACGGTGAAGCGGCTGTCGTCATCGCCATCGCCGAAGCGCTCGATGCGGCCATATTCGAGATTGACGTTGGTGCTGTTGAAGCTCGCCTGTTCGGCCGCCGCCAGTCGCAGGCCGATGCCGTAGGCTGCCCCACGCGAAAAGCCGCTTTCCAGGACCGTCGGATTGAAGAGCTTGACGCCGCCATAGGCGCCGAACACGTAAGGCGAGATCACCACCGCGCCGGCCGTGCTGTTGCCATCCGGAAGGTTGGTGCCCTGCTGGGCCGGCAAATCGGGCCAGCCGAACGGCAGGGTGAAGCTGCTCGTGAACGGGAATTGCGCCTCGGCGCGCAGTACGAAACCGGAATCACCCTGCATGGCCCCAACCGGGAAACTCGACAGGCCCGCGGACGAAACGATACCGATCTGCTCGGAGTTAAGCAGCGGCTGACCGAAGGAGGTCTGTGCCCTTGCCCGCAGATCGAAGGTCAGATGCTCGGCAACCGGCTGACGATAGCCAAGCGTCACTTCGAGCTTCTGGAAATCGTCATCCGCTCCCTGGCGCGACAGCGGCGTACCGCTGGCGCTCGCCTCGGCCGCACTACGCGCACCAAGTCCATCGATGCCGAAGGAGCCGGTCAGGCTTGCGCTGACCAGCGCATCGCCCGACACATACCAGGAAAGATCAGTGCCCGTGCGCAGTATGCGCAGCCGGTCTTTCGACAGGCTTATGCCGCCGCCATTGAGCAGTTCCAGCTCTTCGTCCTGTACGTCCAGGCCGCCATTGAGGTTGAGAGTGAATTCCCGCGAACGGATCAACGGATAGGCAAGCCGCGCCGAATAGCGGGTGAAGTCGGACATGAACTGCAATCCGAACAGGCCGGCCTCCGGCGTTGTGCGCGAGGCGGTCGCCTCCAGGTTCAGCGTCAAGCCGTCGATGCCGATCGGCAGCGTCACGCCGCCGGCCAGCGACCGGTTGCGCGGCGAGCCGGTGAAATAGCCCTCGTCGCCGCCGAAACGCGGCGCGCCGGAGGCTCTGAGATAGAAAAGCTCACCGAAGCCGAACACGGAATTGAAGTCGAGCCCGACGCCGGTGTTGTAACGGCCCAGGGCCTCGGTGGAATTGTTGTCGGCCGAAACGAAGCCGGTCACCGGCTTGTAGCGCGCCTCGATCGTCAGCACGCTGCCGCCGGGCTGCGTGCCGCGCGACAGTGTCGAGCGCAGCACCGTGCCGGGAAGATCGCCGGCCAATAGCAGCTGGCGCTCGATCTCGTCATTGGAAATCCCCTTTTTGCCCACCAACGGTGCCAGCATTCTCGCAACGCGCTCGCGGATATTGTCGGGAAGGTGCGCGGTGTCGATGGTTTCGAGGAAGCCATTGATAACGACGATGCGCAACGCCGCTCCATCGGTCAGGCGCTGGGCCGGCAACACCACGCGGACCAGGCCGTATCCCTTTGCCGCGTAGGCACGCTCGAGTTGACCGGCTGCCTCGAACAGGGCAGCGGCCGTCACCTGCTTGCCCGTCAGGCTGTTCGTCACCTGTGCCTCGTCATCGGCGAAGCCGGGGAGCCCGCCGTCGATCTTGACGCTCTTCAGCCGTACGGTCAGCTTCTCGGCGCCCTTCGGCGCAACGGGGCCAGAGGCCTCAGGAATGACGATGCCGCTGCTCTGCTTCTGCAGTTGCGGTTCAAACGTCTGCGGCGTGACCTGCGATGCTGTCTGGGCGAAGGCAATGCATGCCGGTGCCGTCACCGCAACGCCTACGGCCAGCCCCCAAGATCGCGCGAAACGGTATCCGAAAATCAAAACGAACCTCTATTCATCCCTTGTCCACGAGAACCGTTTCCAGTCACCATGGAATTCCCTCTGGAGCGGTTCAGGCCGCTCGCTGTTCTCTTAATGCGCGCCGCAATGCACGAAAAAATGCCGCCCGAAATGGCCGCAACACCCTCTTCCCGGACCAGAGCTAATCAAAATGGCCGCGGGCGTCAGCATCCATTTTTGACGTGGGATGACTCGGCAACTTTGCGCAGATGAACCTCTGCAAATTTGGCCAGGGGAGACAGATTGCCTCATTCGCAATGACGGCCTCCCTGAAAAACAGAGGACCCACCGGCCGAGGCTTTCGCGAGCGCGCCATCGAGAATGACCAGCTTGTGCGCCTGGAACTGCGCATATTCCTCGTAGAAGCCGCGAGAAATCCAGATCGGCGAATATCCCGGCCGCCCAATCCAACCCAGTGCTCCGGTCGATTGAGCTTCCGACATCTTCCGGCTTGCATGCGTATTCGAAAGACCGGTGGATCGGGCGAGATAAGTAATCGAGCGGACGTCCGTGAGATACCGGTCCTGCCCCGGGAAGCTTTCCTGATCGACACCCGCGATCAGCCGGTCCATCAGCCAGCCACCTGAATCGATCGAAGTGAAGATCCTGTAATGGGGTCCCGGCGCGCGGACCTGCGGACTGAAGAACAAGGCATCCGCCACGATCGGCTGGATCAATGGCAGCAAGCTTTCCCATTGCGTGGAAAAGCGAGCGTATCTTTGCCCGTCATCGAGCAGATCGAGCGCCTGGAAGTGCAGGTTGTACCAGAGCGCCAGGAGAGACAGGGATCGCGGGGATGGTCTGGCCAGTCGACCGTGGCCAACCGCCCCATCGTCTATCAGTTGAATCACGCCGTACTTCATGGATTCTTCGAAGAACGTATAGGCTGTATTGCGGCTCGAGAGACCAAGAAAGGTTCCAAGAAGGCCAAGGCTCCGGCGGCTGAGGCCTGGCTCTATGTCGCCGATGGGCCGGAAAAAATGCGCCATTGCGGCATGACTTAGAAGCCAGCGCTGCTGTGTCGCAAACAGCGCTGCGGTCCGCGGCGATGTCTTGTGAGCCTCGAACATTCCGGAAGCCAGGAAAAAAACGGCGCGCGGGAACGATTGCTGCGCAATCAGGTTGCCGACGTCGCGAGGGGGCGGAACGTTCGCACCCTGCCTTGCGAAAGGCGGCGCTGATGCCGGACGTTCTATAATCTGCTCCATGCGCCCTCCGGCTGGCGCATCAGCCAGCGCAATAATTCCAGGTCCTCGCTTGAGCATGCCGATCCGCGCATTGCCCGGAACCGCGCTAGGGCAGTACCGTCGAGGCTAAAAACTTCTCACATTCTCAAAATATGAGAAGTAAATGCCTTATCATTTATGACTTGTCAACGACAATGTTTCTCATATTATTCAAATCTGAGAAGCGAAGGGGATCGAATGGCGTATTCGCCAAAAAGGTGGGTATTCTAAAGCGTGAGTAACAAACCTCACCAAAACCACTGGTTCTCCCAAAAGGAACTGAGCGGATGCCCATAGCCAGACCCATTAGCCCGCCCTACACCCTGGGCGTCCTGACGATTGCCTGCACCTTGTCCTATCTCGACCGGCAGATTCTTGGCCTTCTGGTGGAGCCCCTGAAGCAGGATCTCAATCTGACGGATGTGCAGATCGGCCTTCTGCAAGGCTTCACCTTCGCCATTGTCCTGGCAACGGCCGGATTGCCTCTGGGTCGCTGGGTTGATACCGGAAGCCGGGTACGGATCGCCGCCGTCGGAATCGCGCTCTGGAGCATCATGACAGCCGCCTGCGGCTTTGCCGGCAGTTTTGAGGCTCTTTTGCTGTGCCGGGCAGGTGTCGCACTGGGAGAAGCGGCCCTTACGCCTGCCGCCTATTCCCTCATCAGCGATTTGTTTCCAAACCGGCGACGTGGATTCGCAATAGGCATTTACAGCTCAGGCGCATTCATGGGAGCCGGTCTATCGCTGGTCCTGGGAGCAACGGCTCTTCATCAATTGCTGCAGACCGGCAATGGGTTCCTTCTGCCCGGTACGCAGCATATATGGCAGATCGTATTCGTCGTGATCGGGCTGCCGGGTATCGCCATCGCCGTCTGGGTGGCAAGCCTCAGAGAGCCCGAGAGGCGTTCAGCAACGAATCCGGGTGCGGTACCGGGGGCAGCGGAGGTGCGGTCTTATTTTACCGACAATCGGGTAGAGCTCACGAGCCTTTATCTCTGCCTGGCATTCGCGGCGATCCAATCCTACAGCTATAGCGCCTGGGTTCCCAGCGTGTTGATCCGCACCTTTCAAATGCCGCCCATCGCCATTGGCTTTAGTCTGGGGCCGATTTTTATCGCTTGCAGCGTTTCAGGGCTGATCTTTGGCGCAGTATTGGGCGATATCCTGGTGAGGCGTGGGATTACTGCCGCTCGCCCCATGCTCATGCTTGGCGGAGCGCTTGCTGCGTCATTGTTCACAGCAGCGCTCCCCTTTGCATCGACCCTGAACGCCGCGCTCGTCCTGATAGCTATCGCGTCATTTTTTACCACCATCATCGTCGCAAACGGTCCTCCCGCGCTTCAGGACATCACGCCGGCGCGCATGCGCGGCGTATCCAGCGCGGTCGGCATCATGATCGTCACGCTCATCGGCATGGGCCTTGGCCCGACACTGGTCGGGTTTATCGGTCAGAACATTATCGGCGATCCAAACAAGATCGGTATCGCACTCAGCATCGTTTCGACCGTCGCTCTTGTCATCTCCTCGACTTTGGCACTGGTGGCGAGCGTCAACTACAGGGTGGAGCCGGACAACAGCGCATCGCCCGCGGCGTAGGGGCAGGCGTTCCAGAGACAATGCCACCTTTTAAGGATTGAGATTGTTATGCTTCCTGCTCTCACCGACGAGAACTTTTGTCAGAAGATCAACAATCCTGATCGGCGCGGCTGGTCGCATATCCAATGCTCCCTATTCTTGTGAGACGTTCACACCGCTCTTATAGAACGCCCCAAGAGAATTTTTGAAAGCGCATTGAATGTCGGCCTACGAAGTCCTGGTTTCCAACATTACCCAGAGTTTTCTCGATCATGGCTATGAAGCCATGACGATGAGCAAACTGGCAAAATGTTGCAATATCACGCGCCGAGGCCTCTACCATCACTTCAGCAGCAAGGAAGAAGCCTTCCAGGCGATGGTCTACCAGAACAACGCACGCACACGGCAAGACAGTATGCGGGAGGGCGCACGGCTCTTTCTGGCCGGCTCGAATGTGCTTGATATCGTCACGGCCGTTCTTGATGTCCGATATGGCGATACGAGAAGAAAACTGGCGCGGTCGCCCTTCGCGCTTGAAGTCAACGACTACGCGTTTCGTCTCTGCCGTCCGGTGATGATTGAAGCTGCAGCACTTTTCCAGGCCGATTTCGCCGCATTGCTCGAACAGACCATAGCGACAGGTCTCCTGGCGCTCCGGCCAACGATCTCGGTCGAAACCCTGGTGCAGCTGCTCTGCGACGGTGCTCGCGGAACCAACCAGAGCTTCTTTGCGCCATTGCCAGAGGAAATTGCCGCGCGCTACCGGGAAATGAGCCAAGCAATCCTTTATGGTTGCGCGGGGCAAGCCAAGCCGTAGCGGATTTATCGAAGCTCCCGCGACTGCCATGCGCCCAAGGATAGCGTAGGCGTGACATTGGCATGTGTGCCACAGAAGGAGGCGAGCGCCCTTTTGCGTGGTCGAAGCTGCCCTAATGTCATACTATCCGATGACCTTGGCGAGCACAGTCTATCCGGGGAGGAGCAGAGCACATGGCCATCACCGAACCCAAACCGATATCCCGTGCCGCGGCGATGGCCTATGCGATCGGTCTGCCGCTGATGTTGCTTGCGCTTGTCTTCGTACCGGTCGGACGCCTCGACTGGCTGCCCGGATGGATCTTCATCGCCTTCCTGGTCGTCATCTACGGTGTGTCGATCTCGGTCCTGAAGCGGGTGAACCCGGCGATCTTCAGGGCGCGCAATCGCTTTCAGGCCGGCACCAAGCGCTGGGACGTAATCCTCGTCTCCCTGGTCTGCTTGGGCATGGTCGCGGAAATTCCACTCGGGACGCTTGATGCCGGCAGAATGTTGTGGTCGGTCGTGCCGCTTTCCGTCGTCATCCTTGGCTATGCCCTGCTTGCTGCCGGCATCGCGCTGGGCGCCTGGGCCCAGGCGGTCAATCGCTTCTTCGAGCCCGGAGTGCGCCTGCAGCGCGAGCGCGGCCAGCATGTCATCAGCACCGGCCCCTATGCATATGTGCGCCATCCCGGCTATGTCAGCGCGATCCTGGTATTTGCCGGCCTGGCCTTGGCATTGGCTTCGTGGTGGGCGCTTATATCGGCTGCTTGGGCGAGCGGGCTTCTGGTCTTGCGGACAAGCTGGGAGGATGCCTTGCTGCGCGCCGAACTCGATGGCTATGCCGATTACGCCAGACGCGTGCGGTTCCGGTTGGTGCCGGGGCTCTGGTGAGGGGCAGAGCAAATCTTGACTACCACCTTCCGCGCTGCCTCCCCTGTGACATAACCGATAGCATGCTAATCGCATATTGACTGCCGCGGCTCGCTTTGATCTTTTGGCGGGAAAGCACAATGCCTGACGTTCCAACAAGTTGGGGCGTCCGGGAGGAACAGCAGGGCATGATGATGGAGGCTGTGCGGGCGGTCAGCCTGAAGAAGGTGGCGATTTCGTTTGAAATGGCCAACAAGACCCGGTTTGATGCCGTTTCCGCAACCGATCTGGATGTCGCCGCGCACGAATTCGTGGCGATCGTCGGTCCGACGGGTTGCGGCAAATCCACCCTTCTCAATGCCGCGGCCGGGCTTTTGACACCGGCATCCGGCACGGTTGAAATATTCGGCCAGCCGCTGAAGGCGATCAATCGACAGGCGGGCTATCTCTTCCAGCAGGATTCGCTGATGCCGTGGAAGACGGTGCTGCAGAATGTTGCGATCGGGCTCGAGATTGCCGGCATTGCTCCGACCGAAGCAAAGAAGAATGCCCTTGAGTGGCTGAGCCGCGTCGGCCTTGCCGCTTTTGCCGATCGCTTTCCGCGCATGCTGTCAGGCGGCCAGCGCAAGCGCGTCGGACTCGCGCAGGTGCTGATCCGCGATCCGAAGCTCCTCTTGATGGACGAGCCGTTCGGTCCGCTCGATGCCCAGACCCGCCTGATCATGGGCGATCTTCTCTTGAAACTCTGGTCGGAGGATCGTAAGGCCGTCATGTTCGTCACCCATGATTTGGACGAGGCGATCGCTCTTGCCGACCGCGTCGTCATCATGTCCGCCGGTCCGAAATCCCGCATCATCGGCGATTTCAAGGTCACCCTCGAACGGCCGCGCGATATCGCCGAGATCCGGCATGATCCCGTGTTCATTCAGCTGCATCGGAATATCTGGCAGGCACTGCGCGATGAAGTCATGACAGCCTATCTCCAGACCAGCGGAGAGACCGCATGAACCGCTCCTTCCTCCTGTTGCTGCAGATCCTTGTGGCCGTCATCATCTTGCTGGTCTGGCATCTGGCGACCACCACGACGCTTTTCGGCAATCCGAAGACCATATCCTTCTTCTTCGCCGATCCCCTGAAGGTGGCGCTGCGCGTCGTGCAATGGTTCGCAAGCGGATCGATCTGGTACCATCTCTGGATCACGCTGTCGGAATCCCTCCTCGCCTTCCTGCTGGGCTCTTTCGGCGGCATCGTTTTCGGATTCTGGTTCGCGCGTAAGCCTTTGGTCGCCGCCGTCTTCGACCCCTATGTGAAGGCGGCGAATGCGCTGCCCCGCGTCGTGCTGGCACCCATTTTCGCCCTTTGGTTCGGCCTCGGCATCTGGTCCAAGGTGGCGCTCGGCATCACGCTGGTCTTCTTCATCGTCTTTTTCAACGTCTACCAGGGCGTCAAGGAAGTCAGCCAGCCTGTCCTGTCGAATGCACGGATGCTTGGCATGAACGAGCGCCAGTTGCTGCGCCATGTCTACCTGCCGTCGGCATTGTCCTGGGTATTTTCAAGCCTGCATACCTCGGTCGGTTTTGCGGTCGTCGGTGCTGTTGTCGGCGAGTATCTGGGCTCGGCTGCCGGCCTCGGCTACCTGATCCAGCAGGCGGAAGGCGTTTTCGACGTGACGGGCGTCTTTGCCGGCATGGTCGTGCTGACGGCCTTCGTCCTGATCGTCGATTGGCTGGTGACCGTGGCCGAGCGCCGGCTACTCGCCTGGCGCGGCCAATAAAACACATAGAATGAGGAAATGGAGGAGGACGACATGGAACGCAGGACATTTCTGATCGCAACGGCAAGCCTCGGCATCGGGGCTTCGCTCGGCGGCATTCTGCCGGCGGCGGCACAGGATGCCAAACCGGAGAAGCCCGATCTCCTGATCGGCGTCGGCGGCAAGCCGCTGCTCTACTATCTGCCGCTGACGATCGCCGAGCGAAAGGGCTTCTTCAAGGAAGAGGGCCTCAACGTCACCATCAATGATTTCGCCGGCGGCTCGAAGTCGCTGGAAGGCCTGATCGGCGGTTCGCTTGATGTCGTGGCCGGCGCTTATGAGCATACGATCCGCATGCAGAACAAGGGGCAGGACATCGTCGCGATCTGCAATCTCGGCCGTTTCCCCGGGATAGTCATCGCCGTGCGAAAGGATCTCGCCGGCGAGATCAAGTCGATGGCCGATATGAAGGGCCGCAAGATCGGTGTGACCGCACCCGGCTCATCGACGGCGCTGATGTTCCAATATGCCATGCTGAAGAACGGACTGAAGGTCGACGACGCCTCGCTGATCGGCGTCGGAGGTGGAGCCGGAGCGGTCGCCGCGGTCAAGAGCGGACAGATCGACGGGCTCTCCCATCTCGATCCGGTCATCGCGCAATTGCAGTATGACGGCGATATCACCGTGCTGCTTGATACTCGCACCGAAGCCGGCACGCGCGCGCTCTTCGGAGGCCCGAACCCGGCCGCCACCGTTTATATCAAGCGCGAGTTTGCCCAGGCCAATCCGATAACGACGCAACGGACGGTCAATGCCTTCATGAAGGCGCTGAAATGGCTCGGGACGGCGAGCCCCGAGGATGTCGCCGGCGTCGTGCCCGAGGAATATCTGCTCGGCAATCGCGATCTGTATATGCAGGCCTTCAAGAATTCGAAGGAAATGTATTCGCCTGACGGCATGGTCACAAAGGAAGGCTATGATTCCATGATGGGCGTCCTGAAGACACTCGATCCGGAACTCGCCAATATCGATGTGCCTTTCGAGAAGACATTCGATCCGACCTTTGCCAAGGCCGCAAAGACCTGATCGAAACGGCATCGAATGCGGATAAGTTGAGAGCCGGCTCACGCGAGCCGGCTCTCAATGTCTGGCGATAATGCCTTAGGCGATGACGGCGCGCTCTTCGCTCCTGGCGTGCTCCAGCCGCAGGCTGCGGGCGGCTTCGACCATGTTGACGAGCGCCGGCTTCACCTCTTCCCATTTGCGGGTCTTCAATCCGCAATCCGGATTGACCCATAGCTGGCCATCCTGAAGACGCTTGCGCGCCAGGGACAGGAGATCGGTCATCTCGCTGACGTCTGGAATGCGCGGCGAATGGATGTCGTAGACGCCGGGGCCGATCTCGTTCGGATACTTGAAGTTCCTGAATGCATCGAGAAGCTCCATCTTCGAGCGGGACGTCTCGATGGAGATGACGTCAGCATCCATCGCAGCGATGGCGATGATGATGTCGTTGAACTCCGAGTAGCACATATGCGTGTGGACCTGGGTCCCGTCCGCAACACCGCTTGAGCACAAGCGAAAGCTCTCGACCGCCCAGTCGAGATAGGCTTGCTTGTCCTTGTGCCTCAGCGGAAGACCTTCGCGAAGTGCCGCCTCATCGATCTGGATCATCTTGGCGCCAGCAGCTTCCAGATCGACGACCTCGTCACGGATCGCCAGAGCAATCTGCCGGCACGTTTCGCTGCGAGCGATGTCATCCCGTACGAAGGACCAATTCAGGATCGTGACTGGTCCGGTCAACATGCCCTTCACCGGCTTCTGCGTCAGCGACTGGGAGTATTCCCACCAGCGAACGGTCATCGGGTTCGGCCGGGAAACGTCGCCGAAAATGATCGGCGGACGGACATAGCGCGAACCATAGCTCTGCACCCATGCGTGCTGGGTGAAGGCAAAGCCCGCCAATTGCTCGCCGAAATACTGCACCATGTCGTTGCGCTCGAACTCGCCATGGACCAGCACGTCAAGGCCGATTTCTTCCTGCCAGCGAATGGTGGCTTCGGTTTCCTTGCGCAGGAAGGCTTCGTAGTCGACGTAGCTCAGCGTGCCCTTGGCATGCGCTGAGCGAGCCTTGCGAACCTCCGGCGTCTGCGGGAAGGAGCCGATCGTCGTGGTCGGGAAGAGCGGCAGCTTGATCGTTTCCGCCTGCACCGACCGGCGCTTGGCGAAGGCGCTCTTGCGCTGTTTCATGGCGGCATCAACCCCGGCGAGGCGGCCGCGTACCAACGGGTCGATCACCTTCGGCGATGATGCCCTTGCAGCGATAGCCTTGGATGCGGCGTCCACTTCCACAGAAACGGCAGCCTTTCCTTCGGCAAGGCCACGGCCGAGCGTCGCAAGCTCACCGAGCTTCTGGGTAGCGAATGCCAGCCAACTCTTGAGATCGGCATCCAGCGCCGTCTCAAGTTCCAGATCGATCGGAACATGCAGCAGCGAGCAAGATGCCGCTACTTCGACGCCGTCGATACCACGCGCCGTGGCAACAGGCTGAAGACGGTTGATGATCGACGCGAGGTCGGCTCTCCAGATGTTGCGACCATCGATGATGCCGAGCGACAGAACCTGATCCTTGCGAACGGCCTTCACAACATCATCGAGTTGAGCAGGTGCGCGCGTCAGATCCACATGAAGACCGGCAACCGGCAGTTCGGCGATGGCGGCCAGATTGTCGGCAAGACCGCCGAAATAGGTCGTCAGCATGATCTTCAGGTCCGGCACGACCTTTGCCAGCGCCTTGTAGGCGACGGAGAAGGCATGACGCTCGCCCTCGGTCAGATCGAGAACGGCGATCGGCTCGTCGATCTGCACCCAATCGGCACCGGCAGCACTCAGTCGGCGCAGCAATTCCTCGTAGACCGGAAGCAGTTTCGGCAGCAGATCCAGCGGCTTGAAGGTTGCCAGGCGAGCCTTGGCGAGCTTCAGGAAGGTGACCGGTCCGAGAATGACCGGGCGGGTGTGAATGCCGAGCGCCTTTGCCTCGAGGAAGTGATCGACTGGCTTCTGCGAGGTCAGCGTGAAGTCCTGGTCCTCGGCAACCTCGGGCACCATGTAGTGATAATTGGTGTCGAACCACTTGGTCATCTCAAGCGCCGGCACACCATGGCCGTGATGCGTATGGCCGCAATCGGCATGGCCTTCGCCCTGGCTGCCGCGCGCCATGGCAAAGTAAAGCGAAAGCGGCGCGTCGCCGCCCTTCCAACCGTAGACGGAGGGGATGGCACCAACCATGACGGCGGTGTCGAGGACGTGATCGTAGAACGAGAAATCGTTGGAAGGGATGCGGGTGATCCCGCTATCGCGTTGAAGCGACCAGTTTTCCGCCCGGAGTTTCCTGGCGGTTTCGATAAGTTCGCTCTCGGGAATCTTCTTGGACCAGTAGCCCTCAAGCGCGAATTTTAGCTCGCGATGGCGACCGATACGCGGAAAGCCAAGAGAAGCGACTGGGACAGTTTTGTTTGGCATAGTCATACCCCATTGGTTGTGGGGGCATGGGTCAAGCGGACGCGTGCGGACACGGCCAATATCGGCCAGCCGCAGCAACCACCGGGACACCCCGCCCGTGGACGTTATTTTGTTGTGGCAGGTCTCCTGGCTTGCGGGTCGTCACCTTTGTCCGTCTTCCCAAGGCTCATCGCCTCAGTGACATGAATGGATATTGGCTCGCCGCTCACAGTTGCGGGGGCAGCCCCGGAATAA
>BFBZ01002018.1_pt1 | contig 11984 bp, 4 predicted proteins | sample 1888401 | NCBI WGS metagenome assembly BFBZ01 (sample SAMD00112614, study PRJDB3348) | symbiont metagenome | host: Chara braunii | reverse complement strand
AGGACCGAGGCCCGGATGGGCGGCGGCGAGCGGCGGATCGCGGCCCAGCACGCCAAGGGCAAGCTGACCGCGCGCGAGCGGCTGGACCTGTTGCTGGACGAAGGCTCGTTCGAGGAGTTCGACATGTTCGTCGAGCACCGCGGCACCGACTTCGGCATGGCCGAGCAACGGGTGGCCGGTGACGGCGTGGTCACCGGCTGGGGCACGATCAACGGCCGGGTGGTCTTCGTGTTCTCGAAGGACTTCACCGTGTTCGGCGGATCGCTGTCCAGCGCCCACGCCCGCAAGATCATCAAGGTGCAGGAACAGGCGCTGAAGGTCGGCGCGCCGATCATCGGCCTGTTCGACGCCGGCGGCGCGCGGATCCAGGAGGGCGTCGACAGCCTGGCCGGATACGCCGACATCTTCCTGCAGAACACCCTGGCCTCGGGCGTCATCCCGCAGATCAGCGTGATCATGGGCCCCTGCGCGGGCGGCGACGTCTATTCGCCGGCGATCACCGACTTCATCTTCATGGTGAAGGACACCTCGTACATGTACGTGACCGGCCCCGACGTGGTGAAGACGGTCACCCACGAGGAGGTCACCCACGAGGACCTGGGCGGGTCGCGGGTGCATGCGGGCAAGTCCGGGGTGGCGGACGGGGCGTTCAACAACGACCTGGAAGCCCTGACCCAGATCCGCCGGCTGATCGACTTCCTGCCGTCGTCCAACCGCGAGCCGCCGCCGGTGCGCGAGCCGTTCGACGAGCCGGACCGGATGGAGATGAGCCTGGACAGCCTGGTCCCGGCCAATCCGAACAAGCCCTACGACATCAAGGAGCTGATCCTGAAGGTCGTGGACGAGGCCGACTTCTTCGAGATCGGCCAGGACTTCGCCAAGAACATCGTAGTGGGCTTCTGCCGGATCGACGGCCACACGGTGGGGGTCGTCGCCAACCAGCCGCAGGTGCTGGCCGGCGTTCTGGACATCGACGCCAGCCGCAAGGCCGCGCGGTTCGTGCGGTTCTGCGACGCCTTCGAGATCCCGCTGGTGACCTTCGTCGACGTACCGGGCTTCATGCCGGGTACGCGCCAGGAGCAGGGGGCCCTGATCAAGCACGGCGCCAAGCTGCTGTTCGCCTATGCCGAGGCCACGGTCCCGAAGGTGACGCTGATCACCCGCAAGGCCTATGGCGGCGCCTATGACGTGATGAGCTCCAAGCACATCCGCGGCGACGTGAACTACGCCTGGCCCACCGCCGAGATCGCGGTGATGGGCTCAAAGGGCGCTGTGGAGATCATCTTCCGCAACCAGACAGCCGAGCAGCTCGCGGTGGCGGAGGCCGAATACAAGGACCGGTTCGCCAACCCGTTCGTGGCGGCGTCCCGCGGCTATATCGACGACGTGATCATGCCGCACGCGACCCGCAAGCGCATCGCCCGGTCGCTGAAGAACCTGCGTGGCAAGCAACTCCAGAACCCCTGGAAGAAACACGACAACATCCCGCTATGACCAAGTTGTTCTCCAAGATCCTGATCGCCAACCGCGGCGAGATCGCCTGTCGGATCATCACGACCTGTCGCCGGCTGGGGATCGCCACGGTGGTGGTCTATTCCGAGGCCGACGCCGACAGCCTGGCGGTGGAGCAGGCCGACGAGGCCATCCTGATCGGGCCGGCGCCGGCGGCGCAGAGCTACCTGCTGGCCGACAAGATCGTCGAGGCCTGCCGGGCCACGGGCGCGGAGGCGGTGCATCCCGGCTTCGGCTTCCTGTCGGAGAACGCCGGCTTCGCCCAGCGGTTGGCCGACGAGGGCATCGTGTTCATCGGTCCCAACCCGGGCGCCATCTCGGCCATGGGCGACAAGATCGAGAGCAAGAAGTTCGCCATGAAGGCGGGAGTCTCGGTGGTGCCCGGGCATGTGGGCGAGATCGCCGACACCGCCCACGCCATCGAAATCTCCGAGGGCATCGGCTACCCGGTGATGATCAAGGCCTCGGCCGGGGGCGGGGGCAAGGGCATCCGCGTCGCCTGGAACCGGAAGGACGTGGAGGAGGGCTTCCCCGCCGTGCGGGCCGAGGCCAAGGCCAGCTTCGGCGACGACCGGATCTTCATCGAGAAGTTCATCGAGAGCCCGCGGCACATCGAGATCCAGGTGCTGGGCGACAAGCACGGCCACGTGGTCCACCTGTTCGAGCGGGAGTGCTCGATCCAGCGCCGGAACCAGAAGGTGATCGAAGAGGCGCCGTCGCCGCTGCTGGACGAGGCCACCCGGGCGGCCATGGGCGCCCAGGCCGTCGCCCTGGCCCAGGCGGTGAACTACGACAGCGCCGGCACGGTGGAGTTCGTGGCCGGCCAGGACAAGAGCTTCTACTTCCTGGAAATGAACACCCGCCTGCAGGTGGAGCATCCGGTGACGGAGCTGATCACCGGGGTCGACCTGGTGGAGCAGATGATCCGCTCGGCCGCCGGCGAGCCGCTGGCTTTCGCGCAGGCGGACCTGGCGATCAAGGGCTGGGCCATGGAGAGCCGGATCTACGCCGAGGACCCCTATCGCGGGTTCCTGCCGTCGATCGGTCGGCTGGTGCGCTATTCGCCGCCGGCCGAGGGCGACCAGGCCGACGGCTGCAAGGTGCGCAACGACGCCGGCGTCCGCGAGGGCGACGAGATCTCGATGTACTACGACCCGATGATCTCCAAGCTTTCGACCTGGGGACCGAGCCGGGGCGAGGCGATCGCCGCCATGGGCAAGGCGCTGGAGGATTTCCACATCGAGGGGCTGGGGCAGAACATCCCCTTCCTGGCCGCGGTGATGGATCAGGAGCGGTTCCAGTCCGGCGCCCTGTCGACCAACTACATCAAGGACGAGTTCCCCGAGGGTTTCCACGGGACCTCGCCCACCGACTTCCAGCGGGACGTGATGGCGGCGGTGGCCTGCGCCATGCACCAGAAGCTGGTGTCGCGCGCAGCCCCGCAGCTGGTGCGCGACGAGTGGGTGGTGATCGAGAACGGCGAACGGCGGCTGGTGCGCCTGGCCAATGGCGGCGACTCGTTCCGGGTCAGCTTCCTCGGCCCTGAGCAGCGGTCGCTGTCGCTGACCGGGATTTCCTGGCGGCCGGGCAAGCCGACCTTCTCCGGCTGGCTGGATGGAACGCCGTTCACGGTGCAGGTCTCGACCGCCGCCGAAGGCTTCAAGATCCGCCACCGGGCGGCCTCGGCCCACGTGCTGGTCCTGACACCGCGCTCGGCCGAGCTGCACGAGAAGCTGCCGCCGAAGCTGGCCGCCGACACCGCCAAGATGATCCTGTCGCCCATGCCGGGCCTGGTGGTCTCCATGGACGTCGAGGTCGGCCAGTCGGTCCAGGCCGGCCAGGCCCTGGCCGTGGTCGAGGCCATGAAGATGCAGAACATCATCCGCGCCGAGCGTGACGGCGTGGTCAAATCCGTTGGTCCCAAGGCTGGCGACAACGTCGCCACCGACGATGTGCTCGTGGAGTTCCAGTGATGCTGCGCGGACGAAACAACAGCTCTGAAGTGACCCTCACCGACATCATGCGGATGTACGGGCTGACGGCCCGGGCGATCCGCTACTATGAAGCGGTGGGGCTGATCGAAACCTCCAGGGACCGGCGCAACTGCCGGACCTACGATCCCCGGGCCCGGGAGCGGCTGCGGCTGATCGTCGAGCTGCGCAAGGCCGGCATCTCCATCGAGGATATCCGCGAGGTGCTGGACGCCGACTATGACCGGCAGGCGATCTCCGCCGCGGTGGAGAAGCTGTCGGTGCGGGTCGCGCAGCTTGAGGCCGAGCGCGAGGCCGCGGCCGCCGTGCTGCGCAGCTTCGATGCGGCCCTGGCGCCCCGCGATCTGCGCGCCATGGGTGAGCTTCGCGCCACCGCCTAGGTTGAGCGGCTGAGTTAACTTCCAGACCGCGTCGCGACGTTGCGACGCAGGCCGGAGCGCGCGTCCACGCGCTCCCGGCGCGCTAGGCCCTTGAAGGCCCTGCTTAAGACGCCGGCGGGCGTCACCCAAAGTTCGCACTTCCCCGTTGCAAGCGTAACCAATTGGAAAGGTCCCTTCACTTACTGAGGGGTGTGGGAAAAGCACGTCCGGGCGGACTCCGTCCGTTCGGTGCCTAGAAGGGGCGCGTATTCCAAATGGGTATTTCGAGTCTTTCGACTGCGCAGATCAGCGCCCTGTCGACGACGGTCATTTCGGGTCTGTCTACGACGGACATCTCGTCCCTGAGCGCGGCTCAGGTCGGGGCGATCAATGTCAGCGGCATCGAGGTTCTAGACTCGACCCAGCTTGGGGCGCTCTCGACCAGCCAGGTCAAAGGGCTCACAGCCGCCCAGATCCCGCACTTCGATGATGCGGTAAGCTTCAGCGCCGGCCAACTGCAGGTCTTCAGCACCGCCCAGATGGGCGCGCTGAATTCGACCCAGGTGGGCGACATCGACACCACCGAGATCTCCGGCCTCGCCGCGAGCCAGATCGGCGGCCTGACGGCCACGAACTTCTCGAGCCTCGACGCGACGCAAGTCGGCGCGCTCTCGAACACCCAGCTCAAGGGCCTTACCTCTTCGCAGATGAAGGGGCTGTCGACGACCGACATCTCCGAGTTCAGCGCCTCCCAGGTCAGCGCGTTCTCCGCCGTTCAGCTCGGCTCGCTCAGCGCCGATGCGGTCAAGGCCTTCGACGGCACCCAGGTCGCCGGCCTGTCGACCACCCAGATCAAGGGCCTCTCGGCCAACCAAATCAAAGAGTTCACCACCACCGACGTGGGTGAGCTGTCGGCGACCCAGCTCGGCGCGTTCTCGAACGCCCAGCTCAACGCGCTCAGCACCACCGCCATCGGCGCTCTGAAGGACACCCAGATCGACGGCCTGTCGGCCGCGCAGATCGGCGGCATGTCCAACGCCAACTTCGCGGCCCTGGACGCCACGCAGGTCGGCAGCCTGAACGAAACCCAGATCAAGGGCATCTCGGCGGCTCAACTGAAGTCGCTGTCGAGCACTGATTTCAGCGAGCTGAGCGGGACGCAGGTCGGCCAGCTCTCGGCCGCTCAACTGGGTTCGGTCTCGGCGACCGCGATCTCGGCCCTGGACGCCACGGCCGTCGGCGGCCTGAGCACCACCTCGATCAAGGGCCTCACGGCCATCCAGATCAAGGGCCTGAGCACCACCGACGTCAGCGAATTCACCGCCGAGCAGATCGGCGCGCTGTCGGGCGTGCAGGCGGCGGCTCTGTCGCCGGACAATCTGAAGGCGCTGGACGCCACCCAATCGCAGGCGCTCTCGACCTCCGCGATCAAGGCGCTGACCACCACTCAACTGAAGGCTCTGGACGCCACCGACGTTGGCGACCTGACCACGACCCAGCTGGGCGCCATGAGCGCCGGCCAGATCGGCGCCCTGTCGGCCGACGGCGTGAAGGGCCTGAACTCGACCCAGGTCAGCGCTCTGTCGTCTGTCCAGGTCAAGGGCTTGACAACCTCGCAAATTCAAGCGTTTGACGCGACCGACATCGGCGAACTGTCGTCGACCCAGGTCGGCGCCATGTCGGCTTCGCAGCTGAACGCGCTCTCGACCACGGGCCTCGCAGCCCTGAACACCACCCAGATCGGCGGCCTGACCTCGACTCAGATCGGCGGCCTGAACAACACCGCCCTGTCGAACCTCGACGCCACCCAGATCGGCGCCCTGACCGACACCCAGCTGAAGGGCCTCACGGCCGCCCAGCTGAAGGTGATGTCGACCACCGACTTCGGCGAACTGAGCTCGACCCAGATCGGCGGCCTCAGCAGCACCCAACTCGGCTCGCTGTCGACGGCGAACCTGAACTCGCTGAACACCACCACGATCGGCGCGCTGAGCACCACCCAGGTGAAGGGCCTCACGGCCGCCCAGATCAAGGGTCTGGACACCACCGCGGTCGGCGCCCTGACGACGACCCAGATCGGCGTGCTCTCGGGCGCCCAGGTCGCGTCCTTGACGCCGGAGGGCCTGAAGGCCCTGGACGAGACCCAGGTCTCGGCCATCTCCACCACCCAGATGAAGTCTCTGACCACGTCGCAGATCAAGGCGCTGGACGGGACGGACGTCGGTGAATTCTCGGCGACCCAACTGGGCGCCCTGAGCTCGAACCAAGTCGGCGCCCTGAGCGCGGACGCCTTCAAGGCTCTGGATGCGACCCAGGTCGCCAGCCTGTCGGCCGCCCAGGTCAAGGGCCTGACGATCACCCAGATCCAGGGCCTCGACGCCACGGACATGGCCGAGTTCACCACGACCCAGATCAGCGGTCTGGCGGCCTCGCAACTGAACGCCCTGTCGACCACCAACCTCGGCGCGCTCGACGCCACGCAGCTCGACGGCCTGACGGCTGTCCAGCTCGGCGGCCTGAACGCCACCTCGCTGTCGACCCTCGACGCGACCCAGATCGGCTCGCTGGACGAAACCCAGATCAAGGGCCTGAGCGCGGCTCAGCTCAAGGGCCTGTCCACCACCGACTTCGGTGAACTGACCTCGACCCAGATCGGCGCGCTGTCGGCCGGCCAGGTCGGCGCCCTGTCGTCGGAAAACCTGAACTCGCTAGACTCCACGACCCTCGGCGCCCTGAGCACCACCCAGGTGAAGGGCCTCACGGCCGCTCAGATCAAGGGTCTGGACACCACCGCGGTCGGCGCCCTGACCACCACCCAGATCGGCACCCTGACGGGCGCCCAGGTCGGCGCGCTGAGCGCCGACGGCCTGAAGGCCCTGGACGGCACGCAGGTCGCGGCGATCACCACCGCCCAGATCAAGTCGCTGACCACCACCCAGCTCAAGGGGCTGGACGGCACCGACATCGCTGAGCTCAACACCACCCAACTCGGCGCCCTGAACGCCGCCCAGGTGGGCGCGCTGAGCGCCGACGCCGTGAAGGCGCTGGACGCCACCCAGGTGACGGCCCTCTCGGCCGCGCAGATCAAGGGTCTGACCACCACCCAACTCCAAGGCTTCGACGCCACGGACGTTGGCGAACTATCCTCGACCCAGGTCGGCGCCCTGTCGTCCTCGCAACTGAACGCGCTGACCTCGACGGCCCTGGCGTCCCTGGACGCGACCCAGATCGGCGGCCTGACCGCGACCCAGGTCGGCGGCCTGAGCGCCACCAACTTCTCCAATCTCGACGCGACCCAGGTCGGTGCGCTGACCGAGACCCAGGTGAAGGGCATCAGCACCACCCAGTTGAAGAACATCTCTTCGACGGACTTCGGTGAACTGACCGCCACGCAGATCACGCAACTGACCGGCGCTCAGCTCGGGTCGCTCTCGACCACCAACCTGAACGCCCTGGACACCACCACGATCGGCGCCCTCAGCACCACGCAGGTGAAGGGTCTGACCGCCAGCCAGGTCAAGGGCCTGGACGCCACGGCCGTCGGCGCCCTGACCTCGACCCAGATCGGCGCGCTCTCGACCGGCCAGGTCGCCTCGCTGACGCCGGAAAGCCTGAAGGCCCTGGACGCCACGCAGGTCTCCGGCCTGACGACGACCCAGGTCAAGGCGATCACCACCACCCAACTGAAGGGCCTCGACGCCACCGACATCGGTGAGTTCGATGCGACCCAGGTCGGCGCGCTCAGCGCCGCCCAGGTCGGCTCCCTGACCGAGACCGCGCTGTCGGGCCTCGACGCCACGCAGACCGGCGCGCTCTCGACGACGCAACTGAAGGGCCTCACCGCCACCCAGATGGGCGGCCTGAGCGCCACGGACGTGGGCGACTTCTCGACCACCCAGATCGCCGCCCTGTCGGCCGGTCAGATCGGCGGTCTGACGACCACCGCCCTGAACGCCCTCGACACCACTCAGATCAACGCCCTGAGCGGCGCCCAGATCGCGCTGCTGTCGACGACGGTGATCGGCAACCTCGACGCCACCCAGATGGGCGCGCTTAACGAGACCCAGGTCAAGGCGATCACCACCACCCAGCTCAAGAGCCTCTCGAGCACGGACTTCAGCGAGCTGACCTCGACCCAGATCGGTCAACTGACCGGGGCCCAGGTCGGCGCCCTGTCGACCACGGCCTTCAACGGCCTGGACGGCACCGCGATCTCCGCCTTCGACGAGACCCAGGTGAAGGGCATCGCCGCCAGCCAGCTCGGCGCCCTGACCACCACGGACGTCGGCGAGCTGTCGTCCACCCAGATCGGCCAGCTCTCGGGCTCCCAGGTCGCGGGCTTCTCGGCCACGGGGATCTCCGACCTGAACGCCACGCAGGTCGGCGCGCTCAGCACCACCCAGATCAAGGCGCTGACCACCACCCAGCTCAAGGGCCTGACCACCACCGACATCGGTGAGTTCGACGCCACCCAGATCGGCGCGCTCTCGACCTCGCAGATCGCCTCGCTCTCGGCCGACAACGTCTCCGCCCTGAATTCGACCCAGGTCGAAGGCCTGAGCACGACGCAGGTCAAGGCGCTGACCACGACCCAGATCCAGGGGCTGAGCACCACCGACATAGGTGAGTTCGACGCCACGCAGATCTCGTCGCTCTCGGCCGGCCAGATCGGCGCGCTGTCGGAAGCCAACGTCAAGGCGCTCAGCACCACCCAACTCGACTCGCTCTCGGCGGCTCAGATCGGCGGCCTCTCGGCCACCAACCTGTCGGCCCTGGACGCCACGCAGGTGGCCAGCCTGGACGAGACCCAGATCGGCGGCCTGACCACCAGCCAGCTCAAGGGCCTGTCGACCACCGACTTCGGTGAACTGACCGCCACCCAGATCCAGGTGCTCAGCGGCGCCCAGATCGGCGCGCTGTCGGCCACCAACATCTCGGGCCTCGACGCCACGGCGATGCAAGCCCTGAACACCACCCAGATCGGCGGCCTGACGGCCACCCAGCTGGGCGGCCTGACCAACACCGACATGGGCGAACTCAGCACCACGCTGATCGGCGCCCTGACGGCCTCGCAGGTCGGTTCGTTCTCGGCCAGCAACATCGGCCAGCTGAACGCCACGCAGATCGGCGCGATGGGCACGACCCAGATCGCCGGCCTGGGCCCGGCGCAGCTCCGCGGCCTCGGCGCCGGGGACATGGTGAAGTTCGACGAGACGCAGATCGGCGCCCTGACCGCGACGCAACTGGGTTCGCTGTCCTCCACGGCCTTCAAGGCCCTGGACAGCACGCAGGTGTCGGCGATCAGCGCCAGCGCCTTCAAGAGCCTGTCGACCACGCAGATCGGCGCCCTGGACACCACTGACCTGGCCGAGCTCTCGACCACGCAGATCCAAGGCCTGACCTCGGCTCAGATCGGGTCGCTGAGCACCACGGTGATCGGCAACCTGACGACGACCCAGGCCAACGCCCTGACCGCGACGCAGATCCCCGGCCTGACCACCAGCCAGATCGACGTCCTGTCGACGACCAACATCTCGGCCATGGACACGGCGGCGATCAACGCCTTCACCGGCGCCCAGGTCCAGAGCATGGAAGAAGACCAGATCGCGGCCTACCTCGGCTAAGACCGGTTTTCGACGCCACACGGCGCCGGGCGTGAGCGATCACGTCCGGCGGCCCGGCGCCTCCATCTGATCTTCAGGTCCGCCAGCCGCCAGTGACCCTGGCCGCCCGCCCGCGCTTGGTCGCTCTGACCGCGCGTGCGACGATCCATGGGTTCGAATCGCCCGGGTGCTCGGGGATCGCCGCGCCGCGGGCTGGCGTGTCGGCCTGGCCTGGGACCGCTTCCCCAGCCCGAAAGCCGGCCAAGACCGAATGACCGAGTCCGTTTTCCTGTCCGCCGTGCAGCGAACGACCGACGGCCAGATGCCGTTGGGCGCTCTGATCGACACCGCCGCGACCCTGTCGGGCTCCGGCGCGCCGGAACTGGCGATCCAGCTCTACAAGGTGTGGGCGGGCTTCAATCCCGAGCATCCGCAGATGTTCGTGGCGCTGTTCAACCGCTCGGCCCTGGAGAGCCAGGCGGGCGACGCGGCGGGGGCGGAGGCTTCGCTGCGCGCCGCGATCGCCCAGAACGCCGATTTCATGCCGGCCTACATCAACCTGGGCGGGCAGCTCGAACGCGCGGGCAAGGTGGATGAGGGGCTGGAGATCTGGCGCACGGCGCTCGGCCGGCTCAACCCGATCAACGGCCCGGCGGTGAGCTACAAGATCACCACCCTGAAGCAGGTGGCGCGGGTGCTGTCGGAAAACGCCCGGCACGAGTCCGCCGAGGCGGCGCTGCATGACGTCCTGACGCTGGGCCCCCACCAGCGCGACGTGCTGGAGCAGTTCATCGCCATGCGCCTTGCCCAGTGCAAATGGCCGATCATCGCGCCGTGGGAAGGCGTGGAGCGCGCCGACCTGATGGGTGGCCTGCACCCGCTGTCCATGGGGGCCTATACGGACGACCCGCTGCTGCAGTTGGGCCTGGCCAGCCGCTACATCGCCAGGATGGACGAGGATCGGCCGCCGAACTTCGCGTCGGACCGCCGGCGGGCGGCTATCGACCTCGGCGGGCGGCGGATCCGGGTGGGCTATGTCTCGTCGGATCTGCGCGACCACGCCGTCGGCTATCTGATGGCCGAACTGTTCGAGATCCACGACAAGTCCAAGGTCGAGGTGTTCGCCTACTATTGCGGGCGTCCGTCCGAAGGGGAGGGGCTGACCATCCGCACCAAGGCGGTGGTGGAGCACTGGGTCGACATCCGCGAGATGACAGACGACCAGGCCGCCGCCCGGATCGCCGCCGACGGCATCGACATCCTGGTGGACGTGAATGGCCACACCCGCGACTCCCGCACCGGCGTGTTCGCGCGCCGGCCGGCGCCGATCCAGGTGAACTGGCTGGGCTTCCCCGGCACCATGGGCAGCCCCTATCACCAGTACATCGTGGCCGATCCGTGGGTGATCCCGCCGGAGTTCGAGCTCTACTATTCCGAGCAGGTGGTCCGGCTGCCGTGCTACCAGCCCAACGACCGCAAGCGGGCGGTGGGGCCGCGGCCGACGCGGCAGGACGCCGGCCTGCCCGAGGACGCCTTCGTGTTCTGCTGCTTCAACGGCTCGCAGAAGATCACCCGGTTCACCTTCGAGCGGTGGATGGAGATCCTGAAGCGCGCGCCCAACAGCGTGCTCTGGCTGCTGGCCAGCTCGGCGGAGACGCAGGCGCGGCTGGGCGACCTGGCGGAACACTATGGGGTGGCCCGAGACCGGGTGATCTTCGCGCCCAAGCAGTCCAACGCCAACCACTTGGCGCGCTATCCGCTGGCGGACCTGTTCCTCGACACCACGCCCTATGGGGCCCACACCACGGCCTCGGACGCGCTGTGGATGGGGGTTCCGGTGCTCACGCTGTCGGGCAGGAGCTTCGCCTCGCGGGTCTGCGGCAGCCTGGTGCGCTCGGCGGGGCTGACGGACCTGGTCTGCGTTCGGCCCGAAGACTATGTGGCTCGCGCGGTGGCCCTGGCCGCCGATCCCGCGGCTATCGCGTCCTACAAGGCCCAGCTCGAGGCGGGCCGCTACACCTGCGACCTGTTCAATGTCGAGAAGCTGGTGAGCAGCCTCGAGGGCCTCTACGCCGAGATGGTGGCGGCCTATCAGGCCGGCTCAGTCCGCGCGCCGGATATGGAGAACCTGGAGCAGTACTTCGCCGTGGGCCTCGCCCAGGATCATGACGCCGTCGAGATCCTGGCGGTCGAGGACTATCACGGGTTGTACAAGGCGGGACTGGAGCGACGGCACCTGATGCGGCCGATGAAGCCGGACMCCCGCCTATGGATGTCGGCCGATGTCGCGGCGGCCGACGCCGGTCTGCCCAATCCAGGGCTGGACGCCCTGGCCCGTCACCGCGGCGCGGGCGCCTAGCCGACGGCGGCCAGGGTGGTGTGCTGGGTGGCGACAACGCCGGACGGGCGATAGCGCAGGCCGTTCTCTTCGTAGACGTCCTTGCAGTGCGACCAGGCCGCCAGATGGACGATGCTGATCTCGCGGCGGGGGGACACCAGGCTGGTGATCACCTTGCCGG
>BFBZ01002016.1_pt1 | contig 11990 bp, 11 predicted proteins | sample 1888401 | NCBI WGS metagenome assembly BFBZ01 (sample SAMD00112614, study PRJDB3348) | symbiont metagenome | host: Chara braunii | reverse complement strand
GCAGCTCGATCGGGAAACCGCCGGCCATCAGCACGCCGCGCTTGACGTCGTCGACGCGCTGCTTGAAGTGCATGTGGCAGGGCTGCGCGTCGGACCAGGTGTTGACGATGGCGATGACCGGACGGCCCTTCCACTCCTCCTGGGCATAGCCCATCTGCATCACCCGCGAGCGGTGGCCGAAGGAACGGAGATCGTCGGGCGCGAACCAGCGCGCGCTGCGCAGCTGATCGGGGCTCTTCTTGTGGCTCATGATTGCGTTCCCCAGGTCAGCACGGTCTTGCGCTCGATGGTGCGGAAGATCAGGTTCTCGACCACGAGACCGATCAGGATCACGGTCAGCAGGCCAGCGAACACCGCGGGGATCTCGAGCAGATTGCGGTTCTCGAAGATGAACCAGCCGAGGCCGCCCTGCCCCGAGGAGACACCGAACACCAGCTCGGCCGCGATCAGGGTGCGCCAGGCGAAGGCCCAGCCGATCTTCAAACCCGTGAGGATGGCGCCGAACGCCGCCGGAATCAGGATTCGGATCACATAGGAGAAGCCGCTGAGACCGTAGTTGCGCCCGACCATGCGCAGCGTGTTCGAGACGCTTTTGAAGCCGGAATGGGTGTTGAGCGCGACGGGCCACAGCACCGAATGGATCAGCACGAAGACGAGACTGCCGCTGCCGAGCCCGAACCAGATCAGCGCCAGCGGCAGCAGCGCGATCGCCGGCAAGGGATTGAACATCGCCGTGATCGTCTCGAGGAAATCGGTGCCGATGCGGGTCGAGATCGCGAGCACAGTCAGGATCGCCGCGAGAACGATGCCTGCGGCATAGCCCATGAACAGCACCTTCAGCGAGGTCCAGACGCGCATCGGGATGGTGCCGTCGCGGACCTTCTCCCACAGCGCCGCGATGGTGTCGGAGAAGGTCGGGAACAGCAGGGGATTGTCGAGATAGCTGCCATAGGCCTGCCAGATCGCGGCGAGCAAGACAATGATCAGGCTCTTGCGCACGAAGCCGTCGTTCCACAGCAGCTCGAGCACGCCGAGCTTGCGCGCGACATCTGCAGGCGCGGCGCTCGCGGCCGACGTATCGCGCAGGATGATCTTGGCTTCAGCCATGGGCGCGCAGGTTCGGAGAACAAAAGATCATGGATCTGCTTCTCCAGGCGCGCCGCGCTGCCGTCCTCGGCCGAGACCTTGTCGACGTCGACCACCTCGGCCTTGACGCGGCCGGGATGCGGCGACAGCAGCAGAATGCGGTTGCCGATCTTGATGGCTTCGGCGATCGAATGCGTCACGAACAAGACGGTGAATTTCGTCTCGTTCCACAACTGCAGCAGCTCGTCCTGGCAGGTGCGCCGCGTCAGCGCATCGAGCGCGGCGAACGGCTCGTCCATCAGCAGGATGTCCGGCTCCATCGCCATGCCCCGGGCGATCGCGACGCGCTGCTTCATGCCGCCCGACAGCGTGTGCGGATAGGCATCGACAACGCGCGTCAGCCCGACCTTCTCGATATAGGTGCGGGCGCGGCTCTCGGCCTCCTTGCGCGGCATGCGCCGCGCCGTCAGCAGCGGGAACATCACGTTGGCGAGCACGGTCTTCCACGGCAGCAGCTGGTCGAACTCCTGGAAGATCATCATGCGATCGGCGCCAGGACCGGTGATCTCGCGGCCGTTGATGCGCATCCGGCCCTCGCTCGGCTTGATGTAGCCACCGACCGCCTTCAGCAAGGTCGACTTGCCGCAACCGGACGGTCCCAGCAGCACGAAGCGATCGGAGCGGTCGACGGAGAAGCCGACCCGCTCCGTCGCGGTGATCACCGCGCTGGAGGTCTTGTAGCGCAGGGTGACGCCATCGACGTCGAGCAGCGCGGACATCAGTTGCCCTTCAGATCATGCGCGACGGGAAGATAATAATCGGTCCAGGCCTTGGGCTGGGTCTTGATGGTGCCGATCTTGGCGAGATGGGCCGCGAACTTCATGGTGCCCTGCGGCTCCAGATTCCATTCCATCATTCCGGGCTCCTTGAGCCAGGCGAGCAGGTCATCGACCGAGGTCTTGTCGCCGGTGATCTCCTTGTAGATCTCGACCGCCGTCCTGGTATCGCTGCGGATCAGGTCCTGCGCTTCCTTGGTCGCATCGCGCACCGCCTGGATGATCTTCGGATTGGCGTCGGCGAACTTCGTGGTGGTGAAGAACTGCGCCTGGCTCAGCGGTCCGCCCATGACGTCGGGCGAATTCATCACGACATGCGCGCCGGGCACGTTCTTCAATTCGAGGAACGTGTAGGGCGGGATCGAGAAATGATTGTGCACCTCGTGCTGCGGGTTCGACAGCGCCGTATAGGCGTCGGGGTGACCGAGCTGCACGGTGTTGGCGTCGAGCTTGTTCCACTGATCGGCGCCGAACGCCTCGGCGGCCGCGATCTGCAGCACGATGGCCTGGGTCGAGACCTTGACGGTCGGCACGGCGATCTTGTCACTGGGACCGAAGTCCTTGATCGACTTGATGTTGGGATCGCGGCTGATCAGGGTCATCGGCTGCGCCGAGGTGGCGACGATGCCCTTCACGCCACCGCGGGTACGATCCCACAACAGCAGCAGATTGCCGGTGCCGGTGTTGAGGATGTCGACGCTGCCCGACAACAGCGCATCGGTCTGCGCGCCGCCGCCGGAGAAGGTCAGCCATTTGGTGGTGACGCCGGGCACGCCGAGCGCGGCCGCATGCTTCTCGATCAGCTTGTTCTTCTCGATGATGTGGCTCGGCATGTAGAAGATGCCAGGCTGGCGCGACAGCGAGATTTCGGTCTTCTGCTGGGCCTGCGCGGCGTCATTCCAGGCCGCCGCGACCAGCAGCGTGGCCAGCAGGCCGGCGGCTCGTGCGGCCGAGCGCGCGAACTTCTCGAACATGGGACATCCCTCCTCGCGTGCCGGCTCCTTCTTGACGGCCAGCGGAGAGATGCACTAATGCATTAGTGCATCTCTGACAAGGGCTGTTCTCCCCCTGCGACATTCGAGCCGGACGTCCCACCAAATGGCATTGCCCGCGACGCCTGCTGCGGTTCTCCCGCCCGAACGGCTCGATCCGAGCCGGCGCGCGGCACCGCAGGTCTTCGAGCGGTTGCGCGACCAGATCATCGCCCTCGCGCTCCCACCGGGAGCGCCATTGTCGCGGCCGGCGCTGCAGGCCGAGTTCGGCCTCAGCTCGACGCCGATCCGCGACGCGCTGATGCGCCTCGCCGAGGAAGGCCTCGTCGACGTGTTCCCGCAGCACGCGACCCTGGTCAGCCGCATCGATGTTGGTCGGGCGCAGCAGGCGCAGTTCCTGCGCCAGGCGCTGGAGCTCGAGATCGTGCGCCTGCTCGCGCTGCGGCCTGCGGCGGCGCCGATCGACGAACTCCATGCTCTGATCGCCCAGCAGCGGCGATTCGCCAGGGACGGCGACTTCGCGTCATTCACGGTGGTCGACAACGCATTCCACGAGCGGCTCTACACCGCCGCGGACAAGCACGAGCTGTGGACCCTGGTGCGCAGCCGCAGCGGTCACATCGACCGGTTGCGCCGGCTGCATCTGCCCTCGCCCGGCAAGGCGCAGACGATCCTGCGCCATCACAAGCAGATCGTCGATGCGATCGCCGCGGGCCGGCCGAACGACGCGCAGACGCATCTGCGCGAGCACCTGACCGGGACGCTGAGCGACCTCGCGACCATTCGCGGCCGCTGGCCGGACTATCTCAGTGGCTAGCAGCCCCGCCCAATCGGAGGACGTGAGCGGTGTCACGCCGCACGCTGGTCCGCACCGTCTGTCGCGCCACCTGGGATCGCAAATCCTCAGACATGTGCTCAAATATTGTGCATTCGGCGCGAGGACGAGGCGATTATGGAGCGCTCCGTGCCATGCAACTACGGCGCGAGCGCCTCGAATGCAGGCCCGGCGCCCGGATAGTCCACCCTTGTCCCGTACAGGACATCGATCACCGCGCCCCATCCTGCATGTGACTTGCCCGGCGAAACGCTTGCGGCGCGCCGCGAATTGGGCAAAACCTTACAACTGACCGTTGGTCTTGCTGCCAGCCAATCGGGAGATGCGGAGCGTGGCGAAGATTCTGGTCGTGGACGACGATCCGCTCATGCAGCTGACAATTCAGCGCGTGCTCGAACGGGCCGGTCACGTCGTCGGCATCGCGGGCGACGGCCAGAAGGCGCTCGTCCGCTTCACGAGCGAGAGCTTTGACTTGGTGATCCTGGACATCTTCATGCCGGGCATGGACGGGCTGGAGGCGATGCGCTTGATCCTCAAGCACACGCCCGGCGTTCCGATCATCATGACCTCGGGACGTGCCCACACCCCGACCTCTGTGATAGAGCCCGATTATCTTACCATGGCCACGAGGCTGGGAGCGGTGTCCGCATTGCCCAAGCCGTTCAAACCGGCAGCCCTCCTGACGATGGTTTCCGAATGCCTGGCATCGGCAGGCGATCGGGCTGCTCGACCCCGGCCAGGCCAAGATGCTGTTCCGAAATCCTGACGGCCGAACCGAAGGGCTCCTACTCAGCGGCGCGCAGCGCGCGAGCGAGGCGCCGCGGTTCGGCGGCCGCCTCACGCTGACGACGCGGCTGGCCATCGCGATGATCCTGCTGGTCGCGATCGCGGTGTTCGCCGTCGGCTGGCTCGGCTATCGCAGCCTCGAGCGGGCGCTGTTGCCGCGCGCGCTCGATCGAATCGAGTCGCATTCGCGCCTGATGGCGACCGAGCTCGAAAACTATGTCGGCAGCGCCCGGAACGACATCAACGGCTATCGCGCCTCTCCGAATCTGGCAACGTTGATACGCACACTGAAGACGGGAGCTCCCGATCCCCGCGAAGGGCTGCCGGCGCAGTCGTGGCGCGAGCGGGTCGCAACGCGCTACTTCGCCGAGCTGCAGGCCAAGCCGACCTACGCGATGATCCGCCTGGTCGGGATCGAGAACGATTATCGCGAGCTGATCCGGGTCGACCGGCTCGGGCCGGGCAACACGGTTCGGATCGTTCCGGAGAACGAGCTGATCACGCGCGGCGAGCGCAACTACATCAAGGAGACGCTGAGCCTGCCGCCCGGCGGCATCCGGCTCTCGCCGATCATTCTCGACGGCAACACGACGGACCCCAAGACAGGCGTGCCGATGCTGTGCGTCGGCACGCCGGTGTTCGCGCCGGACGGCAAGCCGTACGCGATCCTGATGGTCGATCTCGACATGCGCCCGATCTTCGCGCATCTGCGCATGGCGGCCCGCCCGGGCGCGCAGCTCTATGTCGTGAACGCCCGCGGCGACTATCTCTTCCATCCCGAATCAGACCGGGAATTCGCCTCGAAACGCGGCCGATCGACGCGATGGCAGGACGATTTTCCGACGCTCGCAGGCGCGACCGGCACCGCCGAGGGTTTCGCGCAGATCCTGCACGACGAAGCCGATCGTCCCGGCGGTGTCGCCTTCGCCCCGGCGCTGCTCGCGGGACAGGAATGGGTGGCGGTGATCGAGACGATCCCGAACACCGCCTTCATGGCGCCCGCCCTCGCCATCCGCAAGACGGCGATCGAGGTCGGCCTGATCGCGATGCTGTGCGCGGCCGCGCTCGCCTTCGTGGTCGCGCGCTCGCTGACGCGGCCGATCAACCAGCTGACCCAGGCCGTCGAGGGCGTGGGGCGCGGCGAGGCGGTGAATATCCCGCTCGAGGCGGTCGGCGAGACCGGCGTGCTGGCGCGCGCCTTCGCCCGCGTGCTGGACGAGGTTCGCACCAAGACCGCCGAGCTCGAGCGCGAGGTCCAGGAGCATTACCTGACCGAAGCAGCGCGCGACCATTTCGCCGCCCGCGAACGGCTCTACAGTGCCGCGGTGGAATCGTCGAACGACGCGATCGTGACGCTGTCGCTGGACGGCACCATCACCGCCTGGAATCCGGCAGCCGAGGCCATGCTGGGCTACTCCGCCGAGGAGGCCGTGGGCCGCCTTGCGGATTTCCTCGTGCCGCCCGAGCGCATGGCCGAGGCCCAGGACCTTCTGGCGCGCATGGCCCGCGGCGAGCGGATCCAGCATTTCGAGACGGTGCGGATCCGCAAGGACGGTGAGCTGGTCCAGGTCTCGCTCAGCGTCTCGCCGATCAAATCACCGACGGGCCAGATCATCGGCGCCTCCAAGATCGCACGCGACGTCACCGAGAGCCGCCGGACCGAACTGGCGCTGCGCCAGCAGACCGAGGAACGGCGGCGCATCTTCGAGACGTCGCAGGACCTGATCCTCATCACCGACCGCAATGGCATCCTGGTTCAGGTCTCACCGAGCGTGGAGGCGATTCTCGGCTATACGCCGGCGGAGATGATCGGCCGCAGCGGCGCGGATTTCATCCACCCGGACGATCTACCCAAGGCACGCGAGGAGCTTCGCGCCTCGCGCCTAGGCCTTCGGGCGCGCACCTCCGACTGCCGCTACGTCCACAAGGACGGCCGCGTGGTGACGCTGTCCTGGACCTCGAACTGGTCGGAGCCGGTGCAGCGCCACTTCTTCATCGGCCGCGACATGACCGAGAGCCGGCTGGCGCAGGAGACGCTCCGGGAGAGCGAACAGCTCGCCCGCAACATCGTCGAGACCGCGCTCGATGCCTTCGTCCAGGTCGACGACAACGGGGCCATTCTCAACTGGAACTCCCAGGCCGAGAAGATCTTCGGCTGGTCGCGCGCCGAGATCATCGGCAAGGACGTCTTCGACGTGATCACGGTCGGGGACGTCGGCGAGGAGCTGCGCGCCGCGCTCGGCCGCATCCTGATGACCGGACAAGCGAGCGCACTCGGGGTCGGCCGCCGACGCGAGGTCATGGTGAAGCGGCGCGACGGCCGCGAGTTCAAGGCCGAGCTCAGCGTGACCGCGCTGAAGACCCGCAACGGCTTCGTGCTGAACGGCTTCTTCCGCGACCTCACCGACAAGATCGCGACCGAGGAGCGGATCCGCCAGTCCGAGAAGATGGAGGCGATCGGCCAGCTCACCGGCGGCATCGCACACGACTTCAACAACATCCTCACCGTGATCACCGGCACGATCGAGATTCTCGCCGCGGCCGTGGCCAAGGAGCCGCAGCTCGCCGCGATCACCAGGATGATCGACGAGGCCGCCGCGCGCGGGGCCGATCTCACCCAGCATCTGCTCGCCTTTGCGCGCCGGCAGCCGCTGCAGCCGCGCGAGGTCGACGTCAACACGCTGATGATCGACACGGCCAAGCTGCTGCGGCCGACGCTCGGAGAGCAGATCGAGATCGAGTCCGTCTTCCAGGACGAGACCTGCGTGGCGCATGTCGATCCGAACCAGCTCGCCACGGCGGTCATCAACCTCGCGCTCAATGCCCGCGACGCGATGCCGAATGGCGGCAAGCTCATCCTGGAGACCGGCTGGGCCGACCTCGACGAGAACTACGCGAGTCTCTACGACGACGTGCGGCCCGGTCGCTACGCGATGATCGCGGTGAGCGACAGTGGCAGCGGCATTCCCGCCGCCATCATCGACAAGGTGTTCAATCCGTTCTTCACCTCGAAGGGGCCTGGCAAGGGGACGGGGCTCGGATTGTCGATGGTGTACGGCTTCGTGAAGCAATCGGCCGGCCACATCAGGATCTATAGCGAAGAGGGCCACGGCACCACGATCCGGATGTACCTGCCGCCGGGCAGCGAAGAAGCGATCACGCAGCCCTCGGGCGACGCGCCGGCGATCCAGGGCGGCCAGGAGACGATCCTGGTGGTGGAGGACGACCGGCTGGTGCGCGGCTACGTTCTCGCCCAGCTCCATGCACTGGGCTATGCGACGCTGGAGGCGGCCAATGCCGCCGAAGCGCTGGCGATCACCAATGCCGGAGAGCCGTTCGATCTGCTCTTCACCGACATCATCATGCCGGGGACGATGAACGGCCGCCAGCTCGCATCCGAGATCCAGCGGATTCGTCCGACGCAGCGGGTCCTGTTCACCTCCGGCTACACCGAGAATGCCGTGGTGCATCACGGCCGGCTCGACGAAGGAATTCTTCTGCTGCCGAAGCCGTACCGCAAATCCGAGCTCGCCAAGATGATCCGCAAGGCGCTCGCCGCGACCGAGGCTTGAAAAACCAGGCATGAAAAACGAGGCTTGACCGATGCGGCCCGACCAACGCGGCCTGGCGCTTGCGGTTGCCGCTATTCCAGCTTGAGGCCACGTGCGGGCGGCCCGGCCATCGGCTCAATTGGCGCGCGACGCCGTCATCACGATGCGGATCAGATCGGCCGCGTTGCGCGCGCCGAGCTTCTTCATGATGTTGGCGCGGTGATCCTCGATCGTGCGCGGGCTGATGCCCAGCGTGCGCCCGGCCTCCTTGTTCGAGGCCCCCGCCGTGAATTGTTCCAGGACCTCGCGCTCGCGCCGCGTCAGCGGCTCGCGGCCGGGGAAATGCAGCGAGCCGATCTTCGGCGAGGCATTCTCCTTCTGCCGCCGCGCGAACGCGCCGATCGCCTCGTTCAGACGGGCCACGATCTCACTGCCGCGGAACGGCTTCTCGATGAAGTCGAGCGCCCCGTTCTTGATCGCATTGACGGCCATCGGGATGTCGCCCTGGCCCGAGATCATGAAGATCGGAGCCGGATAGTCCTCGCCATGCAGTTCCCTGAGAATGTCGAGACCGGACTTTCCGGGGATGTGCACGTCGAGCAGGATACAGGCCGGTGTCCTGCTCCGCGCCACCGCCAGGAGCGCGGCGCCGTCCGCAAAACAGATCACTTCATACCCACCTGCCGACAAGACCATCGAGAGGGTGTCGCGCACGGCTGGGTCGTCATCGACGACAAAAATCTCTCCGCGGGAAGTTGTTTGTTCGGCCATGGGCGATTGCTCTTGCAAAGGAGAAGAAACAATGAAAGCGCGTCTTATGATACCATACTCGTCGGGTGCTTTGGGCACCCGTATTTGTACGGTTTATGATCCTAACCCACAAGTAGTAGCTGCAGATCGGTGATCGCCTTCACGAGACCATGATCTGGACACGATCTCAAGGCAGTCGTCTCGGGCAGCATGCTGCCTTGCAAAAACACATCGACGCCGACAGCGTCATGATCGACATCAAACTCTGATCGCATCGGCGTTGCCCGCGTGCACCATGCCCACAGACATGCTCGGCGGCGGACGCGTGCACGGCCCTCAGCCCACGAAAATCTGCACGGCATTTGACACAAGACGTACAGCCGTCAGCCGGCCTTGCCCTCGTTTTGATCAAAGATCGGCGGGATTCGGACGTTGCATAGGATTGTGCGCCCTGGACCGCGGCTTGCGCCGATGCAGCTCTGTCAGGACCGATGCTTCGCGGCAACACTTTCGGCTGCGACGCCGCCCCAGGTGTGAACCACGGGCAGGCCGAGCGCAGTCTTGCCGAGATTCGCCAGGCAGATGCGCAACGCCGCCAGATCGACTGGCTTCGGCAGGCTCTGCAGGTCGATTCCGAGCGAGCGCGCGAACAGCCGGGCCTCAATTCGCTTCGCCGCATCCATGCCGCTGATCACGATCACGGAACCGCCGAAGCGGGTATCTGCGATGACCTTGAGGACCTCGGTCCCCTCGCCATCCTCGAGCATGAGATCGAGCGTCACGCAGTCAAAGCGCTTGTTGCGCACCTCGCGGATCGCATCGCTGCACGTGGCCGCGACCGTCACGGCGTGGCCGGCCTGCTTGGCCGCCAGCGCGATCAGCGTCCGCTGCGCGGCGTCGTCGTCGACGACCAAGAGCTGCAGCGCGCGCCGTTCGCCATCATCGGCGCGCTCCGACCGGCTGGATGCAAGTTCCGAACTCATGACCGGCATTGGCCGTCCCTGGAAAATTTGACCGACGTCATTGTCATACACGTCCGACCCTGCGGCGACGTAAAGCGGCTCTCGGAAAAAAGGCCACGCGTCTTAGGACTTGCGCAGGACCCAGGCTGGCGCGTCTCCTCGTCGCTCCGCGCGCGGAAGTTTCCCGAGCGGCGGGCGAGCAATGCGCCGTGCTGCCGCAAGGCGAACTAGTTGACGGTCGTTTCCTGGCCGGCGGAAGCGTTGCCACGTTTCTTCTTGTTCTTTCCCTTGATGAACTGGATGTCCATCTCGGAGCCGTTGACCCGGACCAGCTCGCAGCGGCGGTAGGCGAGCCCCGTCGAGGACAGCAGCAGAAAGAACTCTTTCAGATTCAATCCCTGGATCGATCCCTCGACCGTCAGCACCGCGTCGGTGTCCGAGATGGCGTTGAGCTGGCAGTCCCTGCGCCAGGTCCCGTCGATGCCCATGATGCAGACATCGTAACCGCGGCTGAAGGTGACGCGCTCCGTACCTTTGTTGTCGTCAGACATCTTCGCGTCCTGCTCTATTGGGCTGCGGGAACATCTAGTTGCCCGCGGCCGCGATCCTGGGCATTCCCGGAGCCGGCGCCTTCGCCGCGGAAGCGATCCCGCTCGGGCGATACAGGCCACGCCGGTCCGCGAGCGGCTTGAACACGTCGGTGAGGCCGACGACGGTCTCCGCAGCACCGAGTACGAGGAAGCCGTCCGGCTCCATCTGCTTGGCGAGCCGGCCGAAGATGTTGATCTTGGTGTCCTGATCGAAATAGATCAGCACGTTGCGGCAGAACACGACGTCGAACGTGCCGAGCTGTGAGAAGTCGTGCAGCAGATTGAGCTGGCGATGCTGGACCATGCCGCGCACGTCGGAATTGATCTGCCAGAGTTCGCCTGCCTGCTTGAAATATTTGACCAGAAGCTGGATCGGCAGCCCGCGCTGCACCTCGAACTGGCTGTAGAGACCCGCTTTGGACTTCTCGAGCACCTCCTGGGAGAGATCGGTGGCGATGATCTCGATGCGCCATCCACTGAGCGCAGATCCCATCTCCTTGAGCGACATCGCCAGCGAATACGGCTCCTGGCCGGTCGAGCAAGCAGCGCACCAGATCCGGATCGACTTGCGGTTGGCGCGCGCCTTGAGGAGCTCCGGCATGATCACGTCGCGGAAATGATCGAACGGGACCTTGTCGCGGAAGAAGAACGTCTCGTTGGTCGTCATCGCTTCGACGACCTGGCTGATCAAGGCGCTCGACCCGTCCTTCAGCTTCTGGACGAGATCGCTGATGCTGGCCAGGCCGGCCTTGCGCGCGAGCGGAAGCAGGCGGCTCTCGATCAGATATTGCTTGTCGGCAGACAGATCGAGACCGGACTTGTCTCGAAGCAGCTTGCGCAGGAACTCATAATCAGGCTGGTTCACGGGCGGCCTCTTCTGGGCAGACGAAGGGATCAGGCGGATTCGGCTGACAGCGCCTGGATGAGACCAACTTCCTGGAATTTGGCGGCCACAATCTCTTTGTCGAACGGCTTCATGATGTATTCGTTGGCGCCGGCGTTCAGCGCGCGCGAAATGTGATCGATGTCGTTTTCGGTGGTGCAGAACACCACCTTGGGGCCTTCGCCGCCCGGCAGCCGGCGCAGGCGCCCGAGGAAATCATAACCGTCCATGACGGGCATGTTCCAGTCGAGCAGAATGGCGTCCGGCAGGCTCTTGGTGCAGATCTCGAGCGCCCGCTCGCCATCCTCCGCCTCGACGACGGAGAAGCCCAACTCCTCCAGGATACGGCGTGCGATCTTGCGCACGACGCTGGAGTCATCCACGACCAGACAGCTCTTCATTGTTGTCTCCCCTATGGGACGGTTGACGGGCTAGGCGGCGATTGCCGCCTTCGGCAGGAGCTCGAGCACGCGATCGACGTCGAGAATGACCATCAGCTGGCCGTCGAGGCGGTGCACGCCGCCGGCGAATTTCGCCATGCGCGGGTCGAGATTGACGGGGTTCTCCTCCCGGCCCTCCTCGGGCAGCCGCAGCACCTCGCCGATCTGGTCGATCAGGAGACCATAGGACTCGCCGCGCAGATCGACGCCGACCGCCATCGGCGGCTTGCCGTCCTCGGCGCGGGCAAGGCCGAGCCGCGCCCGCATGTCGACGACGGT
>BFBZ01002015.1_pt1 | contig 11992 bp, 10 predicted proteins | sample 1888401 | NCBI WGS metagenome assembly BFBZ01 (sample SAMD00112614, study PRJDB3348) | symbiont metagenome | host: Chara braunii | reverse complement strand
CTTTCTGCAGTCCGGCCGCATCGGCTCGGTTGGAGATCACGATGGCGACCTCGGCCGGAAAATCCGGCTGCGACGCCGCGTGGATCAGCGCGGCCATGTTCGACCCACGGCCCGAGATCAGGATGGCGACGCGGCGCTTCATCGGCTCACCCGTCTCACAGAGCCAGATCGAGGGCGCCGGTGTAGATCACCCGCTCGTCGCCTGTCGCAGCAACGACCTCGCCGAGCCGTGCGACGTGCTCGCCATTCGCGGTGAACACCTCGATGACGGCATCGACGGCCTCGGCCTTGACGATCGCGATCATGCCGATCCCGCAATTGAAGGTACGCAAGAGCTCGCGCTCTGCAATGCCACCCTGCTCCGCCAGCCATTTGAAGACCGGCAGCACCGGCAGGCCCGTCAGGTCAATCGAGACGCCGAGATGCTTCGGCAGCACGCGCGGAATGTTGTCGGTGAAGCCGCCGCCCGTGATGTGTGCGAGCCCCTTCACCGCACCGGTCTCGCGGATGGCGCGAAGGCACGACTTCACATAGAGCCGGGTCGGCGTCAGCAGCGCCGCGCCGAGAGTCAGGACCGGCGCGAACGGTGCCGGCGCATCGAAGCCGAGGCCGGACTGGGCGACGATCTTGCGCACCAGCGAATAGCCGTTGGAGTGGACGCCGGAGGATGCGAGCCCCAGCACCACGTCACCGGCCGCGATGTCGGGAGACGGCAGCAGCGTCCCACGTTCCGCCGCGCCGACCGCGAAACCGGCAAGATCGTAGTCGCCGTCCTTGTAGAGGCCCGGCATTTCCGCGGTCTCACCGCCGATCAGCGCGCAGCCGGATTCCCGGCAGCCTTCGGCGACACCGGCGACGATCGACGCCGTCGCCTCCGGGTCGAGCTTGCCGCACGCAAAGTAGTCGAGGAAGAACAGCGGCTCGGCACCCTGCACGACGAGATCGTTGACCGACATGGCGACCAGGTCGATGCCGATGCCGCCATGCAGCCCGGTCTCGATCGCGATCTTCACCTTGGTGCCGACGCCGTCGGTTGCCGCGACCAGCACCGGATCCTTGAATCCGGCGGCCTTGAGGTCGAACAGGCCGCCAAAGCCGCCGATCTCGGCATCCGCGCCGGCGCGGGCGGTTGCGCGCACCATGGGCTTGATCAGATCGACCAGACGGTTTCCGGCATCGATATCGACGCCCGAATCTGCATAAGTGAGCCCGTTCTTGCGCTCGGTCATGGTAAAAACCCCTAATCTGGCCGCTGGTTACGTCGGAATCCGGCCGCGCGCAATGGCTCGCAAGGGGCTCGTCCCCATACTATCTAGGAACGGACCGGTTCGCCCTGTTTCGGAATCGGATTGTCTTTTGATCGAGTCGTCGTCGGGACCCGCTGCGTGACCATTCCCCACAGTATCCCCAATCTGATCACGCTGGGTCGAATCCTGCTGGTTCCGATCGTCGTCTGGGCCATTGCGGCCGGCCAGATGGAGATCGCATTTCTGGTCTTCGTGGTCGCGGGGGTGAGCGACGCCGTGGACGGCTTCCTGGCCAAGCGCTTCAACCTGCGGTCCGAGTTGGGAGCGCTGCTCGATCCTCTCGCCGACAAGGCGCTGCTGGTCTCGATCTTCGTCACGCTTGGCATCTGGGGCGCGATCCCGCGTTGGATCGTGATCCTGGTGGTCTCGCGCGACATCATGATCGTCTCGGCGGTGATCGTGTCCTGGCTGTTCGACCGGCCGGTCGCGATGAAGCCATTGATGGTGTCCAAGCTGAACACGGTCGCCCAGGTGGGATTCGCGGCGCTCGTGCTGGCCTCGCTCAGCTTCGGCTTCGAGCCCCAGCCCTACGATGTGGTGCTGATGGTGCTGGTCACCGTCTTTACCCTCGTGTCGGTCGGGCTGTATCTCGTCGACTGGGTGCGCCACATGAGCACCATCGAGGTCCGGTGATCCTCCGCGGAGGGCCCGTCCCGACCTCACGCACCACACGATACGGAGCAATTCGATCTTGGCCGGCCATATCCCCCCTCGTCAGCTGGCCTTCGCGCTGCCGCATGCGGAGAGCCTGACGCGGGACAATTTCTTCGAAGGTCCAGGCAACGCGGCCGGGCTCGCTCTGGTCGACGCCTGGCCGGAATGGCCGGCGCGGACCATGTTCCTGGTCGGCCCCGACGGCTCTGGCAAGAGCCACCTCGCCGCGATCTGGGCCGAGCGGGCTGGCGCCCGATCCCTGTCCGCGCATGCCCTCGAGGCGAGCGTGGTCCCTGGGGCACTCGCCACCGGCGCGCTGGTGCTGGAGGATCTGACGGCCACCGATCTCGACGAGCGAGCGCTGTTTCACCTGCTGAACCTCGCCCGCCAGGACGAGGCCTTCGTGCTGATCACGGCGCGCGAGGCCCCGGCGGCCCTGCCCATCGCCCTGGCCGATCTGAGGTCGCGGCTGCGCGCCGTCCCGGTCGTCACGCTGCTGCCGCCCGACGACCAGCTGTTCCGCGCCTTGATCGTCAAGCTGGCCGCGGACCGGCAACTGGCGATCGACGAGACCGTGGTCAGCTATCTCGCAAGCCACATCGAACGGTCCTACGCGGCCGCCCGCCAGACCGTCGCACTGCTGGACGACGAGTCCCTGCGGCTCGGACGGCCGGTCACCCGGGCGCTGGCGGCGGAGCTGCTCCGCCCGCTGTGACCCGCGACCATCTTGACGGCGGACGGGCACGGAACCCCAATGGTGCCGGCAACGTCATCCCCTGGTTACCCAGATTGGGCTACGGTCGACCGTTCGCGACTGGTTCGCGACTGGATGGATATGGATCGAATTCCGATGGATACCGAGCAAGTTACTGAAATCTCAGAGAAAGAACCGGTCGCCGTGCCGTCCATCGAGATTGCCTCGAGCCCCGAGCGATTCATCAATCGGGAATTGTCCTGGCTTCACTTCAACCGCCGCGTTCTGGAGGAATCGGTCAATCCGCGGCATCCCGCCCTGGAGCGAGTGCGCTTTCTGTCGATTTCCGCCAACAACCTTGATGAATTCTTCATGGTGCGCGTCGCCGGCATCCGCGCCCAGGTCCGCGAGGGCATCGCCGAGCGCAGCCCCGACGGGCTGACGCCGACCGAGCAGCTGAAGCTGATCAACGAGACGGTGTCGCAGCTCGCGATCGACCAGCAGGCGATCTGGCGCGACCTGCGCAAGTTTCTCGGCGAGCTCGGCATCGTGCTCGTCGACGGTCAGGACGTCACCAAGAGCGAGCGCGCCTGGATCGAGGACCACTTCCTCGCCAACATCTTCCCGCTGCTGACGCCACTCGCGATCGATCCGGCGCATCCGTTCCCATTCATCCCGAGCCTCGGCTTCACGGTGGCGCTGCAATTGATCCGCTCCGCCGACGGGCGCCCGATGAACGCCCTCATCCGCATGCCCGGCAAGATCGACCGCTTCATCCGCTTCCCCGGCTCCAAGGATGGCGTGATCCGCCTGATCACCCTGGAACAGGCGACCGGCCTGTTCATCGGCCGGCTGTTTCCCGGCTACACCGTAAAGGGCCAGGGCGCCTTCCGGATCATCCGCGACAGCGAGATCGAGATCGAGGAAGAGGCCGAAGACCTGGTGCGGCTGTTCGAAACCGCGCTGAAGCGGCGCCGTCGCGGCTCGGTGATCCGGCTCGAGATCGAGGCCAACATGCCGGAGGAGCTGCGCCGCTTCGTGCAGAATGCGCTCTCGACCACCGATGACGAGGTGTTCCTGGTCGACGGCGTGCTGGCGATGAACGAGCTGTCGCAACTGACGCGCGTCGACCGGCCCGACCTCGAATTCGCACCCTATGTGCCGCGCCATCCCGAGCGTGTCCGCGACCATGGCGGCGACATCTTCGCCGCCATCCGGCAGAAGGACCTGATCGTCCATCACCCTTACGAGTCGTTCGACGTCGTCGTGCAGTTCCTGCAGCAGGCGGCGCGCGACCCGGACGTCGTCGCGATCAAGCAGACGCTGTACCGCACCTCCAACAACTCCCCGATCGTGCGCACGCTGGTGGAAGCTGCCGAAGCCGGCAAGTCGGTGACAGCGCTGGTCGAGCTCAAGGCGCGTTTCGACGAGGAGGCCAACATCCGCTGGGCCCGCGATCTGGAGCGCGCCGGCGTGCAGGTCGTCTACGGCTTCCTGGAGCTGAAGACGCATGCCAAGCTGTCGATGGTCGTGCGCCGCGAGGGCGGCAGCCTCACGACCTATGTCCACACCGGCACCGGCAACTATCATCCGGTGACGGCGCGCATCTACACCGACCTGTCCTACTTCACATCGGACCCGGTGATCGGCCGCGACGTCACGCGGGTGTTCAACTACATCACCGGCTATGCCGAGCCGATCGACATCGAGAAGATGGCGGTGTCGCCGCTCACGCTTCGCAAGCGCATGATCGAGCACATCCACGGCGAGACCAGCTTCGCCCGCCAGGGCAAGCCGGCCGTGATCTGGATGAAGATGAACTCGCTGGTCGATCCAGACATCATCGACGCGCTGTATGAGGCCTCGCAGGCCGGCGTCTCGATCGAGCTGATCGTGCGCGGCATCTGCTGCCTGCGTCCCGGCCTCCCCGGACTGTCGGAGAACATTCGCGTCAAATCGGTGATCGGCCGCTTCCTCGAGCATGGCCGCATCTACTGCTTTGGTATGGGTCAGGGCCTGCCGAGCGCCAAGGCCGCCGTCTACATCTCCTCGGCCGACATGATGCCGCGCAATCTCGACCGCCGCGTCGAGGTGCTGTGCCCGCTTCAGAACCCCACCGTGCATCAGCAGGTCCTGGAACAGATCATGGTCGCGAACCTGAAGGATACCGAGCAGAGCTGGCAATTGTTGCCGGACGGGTCGTCAACGCGTATGAAGGCCGCGAAGGGCGAGGAGCCGTTCAACCTGCACAATTACTTCATGACGAATCCGAGTCTGTCCGGCCGTGGAAAGTCGCTCAAGGAATCATCGCCGCGCCGGCTCACGCGCCGGAATGAACGCCCTCCTTCATAGGGGCTGTCTGCACCGGGGCCTTCTGCAACGGGGCCTTCTGCAACGGGACATGCCGTGGTGAAGCGGCCCGGCACGAGGGCCGCGAGCGTCGGTGTCATCGACATCGGCTCGAATTCGGTCCGTCTCGTCGTCTACCAGGCGATGGAACGCAGTCTCGTCACCGTGTTCAACGAGAAGGCGCTGTGCGGGCTCGGTCGCGAGGTCCAGACCACCGGCCTGCTCGCGGCCGATGCCGTCGACAAGGCGCTGACCGCGCTGAAGCGCTTCCGCGCGTTGTGCAAGGTGCAGCGGGTGGGGCAAGTGCATGCCATCGCGACCGCCGCCTGCCGCGATGCTTCGAACGGCGCTGATTTCATCGCCAAGGCCGAGAAGATCTGCGGCGTCCCGATCCAGATCCTCACCGGCCCCGAAGAGGCGCGCTATTCGGCGCTCGGTGTCATTTCGGGCATTCACAAGCCCGACGGCATCGTCGGTGATCTCGGCGGCGGCTCACTTGAGCTGATCGATGTGCGCGGGCACCAGGTCCGCAGCGGCGTTACCCTGCCGCTCGGCAGCTTGGCGCTGCAGGATCTCGCCGAGAAATCGCTGAAGAAGGCGCAGCGGATCGCGAGCGAGGCGCTGACCGACCTGCCACAACTGCTGGCCGGCCAGAACCGCACCTTCTATGCGGTCGGCGGCACCTGGCGCGCGCTGGCGCGCATCCACATCATCCAGAGCGGCTATCCGCTCGGGGTGATGCACGGCTATGCGATTCCGGCGGCCGATGCGCTGGCCTTCGTGCGCCGGCTGCGTCGTCTCGTCGCCGCCGACATGCTGGCCGACATCGAAGCGATCGCCGAGGCGCGGCGCCCGCTGCTTGCCTATGCTGCGCTGGTGCTCGAGCACATCATCCGCGTCGCCAGGCCGACGACCGTCGTGTTCTCGACCTTCGGCGTGCGCGAGGGCCTGCTCTACTCCAAGCTTCCAGACGCCGAGCGCGCCAAGGACGGGCTGCTGTGCGCGGCGCAGGGCCTCAACGAGCTGTTGTCGCGCTCGGCCCAGCATGCCCGCGAGCTGATCGACTGGACCGACCGCCTGTTCCGCGTGATGCACATGCGCGAGACCGAGGACGAGCGCCGGCTGCGGCACGCCGCCTGCCTGCTGTCCGACATCGGCTGGCGCATGCATCCGGACCATCGCGGCGAGCAGACCTACGGCATCGTTCTGAACGGCAATTTCGGCTCGATCAACCACGAGGGCCGCATCTTCGTCGCGCTGTCGGTGTTCTTCCGCTACGAGGGCCTGCGCGACGAGGCGGCGGCGCCTGCCCTCACCGAGCAGCTGAGCCCGGCCCAGATCGATCGTGCGCGCCTGCTCGGCACCGCGTTTCGGGTCGCGCATCTGATCTCGGCGGCGCGGCCCGGCGTGCTGCCCGCAACGCATTTCCGCACCCAGGATCGCAAGCTGATGCTGGTGTTCGAGCACCAGATGGTCGACCTCGTCGCCGATCGTGTCGGCGGGCGCTTCAAGCAGCTCGCGCGTCTCGTCGGCCGCTCCGGCTCGATCGTGCGCAGCTAGATCCGGATCAGGGCCGCCGAGCGCCGACCGAAATTGCGATCATGCGCTTGGCGATGACGCCATAGACTTTGCGCCAGGCCTGCTCGACCTCATCATTCCAATGCGGACCAAGTCCTTTGGCGAGGCTCCACAATAGTGCTTCGCCGACCACCGGATAGTGCTCAGGCCGGACTCCATAGCGCGCATGATTGCGGCCGAGGATGTCGGTGCTCGACAACAGACCAGTCGTCTGATCGAGGCTGCCGACGAGGACCGCCAGGGTCGCGATGAAGTCCCGTTTCAGCACGTCCATGTCGGCGGGAAACATCGCCCGACATTCCGGCGCGAGCTCGAAGACGCGGTCATAGAACGTCGTCGTCATCTGTGTAGCATTGGCAAATACCAAGTCGAACGACGACTTGACGTGCGCAATCTCATCTGCAGTCAACATGCGCAAGTCCAATTCGAAACAATTCCAATCATGGCCCGATCAGTGGAGCTCGACGTGGTGGTGTCGCGGCGGCGCGAACGGGTTCAAGATTATAAGAAACAGAGGACCGCGCCCTGCGGTACCTGGCAAAGGCGCGGCACCGTGCCGCATCGCTGTCGATTGGCTTGTGATCCTGCCGCGACGATGGCTGGCCGACTCAGTGATCGAAGACGGTAACGGCAACAAACACGACGGCCATCGTGCTTCTCACAGGCCATCGGAGGACGCCGACACGCCAGCCGCCGACCGGCGCCAAGGCCGACTGATCCGTTGGATCGCGCAGACGGCCGCCGATGCGAATGGCGGCCGTCCGCGTCAGCCGACGCCTGGCTCACACCGCGAGGTTCATCCAGACGGATTTCGGCTCCGTGAAGTTGTCCAGCGCGGCCGTGCCGTGCTCGCGGCCCAGTCCGGAGTCACGATCGCCACCCCAAGGCAGCCGCACATCGGTGTAGCCATAGGTGTTGATCCACACGGTGCCAGCGCGCAGGCGCTTGGCGAAGCGATGGACGCGCCCCATGTCGCGGCTCCAGACGCCGGCGGCCAGGCTGTAGGCCGTGCCGTTCGCCATCCGCAGCGCCTCGGCCTCGTCCCTGAACTTGATCACGCTGACCACGGGTCCGAAGATCTCTTCCTGCGAGATCCGCATGTCGTGCGTGACGCCGGCGAAGACGGCGGGGCTGACGAAATAGCCGCGGGCGGCCGCGCGCTGGCCGCCGGTGACGAGCGTGGCGCCTTCGTTGCGTCCGATGTCGACATAGTCGAGGATCGTCTTCATCTGCCGTTCGGAGATGACCGGTCCGAGCGAGGTTGCGCGATCGAGCGGATCGCCGATCCGCAGCGCCCGTGCGCGCTCGGTCAGGCGCTCGACCACCTCGTCATACACGCGCTCGTGCACCAGCACCCGCGATCCGGCCGAGCACACCTGCCCGGTGTTGAAGAAGATGCCGCTGGCCGCAGCCTTCGCGGCGGCCTCGATGTTCGCATCGTCGAAGATGATGTTGGCCGACTTGCCGCCGAGCTCGAGCGAGACGCGTTTGAAGTTGCCGGCCGCCGCCTTCATGATGCCGCGGCCGACGCCGGGCGAGCCGGTGAACGTGACCTTGTCGACGTCGGGGTGGTTGACCAGTGCCTCGCCGACGGTGCGCCCGGGGCCGGTCACGATGTTGAGAACACCGGGCGGCAGTCCGGCTTCGAGCGCGAGCTCCCCGATCCGCAGCGCCGACAGCGACGTCAGCTCGGCGGGCTTCATCACGACGGTGCAGCCGCAGGCCAGCGCCGGCGCGAGCTTCCACATCCCGATCATCAGCGGGAAATTCCACGGCACGATCGCCGCGACCACGCCGACCGGCTCGCGCACCGTATAGGTCAGCGCATCATCGCGCGTGGAGACGACTTCACCGCTGATCTTGTCGGCCCATCCGGCGTAATAGGTGAGCGTATCGATGGCGGCGGGAAGATCCTGGCGCAGGATCGCCGACACCGGCTTGCCGGCATCGAGGCTTTCGAGCTCGATGATCTCGTCGGCATGGTCGCGCAACAGCTGCGCCCATTTCAGCAGGATCGCGCCGCGCTCCGCCGCACGCATCGTTCGCCACGGCCCTTCGAAGGCCTTGCGGGCCGCGGCGACTGCGAGATCGACATCCTCGGCATTGCCCTCGGCGACCGTCGCAATCGCCTGCTCGGTTGCAGGATTGAGCGACGTGAAGGTGCGTCCCGAAACCGAGGGAACATGCCTGCCGCCGATCAGGAGCTGGAACGGCTTCGTCAGATAGGACGTCCCCCTCGAGCCGCGCTCGTAATCATATGCAATCGACATCATATTTCCTCCGTTTGTTGTATACCAATGAAGGTAAGAACAAATATCTGTTCGTAAATATGATATCTGTTGCCTATGGCCGGCGGTCATATGAAGCCGACTTCACAAGCGGGCACTGATGTTGCGGATCGCGATCGAACCTGTCTGGCGCTTCTACAAGGACGACGGCCCGCAGAGCATCGTCGTGATGCTCCGCGTGCTCAGTGAAATCGGGAGGACGGGCAAGATCACCAGCGCGGCCAGTGACGCGCATCTGTCCTATCGTCACGTCTGGAATCTGATCGAGCAGTGGTCTGAATTCTTCGGCGTGCCGCTGGTCGAGACCCAGCGCGGCAAAGGATCGAAGCTCACGGCGTTCGGCGACAAGCTGGTCTGGGCCGGCGAGCGCATGCAGGCTCGCCTCGGCCCGCAGCTCGACAATCTGGCGCAGGAGCTGGTGACCGAGATCAAGCCGTTCCTGCAGCCGCATCCTGGCGTGATCCGCGTTCACGCCAGCCACGGCTTTGCCGTCGCCAAGCTGCGCGAGCTGTTGGATCGCGAGTCAGGCGTCGGGGTCGATGTCCGCTATGTCAGCAGCCAGCATTCGCTGGCCTCGCTGGCGCAAGGCGAATGCGACCTGTCGGGACTGCATCTGCCGCGCGGCGAGCTGCGTGCCCAGAACATCCAGGCCTGCCGGGATTGGCTCGATCCCAAGCAGGACTGCGTCATCAGCTTCGTGACCCGCGAGATGGGGCTGATGGTCAAGCGCGGCAATCCGCTGTCCATCCGTTCATTGGCCGATCTTGCCGACGGCAGGGCGCGCTTCGTCAATCGCGATCATGATTCCGGCACCCGCCTGTTGTTCGATCAGTTGCTTGCGTCACAAGGCATCGACGAAACCAGCATCAATGGCGCGCAGCAGATCGAGTTCACCCATGCCGCCGTCGCCGCCTATGTCGCGAGCGGCATGGCCGACGTCTGCTTCGGCGTCGAGGCCGCCGCGCGGCAGTTCGGGCTCGACTTCATCCGTATCCTCACCGAGGATTATTTCTTCGCCTGCCATAAATCGTTTCTGGAAACCGACCCGATGCGGCGGGTGCTCGAGGTGATGAAGGGCGACGAATTCCATCGCGCCGTCGCTGCCCTGCCCGGCTACCAGCCAGCGGCCACGGGATCGGTCCACACCGTCCGCGAATTCCTCGATCGGTTGGATGCGGAGTCCTGACGCCGCCCGGTCGGATGCGGCGCGTCCTGACGATCAGCTACGGCAGATCGACGCCGCGCGCCGGCACCGGCTGCAGCTCGGTCTCGGCCTGACGCTGCAGCGCGCGGCCGCGCCAGATCGAGCCGGCGATCAGCACCACACCGGCGCCGATCAGCGACATCAGCGTCTCCATGACATCGACATGGCTCGCGAGATTGGTCTTGCCGGCGAACAGCGCCGAGGTCGCCTCGATGTTGATGAGGACGGTGCCGTCGAGCAGATGGTGCAGCATCGGCTCGATCGCGGGATCGGTCGCGATCACCTCGCCGGCCACCCAGCCGAGCAGCATCGCGCCGAGCCAGACCAGCACCGGGACCCGATCGAGCACCAGCATGATCAGCGCGGCACCCGCGATGATCAGCGGGATGCTCATGGCAAGGCCGATGATCAGCAGGGACGCCTGGCCGTTGGCGGCCGCAGCCACCGCGATCACGTTGTCGAGGCTCATCACGAGGTCGGCGAGCGCGACGATGCGGACCGCATGCCACAGCGTCGTGCCGGCCGCGATCTCGTCGTTCTCGTCCTCGGGCACCAGCAGCTTGGCGGCGATCACGATCAGCGCCAGCCCGCCGATCAATTTCAGGTATGGCAGCGCCATCAGGGTGGCGACGATGCCGGTAAAGGCGATGCGCAGTGCGACGGCAATGCCGGAGCCGGCCACCATGCCCCAGAAGCGATGCTTGCCGTGCAGGCCGCGGCAGGCGAGCGCGATGACCAGCGCATTGTCGCCCGACAACAGCACGTTGATCCAGACGATCTTGCCAAGCGCGAGCCAGAAGCCCGGGCTCTGCAGGTCGGCCTCGAATTGAGCGAGCACATGGCCGAAGCTGGCGGAATCGGCGAGTTGCGATAGCCAGTTCACGGCCGGGCCTTTCAGATAAGTTCAGCGCAGAGCACGAAGGTCGTGCGGCTGAGGGGGCCCTCAGCCGCACGAGGATCGATCAACCGACGATCTCGTTGCCGGAGAAGAACTGCGCGATCTCGATCGCTGCCGTTTCCGCCGCGTCGGAACCGTGCACCGAGTTCTCGCCGATCGACTTCGCATGCAGCTTGCGGATGGTGCCGTCGGCCGCCTTCGACGGGTCGGTGGCGCCCATCACGTCGCGGTACTTCAGGATGGCGCCCTCGCCCTCCAGCACCTGGACCACGACCGGGCCGGAGATCATGAAATCGACCAGTTCGCCGAAGAATGGCCGCGCCTTGTGCACGGCATAGAAGGTCTCGGCCTGATCGCGGGTCATGCGGATGCGCTTCTGGGCCACGATCCGCAGGCCGGCCTTCTCGATCAGCGCGTTGATCGCGCCGGTGAGATTACGCTCGGTCGCGTCGGGCTTGATGATCGAAAAGGTGCGCTCAATCGCCATGATATCGTCCTTGGAGGTGCGGGATTTCGGTGAGTTGCGGGCTTATATCGACGCGATCGGCCGACGGCAAGCGACCGGGGCCCCTGCCGGAGCACGACGCCTTACGACAATTTCACAATTCTGAACATAGTCTGAAGGCTCCGTGCCACCCGTGTTCAGCTCGAAGCTCCTAGGGTGTTGGCATCGGGCGAGGACGAGCCAGCAATACGACCGGTGGCCGCCCTCTCCCAGCCTCATCCGTCGGACAATTTCGGCGCCACCAGCGCTGTCATCCAGGAGACGATCATGTTGCGCAAACTCTCCCTCATCGCGGCGGCCACCGTTGCCCTCGGCGCAGCCGCCCTCGCCCCGACTGCCGCCTCGGCTCACTGGCATGGCGGCTGGCATGGGGGCGGTTGGCACGGAGGCTACGGCGGATGGCACCGTCCGTTCTACGGCCCGCGCTTCTTCGTCGGTGGCCCGGTCTACAGCTACGGCTATGGCGGCTGCTACGTGCGCCGCGTGGTTCCGACCCCGTGGGGACCGCGCTGGCG